>Ga0209342_10008812_pt1 | contig 10112 bp, 7 predicted proteins | sample RifCSP16_2_FD_184023 | JGI IMG/M metagenome (GOLD analysis project Ga0209342, IMG submission 184023) | Soil microbial communities from Rifle, Colorado - Rifle CSP2_sed 16_2 (SPAdes) (version 2) | ecosystem: Environmental > Terrestrial > Deep subsurface > Rock core/Sediment | place: Rifle... | reverse complement strand
TGATGAGGACTATGAGAGTCTCCCTCAGGTCGATATTCTCCAGCAAACCCTTCAGAAACGAGTCGAACCGCTCGAGGACTTCAACGGCAACATTCATATCACGCTTGTGCCCCGCATGATCGGTAAGCCAATATTCGAAGAGAGTGAAGTCATGCTTCTTTGCGATTGCCGCCAGATGTTCCCCCGCCCGTTCTGCAGTCACGACAGGAAGCTCGGGGTATCCAAGCTCGGGCCATCGTTCCCTTGTGAGGTCTGCTGAAATTGCTTCATTCTTTCTTAATGCATCAATGGTCTGAAGTGGAATCCCTGTCATCATGCATGAGAGCGTCGTCACCGTAAGCCGCCGCGTCCCGGATTGTGTATACTCGAAAAACTGCTTCGGAAACGCATTTGCGAACACCACGGTTTTTCCGCGATCCCGAAGTTGGCGGAAGATGTTCTTTTCCTCAATCACCGGACGGAGATCCGTTGTCGGAAAGGGGCCAAAGTGTCTGCCAATTCTCTTCGGGGCGTTCACACCAGTGAAGATGGCGGTTTGGCCGGTTCCACTTTGGGGAAGTCCTTCCACACCCAGCGTGGCATTTGCGGGAGCGAGGACTGCCCTGGAATTCGAAACAGATTTCAGACGGTCGTGAGGTACTCCCCCCAGAAGAGAACGCAGGGTCGGCAACGAAGCCCGGAACAGCGGGTTGATTGTTTCATCATTCTTTCCAATTCCGACCCCGTCGAGGAAAAGCAGGACAATGTTCACCGCAGGGGCTCGTTCCCAGGATGCGCCGCACCGGATTTGGCTTTGCTTTCCAGCATGATCGTCACCGGACCGTCATTCACCAGTTCCACAGCCATCATGGCGCGAAATGTCCCGGTTGCTACCTTCAAAGGGGCCAGGGTGGTACGGAGCCGTTCCACGAACTTTTCGTATAAACGCTCAGCCAGATCCGGCGGTGCGGCATCGGTGTATCCGGGCCGATTCCCTTTTCGTGTGTCTGCGTAGAGAGTGAACTGAGAGACCACCAATGCTTCACCGGCAATGTCCTGGACGGAGAGATTCATTTTTTTGTCCGCATCCTCGAAGATGCGCAGCGCTGCGCAGCGATCAGCCAGGCCTGCGGCATCCTCTTCGGCCGTCGCCGACTTTGACTCCGAGGAGAATGAGCATCCCTTCGCCAATACTGCCCGTGATCTGTCCTTCAACGGAGACGGAACATCGGCTTACGCGTTGAATGAGTGCTCGCATGGTTGTACGGGGGGATACAGCGTGAGGATTAGTTCAAGGGACCGGGATTCCTTGTCACTGCATGACAGGAACCAATCACGACACGTGGAATTGTCTGAAGATCCTGAACAACATCAAGGTCCTTCATCCCTGATTCAAGCATCATGCTCTTGACTCTTTCGGCCTGGCCGAAGCCGACTTCCACTACGACCAAGCCGCCCTCAGACAGGAGGAAGGGTGCAATCTCCAGCAGTCTCCGATAGAACTCGAGCCCGTCCTTTCCGTCGGTGGTGGCCGATCGCGGTTCGTATTTCCTCACTTCAAGCTGAAGGTGCTCATAATCGTCGTTGGACACATAGGGCGGGTTACTCACGAGGATATCGAAGCGTTTGAGGAGGATCTGGTCCACCGGCTCATAGACGTCGAGGAGACGAAAATCAATCCGATCGGTCACCTCGTGCACTTTTGCATTAAGTTTCGCCACTTCGAGGGCTTCGCTGCTGGTGTCGATACTGGTGATTCGTACCTGCCGCAGGTATTTTGCCAGTGAAACGGCGATGTTGCCGCTGCCCGTGCCGATTTCGAGGATCGATACTGTCTTTCCGACAGCGAATCGGTTAGAGAGGAGCATCACCTGCTCAACCAATGTTTCCGTTTCAGGACGGGGGATAAGAACGCGCGGATCGACGCGAAACTGGAGACCCATGAATCCTGCTGCACCGACGATATACTGCAGAGGTTCACGATTCAACCTGCGTTCCAGCAGCCGACGAAACTCCTTGATTTCTTCGCGTGCCAGGGGCTTGTCAAAGTTGGTGTACAATTGAATCCGCTGGCATTTCAGCGCGTGGGCGAGAAGGAGTTCGACATTCAAGCGTGAATCTTCAAACCCCTTTTTTTGCAGGAGATCGATAGAGACCTTCATCAATTCCCGAACCGACCAGACTTTTGTGTCCTGCTGGAGCACTACGTTTTCCGTCCTTTGGCCCTTTTCCCGGCCAGAGTCTTCTTTGGGGCTGATTTTCTTGTCCGGATTTTCCGGGTTCCCGCATATGCGGGAAGGGGTTTCGTCTTTCCGGCCGGCCTGCGGCGCCGTCCTGACTTCGGAGATTTCACCAGCGACTGCTCCAGCCGGGTCATCCGCTCGTCGGAGAACGTCTTTTTCACTTCGCGCTGAAGTTTCTGAGTCCTGGCAAGAATCTCAAGCAGCCGATCTTCGGTTTCCCTATCCCCTTCCGGCCTCATATCCCATACTTTGGTGAGGGCATTCATCGTCCGACCTACTTTGGATCGGATGATCGTTCCAAGCAGCTGCGGGCTCAGCTTGACATTTCGTAATTTTACACGGTCGCCTGAAAAAAATCCCAGCTGTTCCATCTCAGTTTCGTCGGGGGAATCGTCATGAGGAATCGGGTCTTCGAGATCTTCTGTCACGGTCTTGTGAAACGGAAGGAACTCAAAGCGGGGATCGCCTTCAAGCATGGCACTGAAATCCGGGAACGTTGGGACGTCAAATCGCCGTCGTTCTCCAGCCCGGGCAACCTCCGTCCAGAGTTTTTTTACTGCGACAATGACATCCTTGTCCGAGGCAAGAATCTGTTCTGCTTCATTGAGACAACGCTCGTACAAGCTACCTCCGTACCAGTGATTTCATTTCCAAAAAGGTAAAGTAATTTGAAGGAAATCGCAAGCGGGACCATTCCTGTCGAGGCCAAGAACGAACCACAGAGACCACCCCGCAGAAAACATCCCGATTCAAAACATTGTGACCCCGTTGGAAGAGCACGGGGCAAGCAGGTCGGCAGATAAATTCCGGGTGGCTCATCCTCGTAAGCTGGAGTGACCGTGGGAACCTACCTTGGGAAGGTATCTCTGCGATGGCTCGATCAACCTTGCCAAGGGGACAACAGACGTCGTACCGTCAATCGGGTTGAAGCTTCTTTGAAGGATCGGAGATTCGGGCGAGGATGAGAAATCCGGCAAGCGAAAAAACTCCGCCGGCGGCAAAAACAGTTTCGTATCCGGCACGATCACTCACCCAACCACCAAGGAGACTTGAGAGATAAAACGGCGCGAGCCACGCGTTCATGATACCAATGTACAGCGGACGATTCTGTTCAGTGGCACATTCCCCTGCGAAATTGTATCTCGTAATCATCTCCATTCCCATCAGCATTCCGACCAGTGCAAAAACTGCGAAAAACCAGCCGGGGTTCTGTGCAAGAAGTGCCATGACAGAAGCTGCGAGCATGGCTGCGGAGCAGATGAGAAGAGTTGACTTGTGCCCCTTCCGATCGGCAATCCATCCAAGAAATCCGCCGAAGAGGACCTGTGCCGCAAGGAATGTCATTGTGAAGAATCCGATGAATGAATCGGGGAGGGAAAAACGTTTCAACGCCGCAACGGTGAAGAAGCCGGCCGGCATGAGTCCAATAACGGAAAGCGCCGAGGCAATGAGAAACAGGCGGAACCTGCGATCGGATCGCATGAGATCTGAGATTCGACCAAAGAATGAAGTGAAGGGAAGCGGGGGCACGATTTCTGAGGGTGGTTCCCCCGAGACTTTACGAAGCACAATCCATGAAGCAAGTTGATACAGGAAGGCGACGAAGAACGTGGCTCCGTAATCCCAGGGAAAGGGAAAATACGCCAGGAACATAGTGAGAATGGCACCGTTCGCAAATCCCATGAGAGCGCCAACGGATGACCGCAGGCCCATCAACCGGCCTCGCTGGTGCGGCAGCGTCGTCTTTGCCAGGTAATCGAACCATTGCGGAGATGAAAGGCCTGCAATGATTTGATTCGCTCCGAACGAAATGAAGAAAAGGACAAGGACAACGGACGGGAAGTCTTTCCCCAGAAGGACAATCAGCGCAAGCACCAATATCTGGATACGTTGGGCAAGTCCGGCCGACAAGACCCAGGATCTCCGGTAAGGAGATCTGCCCGCATAATTAGCCGCCAGAACCTGGGGGAGAAAATACAAGAGATAATAGAGGACAGGAAGGGTCCCCACGGCAATATTACCCCCCCCGAGCTTGATGACAAGGGCGGGAAAGACCACCTGAACGTTGATCAATGCGAAGCTTGCGAGATACAACGAACCTTCGATAAAATGGAAGCGGAAGTTCCGGGCGGGAAGTGATTGTGGAGTGTTCACGGGTTCACGCAACAAAAAAGGGTCACCAGAGACCCTTTTTGATTCAACCGATTTCTTTGATTCCCCCACACTATTTCTTCTTCATTTTCTCAGCGAAAAGGCCCGCGACTTTCTCAATATCGTATCCGACCTTCGGCAAATACACGCCGCCGTATTTCTCCACCATGGTTTTCAGCGTATCATACGCGTCAGCACTGCAGAAGAAGATCGGGGTGCCCCGATTTTGTCCTTCTTTTTTCGCCAACTGCAGTAGTGCGATCCCGGGGAGGTGCCCCTTGAGGTTCGTGTCCTTGAAATCGTTGTCGAGGATAATCAAGTTGAAGACCTCGGACTTGATTTTCTGCCACGTGTCAACGCTTGTTGCGGTCTCGACGACAGCGATTTCGTCTTCCAGAATAGCGGTGGCAACCTCCAAAGCAAAGCCATGGGACTTTCGCTGCCCTTCATCATCGTCGGCAACGAGCACTTTATACGGCATTCGGGATTATCGTTCCTTTTTCGAGATGACAGTCGTCGCTGACAACGTTAGCAATTTTTCAACGGAAAAACAACCACTTGCAGAAATTCATCTCAACCGCTTCTTGATGAAACGTTACGGTATCGGTTGACTGCGTTGATAGACGCGTTTTCCCCCGATGACGGTGGTCTCCACGGCCACACGCGGGATCTCGTTCGCAGGAATCTTCATAATATCCGCCGACAGAACCACGAAGTCGGCCAATTTTCCCTCTTCCAGTGAGCCTTTGAGCTTCTCCTCAAATCCCGCCCATGCCGCCCACGATGTGAACGATCGGACTGCCTCTTCACGGGTCAACCGCTGCCCGACGTACCATCCCCCATCGAACGCCGTTGGATCCGTCACGCCGTCGGAAGACAACTCGAAATACTTGCGGACATCGTCGTCATTACGCGGCATCCCCTGGTGATCCTGTCTTGTTATTCCTGCATAGATGCCGAAGAGGGGATTTGGGTCCTCGACCGGAAAATCTGAGCCTCCGGGAATCAAGACACCGGTCTCTCTCAATGATCTCCATGCATAGGCGCCACGCACACGCTTTGACCCAAGGCGCGCCTCGGCCCAGTACATGTCGGACGTACAGTGAGTTTCCTGCATGCTTGGTACGACACCCATTTGTTTGAATCGTGGAATGTCCTCGGGAGCAAGAACCTGCGCATGCTCCACTCTCAAACGATGATCCTCTCTCGGATATCGCTGAATTGCCCGTTCGTAGACATTCAGGATGATATTGTTCCCTCTGTCACCGATGGCATGCGTGCAAACCTGAAAACCGTTCTGCAGCGCAGCATCGACCGCCTTCTGCAAATCTTCTTCCGATGTCAGCGTGAGTCCACGGTTTTCCGGATCGTCACTGTATGGTTCGATCAATGCCGCGCCCCTCGACCCAAGCGCTCCATCAACGTAAAGCTTCAACGCCCGCACCGTCAGCTGTTGCGCGCCATATCCGACAACCGGACCGGATGCGAGAAATGTGTTCCACGGTTCTCCGACCGCCCCGCCAATTGCAGCGTAGATCCTCATCGGAAATCTCCCCTCATCAATGAACTTCTTGTACAACCGAAGGTCGCTGGTATCAACGCCCATGTCGTGGACAGTCGTCAGTCCGTCCCTCAGGCATTCGTCGATTGCCGCCTGCATCGCCTCCTCTCCCTCTTTTTCGGAAAGCGGGGGAAGCTTGTCAAACACGAGCGCTTTTGCCGAGTCGATCAGAACTCCCGTGGGATTCCCATCCGTATCGCGCATGATTTTCCCCCCATACGGATCGGGAGTCTCCCGCGTGACCCCCGCGATATCGAGCGCGGCCTGATTGACCCAGGCTGCGTGTCCATCGATCCTCACGAGGTAAACGGGATTTTCCGGAGCATCCAAGACCGTGTGCCCGGGGAAGCGTTTCGCAGTCCAATCGTTCTGATCCCACCCCCTCCCTCGGATCCACACTCCCTTGCCGACTTGTTGAACTCTCTCGCGCACCTTCTGCGCGACCTCTTGTTCTGACCGCGTGCCGACAAGGTCCACCGTTATCCGGGCAACACCGAGACTCAGGAAATGAGCGTGTGCGTCAATGAATCCGGGAAAAACCGCTTTACCGCCGAGGTCTACCACTGCTTTTACTTCGAACCGATCGGCGAGTTCCTGTTCATTTCCGATACCAACAATCTTGTCACCCTGCACCGCCATCGCAGCGGCAACGGTATTTTCGTCATCCATCGTGTAGATAAGGCCGTTGACGTAGAGGGTGTCGGCAGTCCCGGGGAACAAACGGCTGAAGAGCACCACAAAGAAAGAAACCACAATGATGAAGGAAAGGAAGATGCGCCATTGGTCGTTCATGAGAAACTCCGAGCATTCATGCGATGATCATTTTACGAGTGTTTCAAAACCCCGTTTTGAGAGATTCCAGTAAATCGTCGCCGCTGCCAAAAGGCCGATGCAAACAAAGATTACTCCCGCACCCGTCTGCCCAAGAATAATCTTTCCGACACCGAACAGCATCATGTAGACAAGAACTATACCCGCCAACCAGTTGAGAAACAACTCTCCGAAGTGGGAATCGCTTTTGACGTCGGGGATCATCTCCGCAATCCTCTTCCATCCTCTCCCCCCTGGGTGGACACGCCGATAGAAGTCCTTGAGCGTTCCCTCGTCGACCGGTTTGGTGAAAAATGTCGCCACAAGCCAGACTATCGTTGTGATCGCAACAATCGAGAAAAGTGACTCGGGGAATTCGATTGTCGTGAACAATCTGAATCCGCCGTATACCAGGAGCGGAGTCACCATCGCCGCTATTTCGCTCCACGCGTTGATCCGCCACCAGAACCAGCGAAGAATCAGCACGAGCCCCAATCCGGCCCCAGCTTCGATAATGAAGGTCCATGCGCCCGAGATGGTCTCAAGCATCCCCGTAACGATCAGCGAAAGGAGCATGATTACAATCGTGGTGATTCGTGAAACCCGCACGAGCCGCGACTCGTCGGCGTCGGCCCGAAGGAACCGCCTGTAGAAATCATTGATCACGTACGACGTTCCCCAATTCAGTTGTGTGGCAATCGTCGACATATAGGCCGCAAAGAACGATGCCACAAGCATTCCCTTGAGTCCCGCCGGGAGATAATCCCTCATTGCGTACACATACCCCAACCGCTTTGTCTCGGGAGAGAGGTCGGGGTAGAGCACCAATGTGCACAGTCCCACGATGATCCAGGGCCACGGGCGAACGCAATAATGGGCCACTGTGAACCAGAGAGTCGCAAAAAGGGAATGTTTTTCATCTTTTGCCGACATCATCCGTTGTGCTATGTAGCCCCCTCCCCCGGGTTCCGCTCCGGGATACCATGAAGCCCACCACTGGACCCCCACAAAGGCCAGGAATGCCCCAACAGTCAGGGCGAGAGCGCCGCCGGCTTCCGCAGCAGAACCGGGTTCGCCGATGACAGGTGTAAACCGCAGCGCCCATGGGGGCAATTTTTCCGTGAGCCCGGCGATCCCGCCTACCTGAGGCAGATCGAGTACGATGATGGCAAGAACAATCGTTCCGGTCATGGCCAAAACAAACTGAAATACATCCGTCACCGTCACTCCCCAGAGACCGGAAAGCGCTGAGTATATTGCTGTAAGAGCCAGCGCAGCTCCAACATACCACATTACCTCCCCTGCCGGTATGTCGAACATTCCTTCCAGGATTGCAGCCATGGCCAGATTGACCCAGCCCATAATCACGCAATTGATGAACACGCCAAGATAGATCGATCGAAACCCTCTCAAGAATGCCGCGGGTTTTCCTGAGTAGCGGATTTCGACAAACTCTACATCGGTCATGATTCCGGCGCGCCGCCATAGTCGGGAGAAGAAGAAAACCGTCAACATACCTCCGAAGACGAAGTTCCACCACAGCCAGTTGCCTGCGATGCCGTTCTTTGCCACGAGTTCAGTCACTGCGAGGGGTGTGTCGGCTGCAAACGTCGTGGCAACCATTGAAGTGCCGGCGAGCCACCAGGGGAGATTTCGGCCGGAGAGAAAGAATTCCTGAATGTTCTTTCCCGCACGCTTTGTAAAGTACACACCGATTGCCGCGCTCACCGCGAAGTAAAGAATGATGATAATCCAATCAATGTTCTGCATGGAGGATTTCCCGGATTGGAAAGTGGGGGATGGTCATAGCGGCGGTTTCAACGCGCCTAATTTACATCAAGATGGAGGGAATTGCAAAGAAAATGAACGAATCCTCTTTTGGAGACTACCTCGTATTCTCCCTCCACCTGCAAGAGAGCACTCAATCTCAGCGCCGAGGGGGAGAATTCTCTCCTTGCGCTATTCAATAAGAATTCATATTTTCCACCACATTTTTTTACCAAGTCGAAAAAACAGGCTTCCAGATGGCCATTGATCTGCTCGATCAAATTCTCCCACATGTTAAAAACCACATATATCCCTCGCTGTTCCCCATAAGTGATTGGAAAATAAGGGTTGGAGATGTTACCAATGGGCACCTTCCCACGCTGAATGATGCCAGCTGGACACTCATCCACCCGCCTCAGGCTCAATGGGGGGCCTTCGATACGACGTTCTGGTTTCGCGGCAACGTGACGGTTCCACCCGAGTTTTCGGGAAAGCCGATCGTCCTTCTTCTCGATATCCCGGAAGGGCTGCTCTATGTGAACGGAAAACCGTACCAGGGACTCGATCAGAACCATCATGTGGTGTTCCTGGAGGAGAAGGCGCGGACCCACCAGCAGTTTTCCCTCGCGATTCAGGCGTACAACGGCAGAAGGAAAGAGCAGAATGTATTCCGGCGTGCGGATCTCGCGGTTCTGAATCCCACCGCACGCTCGCTCTACGCCGGCCTGACCATTCTGAAGGAGTTGGAGCGTTTCTACGGTCCCGGAACCCAGGAGTCGAAAGATATCCGGGAGCTGATCCGGCGCACGCTCATCTACCTCAAATACTTCAAACCCGACGGTGAAGAGTACCCGAACGCCATCGGACGGGCCCTTCGATTTCTTACGCAGACGATGGAAGCTGAGCTCCGAACGGAGGTTCCCGGACTGATTCACCTGATCGGTCATTCCCACCTGGATGTCGTTTGGCTCTGGACTATGCGCGAAGCTCGCAGGAAGTCGGGACGCACCTTCTCCACGATGCTTCGGTTGATGGATGAGTTTCCCCAATTCCGCTACACTCAGAGCCAGCCCATTCTCTACGAGTTTATTAAGAAAGATTATCCTGACCTCTACAAGGAAATAAAGCAGAGAATTCTCGAGGGACGCTGGGAGGCTCTTGGTGCGATGTGGGTTGAACCGGATTGCAACATACCCAACGGAGAATCCCTCGTGAGGCAGGTGTCCCACGGGAAGAAGTTCTTCAAAACTGAACTCGGTTTGGATTCAACAATTCTTTGGCTTCCTGATTCATTCGGTTTCAATGCCGCCATTCCCCAGATCATGAAGAAATCGGGGATCCCTTACTTTTTTACCACGAAGCTCACCTGGAACGACACCACAAAATTTCCGTACAACTCATTCTGGTGGAAGGGAATTGACGGATCAAAAGTGCTTGCGCACATTCCTCCGGTCGGTCTCGAGGGACAGGTGACACCGAAGGATCTGAAGAAGAGCTGGGAAGACTTTCAGCACAAGGAAGATCAGACAGACGTTCTCCAAACGTTTGGGTATGGCGACGGGGGCGGCGGACCAAGCAAAGAACATCTGCTTGCCATCGAC
>Ga0209342_10008811_pt1 | contig 10112 bp, 6 predicted proteins | sample RifCSP16_2_FD_184023 | JGI IMG/M metagenome (GOLD analysis project Ga0209342, IMG submission 184023) | Soil microbial communities from Rifle, Colorado - Rifle CSP2_sed 16_2 (SPAdes) (version 2) | ecosystem: Environmental > Terrestrial > Deep subsurface > Rock core/Sediment | place: Rifle... | reverse complement strand
CGTTGTCTCGTAGATGCGGTTGATCAGTTTCGAGAGCGTGCTCTTGCCCGCGCCTGTCTGCCCGACGATGGCGACCGTGTGTCCCGGTTCAATTCTGAATGAGACGTTTTCCAACACGGGCGAGTCGCTGTAGCCGAAGGTGACGTTACGAAACTCAATCGCGCCGTTGATGGGCGCGGCGTAGCCCTCTTTGTTTTCGTCGAGTTCGGTCTCGGTAGTGATCAGTTCGAGGATGCGCCGCGCGCCGGCCAAGCCCAGCGACACTTGCGAATAGGCAAACAGCGAGATGAACGTGGGGAAGCCGAACAACTGAAGCAGCGTCATGTACGCGACCACGCCGCCGATGTCGATTGCGCCCGCGCGGTGAAGCAGGAGCGCCTGGAGGAAGCCGGAGGTTTCGGCGAGGCCGAGGAGGAGCGGCGGGATGAAACGGGCTTCGATGTCGCCCTGGTGCACCGTGGCGTCGCGGTAGGCCTGCGCGTTGCGTTCGAAGCGTTCGATCTCCTGCGGCTCTTGCGCCGCGCCCTTCACCACTTCGATCCCGTCAAGCGCTTCCGAAAGCCCGGCGTTGAGCGTGCCGAAGTGACTGCGCACCGTTTCGGTGACGGGCGAGAGTTCGCGAAGATAGCCGCGGATGGCGATAATGTAAGTGATGCAAAAGCACAACGGCACGAGGATGAGCGACCAGTGAATCGAGGGCGCGTAGAGGAGCGGCATGAGGAGGAACATGGCCGACCCGACGACGAGGTTGACGCCGGGGTTGAGCATGAGGTTGATCTCGCGCACGTCGTTGGTGGCGCGGGCCATGATGTCGCCCAACGGGCGGAGGCCGTGAAAGGTCATGCTCTTCCCCAGGAGGCTGGCGTACAGTTCGGCGCGTGTGTCGCGCTCCATGCGCTGGCCGATGATCTCACTGCCGAAGTTGCGGCCCAGTTGCAGCACGCCGCGCACGAGTTGCGAGACCGTGATCCAGATCGCCGCCGAGGTCAGGGTTTTGAAATCGGGCGGCGATTTGAGCATGGCGTTGAAGGCAACGCCGATCAGCATCGGCGGCACGGCGGCCAGCGCGGCATTGCTAATCGCGCCGATAAGCGTCATGGCGATCACCCATTTGTGCCGCGCGGCGTGCGAGAGCACCCAGCGCGTCGGCGAGCGGCGGTCGGTGGTGAAGGTGTGTTGGACGGCGAATTCGGAAGCGGACATGAGGGTTGAGAGGATTATATCATCCGGGGTTTGTCAAAAATCCTTAACCCCACTCGCGCTATAATCACCGCCAATGGCAAACATCCTCATCGTCGAAGACGAAGCCAACGTGCGCGAGACGCTGGCGCTCAACCTGCGCGCCGAGGGTTACGAAGTGGCAACCGCCGCCGACGGTGAAGCGGGATTGGCGACCGCCCGCGAGAGGCTGTTTGATTTGATCGTGCTCGACGTGATGCTGCCCGGCCTCGACGGCCTCTCGGTCTGCCGCCTGATCCGCAAAGACTCGAACGTGCCCATCCTCATCCTCACCGCGCGCGGGACGGAAGTGGATAAGATCGTGGGACTCGAAAGCGGCGCGGACGACTACATCGTCAAACCGTTCGGCCTCGGCGAATTTCTGGCGCGCGTGCGCGCCGCCCTGCGGCGCGCCTCGACCACCTCGACCCTTCCCTCCGTGCGCGGCCGGCTCGAAGCCGGCGACCTCAGCCTCGATCTCATTTCTCGGAAAGTCTATCGCGCCGGAAACGAACTGAGACTCACGCACAAAGAGTTCGACCTGCTGGCCGAACTGGTGCGCAACGTCGGCGCGGTGCTCTCGCGCGATTTGCTGTTGCAAAAGGTTTGGGGCTACGAATACGTCGGCGACAGCCGCACGGTGGACGTTCACGTGCGCTGGCTGCGCGAAAAAATTGAAGACGATCCCTCGCAGCCGACTCGGATCACGACGGTGAGAGGGGTTGGGTATCGGTTTGAAGGCTGATACAATGCCAATCTCTAATGCCGAAATTGGAGAGTAGAGATTATGCTCCCTTGGGTTCTCGCTATCATCTTTGCCGTCGCAGCCGTTTGGGTTTACGTGCAGTATCGCTACGCGCGCGAACAGGCCGAGGCTTTTCGCATCGAAGCCAAAAAACGGATGCAGGAATTGGCTTCGCTCGGCTATAGTGAGAACAAAGTGGGGCGCCGCGTGGGGGCCGTCGGCGAAGCGTCGATGGACGCCATCATCATCTTCAAATCCGATCACACTGTCATCTACCTAAATCCCGCCGCCGAAGCGATGTTCGGCAAAATCCCGGATACAAGCCCCAGCCTGATCGCCATCACCCGCCATCACGAACTTGACAAACTGGCGACCGACGCGCTGATGGGAAACGAAGACCTCGACCGGCAGTTGTTCATCAACGGACGCACCTATCGCGCTCGCGCCGCCATTTACTCTGGGGGCGCCGTCATCTGCCTCATTGACGTTTCGGAATTGCAGCGGCTGGGGCGCGCGCGCCGGGACTTCATCGCCAACATCTCGCACGAACTTCGCACGCCTCTCACCGCCATTCGTCTGCTCACCGACACCCTCAAAAGCCCTGCCGGGCGAGACCCCGAAGTGGCAGCCAGCCTCGTGGACAAGATCACCATCGAGACCGATGCGCTTTCGCAGTTGGCGCAGGAACTGTTCGACCTCTCGGCCATCGAGTCCGGGCAGATTGTGATGAAGATGGTTCCCACATCGCTCAAACCGGTGGTGATTGTGTCGGTCGAGCGGTTGGCCGAGCTTGCCGCCCGCAAGAAGTTAACGGTGACGATGGGGATAGCATACGACATGAGAGTGCTGGCGGACGCAGAGCAGATCGGGCGTGTGGTGATGAATCTCCTTCATAATGCGATCAAGTTCACGCCCGAGGGCGAGCGCATTCAACTGCGGGCCGAGACTGTCGACTCGCCGACCGACCGCCGCACAGGCAAGCCGATGGAGGGGCGCTGGGTGCAGGTGGAAGTGATGGACACAGGAGCCGGGATCGCCCGCGACGACCTGCCGCGCATCTTCGAACGTTTTTACCGCGCTGACCGGGCGCGCGCCTCAGGCGGAACCGGACTCGGGCTGGCGATTGCCAAGCACATCGTCGAAGCGCACGGCGGCTGTATCTGGACCGAGAGCGAGGGGCTGGGGAGGGGGGCGACGTTCAGATTCTTGTTGCCCGCGGCATAGAGGAGCGGTTGGCTGCCTGCACATCATTACTCCTCCACCACCAAATCATCCAAACTTCTCCCGTACAAAAATATGCGCGCAAACGATTCGGGCAGGCCGTGGTCGCGAATGGCGGCGGCGATGCGTTCGGTGTCGTATTCGACGCGGTAGTGCTGAACGTCGAGCGACTCGGGCGTGATGCGCAGAACGGCGTAACACGCGCGCGGGTCGCCGTCGTCGGGGCGGCCCACACTGCCGGTGTTGATGAACCACACCTCGTCCACCCGCCGCGCAAACGGCTGGTGCGAGTGGCCGCTGATGATCACGTCGGCGTTTGCCTTGAGCGCGAGTTCGCGCAAATGATCGTCGGGTGTCTCGGGCGTGAGCGGGTCCTCGTTCGAGTCCGGGCTGCCGTGCGTGAGCAGGATTCGTTTGCCGCCGACCGTCAGCCGCTGCTCCTGCGGGAGTGACTTCAGGTAGTCGCGGGACTCAGCCGAGAGATGATTGTAGGCCCACTCGAAGGCGAACAGTTTGTCGGGGTGCTTGTTCTTCTGCCACTTCGCTTTCTTGCGTCTCACTTGCAGCGTTTTCAAATCGTAATTGCCGCTGATGCTCACCGCACGCTCGCTCTGAAGTAATTTCACGACCTCGTCGGGAAATGCGCCGTAGCCGACAAAATCGCCGACGTTCCAGATGGCCTCGACGCCCTGCTCGCGAGCGTGGGCCAACACTGCTTCCAGCGCCGGGAGATTCGCGTGGACATCGCCGATGAGGGCCACGCACAGTCTATCCACAGTTTGTGGCGCAGACTTTCGAGGCCGCGCAGGCGGCCTGGAAGAGCCACCCCTCTTGGCGGGCGCGTTGGCAGAAGTGACGTGTTCGGCCACTTGGCTCTGCAGCAGTTGAAGCAGGTTGCGCCACGTATCAGACTCTTTGTGTATCTGCCAGAAGTCGGCGAATTCGTTATGCCGTACGCCGCGGTGATATTGCCGTTCGCTCTGCAGATAGGCGATGCCCGGTTCGAGCCGTTTGACGGCGCGGATGCTGCCATAGTAATCGCGCGCGCGGGCGCGTTCCTCTTCGAGGAAGTCTGGCAGGAAGGATACCCACACGTCGCAGTCGTGAATGTCGCCCAGCGTTTCTTGCGCGCTCTTCATCGTTTCGATGATCTGCTTGAACTCGTCGCCGTACAGCGGCGCGAACACTTCCATTGTGTAGCGCAGATTTTTGGCCGCGATGCGCATCTCGTGCAGTTCGGTCACGTGATCCGGAAAGGGCACGTGCTGGTCGTAAGCCAGCAGTTCTTGAATCCGGGTCGAGACGGCGAGGAAAGCCCGCTGATACAGAACGAAGTCGTGAGAGTCGAGGAAAGCCGGGTCGGCATCCCCCGGAGCGCGGGTGAGGGACTGGATCATGTCCCCCGGCACGCCGCTCTTTTCAAATTTGCCGAGGGCTTCGATGACATCGTCTTGCAGTTCCTCTCGTTTCTGCCGCAATCGCAAAATGAGCCGTTTGATGCCGGGGCGGAAGCGGCGCTCGGGCACATGCGCGTCGGCTTCTTCGAGGAAGTGAACCTGTACGTCGGTATCGCGCGCCGCGCCGAGTGCGCGGGTGATGCGCTTGATTTGCTTTTCCCATTTCTTCAGTCGTTTGGGGGGCACACATTCGCCGAATAGTGTGAGCGCGGTGCGCAGGCGGCGCGAGGCGACCCTCATGCGGTGAATGTATTCGATGTCCTTCGCTTCGCGGACGCCGTCGATTTCTTGCGTCAGCGCGTCGAGGCGTTTGAGGAGGGCTTGCGAGCCGAAGAGGCAGAAAGCGTCTGTCATGGCCAATGACGACGGACGATTGACGACCGACGACGTGTTGCTGTCGTCTTTCGCCTGCCGTCGGTCGTCTACTCTTCGCTGTGCCACGTGCCGCGCATATCGATCATCCGCTGCTGCGAGTTGAGCTCCGGTTCCTTCCCGGCCTTGAGGCGCTCGTAGTTGCCGTCGGGCAGCAGCCGCCGCGACTGCATGTTGTCTTTCAAATGGACTTCGAGAATGTCGCGGCGCAGCACTTCGCGCCAGCGCGGATCGTCGATGGGGAAGATGATTTCGACTCGGCGGTCGAGGTTGCGCGGCATCATGTCGGCGCTGCCCACGAGAATCTCTTCGTTCCCGCCGTTGCGGAAGTAGAAGATGCGCGCGTGCTCGAGGAAGCGGCCGACGATGGACGTGACGCGGATATTCTCGCTCACACCGGACACGCCGGGGCGCAGGCAACACATGCCGCGCACCTGCAAATCGACCTTCACCCCTGCCTGCGACGCGCGATACAGGGCTTGAATGCAGGCTCTGTCCACCAGCGCGTTCATCTTGAAGGCAAGATAGCCGTCGCCGTTTTTCTTGTGGCGCTCGATCTCGCGCTCGATGCGCGCGAGCAGTCCCTGGCGCATGTTGCCGGGGGCGACGAGCAGTTTGTTGTATTGGTCTTTGCGCGAGTAGCCGGTGAGGGCGTTGAACAGATCCGACACATCTGCGCCGAGGTTAGGGTCGCAGGTGAAGTAGCCGATGTCGGTGTAGATGCGGGCGGTGACCGGGTTGTAGTTGCCGGTGCCGAGCTGGACGTAGCGGATGATGCCGTCGGCTTCGCGGCGGACGACCATCGTCATCTTGGCGTGCGTCTTCAACCCCACTAACCCGTACACCACGTGGACGCCAGCACGTTCAAGTGCGCGCGCCCACTCGATGTTGTTCTCTTCGTCGAACCGCGCCTTGAGTTCCACCAGTACCGCTACCTGCTTGCCGTCCTCGCGTGCTTCGAGCAGGGCCTGCACCACCGGCGAGTTGGGGCCGACACGATACAGCGTTTGCTTGATCGCCAGTACGTCCGGATCGTGCGCCGCGGCCTGAATGAAATCCACCACCGGGTTGAAACTGTCGTAGGGGTGATAGAGCATGATGTTGCGGCTGCGGATGACGGAGAACATGTCATCGCCTTTGGCGAACGACGGCGGCACCGAGGACAGGAAGGGCGGGTCTTTGAGGTCGGGCCGGTCGATGCGCGTGAGTTGCATCAGGTCCGCCGCGCCGAGCGGCGGTTCCATCTTGTAGACCTGATAGCGAGCCAACTGCAAGTTGCGTACCAAGATATCGCGGATGCGCGATGGCACTTTGTCCACTTCCAGGCGAATGGCGAGACCGAACTGCCGCTGGCCCACGCTCTCCTCGATCGTTGCCAACAGATCGTCGGCTTCGTCCTCTTCGATTTCAACATCGGCGTCGCGGGTGATGCGGAAGGGGTGAGCGGAGATGACTTCCAGGCCGGGAAACAGAATATCGAGGTTGGCAGCCACCACCTGTTCCAGCCAGACGAAATGGGTAGACTTCGATTCGGCCAATCCCAGCCGTTCGTACTTGTCGGCCTTCTCTTCGCTGGGGATGCCGAGGAGGCGAGGGAAGGTGTCGGGCACTTTGAGACGGGCAAACCGTTCGCCTTGGATCGGGTCGTTGATCACCACAGCCAGATTCATGCTCAGGTTGGAGATGTGCGGGAAGGGGTGGCCGGGGTCGAAGGCGAGCGGCGTGAGGACGGGATAGATTTCGCGCTCGAAGTAACTGCGCAGCAGCTTGCGCTGTTTGCCTTTGAGGTCGGAATAGTTGAGGATGTGTATTCCGGCCTCGGTCATCTTGGGCAGGAGGTCCTTGCACCACAGTTCGAGCGATTGCAGCAGCAGCGGTTTGAGGGCGCTGCGTATCGCCTCGAGCTGCTCGGCGGGTTTCATGGCGTCCGGCGGCGATTCGAAGGCCATGGCCGTCAACTGCCGCCGCAGGCCCGAGACGCGGATCATGAAGAACTCGTCGAGGTTGCTGAAGAAGATGGCCAGGAACTTCAGTCGCTCGAGCAGCGGATAGCGTTTGTCGAGCGCCTCTTCCAGCACGCGGCGGTTGAACTCGATCCAACTGAGTTCGCGGTTGATGTACAGGCTGTGGTCGTGAAGGTCTACCGGAAGATCACCGTTTTTTCGGCCAGGCATAGGTTTCCATATCCGTAGTTGCGAGAACTTGGACTCTGGTATCAGTGTACCCCAAGTTGCCAATCGTTACTTCACAAAATAGATTTATCCCACTCTTGAACTCGACTTAACTGGCCCTGTTATTGTTGTCCACGATAACCCACTGGGGCCTGCGTGGGTTTATCTCCTCCTCTGTAAGCTGCGCGCCCGATCCTCCTCCCCGGGCGCGCAGCGTTTAATCAGTTCGAAAAGCCCCCCCAACCTCTCCAAGTTAAAGAAGACTTAACCCGTATTTTGAATTGGCTTAACCCTGGCCGGGTATCTTAATGTGGCTGCAAAGACCCAAACGCCTATTTTTATTCAAGGAGAAGAAGAAAATGTTACGTTCCAAGTTATTTGCTTTGTTGTCCGTGACGGTCGCGGTTGCGCTCCTGTTGAGCGCCTGCGGCGGCGCGACCACGACCGAAGCCCCGGCGGCCACCGAACCGCCTGCGGCAACTGACGTGCCAGCGGCGACCGAAGCACCCGCCGCAACCGAAGCCCCGACCCCAACCGAAGCGCCCGCCATGCAGTTGTCGGGCGACATCGCCGTTGACGGCTCGTCCACCGTCTTCCCCATCACCGAAGCCACCGCCGAAGAGTTTGGCGGCGCTTACCCGGATGTCCGCGTGACGGTCGGTATCTCCGGCACGGGCGGCGGGTTCAAGAAGTTCTGCAACGGCGAGACCGACATCTCCGACGCCTCGCGCGCCATCAAGAGCACCGAAGTGGAACTGTGCGCTCAGAACGGCGTTGAGTACGAGGCGTTCCTCGTCGGCCTCGACGGCCTGACCGTGGTGATCAACCCGGCCAATGGCTTCGCCGCCTGCCTCACCGTCGCTCAACTCAAACTGATCTGGGACGCCGGCAGCACCGTCAACAACTGGAATCAGGTTGACCCGTCGTTCCCCGATCAGCCGATCACCCTCTACGGCCCAGGCACCGACTCCGGCACGTTTGACTTTTTCACTGAAGAAATCAACGGCAAGGCCAAGCAGTCGCGCTCCGACTTCACCGCCAGCGAAGACGACAACGTGCTGGTGCAGGGTGTGAGCGGCGACCCGAACGCGATGGGCTACTTCGGCCTGGCCTACTTCATCGAGAACGCGGACAAGTTGAAGGCTGTGCAGATTGACGGCGGCAAGGGATGTGTCGCCCCCTCGTTTGAAACCGTGAACAAGGGCGAGTACAAGCCGCTCTCCCGCCCGCTCTACATCTACGTCAAGAAAGACTCGCTGGCCCGCCCCGAAGTGTTCGAGTTCGTCAAGTTCTACCTGACCAACGCGGTGACGCTCGTGGACGAGGTTGGTTACGTGGCCGTGCCTCAAGAGCAATACGACGAAGGCCTGGTTAAACTGGAGCCTTACGGCAGCCGGTAATTCAATTCACCCTCCCGCAGATAAGCTTCCTGCGGGAGGGTGGTTAAGATACTCACCTCATCAAAGAATTCTCAGGAGATTGTCATGCGCACGCGACTAACCCAAATTGCGGTTACGCTGGTAACAATTGCCGTTCTAGCCTTCCCGGCCTTCGCCAACAGCAGCCTGGCCGGTGTTTCGCTCGACGAAAAGAAACCCGAATTTCTGAAAGCCTCTGCCGTGGACGAGAAGTTTGAAGGCCCGGGCAACGAAGCGGTGCTACTCGCCAAGGGCTTGAATGCCGAACTGGTCAGCGACAAAGTGGCCGTGTGGGCCGACATGATTGCCCCCTGGCCCGACGATGCTGAACCGACCCACCTGTTCATCGCCATTGAGAAGCGTGACAGAGGTTACCCCACTGCTGAGAAGCGCGAGACCGTGCAAGTGGTTGACTTAAAGACCAATGAAGTGACGACGGTGTTGTACGGTCTGTCTTCTGCAGACGGCATCCGCGTGACTCCATGGGGTACTGTCCTCATCACCGAAGAACAGGACGATGGGGGCGCCTGGGAAATCCTTGACCCACTGAATATCAAGGAAGCCTTTGCTGACCGCACTGCTGGCACAAGCGACAATCCCAACGTCGTTTACCGCCCGGCGCTCGGCACGTTTGCCTGGGAAGGCATCGCTGTCCTGCCCGACGGCACACTCTATGCCGGCGATGAATTGCGCCCCGAGAACGATGCTGACGGCGGCGCAATCTTCAAATTTGTTCCGGCGGCGCCGTTGGCCAAAGACGCCAAAGTGACCAAGCCTGAAGAGTCGCCTTTCGCCGCTGGCACGCTCTATTTCCTCAGCCTGGGTTCTGCCACCACCAAGGATAAGGATGGCAAAGAAGTGACTCGCGACTACGGTCAGGGCAACCAGACCGGCACGGGCCGCTGGATCGCGATTGAAGACCCGGCCAAGGCGCGTGAAGAGGCGGATGCCAAAGGCGCGACCGCTTACTATCGTCCTGAGGACATGCACGTTGACCCGCTGGCCCTGGCTAAAGGCATTGTCCGCCTGTACTGGGCCAACACCGGCAACGACAGCGCCAATTACTACGGCGAAGTGATGGTCATGATAGACGGCAACAAGGGCAAGACCCCCAACGTGCAGTACTTCCTGCTTGGCGACGGCCCCATTACCCAGCCCGACAATATCGCCATCCACCCCACCACCGGCGATATCTACGTGATCGAAGACTATGCCTTTGGCGATGTGTGGGTGTGCAAGAAAGACGGCCCGGATTCCGGCGCTTACACCGACGGCTGTGGCCGCATCCTCTCGGTGCGCGACAACAAGGCCGAGCCGACCGGCTTTATCCTGACCGGCGACGGCGACACGGCCTACCTTAACATCCAGCACCGCTTTGGCACGAAAGATGAAAAAGAAGGCCGCCAGTACGACGATCTGATCAAGGTCACCGGCCTGAATTCTCTGCTCCCGTAATCCTAAAAAAGCCCCGCCTCAAATCGGGGCTTCGAGCATAGAATTCAGGCCGGTG
>Ga0209342_10008807_pt1 | contig 10114 bp, 16 predicted proteins | sample RifCSP16_2_FD_184023 | JGI IMG/M metagenome (GOLD analysis project Ga0209342, IMG submission 184023) | Soil microbial communities from Rifle, Colorado - Rifle CSP2_sed 16_2 (SPAdes) (version 2) | ecosystem: Environmental > Terrestrial > Deep subsurface > Rock core/Sediment | place: Rifle... | reverse complement strand
TTTTTCCTGTAATCTCTTTCAACTCTTCCTTTGCTATTTTAGCCTCTTCAGATTCTGGGAACTTATCTACGAGGGTTTCAAGAAAAAACTTTGCTTCATCTTTTCTTCCAATTTTAATAAGAGAAAGTCCTTGCTTTAAATATGAGGTCGGAGCCCTTTTGTCTTGCGGGTAAGTATCAATAAAACTCTGAAATTCGAGAATCGCTTCCTCAAATTTTCCTTCTCTATAATATGATTCTGCTACCCGGTATAAAGCCTCAGGGGATTTAGCTGGGGGAGAACCTGAGAATGCTCCTTTTTTCTCTAGCTCATTCAATCTTTTTTTTAGCTTTGAATTAGAGTGTTGCAGATTATTTATTTGACTTTTAAGTAGTAAAATATCTTGAGATAACCGCTCAGTATCAGCCTCAAGCTTAGCTTGTTTTTCATACAACTCATTTACATGCTGTTCGGTAGCAGCACATCCAAGAAACATAGTAAAAATAGCTAAGGTAAAAACAAGCTTGAGTCTCATCAGAAGATTTTATATACGGATTATGCATATCATAAAAAAGACTTAATATCAACAAATATTATCCATAAATGCCTTCAAATAAGTTAATTAACTCTATCTAAGGTTCTCGATTCAGTAGATTTCCAGACGCACCTATCAGATTAGGCAAATTTCGCCTTAAAAATACTCTTGAGCAGGATTCGGAGATTGGAAAGGGTTGAAGTTTATATAAGTTAACTAAAGCCTCACATTCAGTCCAAAGAGAAATGAAACAAAAAAATCTTCACCTGGACCGGGAGCGGGATTTGCATACACATGCCCTCCTAGTCCGAGATTTCTTGTTATCATATAATCCAACCCTCCCCCTAAAACGATTAAAAAAGATGTTTCAGTATCATCATGTTGGTCGGAGATAAGGATACCGCACCGGCTTCAAGCGAAGGCAGAACTTTAGGCGCCTCCGGCACCGATATAGTGTATTTAACATTTCCTGAAATACCAACCAAAGTATTATCATCACTCACACCAATCTGAACAAAAGGTCCTAATGAGAAACCATATGCTAGAGGAACATCGAATCGTCCACCTATCAAGAAAGTTTCAGGGTCTACAGTAAATCCGATCCCGAGCCCAAAACTTGGATTACTTTCTTGTGCCCTAGCTGAAACAGCTAGCGATGTGATAATAAGAACTACGGCAACCAGCTTTCTCAGCTCTTTCCTCCTTTAAGGATATTAAGTTCTTATATCCTAGAGTCGAAGAATTCTAGCATCTCGATAGTACCCACCTACCTTCAGATAGTTTGTGGATTATTAACCTAGATTTTATACTTAGCCGGTAATTTTATAACGCTCCAATAACACATTGTTCCTCTGGATTTTTAATAACCTTCCATTTCTGATAAAGCTCAGACTCAGCCTGCATAGGCATACCCAATATAGTCAACGATAAAACCTTTCCATCAGTTGCTGTGACTCCTACCCTGTATCCTGTGTTTAAGGCTCTTAATTTAGCTGGAGAAGCCGTAAGTTCATACGTCGCGTGTGTTGCGTCTTCTTTTAATATGAACATTCTCTCATCAACTAGAGTAACTTCACCTATCATGTATTTTAGAGAACTTGCGGCATTTGCGCTGAGCACCTGACCAAATAACAAAATGGTAGTGAAAACAACCGTTGCTGTTATAAACATAAAAATTCTTTTCATATTATCTTGCCTCCCTATGTTTGTTTTTTTGTTTCTTATTCGATGAAATCCCTTAATACTCCCCCTATCCTTGATGTTGCAAGCTTCTCGAGTGCTCTTTTCTCAATTTGCCTTATACGCTCACGCGTGACGTTAAACCTTCTTCCGATTTCATCAAGAGTATAGGTTGCATCATGATCTATCCCGAATCTCATCCTAATTATCTTTTTTTCCTTAGGAGTAAGCTTTAAGAGAGCCTCTCTTATAATTTGAGGAAGTATTACTTTTGCCACAACTGAATCAGGTAAAGGGAGCCTGTTATCAGGTATAAACTCAAGAAGAGTTATTTTCTCCCCATCGAGTATAGGTGAGTCTAGACGAACAACTTCGTTTCCTGCCTCTAAAACCCGCTTTACAATCTTAACAGAGATTCCTGCCCTCTCGGAGATTTCTTCAAGTGTAGGTTTTCTGCCTGTCTTCTTATCTTGAAGAATTGAGCTTATCCTGTGTACCTTGCTCGCCTGTTCTAACACATATGTTGGAATCCTAATCGTTTTTGTTTGACCCAGCAGCGCCCTAGATATTGCCTGATGTATCCACCATGAAGCATATGTTGAAAACTTATACCCCATCGTGTAATCAAATCTCTCTACCGCTCGCATCAAACCCAAATTCCCTTCCTGAATAAGATCCGATAGCGGAAGCCCTCGACCTGTGTATCTATTTGCTATGCTCAGAACTAACCTTAGATTCGCCTTCACAAACCTTTTTCTAAGTTCCTTTGCCCTCTCCCTATACGCCTTTATGAGTGAATTTAGCCTATGTATACGCTCTGATACCCCTTTTCCATTACTACCGATTTTATGTCCGTTTTTTCTGCTCTTATCAACTCTTTCTTTTGAAAGTTCATAAATAAGTGCCTTTATCTCCCTTGCTCTTGCCTCACACTTCTCTATCTTTACTGAAATCTCCATTACCTCATTTGGTGTAAGAAGAGACTCACTCGCCACGTCTTTAAAGTAAACAGAAAGGAGTCTAATCCATTCATCTGGAACCCTCTGCTTCTCTTCATGCTCTATGAACTCTGGCTCATGTTGGGGTTCTAGCTCAGACTCAATCGCATGAGGCTTGAAACCATCTTCGATCTCAAGAGAAAAAAAGCCCCCTTGTCTTCTTGGATAAATTCTCTAAGCTCATTTATTCCTGCGGACCCTTCTTCAAACTCTATGTCTTTTATCTCCATTTTTTTACCCCCTTTGCTTATTAATTGATTAAAAATCTAATCAATGAAGTATGGGTCTGAGCTATTGAAGTGCAGGTACAAAAATTCCAACATCTATAGGAACAACACAGGGATCATTAGGAGCGCAGTGCCCATTAAATTCATTAAGCACTATAGTATCTTGAAAAGACTCACCTCCAAACTGCTCAGCTATGCATACTCCTCTAAACTGCTCTATATCAGTAACCTCTTCTCCTGTGCATGGGTTAATGATTACTCCTTCCTCTTCAAATTCGTCGGGATTATCCTTTTCACACTCATTAAGCCGTATCGTTGTTACCGATTCTCCGGGGGACAAAACAACTGTTAGCTCTGCAAATGCTGGCGTACAGACAAAATCTACCCCCACTAAAAGATTGTCTGTCTGTGGTATAGGATCTTCCATCCCAAAATCCGTCGAGAGGGTTGCATCAACTACATTCAAAGTGAACTGCTCGTCTCCTATAACCACAACTCCATCCCCACTCACATCGCCCGAGTCCCTTGATGCATTAATTTCTATAAACACATCCGTGATGTCATTAGAGCCCGTAGCACCAGCTTCAAAATCAGGTTGAGAGCTAGGCCCCTCATCAAAAGGATTATCGCATCCCATGAAATACATTAACACTACAATCATGGATAAAATTAGCTGTCTACCTTCCGGTTTCTTCTTCATTTAGCCTTGCTCCAAGGCTCTTCTTATGAGCTCGATTCTTATCCTTCTTTCTTATAATTACAGACAAATTCCAAAATACCTTCATCTACACTATTAGGTCTTACTGATTCTACTTCGGTTTTTAATTTGCTCTTCGTTTTACTTCCATCAGCACGTTCTATAATAAGTTCCACATACAGTATGGTTTTATCTTTACAGTCAACAACATCGTAACCGAAGGCCTTTTCTATGGAATTTCCATCTTTAGATTGAACTCCCTTAAAATCATGATACATCCAAAACCTTCTCTTATTACCATCTTCCATTATACTATCCACATCCACATAGGCCTTTACTTTATTCTTTTCAGCCGTTGCTACATGTACCCAGTCTGTTGCCCTAGCATTTGAAAATATCATAAAAAATACTATCACCGATATCCAAACCATAAATATTTTTTCCCCCATTACGTTACCCTCCTTCCTTTTCAACCGGAGACTGTACCTCATAGCCCTGATCCCTCAGGATATAGCCGCCTGCACCGCCTGCTGCTGCTCCTACAAGAAATGCACATCCGTAGCTTGCAAGAAGCGCTAGGCTTAAAAAAGAAGCTAGAATTATTTTTTTGATTTTCATTTTTTTCTCCCCCTTTCTATTTTTAAAGCCTGTCCTGTAACCATTTCTCTATCCATAGCTTTGTCTTCTCAGCCAGTTCTCTGCTCGATACATAGGATATGTGCTTGTCGTTAAGATAAATTCCCCAGTAAGCAGTTGGCGGATGGTTTCTTTTAACGTGTTCTTCTTTTTCGTACCTAAGTGGTGGTGGTTTGCAATCGCAGCTTGGGTCAACTGTAAAAGGAACTATGGTTATCATCATTTTCAAATACCTCCCAAATTCTTAAAATATGCCACTAACTTTAGAAGCAATATCTATGCCACCAGGCTTAATATTCTTATCTTCAATGTTTATAGGAGATTATAAATGGGGGGATCTTTAAGAAATTAAGAATGCAACTCGCTGTGTAATAATACACTGCAAAAACTGTGTAAATTTGCACAAAAAAGCAGGTAAGATTTTTATAATAGACTTAGCTTTTTCATGCCGGCTTGTGATTTGCTCATATGAGCTTATTCAAAGAAGTCTTTGTCTTCAATAATTGTAGTGTCCTTTTTCTCGATTGAAGAAACTGGTTTCCCTATTTCCAACCTTAGATGATCATCTCCAAACCTGAGCACTGCGATTGTCTTAACTAGATGAGCTTCGTCCTTCTCGTCCTTGATGGTTAAGAAATTACTGTTATCAGTTACCTCACCTATAGTAGCTATCTCCTCTATTTGTTGCTCCGTTTCAGCAAACGCGCTTATTCCAATAGTGGTAAATCCTGTTGTTATAAGAAGTGATATAAGCAATGTTCTCATTTCAGTTTCACCTCCTTTCTTATCTCGATATATACCTGTTGTGGCTTTACTGTAAATTATAGCCACAACGCTTGCGCAAGTAAGACTGAAGAAATCGCATAAGGAGTGAGAGGTGGTTTTTTGTCAAAACTCACCTCTCCTTTTACTCCAAAAGTGCTTAAATCATCTGAAAAGAGGTAATTTAAGTAAATTTTACTTACATCTCTTTCCAGCTTAAATTCAATTTACCTATGCTGGTCATCTAATCAAAATAACTCAACCTAGGTACTTAACATACAAATGATAGGCTTCGTTTGATAGGCTTCGTTATGCACTATTTAAAAAATCGAATTGGTATTAATAACCTTATTCCATTTCTGATAAAGCTCGGCATCAGCCCGCGGCATACCCAATATAGACAATGACGAAACCCCTTCATTGTCTGTTACGACTTCTACTCTGTATCCCGTTTTTACGTCTTTTAGTTTATCCGGAGAAGCATTGAATTCATACTCCCTTCGGCTCATATCTTCTTTTACTATGAGCATGGCATCACCAACTAGAGTAACTTCACCTATTGTGATTTCTGGAGAATCTACAGCATTCTCAGCTACCTGCTTTGTTTGTTGCTTCCATGTAGCAAAAATAGTTACTCCACCAATGATAAGTCCTGTTATTATAAAAAAGGATATAAGTAATCTTCTCATTTTTTATCTTACCTCCTTATAGTTTTTTTAATTATACGAAGAACTAAAGAGTATTACGGACGTAACTGAAGTGAAGCGAGCGAATAGAGCATCTTAACTCACCTCCCTCGCAGAGTTTAATTTACTTAACTTCAGAAACGGGTTAAGAAGGTTTTACCTTCAGCCTTCTCGATCGAAATTACTGCTCCCCTTTCTATCTTCATATTAACATTATCTCTAACCTTAAGTCCTTCGAGTGCCTTTGGGTAAGTAACCATGATAAAATGGGTTATGCCTGCTTCGTCCTTGACACTTAAGAGATCACCGTCAATGGCAGTTATCTTACCTGTAATATCGGCTGTAATATCGAATACAGCTACCTGCTGAGTTTGGTTGTTCCATGTAGCAAACAAACTTACTCCACCTATGATAAGCCCTGTTCCTATAAGTACAGATAAAAGTAACATTCTCATTTTGTTTTACCTCCTCATAGTTTTTTATGGAAATTATACGGGTAACCAACTATAGAGTTATGGAGGTAACTGAAGGGAAGTGAGTGAATAGGATAGGAATTTTAACTCACCTCCCTTCCAAGCTTTCATTCGATATATCTATTTGCTAGACGCACCTTCAGTACTGCCTTCGGTAGGTCCACTTTCAACCTTCTCTATCGAAATAGCTTTCCCATTTCCCAAATGTACTTCAATATCATCACCAACTTTAACCTCTTCTAATTCGTGTGATTCAGCCCTAAGCGACTGAACTGCCTTAATTGTATGGATTTTGCCCATTTCGTCCTTGACCGTTAGGGTGCCGTCCTTGACGGCAGTTACCTCACCTGTAATCTCTTTCAACTTGTCGGTCTCTCCAGCGACTTCCTGCTTTGTCTCTTGCTTCATTTGTTCCTTTGTTTCAGCATCCAATTCACCCTTTGTGGAAGGCAGACGCAAATTTTGTCCAACAAAGATTCTATCCGGATCCTTAATGTCATTTAAATCGGCTATGGCTCGCCACTCTCCTTCTGAGCCAAGAAACTCCTTTGCAATTTCTGATAAGGTGTCACCTTCTTTGACAACATACTCTTCACTTTTAGCGGGAGTTTTGCTTTCACTCTCAGAAGTATCTGTGATCTCCTTTTGTGTCTCGGCTTCCTGCTTTGTGTCTTGCTTTATGTTTTGCTCCATCTGAGCATCTTGGGAATTCACATCCACAGCAAATGAGTTTACTCCGACAAGCGTAAGCCCTGCTGCTGTAAGTGTAGATAAAAGTAACCTTCTCATTTATCTTACCTCCCTTCTTTTGGTATTTTTTATATTCAAGTAGCAATGACCATGCCAGCGGTTTTTTTATTCCTAATATTTAATTATTATAGACGGTTATGTATATAAGAATTTTCAAGAAAAATAAAATTACAATTATTGTGTAATCGTACACTGTGCAAGCTGTGTGATTATCCACATGATTTGCTGAATTTAGTTGCTCACCCTGCTGGTACTGAAATTACCTCGACCTTTACCCTTGCTATTCCACTTCTAACCATTCCGATAGATTTAGCCGCTGCATAAGAAAGGTCTATTATACGTCCTTTTATATATGGGCCCCTGTCATTTATCTTCACTACAACATCTCTTCCGTTTTTCAAGTTAACAACTCTAACTTGTGTTCCCAGGGGTAAGCTCCTGTGAGCAGCCGTGTAATTGTGCATATTGAAATGCTTACCGCTTGCCGTTTTTTTGCCGTGAAAGTTAGCACCATACCATGAACCAACGCCGATTGTAGAGTAGTTTTTGAGTGTGTGATTTTTTTTGACATTTTTTCCATAAATATGTGTACACAAAAAGAAGAATGGGAAAGTTAGTAAAGCCAGAAAAAGTGATACATTTTTTGCTAATTTTTTCATACCTCTATCCATTGGTTTAAACCGTAGTGGCTTCAGATTATAACAGTATGAACCTCGATCAAGGTGTTAGATAAGAAGCTCCTCTACTTAGACAATCCAGTCACTATATGCTGCTTTTTCCCTATTCTTTGGTATTTTACGTATATCCTGAGCAACGATCATGCCAGCCGGTTTAATATCGTTAATCTCTTATGTTTACAAGAGTTTCAAATAAAAAAGTCATTAATAAAAATAAAAATGCACCTTGCTGTGTAATAACACACTGTATAAGCTGTGTAAAATTACACAAAAATAGCAAGAGGACGTATCAATATCCCACCTTAATCTTCTTATTGAGATGGCACAGAACTTGCATCATTTATGTATTTAACCACATTCACACAAGGACCTGACTATGCACTATTTGGTAAAAACAGGTAGAATTTTTATTAGATCTTCCAATTATGCTAATGCGAGGGCCTCTAACTTGACGCTGAGTAAACAGATCACTTTGGGATATGCTTTAATGTTTTTTCTTCTGATATTTATAAGTGGGCTTTCTATCTATAGCATCTATAAGCTGGATAAAGCAGCATCGAATATAGAAGGACGACATAGCACATTATTGAACCTTCTTTCAAGTAAAGAAAAAGAAGCAGAAACACAGAAAGATTTCGCCTTTGGAAACGAGATGCTAAACGAAGCTGTAAGAATCATAGATGAACAAATAAAATATGCCTACACAAATACCTCCACGATAGTAGGAATAGCCCTTTTATTTGGTGGAATACTAATTTTGATGATTCCAAAAGTAATCACAAAACCTGTTTCCCAGCTAGTTAATGCTACAAAATTGGTTGCTTCAGGAAATTACTCATATAGAGTAAAGAAATTAAGTGGGAGCAATGAGATTTCTATGCTCACTCAGGCTTTCAACAATATGCTTGAGAAAATTGATTATCATCATGATGAACTTGAGAAGAAAAACGAGGATAATTTAAAGCTTCTTGAAGAAACAAGAAGGTTTAATGAAATACTCGCAACAAAGATTGAAGAAGCAACAAGAGAGATAAAAGAAAAGCAGGAAGAACTCATAAAGGCGGAGAAGCTTGCTGTAATAGGAGAGATTGCAACAGGAATCGCTCATGAAATCAGAAATCCTCTTTCAGGGATTGCCGTAGCATTAGAACTTATGAAAAATGAAACTCAAAACCCAGAGGAGCATAAGCAGACGATTTCTGACATCCTAAGAGAGATAAGCAGGCTTGAAAACATAATAAAAGACCTTCTTAAATTTGCGCGCCTTTCGTATCCTCAGAGTTTAAATCTAATCGAGTGTGAGCCGAATGAGATCGTAGAAAAATCTCTTGGCTTAATATATCTAAAAGCTAAAGAAAAAGGGATCGACATTGAGAAGAAACTCAACTGCACCGAGCGGTTCACAGTAGATCCTGAACAGATTCAGCAGGTAGTTATAAACCTTCTAATCAATGGTGTTGAGGCAATGGATAAACCAGGAAAACTTACTGTTGAAACTGAAAGCTCTAATGGTAACGTACTAATAGAGATTTCAGACACAGGCTGTGGTTTTTCTGAAGAGGATAAAGAGAAAATCTTTCGACCCTTTTATTCAAACAAGGAGTATGGCACAGGGCTTGGTCTTCCCATCTCTAGGAGAATAGTTGAAATACATAAAGGTAAGATTCTTGCTTTGAGTGAAAAAGATAATGGGTCTAGATTCACTGTTATTATCCCTACAAATTTGATTAGCGAATAAGACCTAAATTTATTTTTGAAGAGGTAAAAAGTGAGTGAACCTATCTTAATAGTGGATGATGAAAAATTCCTCTGCCGACAATTAGAGAAAGCCCTTTCTCAAGAAGGATATAGCGTGATTTCTGCATTCACAGGAAAAGACGGGATTGAAATTGCCAAGAAAGAAAGTCCCGCTGTGATTCTTCTTGATTTAAAACTTCCTGATGCAGACGGTCTTGAGATTTTTAAAAGCATAAGCACACTTGAACCTCATCCTACCACAATTATAATGACCGCTCATGGAAATATTGAAGTAGCTGTATCGGCAATCAAAATGGGCGCCTATGACTTTATCGAGAAGCCTTTTCATGTTGATAAATTAAAAGTCATAATAAGAAACGCAATAAGTGCTATTGAACTTAGAAGAAGCCTCAGCACTGCAACAAGTAGAGAACAGGAGAAATACGGATTTAATTCCATTATAGGGAAGAGCGAAGCTATAAAAGAGACTGTTCATCTGTTTCAAAAACTCGCAGATACCGACCCCAAAACAATTCTTATTACTGGAGAAAGTGGTACAGGAAAGGGGCTAGCTGCAAGGATTCTTCATTTTAATGGGTGTAGAGCTGAAAAACCCTATATAGAATTAAACTGCGCCGCCATTCCGGAAACACTTCTTGAAAGCGAGCTATTCGGCTATGAGGCAGGTGCTTTTACAGATGCAAAAAAGATGAAAAAAGGGATTATCGAGCTAGCGGATGGAGGGACAATCTTTCTTGATGAGATCGGTGATATGAGT
>Ga0209342_10008802_pt1 | contig 10116 bp, 7 predicted proteins | sample RifCSP16_2_FD_184023 | JGI IMG/M metagenome (GOLD analysis project Ga0209342, IMG submission 184023) | Soil microbial communities from Rifle, Colorado - Rifle CSP2_sed 16_2 (SPAdes) (version 2) | ecosystem: Environmental > Terrestrial > Deep subsurface > Rock core/Sediment | place: Rifle... | reverse complement strand
GACGATAGTGGCGAGGAAGACCGAGGCCGAGGCGCTCCACACGGACAAGAGGGCCGTACTTTCTGGCGTGAAGAAGGAGAAGGAGTTGAGCCTCAAGGTCTTGAAGGAGCTCGAGGAGGCGGCCGCAGAGCTTACCGAGCTCGTGGAGAGCCTCAGGGCCGAGGAGACCTTTTTGAGGGGAGGCTTCGAGGCGATGAAGGGAAGGCTCTCCATGCCCGTAAGGGGCACGGTGACCTCCTTTTTCGGCAAGGTGGAGCATCCGAAATTCAAGACAATTACCTTCAATAACGGTATAATAATAGAAGCCCCCGCCGGAAGTCCCGTAAGGAGCGTCTACGACGGCAGGGTCATATACACGGGCTGGCTCAAGGGTTACGGCCAGCTCATGATACTCGACCACGGGGAGGGCTTCTATACCCTCTTCGCCCACCTCGACAGGTTTTTAAAGGACCGGGGAGAGGCGGTCAAAAAGGGAGAAAGTGTGGCACTTGTGGGGGACACGGGACCGGAGGCCTCCGCCGGACTTTACTTCGAGATCCGAAAAAGGGGAGTGCCCGAGGACCCCATGAATTGGGTCGCCGGAAGATAAAAGGGATAAGGAAAAAATTGAACAAAGGGAGGAGTACGAGTGATGTTCAAAAGACTTAGGCGCCCTGGCATATGGGCGGCAGTGCTTGCCATAACGGCAGTATTCACCTTCGCCTCCTGGGGCATGTCCCAGAGGGTCGTCGCCGTGCCCAACGAGACATACGAGGGGCTCAAGATATTCTCCGACGTTCTTAGCATTATAGAGCAGGACTATGCCGAGGATACGGAGCCCAAGGAGCTCATCTACAACGCCATCAAGGGCATGGTCAGGGAGCTCGACCCCCACTCGAATTTCCTGACCCCCGATGAGTACAAGGAGATGCAGATAGACACCCGCGGCGTCTTCGGGGGACTCGGAATCAAGATAGGCATGAAGGACGAGGCGCTCGTCGTAATAGCGCCCATAGAGGACACGCCCGCCTTCGAGGCGGGCATACTCGCCAACGACAAGATAGTCAAGATAGAGGATAAGTCCACGATAGGCATGAGCCTCGATGAGGCCGTAAAGCTCATGAGGGGGCCCAAGGGCACGAAGGTCACCATACACATCATGAGGGACGGCTTCGATAAGCCGAAGCCCTTTACGATAGTAAGGGACATCATAAAGGTCAAGAGCGTCAAGTTCAAGACCCTCGAGGAGGGCTTCGGCTACATAAGGATAACCCAGTTCCAGGAAAACACCACGGTGGAGCTCGAAAAGGCCTTCACTGGGCTTAAAGAAGAGGCCGGGGAGCTTAAGGGCCTTGTCCTCGACCTGAGGGATAACCCAGGAGGCATCCTGAACGAGGCGGTCTCCGTATCGAACGTCTTCCTCGACTCCGGGCTCATCGTATATACGAAGGGCAGGGCAGGGAACCAGGACATGGTCTTCAACGCCGAGCTCAAGGACACTCAGCCCGACTACCCGATGATAGTCCTCGTAAACGGCGGAAGCGCGTCGGCCTCGGAGATCGTCGCGGGCGCGCTCCAGGACCACAAGAGGGCCGTCTTACTCGGAACGCCAACCTTCGGCAAGGGCTCCGTGCAGACCATAGTCCCTCTCTCGGACGGGTCCGCCGTAAGGATCACCACGGCCAAGTACTATACCCCTTCGGGCAGGTCAATCCAGGCCAAGGGCATAGAGCCTGACATCGTCGTTGGCGATGAGGTGGCCGGCCACCCGAAGGAAAAGGACCTCGAGGGGCACCTCGAGGCCGAAAAGGCTGACAAGGAAAAGCAGAAGACTGAAGAGAAGATAACGATAGTCGAGGGAGAGTCCGAGGTCAAGGAAGGAGAGGACATACAGCTTAAAAGGGCGATCGACTACCTCAAGAGCTGGTATATCTTCAAGGGGACGAAGGAAGGCGCAGAGAAGGAGGCGGCCTGACAAGGCCCCCCGCGCTAACTCCCGTCTTCGATATGAACGCGCTTTTATCATACTCCAGGGGGCGGCCCCTGGGCCAGTTAATTGCCCCGCCGCCGCCGCCGCGGACCACGCTGGCAACAGGTTGAGATGGCAAGGAAGTACCGCAAGAAAACGGGCTCATATCTCTGGACCCTCGTCCTTTTAAGCTTCGTGGCCGGGTTCCTCTCGGCCCTCGTGCTCGTAAAGTTCTGGGGTCTCGAGGTGGTTCTAACGCCGGAGGAAAAACCCCTCGCAAGGCACGTCCCCGAGGCTACGAGACCGCCTGAGAGGCCCCCCGAGAGGAAAATCCCCGAGAAGGTCGAGACTAAAGAGTACTCGAGGGTCGCCATAGTCATAGACGACATGGGCCAGGACCTCGGCAGGCTCGACGGCCTCCTGCAGGTCGACGCCCCGATAACCATATCCGTTCTCCCGCACCTCAAGTTTTCGAGGCAGGTGGCCGACAGGGCCCACAAAAGCGGCCGCGAGGTGCTCCTCCACCTGCCCATGGAGCCAAAGGACCCTGGAGTCAACAACCCCGGAAAGGGCGCGCTCCTTACGGCCATGAACGAGGCCGACGTAAGGGTCGTCCTCGAAGGCGATCTCGAAGAGGTACCCTACGCCATAGGGGTGAACAACCACATGGGCTCGAGGGGCACAGAGGACGAGGTCCTCATGAGGGCCGTGCTCGACGTGGTAAGGAAAAAGGAGCTGTTCTTCCTCGACAGCCGCACCACCTCGAGGTCCGTGGGCTCGAGGCTCGCAAAGGAGATGGGCGTAAAAAACGCCGACAGGCAGGTCTTCCTCGACAACAAACGTGACCGCATGTACATAAAGGGCCAGCTCGACCAGCTCGTGAGGATCGCCAGGAAAAGGGGCAGCGCCATAGCCATAGGACACCCATATCCCGAAACGATAGAGGTCCTTAAACAAAACGTCCCGGCCCTCGAGGAACAGGGCATAAGGGTGGTAAAACTCTCGGAACTCGTGGAGTAGGGTTTTTGTTGAGGAAACCTTTTTGAAAAAAGGTTTCCTCAAACTCCTTCCAAAAACTTTTAGCTATCCTATGGAGGGGGACCACCCGGAAGATGAAATTCGCGTAAGAAGGGGGTCCCCCTCCATAGGATAAATAGCCAAAAGTCTTTGAAGGGGGTCCTACACAGCAACGAGCGGCACTGTAGTTTTTATTGTCATCTTAATATTTAAAAGCACCGGTGTTGGATTGGACCAGCTAAAAAAGGGGAAACTTTCTTCAGAAAGTTTCCCCCGGCAAAAAAGACTTGACACGATTTCGGCAAGCTGGTAGGATTAGGCGTAATTTTTACTAACGAGGTACTTTTTTGCAGTGGAGAGCGTAAGGTAAGGTAAGGATAGGCTGTGGAAGCTTCCATGGATTCCACGGCCTTTTTTTGTGCTGCAAAAGAAGACCCAAGAACAAGGAGGAGGAGATGGCAAGAGGGAAAGTGAAATGGTTCAATGATACAAAGGGTTTTGGTTTCATTCAGCAGGAGTCCGGTGAGGACGTCTTTGTCCATTACACCGCCATCCAGGGAGACGGTTTCAAGACCCTCAAGGAAGGCCAGGAGGTAGAGTTCGAGATAACCGAGGGACCCAAGGGGCCTCAGGCGTCGAACGTGCACAAGGTCTGAGGCATTAGATCCTTATAGAGGAAAGCAAAACCCCTCCCGCCACTGTGGCGGGAGGGGTTTTTGCTGTGAACTCTCCCCGTCGCCTCGTCCTGAAAGTCCGCCGCCGGAGAGCGGCGCCCGCCCCCCGCCCCCCGCCCCCAGCATATGGCCGTGATTTCTTGTTTTTTTCAGAATATTTTGTTAAGATTTAAACTGGCCCAGAATCTCTTGAAAGCCAGGTGTTCATTCCGTTATCTTTATTTTGCCCGGTCGTTTTTGATTCCGGAAAATGGGTGAGTTTAACCTCGATAAATATTTCGCCGAAAAGGCGGAATTCGTAAACAGCGCCCTTGGCAGGCTCCTTGCGGGTGAGGACGAATACCCTCAGGGGCTTCACAGCGCTATGCACTACAGTCTCTTTGCCGGAGGCAAGAGGATAAGGCCCGTGCTTACGCTCGCGGCGGCCGAGGCCGTGGGCGGCGACATCGAGGGCGCCCTAAACACGGCCTCGGCCATAGAGTGCATACACACCTACTCCCTGATACACGACGACCTCCCGGCCATTGACGACGACGACTTCAGGCGCGGCAGGCCGACCTGCCACAAGGTCTACGGGGAGGCGATGGCCATACTCGCCGGGGACGCCCTCCTTACGTCGGCCTTTGAGATGATAGGGAAGACCCCCGGCGTGGCCGCAGAGCGGCTCCTCATGGTGATACTCGATGTGGCGAGAGCCGCGGGCTCCATGGGGATGATAGGCGGACAGGTGGTGGACATAGAGTCCGAGGGCAAGGAGGTGGATTTTCCCGTCCTCGAATACATCCACATACACAAGACCGGGGGGCTAATACTCGCCTCCGTAAGGTGCGGGGCCATACTCGGGGGGGCCGACGAAAAAGAGCTTGAAGCCCTTACGGGCTACGGCGGGTCTGTGGGCCTCGCCTTCCAGATACTCGACGACATCCTTGACGTGGAGGGCTCGAGCACCGAGATGGGAAAGGCCACCGGGAGCGACGTTAAGTTGGGCAAGGCCACGTACCCAGCCGTCCTCGGGCTCGAGGAGTCGAGGAGGCGGGCCAGGGAGCTTGTAACCAGGGCCCTCGACTCCATCTCGGCTTTTGACGACAGGGCCGAGCCCCTGAGGGCTCTTGCCGGGTACATTATTTCGAGGAAGAAGTAGCCCCCGAGGGGGGAAGGGGATGACCGGCGTTAAACGGGATTTTATAATATGGGCAGGATACTCGAAAGGATTAATTCTCCCGAGGACCTCAAGGGACTCGCCACCGAGGAGCTCACCACCCTCGCCTCCGAGATAAGGGAGCTCCTCGTGGAGACGGTCGCGTCCTCGGGCGGTCATCTCGCATCGAGCCTCGGCGCCGTTGAGCTCGCCATAGCCCTCCATTACGTCTACCACGCCCCGCAGGACAGGATTGTATGGGACGTGGGCCACCAGGCCTACGCCCACAAGGTCCTTACGGGCCGCAGGGAGAGGTTCCCGACCCTCAGGCAGTTAGGCGGCCTAAGCGGTTTTCCCAAACCCTCGGAGAGCGAGTACGACGCCTTCGGCGCGGGCCATTCCTCGACCTCCATCTCGGCGGCCCTCGGGATGGCGGCCGCAAGGGACCTCGCAGTCAAGGACAACAAGGTCGTTGCAGTAATAGGCGACGGGTCGCTGACCGCGGGCCTCGCCTTCGAGGGCCTCAACCAGGCGGGTCATCTCAAGAAGGACCTCGTTGTCGTCGTCAACGACAACGAGATGAGCATCTCGAAAAACGTCGGGGCCCTGAGCTCTTTTCTCAGCCGCAAGATAACCGGGCGTTTCGCCACGAGGCTTAAAACCGAGATAGAGTCCTTCATAAAGTCCATACCCATGATAGGCGGCAGGCTCGTGGGCATAGCAAAGAGGGCGGAGGACTCCCTCATAACGCTCCTTACCCCGGGGATGCTCTTCGAGGGCCTCGGCTTTCAATACATAGGGCCCATAGACGGGCACAATATAGAAGAGCTCGTGAAGACTCTCAGGGACTCGCAGGATCTCGAGGGGCCGGTCCTTATACACGTCCTCACTCAGAAGGGCAAGGGCTATCTCCCTGCCGAACAGGACCCGGCGAGGTTCCACGGCGTCTCTCCCTTCGACGTAAGGACGGGCAAGCCGAAAAAGGAGCCCCGCAAGTCCTATACGAACATGTTCAGCTCCACCCTCCTTGAGATAGCCGAAAGGGACGAGAAGGTGGTGGCCATAACGGCCGCCATGCCGGAGGGCACGGGGCTGAGCGAATTCGCGCTAAAATACCCCGAGAGGTTCTTCGACGTGGGCATAGCCGAGCAGCACGCCATAACCTTCGCCGCAGGGCTCGCCAGAGAGGGCTTTGTGCCCGTTACCGCCATCTACTCCACCTTCCTGCAGAGGGCCTACGACCAGGTCTTCCACGACGTCTGTCTCCAGAATTTACCGGTGGTCATAGCCATGGACAGGGCGGGTATCGTGGGCCAGGACGGCCCTACCCACCACGGGCTATTCGACATCTCTTATCTTAGGCATATCCCCAACATGGTGGTGGCCGCCCCCAAGGACGAAGACGAATTGAGGCACCTGCTTTATTCGGCGACAAGGTATTCAAGGCCCGTGGCCATAAGGTACCCGAGGGGCGAGTGCATCGGCGTGGATACCTCCGGGCCCTTGAGGGAGATACCCATTGGAACGGGAGAGGTCTTGAGAGAGGGCACGGAAGTTGCCGTCCTCGCCCTCGGCGCCATGGTCCAGCCGGCCCTCGAGGCCGTGGACCGTCTGAGGGGCTCCGGGATAAAGGCCGGTCTCATGAACGCGCGCTTCGTAAAACCCCTCGATGCAGAAGGCATATTGAAGATAGAGGAAAAGTCCGGCTGCGTCGTAACGATAGAGGAGGGCTCTCTCCAGGGGGGCTTCGGGAGCGCCGTACTCGAGCTCTTCGAGGCCAGGGGCGTAAGCTCCCCGGTGAAGAGGATCGGGGTGCCCGACGAGTTCGTCGAGCACGGGACCCAGGCGGAGCTCCGCGCAAGGCTCGGGCTCGACACCCCGGGGATTGAAAAGACGATAAGGGAGTTCCTCGGGGCTAATATAAAAGAGAAAAAGATAGCGTATTGAGGAAAACTTTTTGAAAAAAGTTTTCCTCAAACTCCTTTCAAAAACTTTATGCTATTTATCCCATGAGGGGGAGACCGCATCTTGCGTGTATTTCATCTGCCGGGGGGTCTCCCCCTCATGGGATAGCCAAAAGTCTTTGAAAGGGGGTCCGGGGGGAGACTTTCTTACAGATTGTGTTCCCCCCGGCAAAGAAGATAAAGAAGACGAGGCTCGACAACCTCCTCGTGGACAGGGGTCTTGCCGCGAGCAGGACGAAGGCCCAGGCCCTTATAATGGCCGGGAAGGTCCTCGTGGACGGCCGGCTCGTGGACAAGGCCGGAAAAGAGGTGGACCCTGAGAGCGAGGTAACCTTGAAGGAGGGAATCCCTTACGTAAGCCGCGGCGGGGTGAAGCTCGCAGGCTTCCTCGATGAGTTTAATCTCGACGTCAGCGGCCTCGTGGTCCTCGACGTGGGCGCATCCACCGGGGGTTTTACAGACTGTCTCCTTCAAAGGGGCGTTAGCAGAGTCCACGCCGTGGACGTGGGAAGAGGGGTCGTCGATTTAAAACTGAGGGAGGACCCGAGGGTTCACCTCCTCGAGGGGAGGAACATAAGGCACCTCGATCCAGGGGAGGTGGGCGAGGAGGTCGACCTCGCCGTCATAGACGTATCCTTCATATCCCTCGAGAAGGTGCTCCCCGTGGTGAAGGGTTTCGTGAAGGAGGGGGGCAGAGTGCTCGCCCTCGTAAAGCCGCAGTTCGAGGTGGGCAAGGGCGAGGTGGGCAAGGGGGGCATCGTAAGGGACCCGGAGAAGCACAGGAAGGTCCTTGAGCGCATCGAGGATTTTTCGCGCCGTATAGGCCTCGAGCCAATCGCCCGGAGCGAGTCCCCCATAAAGGGGGCCAAGGGGAACAGGGAGTTCTGGGTCTACATGGGGAAAGCCCTTGATAAGGGGCTCTGAGACCGAAGAGGCCGTTTTAACAAAATTTTTTTAATTGAATAAAAATAGAGGAAATTGACGGTTAGGCCCGGAAAAAGGTCTTACCCGGGAAAAACCCCTGACGAAAAGGGTTCCGCCGAGGTGGAAAATCTGTTAATATCCAACGGTTTTTGAATATATCTCCAGTCCGAATGGAGTTGTACATATGAACGAGATAACAGAGAAGGTAGAGCTCGCTCATACCGTGTATCTCTTCAAGATAAGGACCCCCCGGATAGCCGAGAAGCGCAAGGCCGGGCAGTTCGTGATCCTGAGGATGGAGGAGCGCGGGGAGAGGATACCTCTTACCATAATGGACTCCGACCTGAAGGACGGCACCATCTCGATATTGGTCCAGGAGGTGGGCAGGTCCACGGCCATACTCTGCGGCATGAGCGTGGGCGACAGGGTCCTCGACGTCGTGGGCCCTCTGGGGCACCCCACGCATATAGAGAACTTCGGCACCGTGGTCTGCGTCGGCGGAGGTATAGGTACCGCTCCCGTCCTGCCCATAGCCAGGGCCATGAAGGAGGCGGGCAACAGGATAGTCTCCATAATAGGCGCGAGGACCAGGGGGCTCCTCATACTCGAAAAAGAGATGCGCGAGACGAGCGACGAGCTCCATATAACCACTGACGACGGGAGCTACGGCCACCACGGCTTCGTCACCGACGTATTGAGGAAGCTCATCGAGGAGGGTATGCCGATGGGCTGCGTTGTTGGCATAGGCCCGGTGCCCATGATGAAGGCCGTGGCCAACGTGACGAGGCCGCACAAGATATTCACCGTGGTGAGCTTGAACCCCATAATGGTCGACGGCACCGGGATGTGCGGGGCCTGCAGGGTGACCATCGGGGGGAAGAACCGTTTCGTATGCGTGGACGGCCCGGAGTTCAACGGCCACGAGGTGGACTTTGACGAGCTTATACTGAGGAACAGGAGCTACCTGAAGGAAGAGAAGATCTCCATGGAGTCCTTCACCTACCACGAAGGCCCGAAATGCTATGATAAAGGTTAGGCAGGATGGATAACAGCGAGAAACCGAAAAAGCCGAAGTTGAGCCCCACTCGCGTCCCCATGTCCGAGCAGGACCCGGCCGAGAGGGTCAAGAACTTCTACGAGGTCCCCTACGGCTATACGCCCGAGGAGGCGATGGAGGAGGCGAAAAGGTGCATCCAGTGCAAAAAGCCCATCTGCGTGGGCGGGTGCCCCGTTAATATCGACATACCCTGGTTCATAAGGCTCATCGCCGAGGGGAAGTTCCTGGAGGCGGCGCATAAATTGAAGGAGACCAACGGTCTTCCTGCCGTGTGCGGAAGGGTATGCCCCCAGGAGGACCAGTGCGAGAAGGTATGCGTGGTGGGCAAGAAGGGCGAGCCCGTCTCCATAGGCAGGCTCGAAAAATTCGCCGCCGACTACGAGAGAGAGCACGGAGAGGTATCCGTACCCTTTATACCGAACTCCACCGGGAGGAAGGTCGCCGTGGTGGGGGGCGGGCCTGCCGGGCTGACGGTAGCCGGGGACCTCGTCAAGAAGGGCCACGGTGTCACCGTCTTCGAGGCCCTCCATATGGCGGGAGGCGTCCTCGTCTACGGCATCCCCGAGTTCAGGCTCCCCAAAAAGATAGTCGAGGCCGAGGTGGACTACCTGAAGCGCATGGGCGTTGAGATAGTCCTTAACGCCGTCGTGGGCAAGCTCGAAACCGTTGACGAACTCCTCTCCGACGGCTATGATGCCGTATTCATAGGCACGGGCGCCGGGCTTCCGAGGTTCATGGGCATACCCGGGGAGAACCTCGTCGGGGTCTATTCCGCGAACGAATACCTGACAAGGGTGAACCTCATGAAGGCATACCAGTTCCCGGACTTCGACACCCCGGTCTTGAAGGGCAGAAGGGTGGCCGTTTTCGGCGCCGGCAACACCGCCATGGACGCCGCCAGGACGGCTCTGCGAATCTCCTGCGGAGAGGTGACGATAGTCTACAGGAGATCCCTCGAGGAGATGCCCGCAAGGATAGAGGAGATTCACCACGGCCAGGAAGAGGGCCTCAAGTTCCAGCTCCTCACCAACCCGAAGCGCTTCATAGGCGACGACGACGGCAAACTGAAGGCCGTGGAGTGCGTCAGGATGGAGCTCGGCGAGCCCGACGAGTCTGGCAGGAGGAGGCCCGTGGAGGTAAAGGGCTCGGAGTTCTGCATAGACGCCGACGTGGCCGTAATATCCATAGGCAACGACGCGAACCCCCTTATACCCATGACCACGCCCGACATCAAGCTCAACAAGTGGGGCAACATCACCATAGACGCCGACACGGGCAGGACGAGCAAGAAGGGGGTCTTCGCGGGGGGCGACATAGTAAGGGGCGGGGCCACCGTCATACTCGCCATGGGAGACGCCCGACGCGCCGCGAATTCCATGCACGAGTACCTGACC
>Ga0209342_10008799_pt1 | contig 10117 bp, 13 predicted proteins | sample RifCSP16_2_FD_184023 | JGI IMG/M metagenome (GOLD analysis project Ga0209342, IMG submission 184023) | Soil microbial communities from Rifle, Colorado - Rifle CSP2_sed 16_2 (SPAdes) (version 2) | ecosystem: Environmental > Terrestrial > Deep subsurface > Rock core/Sediment | place: Rifle... | reverse complement strand
AAACATCACGATGATTGTAAGGATTGTTGGTGCGAGCATCCGACAATTATTTTGGGGTGAGAATAAAATGGTCGATAAGATGGAAGTGCTTCGCCACTTCGTCCGGTATTCGCCCAAGGAGCCTCCCTCGAACATCTACGGCTACACGATCGAACTCACTGCGGGGGGCGTAACGGAAGTGTTTGGATGCACGAGATTGTCAATTGATGGGGCGCTTCGCAAGCTCCAGGTTCAAGGACTTATCGAGTTCGTAGCGCACGTTCGAGTCAATGGGGCGAAGAAGACCCGGAAGGTGTACGTGGCCACGTTGAAAGGGCGAGGAAAAGTTGAGAGAGGGGAGGAAACGGAATGATCGAACTCACGGAAACCGAAATCACAAAGCAAATCGAAGAGGATTACGCCCAGGCAACGAATCAACTCGCGGAACTCGAAGTGGCTCTCTTGAACGAGGGTGTGAGTGGATTGTGCCTTCTCGCCGCGTACACGTTTGCTACGGAAATTCTCTTGAGGGCCGCAAAGGAACGAGGCATTTCACAAGAACGGATCGACCTTTACATCGGGCTCGGTGTAGCTCGCGCCGAGAAGGTGATGAAACTATGATGAACGAAGAGAGAAAGTTTCCAATTCGAGGCGATGGACGAGGACGTTTGAAGTTGCTCCCTGGCGGCTCTTGGAAGTGTCGGAACTGCGGCCTCCGAAGGCATAGCGCGCGAAATCACCGGCTCGGACTGTGCGCCAATTGTTGTCGCGATCCGGGGGTCGTATCTCTCTTTGAGAAGGTGGTGCGAGCGTGATCGACACAACCCATAGCGTGAGAGCAAAGTTTGGCGCGCTACTGGTTGCTGACAATCGACGGGCCACAAGGTATTTTAGCCCGAGTCTTGTACGGGGGAAACCCCGGGGGGTGGTAGTTTGATGACAAAGGCCCGCGTGCTTGGTCGTGTGCCCGAGCGAGGCGACCTGATTTTGCGGTCGTTCAACACCACACTTGGCTATCTCAAGTTTCCGAAAGAGTTCGTGGACAAATTTTCAAAACTTAACGTCAAAAACATCACGAGCCCGGAGGTATCGGTCGAAAGTTATGGGGGTCGTGTGTCTCTCATCTATTCTTGGGATGAGATGGAAATGGACAATTGGGCGCCTTCAAAAACGGATTTCGAAGTGCAACCAGATGTGATTCAACGAAATCCGAATCTCCGGCTCGGCTACCTACGCTTCCCCAAAGGGTTTACGGAGAAGGTCACGAAGCGCCCGATTCCATCTCCCGGATTCCGTATCGAAGAGGCGAATGGTGTTGTTCGGCTCATTTTCTTTTGGAAGGTCAAGGACTTGGTTGGGTAAACGGAGGAATCGACATGACGGACGGAGAGGCTCCAAAGGCCACGGAAGAGCAAAAGCAAGCGTACCAGACAATCCTCGGCAACGAGGCCACCGCAAAGGTGTGGAAAGACATCGCCGCAACAATGACGCGGCTCGGGCGAAAGCCCGAGTCGGCTCCGGCGATAGTGCAAGAGATCATCGAGGTCTCGAAGCAACCGTTCGTCGAGCGGTTCAAGGCGAAGGGCGAGATCGAGGTCTTGCGGCAGGCCGCGATGGTCGTGCTCATGAAGATGAAACAAGGGGAGTCGGGAGCCCCGACAAATCTCTACGAGATCACGGTGCTCGACCCGGTTGAAGCCGGGCCGTGGGCCAAGAGGGACGGCTCCAAGTCGGGCACGCTCGCCAACGTCTGGGGCATTGGGCAGATGCTCGAAGAGGGGAAAGAGAACCCACGGAAGCTCGTGAAACTCGTATTCTTCGGCAAGGACGGAGAGGAGAGCAAGCTCAACGCACGCACCTCCTTCGCGAAGTTCGGCAAGACCTACCACGTGTGGGCCGCGGTCAACAAGAAGGGGAAGGGGACGAAGGGGTACAACCTCACGGCCACAAGCAAGACGCACTTTGAGAAGGAGGTGCCCACGAACGGGTTCGATCCAATCGCGGAACTCCAGAGGCTCTTCCCGCGCGTTGACATCAAGTTCGCGGACAACCACCTCTCGAAAGAGGACATGGACGACCTGGACGCGCTCCGGCTCGTGCAAGGGCGCGTGATTCAGCCGAGCGTTGGGTTCTCGGAGGTCACAGGGCGCGACTACGGGCGCTACACGATCTACGACGACTCGATGAGCGCGGAAGACGCGGAAGGGGCGAGACCCTTCTCCGTGTTCACGAAGGCAACCCAAGTTCGCTTCGACGGTGGTTCGGCGCTCTGGTTCCTCGGGCGCATCACGACGAAGGAGAGTTGGGGGGCGGGCATGAGCGCGGAAGCGGTCTTCCCGGCGGAAGCGGAAGGCGTCCAAGTTCCGTACACCCCCGAGATCACCCCACGTCCGGCGCCTTCGGTGGTGCCCAAGTCGTCGCAAACGACGCCACTTGTGCCCGCAAACGCGCCAGGGGCGACGAAGCCGAAGACGACCGACTTTGGGCCGGGATGGGGCTAAAGCCCCGTCCTGGAGGAGGAAAAGGGCCATAGGGGGGGTTTGGGATGATAGCTTCGCTCCCGACAGTTCCCACGATGGAAGAGGAGATGGCCGCGCAGGGTTCGAGACCCGTGCGGATGATGGCCTTCGGAGATTACGGGTCGGGTAAGACGCGGTTCTTGCTCGGGGTCTTTCTCTATTTTCAGGATTTGGGCCTAAAGCCGGAGAACGTTAAGGTTCTCCTCATCGATTGCGACAACGGAACCATGCCGCTCATTCACGGTGGGCTCGTCGAGCGGCAATGGTTTAAGAGCATCCAACGGGCACAGTGTCGATCATTTGATGAAGCCGTGTTCCGCACAAAAGAATTCCTCCCGGTGCTCGAAGCGTGGCAACGCGAGCACGGATTTAACACGGCTTGGGTCTTGGTGGACAATCTCAAGTTCGTGTATGAGGAACTCCAGGATTCTTACGCGCAAAAGGTTTACGGGGTGAGCGCGATAGAACTCGCGCAAAAGCGGCGCGAAGAAGCGCAGACGGCGGGGAAAACTGGTTCCGCGCTTTTTAGTCCGATGCACGATTGGAGCATCATCGGGCGCCGACACAACATCTGGACGGATTTAATCTATAAATCCACCGTGAACTTCATCTGGGTCACACCGGAGAAACACTTCACGAAGATGGACAAGGACGAAAAGGGCGCGTACACTGTCGAAGTCGAACGTGCTTATCCGGGCGGGCAACCGGACAACCGGGGCAAGGCGGATGAGGTCATTCGTCTTTGGCTCTCGGTGGACGACAACATGAAGAGCCCGAATTATGGACGGCGAGTGTTCTACGCGGACTTGCTCAAGAGTCGCAACATCACCGTTCCTTCACACTGGTTTATGGGCGCGGAAGACCCTTCATTTCCGAAGGTCATGAAGTGGTATGCGCGGAAAGTCGAAGAGATCGAAGCGGAGAGGACAAAGGCAAAAGGGGGTAAGTGAGATGACGAAAATAATTGCATCGGCAAAGTCGTTGCTTGAGGGGTTGAGAATGTTCGCGTTGCCCTACGGGTCGGACTACTTGTTCACCCCGTTAGTTTTGGAGGCGCGCGGATCGAACGTCGTGTGTACCGTTCGCACGAAAGCGGGCGGTGCGTTCTCGCGGGGCGTGGTGGAGGATTGGAAGATCGAGCGGGAGACCCCCGCGGGCTCCCCAATCGTGATCGACGCGGAGGAACTCATCGACACGGTTGCGAACTTCCCGCCGGAGGCGGTCTTGACCTTCGAGGTCATCGAAGACGGCTCCGTGACGCTCACGAGCGCCTTGAAGAAGGGTCGGATCATCCCAAAGCAAATGCAACCCTCCATTCCAAAGGAGGGTTCACTCCCGACGTTCCTTGAGGACGGGCGGATCGCGTACAATTCGGGGAGGGTGAAGGGCGAGAACGGAGAGACCACGATCGACCCGAAGAAACGGGACGCGAGCGCCGCGAAGACCCGCGTAGAAGTAGAAGCGGACGCACTCTCCGAGTTCATTGCGGATGCGGACTCCCTCAAGATGAAAGACCAACCGAAGTTTCCTTTGGAGTTCCTTCCGCCGGAAAGCGAAGGAGCCCCCGGGTTCGTGCGGGCGGAGATCGGCTCGCTCCAAACGAAGCAACGGTCGTGGGACACGAAGGTGCCCGCCTTCGTGAAAGGCGCGAAGGCCACGATCGTCGTGGGCAAGGACTTCCGCAACGTCATCTCGAATTTCAAGGGTAAAATCGAGATGCAACTCACGGACGGTGCGCCGATAGTTGTGGTGTTCAAAGGAGACAAGCGCCGGTCGTTCGTCGTCCTGGCGCCCTTGCGTGAGAACGCATAGAGAGGAGGGGTGGAAACTCGCGTAAGGGGGTAGGGTGAGGATGGACTACGCGGCGCTCCCACGGTTTGTTGGCACACCGAGTCAATACCTTGTGCGGACGCCAGCGCAGTTCAAGGCGTTCATCGATTTCAACGATGGGCGCAACCCGTGTTACACGAGTCACAACGCTTGGCCCGGCGAGGAACAGACGGTGGTGCGCTACGTGCCCTTTGATTTCGACTCGAAGGAGAAGCCGGAGAACGCGCTTGTTGATGTGCTCGCACTCCGAGGTTGGGCAAAGCGAATGGGGATTGGGCTCGTGAACGTCTTCACCGGGAGCGGACACGGGTGGCACTCGTATCTGGAGTTCAAACCCTCTCTCTTGCCAGCAAACGAGACATTGCGCGAGGTCTATCGCGCGATTCAAATGAAGGCGATCCGCGAAGCTAAGTTGCGGACGGCGGATTTGAAAATAGTCGGGGATTTTCGACGCATCCTCCGGCTTGTCGGATGCCAGTACGTCAACTCAAAGACCCACGAACGTACGGGGTTACGAGCGGTCGAGGTGCCTCCCGCGCTCCTCGATTCCGGGGGATTGGATGATGTTGCCGATTACGCGCGGGTTGTGCGGCCTCCGGTGAGCGTTTTTCCCCCGGAAGAAACGCTCGCGGAGGTCGTGGTGCGTCTTGAGTTGAAACCGGAATCTCCAAGCGCCGAGTTCTTGACCTCGGGGGCTCCAGTAATCCCCTACACAGGTTCTTCGGTGCCTGAGATGGTGCGCGCTTACCTTCCGCGTCCGTGCATCCATCAAGGCATCATGGAGCGCAACCCGTCGCACGCGATTCGGTTCGATGCGGTTGTCGAATTGAGGGAGATGGGGCAGGACGAAGCCACAACGCGCGAGATCATCCACGAAATCGCTCGCGAGGCGAAGTGGGCGGATTTTGACCCGTTCATCACGAACGGGCACATTCGGCAAATATTCCGACACGATTACGGGGCTGTTTCGTGTCCAAAAATTCGCTCGATCGGAGCGTGCGTGGGGTGTGCTTGTCCCCGTTTCGCGGCGCAGTTCGATGAGGAGGTGCCCGTCAATGGTTCCTCTTAAGATCGCGTGTGATTTAGAGGGTGTCCTCGCCAACTCCAATCACCTCTTTGCGCGGGTGCTCTCGGAACGATACAAGATGAAGGTGCCCGAGTCGTTCCAATACCAATGGAACCTCTTGGAGACCGCAAAACACGCGCTCGGTATCGAACTTACGCCCGCGCTCCATGAGGACGTTTGGGAAGAGGTGTGGCGGCGGTGGCGAGAAATCCCGGTCATTGGTGAGAAGGGAATTAACGGCGGGGAGTTCAACAACTTCATCGGTAAGGTGGAGGGATTGCTCGGGCACGAGGTCACGATCTTGACGCACTCTTTCAACGCGCGCATTGAAGCGTGGAAAGCGAAGTGGATCGAGGCACATTTCCCTGGCGCAAGGGTCGTTTGGGTGAACGGTGCAATGGCGAAGCACGACTTTGAATTCGATGTTTTTATCGACGACGGGCCGCACAACGTTGTGTCCTTGTACCGGCTCGGGAAGAACGTGATTGTTTACACCCAGCCGTGGAATCTCGGGTTGAGTGAAGAGTGGTATTCGGCGCGCGTGTTTACTCTCGTGGGGATTTTGGGGCTTCTCCAGAAACCTGAGACACTTGCGTGGTTCACGCGAAAGAAGAGGGTTCGAGCAAGATGATCGAGGCGGTCAAGAGCATGATGATCGAGGCGGTCAAGACCTGTTCGGGCCCGTGTGGGCGCATACTCCCGATCGCGCAGTTCTACAACGACAAGAGCAAGAACGACGGTCTTAAGCGCGTGTGCATCGAGTGTAAGAACGATGAGTTTCGTAAAATACGCGAGCGCAATCCAGCACGGGCGAAACTCGCGGGGCGCCTCCGTTCGCTCCGGTATGTGATCCGAAAACGGTACGAAGTCACGGGTGGGTTCACGCTCGATCAAGTCGTGGTGCTTTGGGAAGCGCAACAAGGACTCTGTTATTATTGTGCCACGACGATAAAACTGGACGAAGTGAGTCTGGATCATAAGATTTCACTCAACCGTGGCGGAACCCATTCGATGCTGAACCTCGCGGCGGCTTGTCAAGGATGCAACTTTTCGAAGCGCGACATGACCGAGGCCGAGTTCTTCACGTACCTCGCCAGAGGGGGTGAGGTTTGATGCCTATTCTCACGATCGATGACCGTGAGCCGGATGAGATACAAACTTACCTCTATGCCAAGCTCCACGGTCAAAAGGAGTGGGAAGTCAAAGCCGCGCGTCTCGAAGTCGGGGATTACAACGCGGGCCCTCGGCTCGGTATCGAGCGCAAGACCCCGGAGGATTTTCTCGGGTCGTTTAGTTCGGGACGCCTCCAGCAACAATGTCAGGAACTCAAGGCCGCTCACGAGATTGCGGTGCTCGCGATCACGGGCAACCCGAATGATGTGATCTTGAATCGACACCGGGGTTTCACAGACGGCGCGGTAATCGGGATGCTCGCCTCTCTCACAGTTCGCACGGGAGTAGTTCCATTTTTCACGGGACAAGCCCGGTGGATGGAAGCGGTTGAGGCGCTCGTTCGTAAGGCGGACGATGAAAAGGGGGCCGCGTATTTTCCAGTGCGCCCGAAGGCCACGATCGAGGACTTGCGCGTGAATGTGCTGACGGCCTTCCCTGAGATTGGCCTAGAAAAAGCACGAACAATCCTCGCGCATTACGGAACGCTGAAAGCGGCTCTTGATGCTCACAACGAATGGGAGGAGGTGGAAGGCGTTGGCCCGAAAACACGTGAAGGAGTCACACGAGTTCTTACCGAATAGCGAACGCTACCGCCCGCGGACTCTTGCGGAGGTGGTTGGGCAGGGCGCTATCGTGCCCATCCTCCAACGGTTCGTAGACCAATTCCAGGCGGGAACCCCGACGATGCCGCATCTCCTCTTTACGGGCTCGCCGGGTTGCGGGAAGACAAGCGCCGCGTGTGCGCTCGGTCAAGACCTTTTCGGGGAGGACTGGCGCATTTTTTTCCTCGAACTCAATGCAAGCGACGAGCGCGGAATCGGAGTCGTGCGGGACACGATCAAGGGTTACGCCACGAAAATCCCGATGGGCCAACCGTTCAACATCGTGTTGCTCGACGAAGCCGATAACATGACAAACGACGCGCAGATGGCCTTGAAGCGCGTGATCGAGAAGAACGTGCCCGTGTGTCGCTTCATCCTCACGGCGAATGAGGAAAACGCCATCCCAGAGGCGATACGAGACCGGCTCGTGAGGCTCCCGTTCCGTCCGGTTGCGGAGGCCGACGCGATTCCACTTCTCGAACGCGCGGCTCGCGATGGCGGCGCGCAGCCGACACGCGAAGGGCTCGTGGCGCTCTTCGAGTTGTGCAACCGCTCGATGCGTTCTTCACTCGATACTCTCCAAGCTCTCGGCCCAGAGTTCGACCTCGGGCTCATCCCGAAGAACGAGAACCCCGCCCCCGAAATCGTGAAACTCGCGATGACGTGGAAGGCCGAAGAAGCTGAGAAGATCGCGTTGAAATGGATACGCGAAGGCGCTACGGTTTCGAAGGTCTTCACAAGCTTGTTCGAGGCCGCGATTGCGGCGAAGTGGAACCCGTGGCGATTGGGGGAGTACGAGCGCGCCGTTCGGAGCGGGGCGAATTTCGAGCTTCAAGTGCGTTGCTTCATCTGGGAGATGTCGGAGAGGGAGGTATCGGAGAATGGAGTTCAAGGGTAAAATCGGAGCGGAGCGCCTCAAACGCTTCGGACGGATGTTCGAGAATTTCGTGGATGAGACCGCCGTGTTTGTGAGCGATTCCGGGTTCAAGGTCTTGACCGTTGATTCGGCGCACGTAGCGATGGCGGAGGTTCTTTTGCCGCGCCGCGCGTTCCAAGAATTCAAACTCGAAGGAGAGGGCAAATTGCTCTTCCGGTGGGACAAAATCCTCGATTCTAACTTCGGGAAGAACGGCTCGAACGTCGAAATCCAGTTCAAGAAGGACGCTACGGTGTTCTCAAGCGAGGGCAACAAGTTCACCATCCCGAACGACCTCGTAGGGGTTGCGGAACCAAAGGTTCCGAAACTCGAACCGAAAGAATACGTCCGGTGCACGGTGATTGCCGGGGAGTTCCTGGACGCCCTACGAAGCGCCAACTCGATCGAAGGCTTCGTGAGCCTCGGAGGGAGTGAGAACGGGGTGTTGCTCTCTACCGAAAAAGACGATGGCGAGAAAAAAGGCAAACAATCAATCCGCCGCGTTTTCGGCTTCGAGATCGAAGCGGTTGGCAAGGTGCGTTCCTTGTTCTCGTGCGACTACCTTTTGGGGATGTTTAGGGCCCTCCCGCACGATTCCGAGGTGCGTATGATGCTCTCGACTGACTATCCGTTGTTGATGCGTTTCGAGGATGGGATGTTCCTCTTGGCGCCGCGCATCGAAAGTGAGGACTCTCCATCCGAGACCCGAAAGATCATCGCAAGTGACGTGCCCAAGGCAAGCGAACGTCCGGTGCGCGCCGAGGAATTTTTCAGCTAAGGAGGACGCGCGCATGAATCCCCCCATCCCGGTCTCCCCTACACCCCAAGACCCGTCAACCCCATCGCAAACGGGGCAAGGCGAGGAGAGACGGGGGGAGGGGCGGTTGCCCCCCGCCTCTCCCTCACAACCAATTTTTGATCTCGCACGGATCAAAGCACGGTTAGCGGGGTTGACGAACTCCCCATACCTAAACAGTTTGAACAATGATTTCATCGTTCACGGGCCCGGAGACCTCCTTGCTTGCGTCAATGAGATCGAGCGTGTCTACGAAGAGAACATCGAATGGGACAAAAAGTGGCACGAAATGTTGACCAAGGACGCGGCGCGCATGAAGGAAATCGACAAGTATCGAGACCTCGCCGCGGCGCTCCATTTTGACTTGCAACAAACAGTTGGACTCTCGATCGCGCACGGTAATCAACTCCAGAGTTCATTGACCGGATATGAATGGAAAGAAGCACTCGTCGCAATTGACAAACTCGCGGCGAAATGGGAAGGGCCCAAGATCGTGGAGGAGGAATAAACGTGGGCGACACTCCAATGGTTCCCGAGAACGCGAGACACTTTTGCGCGTTTACGAAGACCGAAATCGTGGGTTCTTGGGCAAACGAGTGTCCGAACAAGTGCATGGAGATCGTGTTGAGTCGGGAGGAATGGAGAAACTGGACGGCGCGGATGGCCGAACTTCAAGCGGGGGGTCTCAAGAGTCCCTCTTTCGATGAAGTTTTCATGCGGATCATCTCCCTCGACGACCAATTCATCGAGAACTGGCGTGCGCTCCCTCTCATCTACTGGACAAACGCGATGGCGGGAGAAGTCGGAGAACTTTGCAACCAGGCCAAGAAGTTGGCGGGTGGGGGCACGAAAGGGGACGGATCGAGCGTTGCGAAAATCAAAGAGGAGATAGCGGATACGTTCACCTACATCGTCCTCATTTGGGCGGGTTTGGGCGGGACTCCTCAAGAGTTGATTCAAGAGGTTCTCGCGAAGAACGAAGTTAACCGCCAGCGGCTCATTGCGCGTGGCATCATCCGGATTAACATTTGATGGGGCGTGGGGGCGATTACCGAATGAAGTTCTACCGGGCGTCCGCAGTTCTCATCCTCTTTTTCGCGGCGCTCCAGGTGTACGCCTTTTGGGATAGGGTGGGCCCGAAATTCTACTTCGGAGATTGGCCGTGGCAAATGGCGCTCTTCTACATCTCGACGGTCATCTTGGTCGTCGTGGCTTTCGCGCAAATGATCGTGGCGG
>Ga0209342_10008797_pt1 | contig 10120 bp, 8 predicted proteins | sample RifCSP16_2_FD_184023 | JGI IMG/M metagenome (GOLD analysis project Ga0209342, IMG submission 184023) | Soil microbial communities from Rifle, Colorado - Rifle CSP2_sed 16_2 (SPAdes) (version 2) | ecosystem: Environmental > Terrestrial > Deep subsurface > Rock core/Sediment | place: Rifle... | reverse complement strand
CGAAAGGGGCCGCCATCCTCATGATCCCGATGGTCGTGGCGCCCGCCAGCGGTCCTGTCCTGGGCGGCTACCTGGTCGAGTACCACGATTGGCGCTGGATCTTCTTCATCAACATCCCGGTCGGCGTAGTCGGCCTCATCTTCGCTTGGTTGTACCTGAAAGAGGAGAAGCAAGCGAACACCGGTCGGCTGGACGTACCCGGCTTCGTGCTCGGAGCGGCGGGGCTGGCCGCGGTCATGTACGCCCTCGCGCAAGCCGGCATTCACGGCTTCGGCGACCCGCAGGTGCTAACGGTCGGCGCGCTCGGCCTGGGCATCCTCGCCCTGTTTGTGTACCAGGAACTGCACACGCGGGAGCCGATGCTCGACATGCGGCTGTTCGGCAACCGGCTCTTCAGAACGATGAACGTCGCCCAGATCGTGGGCTACGGAGGCATGATGGGCGGCCTGTTCCTGCTGCCGCTGCTCCTTCAGGCTGAGATGGGCCTTTCGCCCCTCGAATCGGGCCTGACAACGTTCCCGCAGGCGATCGGCGTCGTGATGATGGTGCAGGTAGCCGGGCGTATGTACAACCGCGTGGGGCCGCGCCGCATGATGATGGCGGGCATGCTGGGTTCGGCGGTGACCACCCTGGCGTTCGCGTTCATTGATCTCGAGACCAGCCAATGGTGGATCAGGCTTATCATGCTCTGCCGCGGCTGGTCGTTCGCGCTTGTGCTGATCCCCATCCAGACAGCCACGTACACCACGATCAGGCTACCGGACATGGGACGCGCCAGCGCCATCTTCAACGCTAACCGTCAAGTGGCGGCCAGCTTCGGGGTCGCCCTACTCGCCACCGTCCTAAGCAACCGCCTCGTCGCCAACGATGCCGTCCTCGGCAACCCGGCAACGGCAGATGCCGCGCTAATCGCCTTCCGAGAGTCGTTCGTCGTCGCCGCCGCGCTCGCGCTATGCGGAATGGTCGCCGCATTCTTCATAAGCGACCGGGAAGCAGCCGCCGTGATGCGCCGCGCTCAAGTGGAACCGGCGGAAGAGATAGCGCCGGTCGTGGCGAGCTGACCTGGACTTGCCGATACGAATCAGCGTAGGGCTTTACGCTTGGCGCCGCTCCGCGCGGCGCAACCCCTTCCCCTCGCGCCAGGTCTCGATTACGAGGTGGTCCGCGGGGTTGCCGATCCGGATGAGGACCGCCTCTTTGATATCGCTGGAAAAGAGGTGGAAGGGTCCAGGTGGAACGTCGTTCCTGGTCGCTTCCAGCGACGCTACGGCATGAATTAATCTCCAAACACGAGGCGAACCAGGGAGGTCATATGAAAACCGACACTTCACAGCCAACAGAGATGATACTGCTGTCAGCGGACGACTACGTCGTGCTCGGTGAGTCCGACTTCGGTGCGCCCGGGCTGACGGCGACCGAGATCATCGGGCCGTTCGTGCCGCTTCAAGCGTCCGGGCCGCTGATCATGGTCCACGATGCCTTCGTCGAGCCTCGACTCGGCATCGGCCACCACCCGCACCGCTACAATGAGCGCCTCTTCTACATCCTGGAAGGTTCGCTCAACCACGACGATTCCCTCAACGCTATCACCGGCTTCATGGGCAAGCGAGACGTCGCCAGACTGACAGAAGGGATGACCGGCATGTATCACAAGGAGTGGAACAACGGGAGCGAGCGCACTCACGCCTTCATCCTGGTCTACGAGAAGCGCCCGGTGCCTGAGCAGGCGTCGTTCGCAGCGTTGCGAGACGGGGAGGCGCCCCGGTACGAGGAGGCGCCGGGCGTCCAGACGAAGGAGCTTGTCGGCCCTCGTGCCGCCCTCGAAGTCAACGGCGACATACGTTTCTTCGCGGATAGCGCCCTCACGGCCGGCGCAACGCTCGGGGTTGAGCTTGCGCAAGGGGAGGGGGCGCTGCTCTTCCCGCTCGCCGGAGGACTTGTTACGGACGGGGGCGTCACACTGCGTCCCGGCAATACGCTCATCTTGCCGCCTTCAGAGGCGACGCCGCGATTCGAACTCTCAGCGCCAACCAAGTCGCGAGTCCTTCGCGTGATACACGGGCAGGGGCGCGGGCTGTTGATGGGCAGGCCCCGTCTTCAGCGGACCGACGCGTGAATGAAGGAGACGACGATGAGTAATTTGATCCAACTGAAGTCCTGCTCCCGGTGCGGCGGCGACATGATGCTTGAGCAGTACCTCGACGACAGCGATCTCGTCTGTCTCCAATGCGGTCACCGCTCATCGTTTCAGCCGCAGGTCAAGCCCGCTCTGTCCGCAAGCGCCGCTCGTAAGGCGGCGTGAGCCGGACGACACCCATAGGACGACACCCATAGAAGGAGAAGCTATGCAGTCCACACAAGATCAGCCAGCGAACATCCCGGTCGCCCGCCTGAACCACGCCGTCCTCTACGTGCGAGACCTCGATCGCTCGGTTGACTTCTACCGGCGTGCTTTCGGGTTTGAGGAGATCGCCCGCGAGGGAGGCATGGTGGCGTTCCTGCGAGCGGCCGGATCGGACAACCACCACGACCTGGGCCTGATGGCCGTCGGCGCTGACGCGGCGCAACCAACCAGGCGCGCCGTCGGGCTGTATCACCTGGCCTGGGAAGTGCCGATGATCGAGGACCTCGCCGCGGCCGCCGCAGTCCTCACGGAGCTCGACGCGCTAACCGGCATGAGCGACCACGGGGCGACAAAGTCGCTTTACGGCAAGGACCCCGACGGCATCGAGTTCGAGGTGATGTGGATGGTTCCGCGCGACCAGTGGGGCGAGCACGAGCGCCGCGCCGTCGTCAGGCCTCTCGATCTGCGGAAAGAGGTGGAGCACTTCGGCAAAGACCAGAGTTCCCGCGACCAGCAAGCGCTCAACGACGAGAGGTCGCACATTCACATCCAGAGGAACTCATAAGGAGAGACAAGTTCGAGGCGTGTGGTGGGGCCTTGATCGAGTTCGTGAAGGGTTAAGAGTCGCGACCGCAGCCGATGCGACTGAGCGCGCCGCTCTACGCCTCGGTTCGGGGCGTTTCTGTGCCCGCCTGCTGCTTGCCAGGTGCGACGAATGGCCGTGCCCCTTCGGGCTCCTCCCAGAATGAACCCACGACTTCCAGGTGCGACGGTTGCGCCAGACCCGCGTAGCGGAAGCTGACATACACCAGGGAGTACCCCAGCGCCAGTAGCACGAGGGGCGATACCAGCAGCACCTTCTCCGCGCCGAACTCCGAGGCAAGCGCTCCGAGCGTAAGGAGCGGCACGATCGCGGCGCCGTTGCGCAGCGCGCTCTGCATCGCGAACGTACGGCCCTGATAAGAGAGCGGCACCCGGCGGTTGATATAGGTCTGCACACAGGTCACTGTCAGCGTGACACCTAACGCCAGCGGCAGCGCGAGCAGCCCAGCAGTCCGGACCCGTTCGTTAATCTCGATGCCGACCACCTCCGTCACGCGCATAGGATTCACAGGATCGACAACACTTCCGGCGTCGGCCACGAGCCCGAGAAGAAACAAGCATGCCGCAGCGATGAGCAGACCGTAGATGGCAGCCAAACGCTCACCCCAGAGCCGCATAATCGTCGGCGCTAACACCAGGGCCGCCACAATACCGACCGCGGACGGCGCGAAGACGTAGGCGGCGTCGGCGGCGTCTGCATTCAGGACCTCCACCACGTAGCGAGCCGCCAGCACCTGGAGCACGACGTTCACCGTCCCGGCGAGGACGGCTACCATGATCATCGTGCCGACAGCAGGGTGCCGGACGAGCCAGCGCACGGCCGGACGGAAACGCATCGCAAGGGGCGGCAGGCGCACAGCGCGTCCTTCGTCACCTACAGGCAGGTCGAACACGCGGCTCGCCGCCAGTAGCAACATCACACCGGCGAGATAGGACACCACATCCACGCCGAACGCGCGAACGACGATCGGCGCGAGCAGTGCCGTGCCGAACGCCGTTCCCGCCGCCGATGCGAGGTTGATCATCGACGCTGCGCTCGCTAGTTCCCCCTCCGTCGCGACGACGGGGAGGACAGACGATTCCGTCGGCCCGGAGACCTGGCCGAGGGCGTTCACAGCGAAGATGAGCGCGAGCACGGCCACCAGATCCGTGCCCAGCACGGCCGGAAAGGTGAAGCAGACCAGCGCCTGGAGCGCATACGCTCCTGCCAGCGCGACCCGCTTCGGGATCGCGTCCGCCACCGTCCCGCCGTACAGTCCCAGGATAGCGGGCGGTAGGAGCGCGGATACGCCGACGAGCGCTACCTCGATCGCGGACCCGCCCTCCCGCGCGACCGACACGAGCGCCCCGAACAACAGCGCCTGCTGTCCGGCGTCCGAGAGAAAGCGGGAGGCCAGCAGGTGCTGAAACCGCAGGTCGCGGGCGATCGCCGGCTCCGGCAGGAAGAGCCAGAGCACGCGGAAGACGCGGCTTTGCGTCTCATCGAGCATCCAGTCGGCGCGGAAACCCGCGCGGTCGACGATCCAGCGTGCGCCCCAAAAGGATCGCCTGGGCGGCGTTCCGCCCGCATCGCTCATGTGGTCGAGTATAGCCAGAAGGTGTGACCTGAATCACATTTCTGCGTGTGAGCCTCTGTGCTATGATGGCGCCGTTTCAGGAGACCCGAATGTACGACGCCATTGTCGCCGGCGCCCGCTGCGCCGGCGCCCCCACAGCCATGCTCCTCGCCCGCAAGGGGTTTCGCGTGCTGCTGGTGGACCGGGACACGTTCCCGAGCGACATCATGTCTACGCACTACATCCACGTGCCCGGAATCGCCCGGTTAAAAAACTGGGGTCTGCTTGACCGGTTGGTGGCCACAGGATGTCCGCCAATCACCAGCGCCACCGTGCACTTCGGCGAGGCCTACTTCCAGCCGCCCCCGCTTTCAGCGCTCGTGCCGGGCGTCCCGGAAGCGACATTATGTCCAAGACGGGTGGTGCTGGATAAGCTACTGATCGACGGGGCGGTGGAGTCCGGCGCGGAGTTCCGCGAAAGCTTCTCGGTGCAAGGATTGCTATGGGATGACGGGGCCGTGTCAGGAGTTCGCGGAAGCGCACACGGGAAGCCGGTCGAAGAGCGCGCTCGCATCGTCATCGGCGCCGATGGGCTGCACTCGCGCGTGGCGCGGGATGTGAAGCCGGCGGAGTACAATACGATCCCGTCTCTAACGTTCGCCTACTACACGTACTGGACCGGCGTCCAAATGGACGGCATCCACTTCTACTTTTTCGAGGACGGGCGCGGTATCCTGGCCTTCCCGACGCATTGGGGGCAGGTCTGCCTGGGCATTGGCGGAGAGAACGCCGGCTTTCGCGAGTTCCGTAAGGACATCGGCGGAAACTACATGGCGCTTATCGACCGGGTGCCGGAGCTGGCGGAACAGGTGCGCGCCGGTAAGCAAGAGCAGCGGTTCCTGGGGACGGCCGACCAACCCAACTACTTCCGCAAGCCCTATGGCCCTGGGTGGGCTCTCGTGGGCGATGCGGGCTACCACCGCGATTTCATCACCGGGCTCGGCATCAACGACGCCTTCCGCGATGCGGAGCTGCTGACGCGGGCGATCGATGAGGCCTTCTCCGGACAGCGGCCCTTGGATGAGGCGATGGCGGATTACGAGAACACGCGCAACGACCTGGCCATGCCGTTGTACGAGATTACGACGAAGATGGCGAGCGGCGAGCTGACCGACCCGACCGAGTTCATGAAGTTCGGGCCGGCGATCGTGCGCAACCTGCCCTCGATGAACGGCAACTGACAACGAAAGGGGCGACGTGACCAAAATCACCCATCGCACCGTCAAGGCCAACGGCATCAGTATCCACATAGCGGAAGCGGGAGACGGCCCGCTGGTCCTGATGCTTCACGGCTTCCCAGAGCTGTGGTACTCCTGGCGGCACCAGCTGCCCGCCCTCGCCGAGGCCGGCTACCACGCCGTCGCGCCGGACATCCGCGGTTACGGCGGAAGCGACGCCCCTCACGAGATCGAGGCCTACAGCACGAAGAACCTGGTGGCGGACGCTGTCGGCATTCTCGATGCGCTGGGCGAGGAGAGCGCAGTGATCGTGGGACATGACTGGAGTGCGCCGACAGCCTGGAACTCCGCCGTGCTGCACCCGGAGCGATACCGGGCTGTCGTGGGCCTGAGCGTCCCGTTCCTCCCGCGAGCGCCGATGCCGCCGACCCGATTGTTGAAGGCCAGGTTCCGGGACAACTTCTTCTACATGCTCTACTTTCAGGAACCGGGCCCCCCGGAGGCCGAGTTCGAGGCGGACGTCCGCCGCTCGATGCTCATCTTCATGTATGGAGCATCCGCCGAAGGCCGGTCTGACCCGAACGTCATCGGCGCGTTCATGAACAAACGCAAGGGTTCGAAGTTATTCGACGGCCTCTCTGCCCCCGAGAAGCTGCCGGATTGGCTCACGCAGGAAGACCTGGACTACTACGCCGCCGCCTTCGAGCGCAACGGCTTCCGGGGCCCTCTCAACCGCTACCGGAACATGGACCGGGACTGGGAGGAGATGCCGCACCTGGCCGGGGCGACGGTCACCCAGCCGGCGCTATTCATCGGGGGAGAGAAGGATCCCGTCGTCGCGATTGCGCCGATGGACCCGATGAAGACGCTGGTACCGAACCTGAGGAAGACGGTCATGCTCCCGGAATGCGGCCACTGGACGCAGCAAGAACGTCCCGCAGAAGTCAATGCCGAGATCATAGGGTTCCTGAAGGACCTTGATGTTTAGTGGCGGACCAGCTTGTCCGCCCTATCTCACGCCGGGAGTATACTCAACTTCAGTTCGTTGCACCGCCACCCGGCGCACTAAGCGATAGGGAGTGCCATTCTGAACACGACCGACGCTCGAAAGAGCGGCATCGATTTCCTGGTCAACCGAGGCGATCTGCGGATCTGCCGGTTCGGCGTAGGGGAGCCCGTGGATAACGCTGATCTACAGCCGGGCGAAGTGCAACTCAAGATCGAAAAGTTCGGCCTCACCGCGAACAATGTTACCTATGCGGTGTTCGGTAATCGCATGGGCTACTGGAACTTCTTTCCTGCGGATGCCGGTTGGGGACGCGTTCCCGTCTGGGGCTTTGGCAAAGTCGCGCGTTCGCGGAACGCTGACGTGGCGGTGGGCGAGCGTTATTACGGATTCTACCCCGCGTCTTCTCACCTGACGGTTCAAGCGGATGCGGGCGCCACCGGCTTCGTCGACGCGGCGGCTCATCGCCGAACGCTCCCGGCCGTCTACAATCAGTACGCGCGCACTACCACTGATCTCGCCTACGATAAGGGCCACGAGAACGAGCAGATGATTCTGCGGCCGCTGTTTACCACCTCGTTCCTCCTCGCTGACTTCCTTGAGGATAATCAATTCTTCGCCGCGCGCATCGCCATCCTCTCCAGCGCCTCCAGCAAGACTGCCTATGGGACGGCTTTTCTTCTCGCCCGTATGCAGCGCCGGCCCGAGCTGATTGGCCTGACATCTCCCCAGCACGCCGCGTTCACGGAGAGCCTCGGCTGCTACGACCGTATCGTCACCTATGACCAGATCGACTCTCTGCCGAAGGACGCGCCCGCAGTGTATGTGGACATGGCGGGAAGCGGCGCCGCGCGCCAATCCGTGCACCAACTCTTCGGAGGCAACCTGAAGCATTCGGCGGCGGTCGGCGGGACTCACTGGGACGAGGAGGCGCCAAACGTTCAGCTGCCCGGGCCTGCCCCTTCATTCTTCTTCGCGCCCACACAGGTGCAGAAGCGGACGGCGGAATGGGGGCCCGGTGGAGTCAACGAGCGCTTCGCCAAAGCCTGGAAGGCGTTCCGCGGACCGGTCGCCGCCTGGATGGACATACGCGAAGAAGAAGGGCCCGAGGCGGTGAAGCAAGTCTATCTCGATCACCTGGAGGGCCGCGCAGACCCGCGGACCGGCAACGTGTTATCGCTCGCATCTATGTAGCTCCATCCGTGCAATGCGCGCGGTAGCGTTGCCCTTTTGCCAGCATTGGCCTATGCTCAGATAACTCAACTCAACACACCCTGAACACACGGAGGTCACCCATGCGCGCCTGCGTAAAGCCTACGAACGGCAAGGTCGAGATCGTCGATGTCCCAGTACCCGAGGCAGGGCCCGGCGAGGTCATCGTCAAGACCACGATGGCCACTGTCTGCGGCTCCGATATGCACTTCCTGGACGAGTTCCCCAACGAGATGCTGGGCGCCCTGTTCGCGGGCTCGGTTCTGCCGCAGGGTCTTCAGATGGGTCACGAAGGCGTAGGCACCGTCCACGCCGTCGGAGACGGTGTGACGAAGTTCAAGGAAGGCGACCGCGTCATGGCCTCCTGCCTCGTCGGGTGTGGCAAGTGCCGCGAGTGCATGACCGTAGACCATAGTGTCTGCACCGGCGGCGGGCGCGTCCTCTTCGGCTGTCAGTCGGAGTACTACCGCGTCCCCTTCGCCGATATGAACGGAGCGAAGGTCCCGGATGGCGTTAGTGACGAGATGGCGATCCTCGCCACCGATATCCTCTCGACCGGCTTCGGCGCAATCGAGCGAGCAGAGGCCGGCTTCGGTGCCTCAGTGACCATCTTCGCGCAGGGCCCCGTCGGCCTCTGCGCCACGGCGGGCGCGCGCGCCCGGGGGTGCGGACTCATCATCGCCGTCGATTCGCTGCCGGAGCGGCTGGAAATGTCGAAGAAGTTCGGCGCGAACGTCGTCATCAACCCGAAGGATGAGGACCCCGTCGTCAAGATCATGTCGCTGACGAACGGCCAGGGCGTCGACGTCGCCGTCGAAGCAGTCGGTACCCAGGTGACGTTCGATGCCTGCACGCGCAGTGTGCGGCGCGGCGGCACCGTCTCCTCCGTCGGCGTCTACGGCCTGACGCCGCAGCTCACGATGCCCACGCTCACGGCACCCTCGTTCCTCCACCGCAAGATCGTCACGACGCTCTGTCCGTCCGGCGCCAGCCGGATGGAGGACCTGCTCAGCCTGATCGAGAACGCCAGGATCGACCTCCACCCGCTCTTCACGCACCGCATGACTCTGGACGACATGCCCAAGGCTTACGACCTCTTTCGGAGCAAGGCGGAGGGCGTCCTCAAGATCGCCATTACGCCGTAAGGGTGCATGGCCGCTGCGGCGACTGAGGGCCCGCTCGCAGGCATCAGGGTCCTGGAGGTAGCGAATTGGCTTGCTGCGCCGGCGGGCTGTGCACTCCTCGCCGATGCGGGCGCGGATGTCATCAAGATCGAGACGCCCGGCGGCGAGCCCTACCGCGCCTACCGCGGCACGGCCGGCGAGCTCCCCTTCAACCCGTTCTTCGAACTCGATAACCGCGGCAAGCGGGGGATCACACTCAATCTCGATAGGCCGGCCGCCCGCGAGGTCATCTACCGGCTTGTCGGCGAGTCCGACATCTTCGTCAGCAACCTCCTGCCGAAGCGCCGCGAGCGCTATGGCCTCACCTACGAAGATCTGAAGGCGTATCGTCCCGATCTCATTTTCGTCTCTGTGACCGGCTACGGCTCGTCGGGCCCCGACCGGGACCGAGCGGGGTACGACTACGCAGCCTTCTGGGCGCGCTCCGGCATCATGAACCTCCTCGGCGAACCCGGCAGTCCACCGCCTCCGCAGCGGCCGGGCATGGGAGACCACACGACAGCGCTTGCTGTGGCCGGCGCTGTCTCGATGGCGCTTTTCCACCGCGAGCGCACGGGGAAGGGTCAGCAGATCGACGTCTCTCTCAACAACACCGGGCTCTGGGTGCTCGGGATCGACGTTCAGACAGCGCTATCTACCGGCGGAGAGAACGCGCGTATATCGCGGCGGGCCGTCCCCAACCCCATCTGGAACAGCTACGAGACCGGCGATGGCCGCTGGATACAGCTCGTCATGCTCGTCGCGGATCTCTACTGGCCCCGGTTCTGCCGCGCGATTGAGCGTCCCGATCTCGAGCACGACCCGCGGTTCAGTTCGATGGCCATACGCACAGAGAACCGCGAGGAGTTGATTGCGCTACTGGACGAGATCTTCGCCCGGCGCACACTGCACGAATGGGCGGCGCGCCTCGACGCCGAGGGCTGCATCTGGGCGCCCGCTCAGACCGTAGCCGAGGTCATAGATCATCCCCAAACACG
>Ga0209342_10008795_pt1 | contig 10120 bp, 11 predicted proteins | sample RifCSP16_2_FD_184023 | JGI IMG/M metagenome (GOLD analysis project Ga0209342, IMG submission 184023) | Soil microbial communities from Rifle, Colorado - Rifle CSP2_sed 16_2 (SPAdes) (version 2) | ecosystem: Environmental > Terrestrial > Deep subsurface > Rock core/Sediment | place: Rifle... | reverse complement strand
CCAGGAACGCGCCCTGATGCGTGCGCAGCAGGTAGAACGTGTAGCAGCGCCCTCCGGCGACGACCACGCCCCCGAGGGCGATGGCGCGCTCGAAGCAGAACGCGTGACCGTCCTGCTTGACGACCGCGACCTTGGCGGGCTTGTCTGGGCCCTTGCCGCCGGGGCCACTAAACGCCATCGTCGGGAGGGCCAACAGAATGATGAGTGCTGCCGCGATCACGTGTCGTTTCATGATGAGTCTCCTCCGAACGGCGCCGACCGACGCGGTCCTACCGCTGCGCGACGCCGAGTTCGACGGATTGCCCGCCGGTTGGAACGGTGAAGATCAATGCGCGCGCCGCTCCCGCACCGATCCGCAAGGTGACGAACTGCGCCGCGTTCACCGGCAGGGTGGTCGTGGCCGACGCCGGCAGGGGCACCATGTAGAGCATGCGGGATCTGATCTGGGCGCCGGCCGGCGTGTTCAGGCGAAGGATCTGGCCGGGTGCGACGATCGGCGGCCCGGGCGGCCCAAAGCCGAGAAAGTTGCCCGCGTTGGTCCGAAACACGTAGAAGTTGAAGCACCGGTTACCGGTGATCGTGATGCCACCAATGACCAGCGAGCTCGCAAAGCAGTAGCCGTTGCCGACCGGGGCGTACTCCGCCGCCGGGGTGTGCGTTTCGGCCCCGGGCGGCTCGGCCCAGCCGGCTGCGACCGGCATCAGGACCAGCAGCCCGATCATGGCGCCGGCGACCAGGGAGTTCACGAACCGTGGAACTCTCACGTGCGTCCTCCTCTCGGCCCCGACCCTGCGTGGATCGGATGATCACGATGATCACATAGTGTACATACCCATTTTCTCCTACGAAAACACGCGCCGGGGGGTTCCGAGAGACTCGCCCGTGTCGGGTCGCTACCGGCCGCCGGCCGCGAGCAGGCGCTGTAGATCTCGCGGGTTGACGGTAAGGACCGCGATGATGGCGACGACGACTGCGACCGCAATCAGGAACGCGGACAGCGCGGCGATGACGGGGTCCTGCTGGCGCTGCAAATAGTAGAACATCTCCACGGGGAGCGTTTTGTTGTCGGTCTTGACGAGAAAGAGCGACGTCTCGACCTGATCCCACGAAATAATGAAAGAAAAGAACCCGCTGACCGCCAGCCCAGTCCGGATCTGCGGCAGGGTCACCTTCCAAAAGGTCACCAGGGGAGTCGCGCCCAGGTCCATCGCCGCTTCTTCCAGGGACCGGTCGGCCGACACAAGCGTCGCCGACAAGATCGAGATCGCAAACGGCAGGGTCACCATGAGGTGCGCGAGGATTAGGCTGTCGAGTCCACCGAACCGTCGCAGCAAGATCACGTAGACGAGCATCGCGACGCCAAACGCGATACGTGGGACGATGAGCGGCGCCAGAAACGCCGCCCGCAGCCACTCGCGCCCGAAGAACCGGTACCGGACGAGACCGAGTGCGGCCAGGGTGCCCACGATAAGGCTCGTCACTGTCGCGACGGCGGCGACGATCAGCGAGTTCACCGCCGCATGGAACAGCGCTTCTTGTTGGAAGAGCTTCACGAACCACCGAACTGAAAACCCGGGAGGCGGAAAGATCGCATATGAGACGCTGCTGAACGCGTACACGAGCACGAAACCGATCGGCGCCAGCATGAACGCCATCACGAGGATCAGTACGACGAACAGCCCGGTGCGGATGGGATCGCGGGCCGTCTCCAGACGGCCCGCCGCCACTTGGCGGCCCAGCGCCTCTGGGCGGCGCGACGCCTCCGGCCGGCGGGTGATCACCGTGACACCTCAGCACGGGCGTACGCCTGGCGGACCAGACGGTTGCTCAACACGAGGATCGCCACGGCCAGCACGAGTAGGAGCAGAGACACGACTGATGCGAAGCCCAGGTTCACGGCTTCCATGTCTCGATAGATCAACCCTGAGAGAATCTGCACCTTCCCCCCGCCCATCAGAAACGGCGTGACGAACGCGCTGATCGTCAGCGTGAAGACGATCTGCGAGCCCGCCACGACTCCCGGCAGCGTGAGTGGCAGCGTGACGCGGCGGAACGTCTGCCAGCGGTTGGCGCCGAGGTCCATCGCCGCCTCTTTCAGGTCGGGCGTCAACTGCCCGATCACGCTCATGACCGGAAACACCATGAACGGCAACAGGATGTGGACCATCGCGATCACGATACCGGTGGTGTTGAAGATCAACGCAATGGGCTCGTCGATCAGACGCAGGCTTCGCAGCACGTAGTTCACCGCGCCCGTTTTCGACAGCAACAGCATCCACCCGTACGTGCGGACCACCACGCTGACGAGAATGGGTGCGAACAGCATGACGTACGCCGTCAGCGCCCACCCCGGCCGCCGGATCTTGCTGATCGCGTAGGCCGTCGGATACCCGATCACCAGGCTCAAACCCGTCACGAGGACGCCCAGGTTCAGTGTGGTGCCCACGACGCTCCAGTAGTACCCATCGGTGAGGAACCGGTGCCAGGCCACCCAGGTGAACCGCGGGGTCCCGGCCGCCAGGAACGGGTAGACGCTCATGGTCACCAAGACGGCCATACAGACCCAGAACACGGCCATCGAGAGCAGGACGGCGGGGGCGAGGAGCGGGACATGACGGTAGCGGCGGGCGACGGAGCGCCAGGATCCGCGGCGCGCGGCGGCGATCGTCACGGACCCCGCTACCTGGCCAGCACGACGGTGTGCCCCGGCGTCCACCCGGCGACCACAGGAGCCCCGGGACTCAACCCCGCCGCGGCGTCGTTGTGGACCTCGGCGATCAGGGCGATCCCGCTGCCGAGCGTCACGCGAGCCCGCACCACCGCGCCCATGAAGGTGACGTCCTGAACCCGCCCGTCCCACCGGTTGCGAACGTCGGCGGCCGCAGCCCCGAGCTTGACGTGCTCGGGACGAACGGACACGGTCACGGCCGCGCCCACCTGGGGCGGACCGGCCGCCACACGATCCACGCTCGCCACGATGCGCAGCCCGTCGACCTCAACCGTGACGGCATCCGCGCTCGATGCGGCGACGCGTCCCTCGAGGAAATTCGCCTCGCCGATGAACGCCGCGACGAACCGCGTCTGCGGCCGCGCGTAGATCTCCTCGCTGGTGCCGATCTGCTCGACGCGGCCCAGATTCATCACCGCGATCCGGTCGGACATCGTCAGGGCCTCGCCTTGGTCATGGGTCACGTAGATAAAGGTGGTGCCGACGCGATGCTGCAGCGCTTTCAGTTCCGCCTGCATCTGGAGCCGCAGCTTCAGATCGAGCGCGCCCAGGGGTTCGTCGAGCAAAAGGACGGCCGGTTCGTTGACCAGGGCCCGGGCGATCGCGATGCGCTGTTTCTGACCGCCCGACAACTGGTGGATTTCACGAGCCCCATACCCAGGGAGATCGACGAGCTGCAGCACGTCATCGACCTTCCGCGAGATCGCATCTGACGGCACGCGCTTCAGGCGAAGACCAAACGCGATGTTTTCGAACACGGTGAGGTGTGGGAACAACGCCAGGTGCTGGAAGACCATGTTCGTGGCGCGGCGGTAGGGCGGGACGTCCGTCACGACCTGCCCGCGCAGCAGCACGTCGCCGGCCGTTGGATACTCGAGCCCGCCGATCATGCGCAGGGTCGTGGTCTTTCCGCACCCCGAGGGACCGAGCAGCGAGAAAAACTCGCCGCGGCGGATCTGCAGTGAAACCTGGTCCACCGCGACGACGGTGCCGAAGTGCTTTGAGACCTCGCGAAGTTCTACGTCGTCGTCCACTACCGACCCATGCGGGTCACCACTTCCTTGTCCCACCGCTCGCGCCAGGCCGTCTCGTTTTGCGCGATCGTCGCCCAGTCGAACTGGATCGCGCGGGCCGTTTCCTGGGGGCTGTACATCGGCAGGTCACGCAGGCTGGGCGGGACGATGACCTTCTTGGTCGTGGGAACGTAGAAGGTCAACGCCGCCCATCGCGCCAGCCAGCGCTCCGAAAGGATCAGATTGATGACCTCCTCGGCGATGCGCTTCTGCTGCGCGGTGACCCCCTTGACCACGACGAGGAACAGCGGGAACGCCACCGTGCCTTCCTTCGGGATGACAAAGTCCACCGGCGCCCCCTCGCGCTTCCACTGCAGGGCGTTGCCGCCGAACATCGCCGCGATGTGCGCGTCGCCACGGATGACCAGGTCTCGCACGTCCACGTTGCTGTTCGCGAACGCGACGAACTGGTTCGCCTGCTGGCTCCAGAGCCGGAAGCCGGGATCGATGTTCTTCTCACTGCCGCCGTTGAGCCGGGCCGCCACGATCAAACCGTTGGTGTACCAGGCATACTTGATCGTCGTGACCTTGCCGCGAAACCTCGGGGACCACATGTCGGTCCACGACGTCGGGGGATCCTTGACGAAGTTGGTATTGTACATGAGGCCGACCGGTGCAATGGAGAACCCGATGCCTTTGTTCCCCGGCCGTTTGTAGGCGTCTGAGATGTTGGCCGCATTGGGGATGTTGTTCAGATCGAGCGACTCCCACATGTCATCGATATCGCCTTGATGCGTGAACTGGGTGTTGCTGTAGCCCAGGTGGACGAGCGGTCGGTCCGGGCTCAGCTTCCGGGCGCTGGCCATCTTAGGGTAGACCTCGAAGTTCTGCCCCTCGAGGACCTCGATCTGCACACCCGGATGGTTGGTCATGTAGAACTTCGAGACCTCGTGCGCGACGGCGGGTAGGCTCAGACCGGACCACACAAAAAGCGTAAGCCGTTCTGTGCCACCAGCCGTTGCCCGTTGCGCTAGCCCCAACGTCGCGCCGCCGATCTGCGCGAGTGCGAAGAGACCCAGCCCGGCCTTTGCGCCCTCGGTCAGAAACTCCCGTCTCTTAAGGCGTCGTGCCATCAGTGTCGCCTCCTCAATAGGTGCTCAATCGAGCATGTCTTCGGGCGGCCTGCACGCGGTTCCTTCGTTGCCGGCAGGGGGTCGTGTCGGCCGGAGGGAATAGTGCCCACAGAGGTGATTGCGGTGAAGCGCGCACTCCTAGCGGTGATCGTCACGCTGCTGCTCCTGGCATCCCTGGCGTCGGCTCAGACCGCCAGGCGTGGCGGCGTGGTCCGGGTCGGTCTCGACGCCGACACAACGGGTATGGACCCGCACTTCGCCAGCGCGGCGGTCGATCGACAGGTCTATCAGAGCCTCTATGACAAGCTCGTCGACATCAACCAGGACCTCGAGATCGTGCCCATGCTGGCGACCTCGTGGGCGCTCTCGAACAGCGGCCGGACGATCACCTTCAAGCTCAGACCCAACGTCGTGTTTCATGACGGCACGCCCTTCAACGCGGAGGCGGTCAAGTTCAACTTCGAGCGCATGCTCGAACCCGGCTCGTTTCGCCGCAGCGAGATCCTGCTGGTGCAGCGAGCCGTCGTGATCGACCCACTCACGGTGCAGCTCGACCTCGAGCGGCCGTCCAGCGCGCTCCTCGCGGTGCTGAGCGACCGTGCCGGCATGATGGTGTCGCCCACGGCGGCGCGGCGGCTGGGCCGGGACTTTGCGCGCGAGGCCGTCGGCGCGGGTCCATACAAGTTTGTCGAACGGCGGCCGCAGGACCGAACGGTCCTCGAACGCTTCGACCGCCACTGGGACAAGACCGCGGGCAATGTCGACCGGATCATCTTCCGTCCCTTCACGGACGACCAGGCCCGCGTCGCGAACCTGCGCGCCGGCGAACTCGACATCATCAACATTGTGCCGCCCACCGAGGTCCCGGCGCTGCGGACCGATGCCCGCGTGAAGCTGCTCGAGCGCGTGGGACTCGGCTATTCGGGCGTGTGGGTCAACACGGCGTCGCCGATGCTGGGGAACAAAGCCCTGCGGCAGGCGTTCAACGCGACGATTGATCGCGCCACGCTTGTGCGCGTGGTCTTCGGCGAGACCGCGTCGCCCGCCAACGGACCGTTCCCTCACGGCATGCTGGCTTCCGACGTCGGACCCAACGGCAAGATCCCCGAGCGGAATCTGGAGCTCGCCCGCGCAAAACTGCGCGAGGGTGGACAGCCCAATGGGTTTGCCCTCACGCTCAAAATGCCGCCGGGACGCGTCGTCCAGCAGGTCGCCCAGGTGATACAGTCCATGGCCGGCGAGGCCGGCATCCGCGTGAGCGTCGAGATCGTGGAGTTTGGGACGCTGCTCAGCCAGATGGACAAGGCGCAGTACGACGCGGCCCTGGTCGGCTGGAGCGGCCGCCCCGACCCCGATGGGAACGTGTACAACATCTTCAATACGGGAGGCGGGTTCAACTACTCGCAGTACAACAACGCGCGGCTGGATTCACTGCTGGACGCCGCCCGGATCCTCTCAGCGCCCGATCTCCGCCGGAGGGCCTACGCGGACGCCCTGGCGATCCTCAACGAGGATCTTCCCTATTTGTTCCTATGGTGGCCGAAAGAGTTCAAGGCGATGAGTCCGAAGCTGGCGGGGTTTGTGCACATCTCGGACGGGATGATACGGCTGCGCCACGCGTGGCTGAATCCGTAACTCCCGGCGGGCCCGCTCTCAGCCGTTCGTGACGACCCGGGCCCCGTCCAGGTTCCCGAGCATGTACGAGTAGTCACCGGGGTTGACCGGCGTGATGCCCGTCCGCAGCAGCACCACGACGTTCCGCGCGTAGGGCGCACGCAACTCTTCCAACGTCTCAAACGTGTACGGGGAGACGACCCGTCCCAGGAGCGTGCCGCGCGAGACTTCGTGGCCGATCGCGCCCGGGCCGAGCTGTGAGTGCAGCAGCCCGCCATGCCCGGGCCGCAGCGTGGTCATCTCGCGGAGCACGAACTGCCGGTCCGGCAGTTCGGGGCGGCCGTCGAGCATACCCAGATGCCGCATCACGTTGAAGACCCCGCGCACGCCGAGGTCGACGTAGTGCGGATCGCGATGATAGCCGCCGCCGATCTCGGCCACGACCGACGCCTTGCCCTGGGAGGCGGCCAGCGCCCCCATGGTGCCGGCGTATCCGTCCACCTGGCGCACGACGCCCTGCCCAAAGGCTAGCGCCGCGTCGACATCCCGGAGGCTGATGGTGTAATCGACGATCGGAAAGGTTCCCCCGGCGTGCAGGTCAACCAGATGGGTGATCTCGTCGAGAAACTGCGTCTGGAGGGCGTGGGCCAGTCGCGCGGCGAGGTCGAGCGTGGGATCGGCTGGAAAGACCCGGTTGAGGTTGGAGATCTCGATCGAGCCGGGCGTGACGCGTGTGAGCGTCTGGAACGCCAGGGGGTTGGCGACGGGGACCAGGCGCAGGCGGCCCCGCAGCTTCTCCGGATCGACCCCGTCCAGGACGCGGCGCACCACCTCCGGGCCGGTGACCTCGTCGCCGTGCAGGAGCGCTGAAACCCCAAGGCAGGGACCGGCAGCCCCCCCGTCAACTTCGTGGACGGGCACCCGCAAGGGTGCCCCCGTGGCCAGCGTGGCCACCTCGATCCAGCGGAGCCGCTGTCCCGTCATGGCCCGAAAGTTTGTCTTCCAGGCGTCGAAAACCCTGCTAGAATCCCCCTGCGAGAGCGTTACAAATGGTATAGTTAGCAGGTGAGGCTTTCCACTCGCGCCGCGCCCAGGCATGATCCTAGAATGGTGTACGCCGTACAGGCCACCAGGGCCGGGGGCCTGACGGTCGCCGAGATCGCTGCCAAGTACAATCTGCCGGTCCCGACGATCCTGCAACTGCTCCGGGCCCCATCGCAGGCGTGTGCCCTACGGACGCCATACGAGTTCCGGCAGGGGGCGCTGCCCGCGCGGGCGCCGGCCCAGATCTACTGGTTGGGGTTCATTGCGGCGGCCGGCCGGATATCTGGGGAAAACGCCCGGGGAACTCTGGTCCTTGCGATTCACCCAGACGACGGCGCACACGTTCAGACACTGCTTGCAGACCTTATAGAGGGATACGCGAACTGTGAGTTCGTCGATAGCAGCCTCAGCGGCCGGCAGGCCTACGTTCGGAACCCCGAGCTCGCCAGGGTGCTGTTGCAGTGGGGCATCGCAGCGATGCCCGAGCAGTCCAGCGTCCCGCTGGAGTTCGTGCCGACTGCGTTGATGCCGGATTTCTTGCGGGGTTATGTCGAAGGCACACCGTCTCGAAGCGCGACGCTGTCCCCGCGGCTGCGCGGGTCCTTGACGCTGACCGGAGCCCCGGCGTTTATCCAGAGCCTGGCCGCGGCGTTGAAGGGTCTGTGCGGCACCGGCGGGACGGTGGGACAGCCCGGGCAGAACGGTCTGGTGCGCCTAGTCTACACCGCCAGAGACAGCATGCGTCTCCTTGAGTTCGCCTACAGGACCCCAACGCGCAGCTCACCTCGTGCCGCGGCGCTTGTCACGTACTTCGCGCGCCGCCAGCCGGGGCGCTCTGCCTCACCCGCCTCGCGGCCCGCGAAACGAGACGATCTACCAGCAACGGGATCATCGAATTGACGGTGATACCGACGCTGTAGATCGCCGGGACCACAAGGCTCGGGCGGGGTCGGTTCGCCAGACCAACGATGGCCCGGGCCACGCGCTCCGTGTCGGTACGCAGCCAGCGCAGCGAGCGTAATCTCCCAGCGGCCATCGCGATCCCGACGCTCTTCTCACGGCGGACCCTCCCAAGTTCAGTCCCCTCAACCGGCCCGGGAGAGATGACGCAGACGTGCACGCCCTGCGGCCCCACCTCTCGCCGCAGCGCTTCGCTGAATCCGTCGAGTCCGAACTTCGTCGCGTTGTAGATCGACATCGTCGGCGTCGCGATCTTGCCGGCCACTGATCCGACGTTGATGATGACGCCGCGGTGGCGCGCAAGCATGTCGGGCAAGACGGCCCGGGTCATCAGGATTGGGGCGATCAGATTGACGCCGATCTGGGCGCGGATGTCATCTTCGGCAAGATGCTCGAGCCAGTTGTACTGCCCAAACCCCGCGTTGTTCACGAGCACGTCGACCGCGCCGTACCGCCCCACCGCCTCCGCGATGACTCTCGCGATATCCTCACGCCGCGTCAGATCGGCGGCCACCACCAGCGCATCGGGGAGACCCGATGCCACCGCCTGTAGGCGGTCCAGGCGCCTGGCGGTGAGTACGACGCGATCGCCTGCTCGGCCAAACGCCTGAGCCACCGCCGCGCCGATACCGCTCGATGCCCCGGTGACGATCACGGTCCGCCCGCTCATGCCGCACCTCCACTGCGCGCCCGCGCCCCACGTGGGTACGTGGACGGCCGAGAAGTGCATCTTCGTCCGCGACGCGGCGAACCCTGGCGACGGCGGCAGGGGTTGCCGCCGGGCCCAGAGAAAGGACCGCCGCCTGAGGGGAGGCACCAATGGAGTTCCGGGAAGTGCTCCGCCACCGGCGGATGATCCGCGCGTTCGAGACACGGCCCGTCCCCGATCCAACGTTGCGCCGGCTGCTGAGGGCGGCGCAACGTGCGCCGAGCGCGGGGCATACCCAGCCGCTTGAGCTGATCGTGGTTCGTGCGCCCGAGATCCGGCGCGGGCTGGCGGCCGCCTCCTGGAGCCGCGGGGCCCGGCCCGACGCGGGGGATCTGACCGTGGTGTTTTGCGGCGACATCGTACGCGAGGCCGAGCGGTACGGGGCGCGCGGCGCGGGCAAATACCTTTACGCGGACGTGGCCTTCGCCGCCCTGCTGTTCATGCTGTCGGCGATCGATGAGGGACTGGCCGCCGCGTTTATCGGTGATTTTCACGAAGAACACGTGCAGGCTGTGCTCGGTCTTCCGCCGCACGTCACCCCTGTCGGGATGGTCATAGTCGGCTACGGTCAAGAAGACCCGCGACCACGCCCCTGGCGGCCGCTGCGGGACATCATCCATCACGAGCGGTATGCGCCGGCCTATGACTGGGGGCCGCGGCGCCTGCCGCCATCTTCAGCTGGAGGGACGCCATGAGCGACGTCATTCATCTGTCGAAGATTCGCGTCATCCAGGAAAAGCGACCGAAGCGTAGAGCGTATCTTGCCGATTTTCCGCAACCAGTGTACTTCGGCGTTCACGCGGGTGTTGCCGCGTTCTACAAGATGACGCCGGATGAACCGCTGCCCTCGACCCTCGACTATCTGGTGGCCTCAGCGGCCGGCTGACTCACCGGCACCCTGGCGGGCGCGCTGGAGGCG
>Ga0209342_10008793_pt1 | contig 10121 bp, 11 predicted proteins | sample RifCSP16_2_FD_184023 | JGI IMG/M metagenome (GOLD analysis project Ga0209342, IMG submission 184023) | Soil microbial communities from Rifle, Colorado - Rifle CSP2_sed 16_2 (SPAdes) (version 2) | ecosystem: Environmental > Terrestrial > Deep subsurface > Rock core/Sediment | place: Rifle... | reverse complement strand
TGGCGCGCGCCGAGGGGTGCGTCCGGGGACGGGCCCGGGTGCGGGCGCTCCGGACGCCGGACGGGCGGTCGTTCCGGTGCGACACGATCGCGGTGGCCACGCCGCCGGTGCCGGCGACGGAGCTGGCCCGCGCGCTCGGCGCGGAGGTGGTCCTCGACCCCGGGCTGGAGGCGTTCGCGGTGCGGGTGGACGCGGACGGACGCACGGGCGTTCCCGGGCTGCTGGCGGCGGGGGAGGTCACGGGGGCGATGGACGCGGCGCGGGCGGCGGAGGCGGGCAGGCGCGCCGGGGAGGCGGCCCGTGGGTAAGACCCTGCTCTGCGCCTGCGAGGACGTCTCGCTCGAGGAGGTGCGCCGCGCCTTCGAGGCCGGCCACCGCGACCTCGAGTCGGTGAAGCGGTTCACCGCCTTCGGCACGGGCCCTTGCCAGGGGAAGAGCTGCGTCGCCCTGGTGACGCGCGAGCTGCTCCGGCTCGGCGCGACGCCGGCCGAGGTGGTCCCATTCACGGCCCGTCCGCCTTCGCGGCCGGTGGAGCTCGCGGCGCTCGCCGCGCTCGATCCGGCCGCGCTCCCGCTCGACGACGGCGTTCCGGTGGAGCCCTCCGGGCCATCCGGCGGCGCCCTCCCCCGGGAGCCGCTCCCCTCGCGCGCCGACGTCGTCATCGTCGGCGCCGGCATCATGGGGCTCGCCCTCGCCTACGAGCTGGCCCGCCGCGGCGCCAGCGACGTGCTGGTGCTGGATCAGGGCTATCTGAACGCCGGCGCCTCCGGCCGGAACGGCGGCGGTGTCCGCGCGCAGTGGAGCACGCCCACCATGATCCGGCTGGCGCGGCGCTCGCTCGCGCTCTGCGGCCGGTTCGCGGTCGACATGGGGGTGAACGTCTGGTTCCGGCGCGGCGGCTATCTCTTCCTCGCCCCGACCCGGGCCCAGGTGGCCCGCATCGAGCGGAACGCCGCGCTGCACCGGGAGGAGGGGCTCCGGACGCGCGTGATCGGCCCGGCCGAGGCCCTCGAGGTGGTGCCGGAGCTGGACACCTCGACGTTCCTCGCCGCCTCGTACAACCCGGACGACGGGGTCGTCTTCCCCTGGCCCTTCCTCTGGGGGTACGCGGCGCGCGCGGAGGCGCTCGGCGCCAAGGTGCGGACCTTCACGCGCGTGACCGGGTTCGAGACCGCCGCGCGGAGGGTGACCGCGGTGGTGACCGACCGCGGCCGGGTCGCCTGCGAGCTCGCCGTGGTCGCGGCGGGCGCCTGGTCCAGGGAGGTGGCCGCCCTCGCCGGCGTGCGCCTGCCCAACCGGCCAACCCGGCACGAGATCCTGGTCACCGAGCCGCTCGAGCCCTGGCTCGACCCGCTCGTGTCGGTGCTCGGGACCGGGCTCTACTTCTCCCAGTCGCAGCGCGGAGAGCTCGTGGGCGGCATGGGCGATCCCGCCGAGCCCGAGGGGCTGGTGCAGGGCTCGACGCTCCGCTTCCTGGCCCGCTTCGCCCGCGCGGCGGTCGCGACGGTGCCGCGGCTCGCCGGGGTGAAGGTGACGCGCCAGTGGGCGGGCTGCTACGACGTCACCCCGGACAACAACCCCATCCTGGGCCCCGCCGGCTTCGACAACCTCCACCAGCTCTCCGGCTTCGTCGGCCACGGCTTCATGATGGCGCCCGCCGTGGCCGAGCTCTACGCCGACTGGCTCACCGGCCGGGGCAAGGACGAGCTCTTCGAGCGGTTCACGATCGACCGCTTCGCCCGGGGGGCGGTCGCGCGAGAGGATTTCATCATCGGGTAGGGTGTGAGAAGCTGGGCTCCGGGCCTCGGCTCGACGCATCGGTGCCCGGCCGAACTCGAACTCAGAGAGAACCCGCACATGCCACTCGGAAAGAAGATCGCCTTCCTCGGCGCGGGCAACATGGCCGAGGCGTTCGTGAAGGGGCTCCTGCGGGCGGGGACCGCCGCGCAGGAGGAGATCCTCTGCGCGGAGCCGCGCGCGGAGCGGCGCGACGAGATCGCCAAGCGCTACGGCGTGCGCGTCACCGGCGACAACCAGGCCGCCACCGAGGAGGCGGACATCGTTGTACTGTCGGTGAAACCGCAGAGCATGGATGCGCTCCTGGAGGAGATCGCGCCGGCGATCGACCACCGCAAGCTGGTGATCTCCATCGCCGCCGGCATCCCCATCGCCGCCATCGCGCGCAAGCTGGGGGCCGGCGTCCGGATCGTCCGGACCATGCCCAACACCCCCGCCCTGGTGGGCGCCGGGGCGACGGCGCTCGCCCGCGGAGCGCACGCCACCGACGCCGATCTGGAGCAGGCGCGCGCGCTCTTCCTGGCGGTCGGGGTGGCGGTGATCGTCGAGGAGCACCACCTCGACGCGGTCACCGGCCTCTCCGGCTCGGGACCGGCCTTCGTCTTCCTCGCCATCGAGGCGCTCGCCGACGGCGGCGTGAAGATGGGGCTCGCCCGCCCGGTGGCGATGGCGCTCGCCGCCCAGACCGTGCTCGGCTCCGCGAAGCTCGTCCTCGAGACCGGCGAGCACCCCGGCCGGCTCAAGGACCAGGTGACCAGCCCCGGCGGCACCGCCATCGCCGGTTGCCACGCCCTCGAGGCGGGTGGGCTCCGGGCCGCGCTCATCTCGGCGGTGGAGGCGGCGACGCTGCGATCGCAGGAGCTGGGCGAGAAGGCCGCGCGGAAGGACTGAGCTTGCGCCTCCTCCCCATCGCCGCGCTGGCGTTCGCCGCCTGCCGCGCCACCGCCGGCCTCACCGTGCGGATCGATCCGCCGCCGCCCGAGCCGGGCGCACCGGCCGACACCCAGGCGCTGCGGCTGGAGCAGGCGGTCCGCGAGGTCGCCGCGGCGGACCAGCTCGAGTGCCGCGCGAGGAGGGGTCAGGCCCCGGAGCTGCTCTCCTGCTGGCCGGGCGCCCTGGGCTCGCAGACGGAGTTCGTGCGCCTGCACCTGACGCGGGCCGGCACGGGGTACGAGATCCGGGTCGTCGAGTCGACGTCGCTCTTCACCCGCCCGCGGACGCTCTGCAGGGTCCAGCGGCAGCTCACCACCGCGATCGACGCTCAGCTCGGCCTCCCGAGCGCGCACCCCGACCCGCAGCACGAGTGCGCAGCGGGCGGAGGCGGCTGAAGGACCGGCGCCGCGGGCTTCGGCCTTCGGGGCTCACTCCGTCGTCTCGCAGCTCGCCCAGCCGCAGCGGCTGCAGGTCGTGCAGCCGCCGCTCCGCAGCAGGAGCGCGTCGCACTGGGGGCAGCGCTCGCCGGTGCGCGCGCCGGCGTGGGTGAGCACCTGCCGCTCCCGCGCGCCGTCGCGGTAGACGGTGATGCCCTTGCACCCCAGCTCGAACGCGAGCCGGTAGGCTCGCGACACGTCGGCGACGGTCGCGCCTGCGGCGAGGTTGATGGTCTTCGAGACCCCGTTGTCCACGTGGCGCTGGAAGACCGCCTGCATCCGGACATGGGCCTCGGGCGCCACGTCGTGGGCCGTCGCGAAGCGCCGGGCCAGAGCGGCCGGCACCCCCGGCACCCCGCGCGCGCGGCCGGCGGCCCGCACCGCGGGGAGCGCCGCCTCCGCCCCCGCCGCGTGGAGCGCCTCGGCCAGGAGCGGGTGCTCCTCCCACAGCTCGGCGTCGCCCAGGGCGCGCCGCACGTGGGCCACCGCGAAGAGCGGCTCTATCCCCGAGGAGCAGCCGGCGATGAGGGCCAGCGTGCCGGTGGGGGCGATGGTGGTCACGGTCGCGTTCCGCCGCGCCGGGAGCCCGGCGCGCGCGAGCGCGCTCGTCCCGAACCCGGGGAACGGGCCGCGCTCGCGGGCCAGCGCAGCGCTGGTGGCGTGGGCCTCGCGCTGCACGAACGACATGAGCTCCTCGGCCAGGGCGAGCGCCTCGGGCCCGTCGTACGGGATCCCCAGCTGCAGGAGCAGGTCGGCCCAGCCCATCACCCCCAGGCCGATCTTCCGGTTGCGCCGGGAGATCGTCGCGATCTGCGGGAGCGGCCAGGCGTTCACGTCGAGCACGCCGTCGAGGAAGCGCACGCCGTCCCGGACGCAGGCGGCGAGCCCGTCCCAGTCCACCCGACCGCCGCGCTCGAAGCGGGAGAGGTTCACCGAGCCGAGCGTGCAGGCCTCGAAGGGGAGGAGGGGCTGCTCTCCGCAGGGGTTCACCGCCTCGAACCTGCCCGCGTCCGGCGTCGGGTTGGCCGCCTCCACGCGATCGAGGAAGACCAGCCCGGGCTCGCCGGAGGCCCAGGCCGCCGCGGCGATCCGGTCGAGCAGCTCCGAGGCCTCGAGCTCGCGGATCACGGCGCCGGTGCGCGGGTGGCGGAGCGCCCACGATCCGCCGCGGGCCGCGGCGTGAAAGAGCGCGTCGGGCGCGGACACCGAGATGTTGAAGTTCTCGAGCCCGTGCCCGCCCTTGGCGTCCACGAACTCGAGCACGTCCGGGTGCTCGGCGGAGAGCACCGCCATGTTGGCGCCCCGCCGGACGCCCCCCTGCTTGATGATCTCGGTGGCGGCGTCGTAGACGCGCATGAACGAGACCGGGCCGCTCGCCACGCCGTGGGTGGTCTTGACCATGTCGCCGCGCGGGCGCAGCCGCGAGAAGGAGAACCCTGTGCCACCGCCCGACTGGTGAATGAGCGCCGCCCACTTGAGCGCGTCGAAGATCGCGCCCAGGTCGTCCTCCACGGGGAGGACGAAGCAGGCGGCGAGCTGGCCGCTGGCGCGGCCGGCGTTCATGAGGGTGGGCGAGTTCGGCAGGAACTCCAGCGCGGCGAGCCGCGCCTCGTAGCGGGCCGCCCACTCCGCGCGGGACTCCACCCGCTCCGCCTGCGCCACCGCCGAGGCCACCCGGTGGAAGAGCCCGTCGGGCGTCTCGACCAGCGCCCCCTCGTCGGAGCGCAACAGGTAGCGCCGCTCGAGCACGTGGCGCGCGTTCTCGGTCAGACCGGACACGGGAGAGATCCTAAGCGGAACGGGATCCCGTGACAGCCAGGCCGCGCACCATCGGCTCGAGGTCCGCCGTCCCGCTGCCAAGGGGTCGACCCCACGACCCTTTTCGCTCTCGTCACCAGCCCTCGAACGAGGCGGCTCCCCAGCCTCCACCAGGCCCTCCGCCCGGCGAGCGCGGCGGGGGCGCGCCCTTGCCACTCCTTCGAGGGAACCTCACATTGGATCGGCGGGAGAGGTCGCCCTCGCCGACGGGAGAGCCAGCGATGTCTGAACGGGAGAAGCGCCGCCGAGGCGGCGAGATGACTGTGCGCGAGGCCGGGAGGCTCGGAGGAGAGGCGCGCAAGGAACAGCTCGGCTCCAAGGGTTACTCCGACCTGGGCCACAAGGGCGGGCAGCGCGTCCGCGAGCTGATCGAGGAAGGGAAGCAGGCGGAGCGGAAGTAGCGGGGACGCCTCTCGACAGCCTCGACCACGGACGCCCGGTGGAGCTCGCCGGACCGGGTGCGGCCGAACCGCTCGCTTGTGCCGGACCCCCCGGGGTGCGAGAAGAGGCACATGCGCCACCACCTCCTCCTGGCCGCTGCCGCCATCGCACCGCTCGTTGCATGCACTCCCCGCGCGATCGTCCCCGAGGCCGAGCAGGCTCGGGTGGCGCGCGAGCTGGACGGGAGGCAGCGCTACCTGCGCGTCGCCGCGTACGTGGGGCCGCTCTGGAGCGACACGGGCAAGGTGTTCGTGAGCGATCAGCCGGCGTCGGAGGTCGATCTGGTCGAGACGGCCGGCGGCACGCCCATCCCTCCCCCTCCGTTCCAGCGCGTCCTCCCGCCCGGCACCCCCGTGCGCATCGCCAGGGTGGAGTTCCCGTCGAGCTACCTCATCGCGCAGCGCGTGATGACCACCCCGCGCTATCACCCCTGGGTATATCTGCAAGTGGGCGGCGACGCCCGCCCGCACGTGGTGGTCCTCTCCCAGACGGTCGCGACGTACGAGGACGTGCGCGGCGAGCTGGATCGGCTGCTCACCACGGACGATCCCCGCCCCGCCTACGGCGCGCTCGCGCCGGACCTCCGCGACGCCGTCCTCCGCAAGGAGGCGCTCGAGGGAATGAGCGCACAGGCGCTCGAGATGGCGTGGGGCCTTCCCGAGCGAAAGCGGATCGACCGGCCGGCGCACACCGAGGAGTGGATCTGGCCGGGCGGCAAGCGCCGGGTGTACCTGCGGGAGGGCCAGGTGGAGCAGGTCGAGAAGGCGAGGTGACCGCGCGCGGCCGGCCCCCGCAAGGCGGCCGAGTGTCGCCCCGTGAATCCGCGACGCAACGCGCTCAGCGCTGCCCGCGACCGCCGCGCCGCCCGCCGCGATCCCGGTCGCCGCCGCGACGGACGCCGCGATCCCGATCGCCATCTCGCCGGTCGCGCCGCTCGCCTGGGCCACCGCGGTCGCGCCGCTCGCCGCGGTCGCTCCCCGGGGCGGCGCCGGGGGTGACGCCGATCGCCACCGAGAACACCGTCCCGGACCGGAGCTGGGCGACCAGGTCCGCCTCCGAGGTGACCGGATCCCGGAACAGCGTGGCGGCCTTGCCGATGTCCGAGAGCTCGTGCGCGCCTGATGCGCCGACGCAGGGCAGGCTCATGTGGTCGGCCGCCTCGATGGCGAGGTCGTTCGCCGGCCCCTTGCGGCGCGCGTTCAGGCCCTCGATGGCGCACAGGCCGTCGAGCGTGAAGATCACGTCGCCGCTGGGTCGTTCGATGGTCTTGTCGTAGGGGTGGGCCGCCACCACCACCCCACCCATCTCGCGCACCTTGGCGAGCACGTCCCGCACCGGCCACGGCGTGGCCGATCCGAAGATCTGCGGCGGCGCGGGCGTGCGAGAAGGGTCGGGGAAGAAGCACAGGTAGTGGCCGCGGTCGGTCGCCAGCTCGAGGCCGCAGAGGGCCAGCAGCCCCTCCTCCCGCCCGGCCGAGCGGATCTCCTCGAGCCCCTCGAGCGTGTTCAGGTCGGTGAGGACCACGCCGTCGAGGCCGACCTCCTTGGCGCGGCGGACGAGCGACCGCGGCGCGAGGGTACAGCCTGTCGTGTGGTGGCTATGCACATGGAGGTCGATGAGCATGGCGCGTACCCCGCATGTGCCGGTCCCGTGCGCATCGAGGGCTCCCTCGCGGCGGCCGGGACCTTCGCCCGATTCTTTAGCACGCGCCCTGACTACTTTGAAGGACGCGCGTGACGAGTGGTCACGCCTGGACCGTGGGCTCGGCTCGATACGGGCGGCGGTCCTCCGCGGCGCGGATGAGGTATCCCATGAGCATCAGGCTCGAGCTGTTCTCGACGACCCGCTCCGGGTCGCGGGAGATCAGCTTCGCGCTGTAGCTGAGGAAGAACTGCGCCAGCTCCTCGCCCGCCTCGCGCACGATGAGGGCGTTCAGCTCTCCAGTTTCCATCGTCCGGATCCGGTTGATGAAGTCCATCGCGTATCCCTTCTTGGCCACCCGCATCGCCGCCTCCCGCTCTTCGTGCGCGGGGGGAATCTAGGAAGCGGCCGGCGACCGAGCAAAGGGCCCCCGCCCGCGGCGCGCGCCAAAACCGCTAGGCGATACCGGCAGTTACGACAGGCTGCGTTTGACAGCCCTTCCGCACCGGGCGATACTCTTCTGGGGCCGAGCGCGCCAGAGGGCGGGGTAGGCGGTGCCTGTCGACGAGCGGGAGAGCGCGATGAGCTTCACGGGCGTCAAGGTCTTCTCCGCCACCAAGGCGAGGGAGCGGGAGGATCTCGGCGAGTCCGTCACGCGCTGGCTCCGGTCCAACGCGGACGTCGAGGTGGTCGACCGCGTGGTGACCCAGTCGAGCGACGACGAGTTCCACTGCCTGTCGATCGTGCTCTTCTATCGTCAGAAGACGAGCGCCTGATCGCCGCCCCGCCGCGTTGCAGGCCTCGGCCTGGCCTTCGCAAGGATCCCTGGACCCCCACATGAGACTGAAGCAGCGACCAGAGGATTTCCAGGTCACCGAGTCCTGGCGCTTCGACGAGGACCCGCGCGGCGTGTACTTCGTCTACCTCATGGACAAGCAGAAGCTCTCCACGTTCGACGCCGTGGACCGGATCTGCGTGCGCTTCAAGATCCCCCGCGCCGGGGTGAGCTACTGCGGCCTGAAGGACAAGCAGGGCCGGACCAGCCAGCTCGTGGCGCTGCACCGGCGACAGGTCGAGATGCAGGATCCCGACCTCCGGCTGAAGCCGATCGGCCGGACGACGCGCCCCCTCTCCGCGGAGAACACCACCTCCAACCGCTTCGCGGTGACGGTGCGCGACCTCTCGGAGGAGGACGCGGCCCGCCTCCCGGCGTCGCTCGCGGAGGTGCGGCGGCTCGGAGTGGTCAACTACTTCGACTCGCAGCGCTTCGGGTCGCTCAAGCACGGCCAAGGGTTCATCGTGAAGGACCTCATGCGCGGCGACTTCGAGGTCGCGCTGCGGAACGTGCTCGCTCGTCCGAGCGACCTCGATCGCTCGGACGACGCGCGCGTGAAGGCCTTCTGGAAGGACCACTGGGGTGAGTGGGAGCGGAAGAACCCCTACCCCGGCGCCGAGCGGTACGCGGCGGTCGTGAAGCACCTGCGGGCGCACCCTCGGGACTTCCGGGGCGCGATCCTCAGGACCGAGCCGCGCTGGCGGGCGCTCCAGGTCTTCGCCTACCAGAGCTGGCTCTGGAACGAGGGGGCCAAGGCCTACCTGCGCCAGGTGGCGGGGATCGAGCGGCTCGTCTCGCTCCGATACCAGGCCGGAACGCTCCTCTTCCCCCGCGAGCTGGACGCTGCGCTGGCGCGGCTCCTGAACGCGAGCGCGTTCCCGCTCCTCGCCCCGGCGACGCGCTTCGAGGATCCCGTCGTGGAGCGGGCCGCCCTCGCGGTGCTCGGCCGGGAGGACATGACCCTCGCCGACCTGGCCGTGCCCGAGACGCCGGAGATCCACTTCGAGCCGGAGGACCGCCCGCTGCTGGTCCACCCCGGCCGCCTCGCGGTCGGCGAGGCGCGGCCGGACGAGCTGAACCGGGGCCGCCTCAGGGTGAACGTAGCGTTCACCCTGCCGCCCGGCGCCTATGCCACGCTGGTGGTGAAGCGGCTCTTCCACTGGACGCTCGAGCCGCGGCGGGCCTCTCCCGTGCGCCGTGCAGGCCGGCGGGAGGCCCCCGCCGCGGAGAGGCCGACCGTGGTGATGCCGGCGCCCCCCCCGCCCCCCGCCGTGCCGCAGGGGTTCCTCGCCCGGCGACGGGCGGAGAAGGAGTCCCGCGCGTCGCGGCGGGCGCAGGCGCGAGGTCGTGAGGCCGTCGTCAGCTCGGCCGCGGATCCGCCCACTCCCACAGCAGGGCACCCTCGCGCGCGACCTGCTGCAGGAGCTCCGCCACCAGCGCGACGTCCACCTCGGGCGGCACATCGATCGCGATGATCTTCGGGCGCATGATCTCGTGGGTGCAGCCGAGCTCGCCGAGCCGTTCCAGGAGCCGCAGCATGGGGGGCGCCCCCGCGTCGATCGCCGGCTCGAGCGCCAGCCGCAGGGTCCGGTGTCCGCCCTTCTCGAGGACGTCCTCGAGGTGCGGCGCCTCCTTGCCCGGCGCCTCGGCGGCGCGCACCACGTCGTCGCGCGAGATGCCGTAGGCGAAGAAGGGACAGCTCTCCACGCGGTAGCGCCCGCTGCCGAGCGCCTCTCCCCACAGCCAGTCCTCGGCCGGCCCCGCCTCGTCCGGCGCTCGTTCCAGCGGCACGCGGATCCGGACCAAACCCTCGCTGAGCTCAAGCTCCGTCGGCATGGGTCCCTCTCGTCGGAATCTACCCGGGGGCGAGCCGGGACGCGATGGCTTCCGCGAGACCGCGCCCGGTGTGATCAGCCGGCAAGGCTCCGACCGGAAGCCCGGCGTCCCGCAGCGCCTCGGCCGTGGTGGGGCCGATCGCGCCGAGCAGCACGCGGGCCAGGGACACCGCCTCGGCGCCGAGCGCCGCGGTGACCGCCCTGACCGCGGACGGCGACGCGAAGGCCACCGCGTCCACCTCGCCCGCGGCGATCCAGGCGGCGAGCGGCCGGAGGAGCTCCGGCGGGGATGGCACCGTCCGGTACGCCTCGACGACGGTCACCTCGGCGCCGGCGGCGCTCAGCCCGTCGAGCAGCTCCTGGCGCCCGTCGGCCGCGCGCGGG
>Ga0209342_10008792_pt1 | contig 10121 bp, 7 predicted proteins | sample RifCSP16_2_FD_184023 | JGI IMG/M metagenome (GOLD analysis project Ga0209342, IMG submission 184023) | Soil microbial communities from Rifle, Colorado - Rifle CSP2_sed 16_2 (SPAdes) (version 2) | ecosystem: Environmental > Terrestrial > Deep subsurface > Rock core/Sediment | place: Rifle... | reverse complement strand
GCCGTCGGCGAGTTGAGTCGCCCGCAGCCAGGCCAGGGCCGATGCTACATTCTCGGACGAAGCGGCCGAGGCCGGAACTACGAAGATCGACAGCACAAGCACGGACGAAACCAGACTCAAAAACCGGCGAGGCGTCATGGCTCAGCTCCTTGAAGGGGCGAATCGCCCATCAGGTCATGGGCGTCCAGGAGAAGAATGAAAACCTCCCCATGGCGGGGAGGCGCGGCCTTGATCGGCAGGGCGCCACCTCCTTTCCACGAAGGCGAAATCAGCGCTGCGGCCGAGGCGGGTATCCTGGCTTGGGCAGCTGTCAGCTGTCAGCGGTCAGCACGGATGGGATCCGGCTGACACGTGCACCTGCGCGTCGCTCCGTCGCAAGTGCAGGTGTGGCTGACGGCTGCCCTTACAGTTGCGGGACAGCGCCGGACTTCCACAAACCGCTCTTGTGGGCACCGGCTTCCCCTTGGCGGCCTCCGCATCCGGGCGAGAGGCCACCTCGGCCTGAGTCACTCAATTGTGGCACCAGTATAGAGTTCGCTCGACGACCCGTCAAGGCGAGTCGCCCATCGGCGTCGCCGGTCCTTCGAAGGCGCAACTCGGCTCGATCGGGGCAAAGTCGAACGGGGCGTCGTATGTCGAATAGAAGGAGGAGTCGGCCAGGTCCGGCAGGTCGATACCAAAGAACGCACGCAGGACGAGCCGGAAGTTGTTGACCGGGGAGCGTGTCGCCGAGAGCGACTCCGGGTCGAGCCCGGGAAAGTAGCCGGCATTTAAAATCGCCATGCGTTCGGCGCCGGCGGCCTCGTCCGGCCCGTGATCCCCGTGAAGCAGAATGATCGGCGGGACCGGCGACCCCTGGATCAACCGCTCAAGGATCGGCAGCAACCGGTCGTTGAGGTACAGGACTTGATTGCGGTACCCCAGGACATAACCATCGGCCGCCTGGTCGTCGAAATCCGGCAGCAAGGCCGCCCGGGCCGCGCTGGAGTCGGCCCCCGGCCGGAAGAGGTACGGACGATGGGGCGCGACGATGTGGGCGAAGACGAACTTCGGGCCGGGATCATCCGCCAGCCGCGGCAGCGCGTCGAGGTCGTAGAGAACCCGCTCGCGGTGCACCGCCAACGGTCCTTCCAGCGCGCCCCCCAGGGCCGCCGGCAGAGCCGACGGCGCATCGATCAGGATGCTCAGGGCCGTGCTCTTCAGCAGGATCTCCTCGAAAGCGGTCAGCGGGAAATCGAGACCCGGCCGCGGCGGATGCAGGTACACGTCGGCGTCCTGCCACTCGCTGAAGGCGTAACCGGTTTCGAAGGCGACCACCTGGTACCCCATCCGTTCCAGAATCTGGCGCACGGCGCTGGCCCGGCCGAGGAAGAGCAGCGGCGTACGATCGCGACCATCCGGCGGGAAGTCGCCCAGCCGATCGAGGTAGTCCAGATTGAGCGTCGTCGCCAACGTCAGCTCGGTCTGGGCATAGTTGCTCTGGGCGCACTCGGCGACATGGAAGCCCATGTCCCGCAGGCCATCCAGGAAGGCCGTATTGTCGATCCCGAAACGCGATCGCAGGACGTCCTGGCGGGTGTAAGCGTCCAGCACGAGGTAGTAGATGTCGGGCGGACGGTCCGGCCGGTAGCCGGTCAGCTCGCCGGCCTGGGTATGGGCGGAGGTCTGGCCGCGGCGCAGCTGGACCTGATAGAGCGCCAGCTGCAAGAGCGGCAGGGCTGCCAGGACGATCCCGACGACGTTGAGCGTTTGCGTAGCTTGTCGTCCGTCACGCAGGCGCGTGATGCGCCAGGCGGCAATCCCGATCAGGGCCAGCCCAGCCGGGACCAGGTAGCGATGACGGCCCACCAGGTCTCCCATCCATTCGACATTCTTCAGCACGGCGTAGACATGGCCGTAGGTGAAGAATGCCAGGAAAGCCAATCCGGCCAGGGCTGCGGCGCGATGCCAATCTCGCAGCAAGAGTCGCAGGGCCCCCATCAGCAGGAGAACCGAGGCTGCGGAAATCAGCGCCGTTCGCAGCGCGGCGGCCGCCGGCACCTGGTCGATGTTGCCGGCCAGAAGCGTCAGGATGGGGTAGACGGCGAGCAGCAGCGGGTAGAAAGGGACGGTCATGGGGCCGAGCCGTCCGGACAGCGCGAACGATCCACCTGTTGGATCAGGATGTCGTTCCCGTCGGCGACTTCGATCACGGCGATCGGAAGCAGATTGCCGTCGCGCCACCCATCCGAACGCTGCACCAGGAGATGGCGGATCATCTTCTCCCAGTCGGCGATGTATTCGACGCCGGACCGGCACACGAAGGCGAACATCCGACTGTCTTCCATCGCCTGCCGTGCCTCCCGGTTGACCTTCCCATCCAGCGCCACGACCGGCTGGCGGACGTGGTAGGCGATCAATCCGGCTGAAAAGGCGCCGATGCGCGCCTGCGGCGGCAACCGGCGGTCGACGTATTCCGCCGCGCGGTAGAACCCGTCGTCGGGGACGGCCTGCCCGCCGGCGACGATCCACCGATAGCTTCCCTGCCATACCAGGGCCACGAAGCCCAGTGCGATGCCCAACGTGGCGAGTGGCAGGGCGACGGTCGCCAGCCGGGTCCCGTGAATCAGCCGCCACACCGCCGCGAGAAGCAGCAGGTTGAAGAACACGCCGATCGGCGCCGCATACCGTTGGAAGAACCACGGACCGAGAACCACGGCGGCGTAAGCGACCGTCATCGCCAGGGCGTAGGCGCCCCACAGACCGAGCGCGCGCGCCAGTTTCTCCGTTCCGCGCCGGGCTGCGGCCGCGACCACCAGCGACGCCCCCATCGCCAGCACCACCGAAGCCAGCTCAGCCGCCGGCAGGTCGAGGGCGGCGAAGAGTGGGATCGAGATCGGGAGGAGAAGCGGCACCTGGCGAACCCAAGCCGAGGTGAACTCGACAACGTATTCGGCGTAGACGCCCAGGAAGACCTGCGGCGCCTGGCGCAGCGAGTCGGAGATGCCTAGCAGAGGCAAGTCGTTGAGCAGCAGAGTCAGATTGCGGATGGCCTGTCCAGACTCGGGGAGTGCGCCGGCCCCGGTGGATGCCACGGCCCACGTCCATACGACCGGCGCCACCAGGGTCCCCACCAGGAACAAGCCGAGGCCGGCGAACCCGTGCCGACGAGAATCGCCTGCAACTTGGCGGACGAGTCGGACCGTCCACAGCACGGTCCCGGCCGCCAACAGGAAGATCAGATCGACACGCGCCAGCAAACACGCCCCGCTCGCCACGCCGGCGAGCAGGGCTCTGAGCGGAGGACCGGCGGCGAGATCGAATTCGAGGAAGACCAGAGACAGGACCAGCAGCCCCAGAATGGCCAGCGAGGTCTCCATGCCGTTGAGGTTGTGTTTGATGATCTGTGGCGACAACAGGTACGCGGCGCAGGCCAGCAAGGCGGGCGTCGGATCGGCAGAGAGTCTCCTCCCGAGGCGGTAGACGGCCCACCCGGCCGCCAGGCCGCTCAGTCCGCCAAGGGCTTGGGCGATGGAGATGCGTGCTGGAGCTCCCAGCCCGCCTGCGGCCGTGTCCAGCGCGGCCAGCGCTGCACCCCACAACGGCTGGAAGCCGGTCGTCGGGACGCCGTCCCCCGAGATGATCGGCCATTGACCCGCAGCCGCGTTGCGCGCCAGGACGAAGTAGTAGAAGGCGTCGTCGGGCAGCGGCATGTTCCCGACGGCCGTCGGGATCGTGTGCGCCATCGCCAGAGCTCGCAATCCGGCCCCGGCGACCAGCAGCCCGACCACGACAACCGTCGCCCGGCGGCCCCGCCGGCGGCGGTCGTGTCCGGCCTGGATTTCCGATCGTTCCATCGGGATTCGCTCGCGGGGTTGGATGATACTCCAGGATCCAGCCTCGGCGGCGCCCATTGACGGATCAGCGATCGTGTGATAGAAGTCACGGGAACTTGTCTCGGAGTAGGCAGCACGTGAGTACGCGTTCGTCCCGTAGCTTGTGGTGGAACGAAGGAACCCCCTGCCTGCTGGCTGACGACGGCCAGCAGGTTTTCGTTCGCGATGGTTGCCTGCGCGGTCGGACCGGCCGGCAGGCATGCGACCTCCCTCAGCCGCGTTGACTCCTGCGCATTCCCGGCGCGCCCTCCCACCCGCGCGGTCCCGCGCCGGGGCGGGCGCCGTACGTACGCGCGCCGTCTCCCAGACTCAAGAGAAAAGGAAACGATCGATGAGCAGTAAGACATTGCGCCTGGTCCCCCTGGGGGGCCTGGGCGAAGTCGGCAAGAACATGATGGCGATCGAGTACGGCGGCGACCTGCTGGTCGTCGACACCGGCATCATGTTCCCCGAGAACGACATGTTGGGGATCGACTACATCATCCCCGACTTCGGTTACCTGAGGGACAAGGCCGCCCGGGTGCGCGGCATCATCGTCACCCACGGCCACGAAGACCATACCGGCGCCATCCGTCATGTCCTCGAGGCGATCCCGGCGCCGGTCTACGCCACACCGCTGACACGCGGCCTGCTGGAGGCCAAGCTCAGCCGCGGCGGCGGCCTGGACAAGGCCACGCTCCACACGGTGCACGCCGGCGACGTCAAGAAGATCGGGCCCTTCAACGTGGAATTCTTCCACGTGTGCCATTCCATCCCCGACGGCGTCGGCCTCGGGATCGGAACGCCGGCCGGCCTGATCGTCCACTCCGGTGACTTCAAGTTCGACCACACCCCCGTCGACGGCCGGCCGACCGACTTCGGCAAGCTGGCCGAGTTCGGCGAGCGCGGCGTCCTGGCCCTGCTGGCCGACTCGACCAACGCCGAGCGGCCCGGCTGGACGCCGTCGGAAGCGGTGATCGACGCCGCCTTCGACGACGTCTTCCGCCAGGCCCCCGGCCGGATTCTGATCGGCACGTTCGCCTCGCTGATCTCGCGCATCCAGCAGGCGGCCCGCGCCGCCGCCGCGCACGATCGCGTCCTGGCGCTGGTGGGCACGAGCATGGTCGACAACGTGCGCATCGCCCGCCAGCTCGGTTACCTCGAGACGCCCGACGACCTGATCGTCCCGCTGGACCAGGCGTTGAAGATGAAACCGTCGCGCATCGCCTTGATGTGCACCGGGACGCAGGGAGAGCCGTCGTCGATCCTGGGGAGACTGTCGACCGGCACCAACCGTCAATTCGATCTGATCCCGGGCGACACGGTCGTGCTGTCCTCCCACCCGATCCCCGGCAACGAGGAAATGGTCCACCGCACGATCAATCGCCTGCTCCATCGCGGCGCCACGGTGATCTCCGACGCCATCGCCCCCGTCCACGTCTCGGGGCACGCCAGCCAGGAGGAGCAGAAGCTTCTGCTGCAACTCGTCCGGCCGCAGTACTTCGTCCCGATCCACGGCGAGCTGCGCCATTTGACCCAGCACGCCGCCCTGGCGCGCCAGATCGGCATCGATGCCGAGCGCATCGCGGTGGTCGAGAACGGCACGATCATCGAGTTCCTCAACGGCAAGATGAAGATCGGCGATCGCCTGCCGGGCGGGTATGTCTTTGTCGACGGCCTGGGGGTGGGCGACGTCGGGCCGGCCGTTCTGCGTGAGCGCGAATCGCTCGCTCAGGATGGGATCGTCGTCGTCCAGCTGCACCTCGACCGCAAGACCGGGGCGCTGCTGCGCGAGGCCGAGTTGATCTCGCGCGGCTTCGTCTACGAGCCGGAATCCGAACCCTTGATCGCCGCCGCGCGCGAGCGCATCCACCGGGTGGTCGAGGCCTCCGACGGCAATCACCTGGAGGCCGAGGTCGAGCGCGAGCTGGGAAAGCTGTTCTACGCCGAGACCAAGCGCCGGCCGATGGTGATCGTACTGTCGATCCCGGTCGGATAGGCTTCTCGCTCGTCCGCGCCCGGTTTCTCCCCCACCCTGACCCTCCCCCGGCTTGGTCGGGCGACGCAGGCAGTCTGCCTCGCCGGGGGGGAGGAGTCTTGAGGAGGGTAAGGGGCGGCGGAGCCGCCCCCTACCCTCCTCAGAAACCTCATCCCCTCCCCGCTCCAGAACACATTCTGGAAGTCAGTCGGCTGCGGGGAGGGGCTTAGGGGGCCGTCTCGCCCCCCGTCCGTGGGGCGAAAGGAATACAGGCGCTTTGAAACGCGTGGGTATAATCCGCCGCCGCATGAACCCCTACACAGTCGTCCTCGGCGCCGGACTTCTCCTGGCCGCTTGCTCTGCCGGGCCAATCGTCGCCAACTCCAGCCCGACGCCCACTACGGTCCCGAGCGCCACGCCGGAGCCGCTGGCGGCGAGGGTCGACGGACAGGGGATCCTGCTGGCCGACTTCGAAGATGAGGTCGCCCGATTCGAGGCGGCGCAGGGTCTTCTTGGCACCGACCTTGCATCTCTGGGGGACTACCGGCGTCAGGTTCTTCAGGCGTTGATCGACCGCCTGCTGCTGGCGCAGGGCGCCGTCGATGCGGGCCGCTCTTTCGATGAAGCCGCCGTCGACGCCGAGCTCGAAGCCGTGGCCCAGGCGCGCGGCGGGAGCGAGGCGATGGGCGCCTGGATGGCTGAAAACCGTTACACGCTCGCCTCGCTGAAGCGGGGCCTACGGGAAGACAAGTTGTCGGCGATGATGATCGAAGACATCACCCGGAGCATCGGTGAGAGCGCAGAGCAGATCCATGCTGCTCACATTCTGGTCGCGGCGCCAGCGCAGGCCGAAGACCTGAAGGCTCAGCTTTCGGCCGGAGCCGACTTCGCCGAGCTGGCGCGCCTGACTTCGCTCGACGCCAGCACCCGCCCGGCCGGGGGCGATCTGGGATGGTCCCCGCAGGGGTACCTGCGCGTCCCGGAGGTCGACCAGGCCGCCTGGGCGTTGGCCCCCGGCGAGACCAGCGATATCCTCGAGAGTGCCCTGGGCTATCATATCGTCCGGCTCCTGGAGCGGGCAGACCATCCGCTCAGCCCGGATGCCGGCCGGTTTCTGCGCGAGCAGGCGGTCGTCGCCTGGCTGCAGGCCCGGCAGGCAGCGACGCCGATCGAGATCTACGTCGCGCCCTGAAGGAACGGAGGCGATCCGATGGAAGACATCTATAACCCGAAGCCAAGGCGAGGCCTCGGCGGCCTGTTGGTCAACTGCCTGAGCTTCGTCTTCGTCCTGGCATCGCTGATCAGCGCCAGCGGCTTCGCCGCCGTCTTCGCCAACCCAGGCCTGATCGAGATCGTCGACCCGTTCCTTCCCGGCCCGGACCTCGAAGCCGCCCCGACGATTCCCCCGACCCTGGGATTCCCAACGGCCACCCACACGCCCGAGATCCAGCTTCCGCCCTCCTGGACCCAGACTCCTACGGTGACTTCGACCCCCTCGGCGACAGTTTCGCCAACGCCCGAGCCGACGGCGACGGATACTCCCGTCCCGGCCACGGCGACGGCCGAGGCGACGACCGAGGCGCCGTTCGTTGTCCAGCCGGGCAGCAATGTGCTGGTGGCCAACTTCGCCAACGACCTGGGCTGCGCCTGGATGGGCGTCGCCGGACAAGTCTTCGACAAGGATCGCAACCCGCTGGTGGGCATTACGGTTCACGTCGAAGGCCAGCTCGCCGGGCAGTTGGTCAATCAGGACTCGCTCACCGGGAGCAACCCGCGCATCGGCCCGGCCGGCTACACGATCAACCTCTCCGACCATCCGATCGCCTCGAACGGGACCATATGGATTCAGCTCAAGGATACGGCCGGGCTGAGGCTGTCCGACCAGGTCTACTTCAGCACGTCGACCGACTGCGACAAGAACCTGGTCTTCATCAACTGGAACGAGCTTCCCTGAGCCTCCACTCTCCCGCAAGAAACGCGTAGGGGCGAAGCACACCTGCCCTGGCGGGCGGTGCCAGGGGTGCTTCGCCCCTACATGTTTGACTCAGATAAGGTGCGCCTCAGCCGGCCATCGCCTCGCCCAACGCCCCGCAGACGGTCTCGACCTGAGCCTCGGTCAGGACGCTGGAAAAGGGCAGCGCCAGGGTGCGCCGGCCGAGATCCTCGGCGACCGGAAAGTCCCCCGGTTGATAACCGAAGCGTTCCACGAAATAGGGCTGCAGGTGGATCGGCGTGAAGTAGGGGCGGCTCGGGATGCCGAGGCCTTCGAGGCGCCGGGCGACGGCCTGCCGATCGATGCCGGCGGCGAAACGCACGACGTAGACGAACCAGCTCATGCGCGTCGTCGCCGGGCTGATGGCCAAAGTCGATACCCCCGCCTGCTCGGATAGGCGCTCCTCGTACCAGCCGGCCACCCGCGCCCGCCGGTCGAGCAGTTCATCGAGCCGCTCCATTTGCGCCGCGCCCAGCGCCGCGCTCATCTCGTCCATGCGGTAGTTGTAGCCAAGGTGAGTGTGCTGGAGCCAGGTGTCCCCCGGCGCCCGCCCTTGATTGCGCAGCGACCGCATGGCGTCCGCCCAGTCGTCGCGGTCCGTCACGATCATTCCGCCCTCGCCGGTCGTGATCTGCTTGTTCGGGTAGAAGGCGAAGACGCCTGCGTCGCCGAACATGCCGGCCGGCTTTCCCTGTCGCGTGGCGCCGAACGACTCGCACGAATCCTCGATGAGCGCCAACTCGTGCTTCCTGGTTTCCTGGGTCAGCGCCTCGTAGTCGGCCGGCTGGCCGAAGGCATCCACCGGAAGCAGGGCCTTGAGCGTGCCCGAGCCTCCGCCCCGGCGCGGCTGGCGCTTGCGCCGCCGGTCGCCGCCTTTGAGGAGATCGTGAACCGCCTCTTCGGTTTGCGCCGGATCCAGATTGCCCGTCAGCGGGTCGACATCGACGAAGATCGGCACAGCCCGCTCGTAAAGCAGGACGTTGGCGGAGGCCACGAATGAGAACGGCGAGGTGATCGCCAGGTCGCCGTCGGCAATGCCGGCGGCGCGCACCGCCAGGTGCAGCCCGGCCGTCCCCGAAGCGACGGCGATGGCATGACGGGCGCCGACGCGGCCTGCCACGGCGGCTTCGAAGGCTTCCTGCTGCGGTCCCATGCTCAGCCGCGGCGTGCGCAGCACATCGACGACGGCCCGGATCTCGCGCTCGGTCAGATCCGGGGAGGACATCGGGATGGTCATCGGGGCTGGGCCTCGAGCGTGTCGAGGATCGACGTCAGCGATTGGAGATCGGAGATTTCCGCATTGGGACGGGCCTCGTCCTCCCTGGGTTCTTCATCGCGATGGAGTCCATCGCTCCGCCGCACCCGGATGCAGGCCCAGCCGGCGCGCCGGGCGCCGAGGAAATCCTTGGACGGATTGTCGCCGAGGTAGACCGACGTCTCGGGGCGAATCCCGCTGTCCTGCAGCCAGCGGTCGAACGGGAGGCGGCTCGGCTTCCAGTCCATTCGCTCCTCTTCCCCCAGGACGACGACCCGGTCGAAGTACGATCGCAACCCGAGGGCGTCGAGCTTGGCCTCCTGGACGGCGCGCGCGCCTTCGGTGATCAACCCGAGGCGCGCCTGCCCCCGGAGCCGGTCGAGCGCCGGCAGGACGTCGGGATACGGAACCAGGTGCGGCGGATGGCGGCGGTAGACATCGATCATCTCCGCCCGATCCGCTTCCGCTGCGCGACCGCGGCCTCGCAGCCAGCGATCGAACGTGTCGCGCCGCACGCCGGCCTCGAACATCGACCACAACTCCTCGACGACGGACGGTGGGTCCTCTCCCAGGGTCGCCGACGCCCAGCGGCCCACGGCCTGGAAGCCGCCGCGCACGTAATCGCGCTCGGGGTAGAGCGTGTCGTCCAGGTCAAACACCACCGCTTGCCAGCGGCTCATAGCCGTCGCCTTCCAGGAAGAAAGACTCGTCGTAACGGGTCAGATAGACGTTTTGGCGATACGTGCCGAGCGGCGGCGCGGCCACCGCCTGGCCGGCCGCCTGCTGGAGATACCACAGCGGGGCCGGCACGCCGGCGGCGACGGCCAGCGGCATCCCTCCCGCAAAGCGCGCGTTGATCTCGGTGAAGAGCGGCCGGCCTTCCTGCAGCAGACACTGGATCGTGATCGGGCCGATCGCCGCCAAACCGCGCGCTATGGCGGCGCAGGTCTCCAGCAAGGCCGGATCGCGCACGGTCACGCCCTTGTGGACTTCGCCCCAACGCACTTCGATTCGACGGCGAGACACGACCGCCCACAAGGG
>Ga0209342_10008791_pt1 | contig 10123 bp, 6 predicted proteins | sample RifCSP16_2_FD_184023 | JGI IMG/M metagenome (GOLD analysis project Ga0209342, IMG submission 184023) | Soil microbial communities from Rifle, Colorado - Rifle CSP2_sed 16_2 (SPAdes) (version 2) | ecosystem: Environmental > Terrestrial > Deep subsurface > Rock core/Sediment | place: Rifle... | reverse complement strand
GGACCTGCCACCGACTGCAATCGGGAAGGACTATGTTGGCGCCAGACTTATTGGTTCGGCGCCGAGCGGGAAGGGCATCCAGCTCTCGCTATTCGGCCTCGCCGGCCTGACCGCAAGCGCGGTCGAAGGGCTCGAAGTGAATCTGCTCGGCCTCACTTTCGGGCTCAACCCCTTCGATCCGGCACTCAAGCTGCCCCTTTTAGGCAGACTCGGCCCCACGCGCGTGGTCGCCGCAGAAGCGCAGGTGGCAACCGGGGAACACCCCCTTTGATTGGGAATGGTGCTCGACGCGGTCCAGCGCATGGCCGCGAGTGGAGCATATGGGCGCGACACCCTTTGAAGCGTCATGCTGTAGGCCTTGGATTGTCAAATTAGCTTTGACATGCTAAGCTTTTCGAAATGTCAACCCTGAACTGCGCGGAACGTCTTGTCGCAATCTTCGGCAGTCAAGCTGACGTAGCGCGAGCTTTCCGGCTCGATCGCGCAGTCGTCAACAACTGGGTAAAGTCAGGTTATGTGCCGGCGCGCTGGGCAATGGAAGTCGAGCGCGCCACCGGCGGCAGGATCGCCGCCGTCGAGGTGCTTAACGAGGCCGGCGCCAAGAAGCCGGTGCGCGTGAAGTCCCGCCCTGACGGCGAAAACCTGTTCGGATCCAACCTTGGGAGTGAAACCATGAACTCTTACGCCCCTGCCAAACGCATCCAATCCTTCCATCCGCCGCAACGCACGCTGATGGGTCCGGGCCCGACCGAAATCCATCCGCGCGTGCTCACCACCATGAGCCAGCCGGCGATCGGCTATCTCGACCCGATTTTCGTCGAAATGATGGAGGAACTGAAGTCGCTGCTGCGCTACGTCTATCAGACCAAGAACCCGCTCACCTTCCCCGTTTCCGGGCCTGGCTCGGTGGGCATGGAGTACTGCTTCGTCAACATGGTGAAGCCGGGCGACAAGGTGATCGTGTGCAAGAACGGCGTGTTCGGCGGCCGCATGATCGAGAACGTCGAGCGAGCCGGCGGTGTGGCGGTGGCGGTCGAAGACGCGTGGGGCGCCCCGGTCGATGCGCAGAAGCTCGAGGAAGCACTGAAGAAGAATCGCGATGCCCGCATCGTTGCCTTCGTGCACGCCGAGACCTCCACCGGCGTGCAGTCCGATGCCAGGGCCCTGGTCGAGATCGCGCACAAGTACGATGCGCTCGCCATCGTCGATGCGGTGACCTCGCTTGGCGGCTCGCCCGTCAAGGTTGACGAGTGGAACATCGACGCGATCTACTCGGCGAGCCAGAAGTGCCTGTCGTGCACGCCGGGCCTGTCGCCGGTGTCGTTCAGCGAACGAGTGGTGGATTACGTCAAGGCACGCAAGGACAAGATCCACAGCTGGTTCATGGACATGAACCTGTTGCTCGGGTACTGGGGCGCGACCACCCGCACCTACCACCATACCGCGCCGACCAACTCGCTGTTCGCGCTGCACGAGGCACTGGTGCTCATCCGCGAGGAGGGACTGGAAAACGCCTGGGCGCGTCATGAGCGCCATCACATCGCCCTCAAGGCCGGCCTGGAAGCGATGGGACTCAAGTTTCTGGTGAAGGAGCAGTACCAGCTGCCGCAGATGAACGCCGTTCACATACCGGAAGCGATCCAGGCCCGCGAGGCCGACGTGAGGAAGACCCTGCTCAACGAATTCGGCCTGGAGATCGGCGCGGGACTGGGGCCGCTCGCCGGCAAGATCTGGCGGATCGGCATCATGGGCTACTCCTGCCGTCCCGACAACGTCATGCTGTGCCTGTCCGCCCTCGGCTCAGTGCTTGCCGACATGGGACTGCCGGTGCACGTCGGCGATGCCGAGGCGGCGGCGCACGGCGCCTACGCGCAACTGCATGCGAAGGCGGCGGCGCAGAAGCAGAAGGACCACGCCGCCGCATAGCCGGCATCGCGCATCAGCCGACGCCCCGCGAGCGGCGCATGCCGTGCGGGGCGTTTTTTTGCCCTTCCGCATGGCGGAAATGCGTTCAGGAATTGGGTGCCTGTCTCGCGGGGCCGGAGCGCGGTTGCGCTCCGGTACAATTCTTCCGTGCCTCCTTTCATTCACTTGTTCTCGCGCACGCCCCGGTGCGCGCTCGCGCTGATCACGGCCGCTGCCGTTGTGGCGACGCCCGCACCGGTTCGGAGCGCCTGCGCGCCGGTGGGCGAATGGACCATTCCGGGCGGCGGGCGGGTCGCAGCGCAGGAAATTCTCTCCCGCGCAGCACGTGAGCAGGTGGTGCTGCTCGGCGAGCAACACGATAACGCCGACCATCATCGCTGGCAGCTGCAGACCATATCGGGGCTCGCGGCGCTGCATCCGAAAATCGTGCTCGGCTTCGAAATGTTTCCACGCCGGGTCCAGCCCGCGCTCGACCGCTGGGTCGCGGGTGAACTGAGCGAGACGGAGTTCTTCAAGTCCTCGGACTGGCAGCGCGTCTGGGGCTACGAAGCCACGTTGTATCTCCCTTTGTTTCACTTTGCGCGGCTCAACCGCATTCCGATGTTTGCGCTCAACGTCGAGCGCGAATTCGTGCGCACGGTCGGTGCGAAGGGAATGGAAGCGGTGCCGGCGGACAAACGGGAAGGCGTCTCCGAACCGGCGCCGGCGACCGAGCTCTATGTCGAGCGGCTGTTTGCCGTCTATTCGGAGCACCCGGACAAGGGCAGCACACCGGCGCGCAGCGATCCGGAGTTCGGGCGCTTTGTCGATGCGCAACTGGTGTGGGACCGTGCCATGGCCCAGGCGCTTGCGGAAGCAGCGGCGCGCAATCCGGGGGCGCTCGTGGTCGGCGTGATGGGCAGCAGCCATATCACTTACGGTGACGGCGTGCCGCACCAGCTGCAAAGCTTTGGCATCAACCGCATCGCTTCGCTGCTTCCGTGGGGCTCGAACTCGGACTGCGAAAGACTCTCGGCCGGACTCGCCACGGCGGTGTTCGGTGTTCAGGCCGCGCGTCCCGGGCCGCCGCGCCCGCTGCTGGGCATCACGGTTGAAACGGTATCCGACGGCGTCAAGGTAGCCACGGTGAACGCGGGCAGCATCGCCGAGACGGCGGGACTGAAGGCGGGCGACGTGCTGATCGAAGTCGCGGGTTCAGTGGTCAAGGCGACCGGCGACGTGAGGGCCATCGTCGGCGCCATGGTGCCGGGAACCTGGCTTCCGCTCAAGGCAAAACGCCAGAGCGAGATCGTCGACCTAACGGCGAAGTTTCCCCCGGCCGTGAAATGACCAAGCTGCCCGCGCTCATTGCGGCGGCGTTGTTTTTTGCTCTCGCGGCGTCTGCGGTTTTGGGCGCGGTGCCATTGCACGATCTTTCGGTGCGGATCGACCCGCAGACACGTCTCCTCGAAGGCCGCGACAGCATCAGTTCGGATTCCTCGCGCCCGGCGACGCTCGTTCTGTCGGCGCATTTCAAGGTGGACGCCCTTGCCGTCGATGGCCGGCGCATTCGCGCACCGGAGCCGCCCAAGTCCGGATGGCAGCGGATTGCGCTGCCGGCCGCGCGACGGATCGAGTTGCGCTGGAGCGGGACACTCGTGGCGCTGGACCGGAGTCTGGACCACCGCGACACGCTCACCTACGGCGCGCCGGCGAGCGGCCCTGAGGGAACCTATCTGCCGTCGGGATCGGGCTGGTATCCCGCCGTGGACGGATCGCTCGAGCGTTATCGGCTCGCAATCGACCTGCCGGCCAGCCAGCGTGGTCTGGTTGCCGGGCGCCTGGTCGAGGAGCGCGAGGCGGGCGGACGCTACCACGCCCGTTTCGATTTTCCGCAGCCTTCCGAAGGCATCGCGCTCATGGCCGGCCCGTACCGCATCGAGCAGCGGCGGCTGCGGACCGCGGCAGGGAGCACTGTGCGGCTGCGCACCTACTTCCACCCGGAGATCGCCGAGCTCGCGCGCGGCTATCTCGATTCGATCGCCGGCTACCTCGACCTGTACGAACGCTGGATCGGCGCCTATCCGTTCTCCGAATTCAGCGTCGTCTCGAGCCCCACCCCGACCGGCTTCGGCATGCCCACCCTCACCTATCTCGGCATCGACGTGCTGCGCCTGCCTTTCATCCTCACGACTTCGCTCGGACACGAGGTGCTGCACAACTGGTGGGGCAACGGTGTCTATCCCGACTACTCGCGCGGTAACTGGGCCGAGGGGCTCACAACCTTCATGGCCGATTACGCGTACCGCGAACGCGAGGGCGATCAGGCCGCAACCGCGGCGCGCCTGGCCTGGCTGCGCGATTACGCGTCCATGCCGCCGGCCGACGATTCGGCGCTCGCCCGGTTCACCTCGCGCACGCATGGCGCGTCGCAGGTGGTCGGCTACAACAAGGCGGCGATGGTGTTTTTCATGCTGCGCGAGGCGATCGGTGCGGCCGCTTTTGACGCGGGTGTGCGGCGGTTCTGGCGCGAACAGCGCTTCCGGGTCGCATCATGGGACGACCTGCAAAGCGCATTCGAACGCGCGTCGGGCAAGGATCTCGCATCGTTCTTCGACCAATGGCTTTTGCGTCCAGGCGCGCCGGATCTGCGAATCGCCGATGCGCGGACAGTCCCGACAATTACCGGCTGGCGGCTGGAGGTGACGCTCGCGCAGGGGGCGCCTGCTTATGCGGTTTCCGTGCCGCTTGTGATTCAATCCTCGGGCGGAGAAATCACGCAGCGCATCGGGATTGGAGGCGAACGTGACACGGTCGCGCTCGACATGCCGCATGAGCCGTCGACGGTAGTGCTCGACCCGGATGTCCGTGTGTTCCGCAGGCTGGCCACGGCCGAAGCGCCGCCGATTCTGCGCCAAGCGATGCTCACCGGCAGTCCGATGATGTTTGCGTTATCGGCCGAGCCCGGCGTGCAGATCGCGGCACAGGAACTCGCTGCAAGGTTGTTCGAGCGCTCCGGTGCGGCTGGTTCCGCCGCTCCCGTGACCCTGGTCGTCGGGCTGCATGCTGACATCGACGAATGGCTCGCCGCCGGAGGCATGGCGCAGCGTCCGCCCGCGCTTGCCTCCGGGCGGGGCAGTGCGCAGGTCTGGACGGTCCGTGCCGGCGACGGCCGCACCTTGGTTCTCGTCTCGGTGCGGGATGCACCGTCCCTCGGCGCCCTGGCGCGTCCGCTGCCTCACTACGGGCAGCAGAGCTGGCTCGTGTTCGAGGGCGCGCGCGCGCTCGAGCGCGGCGTGTGGCCCGCGCAGCCGCAGGTGTGGGAACTCAGGCCGGCGGCGCGCTGAATCTCCGACGGCAGGGTCCGTTTTGCCGCACCTTCGCGGCAACGCCATGGGCACGATGGGCAGGATGGATACAGTGGTACGCGTTGTAGTAATATCTGAAGAATTTGTTTGGATGGCAAACAATCTGGCCACGAAATCAGGCCGAATGCGGCCCGGGGAACTCCACATACGGAGGACGAACATGAATACAGCCACAGACCAGGGCATCGTCGCCCGGCGCAAAGTCCACATGACTTTGCGCGTGAACGGCGAGGACATCGAAGTCTCCTTCGCGCCCTACAAGACGCTGCTCGAGGTGCTGCGCGAGGATGCCGGGCTCACCGGCACCAAGCATGGCTGCGAACTCGGCGAGTGCGGCGCCTGCGCGGTGCTCGTGGACGGCGAGCCGCTGCTGTCCTGCCTGGCGCTTGCCGTGGAGTTCGAGGGCCGCGCGATCGAGACCGTCGAGGGCTTGGCGAGCGGCACGGAACTGCATCCGCTGCAGGCGGCATTCGCCGATCTCGGCGGCTCGCAATGCGGTTATTGCACCTCGGGCTTGCTGATGACGGCCAAGGCACTGCTGGACCAAGAGCCCAATCCCAGCCGCGAGCGCATCAAGGAGGCGCTGTCCGGGAACCTGTGCCGCTGCACCGGTTATCAGCAGATTTTCGAGTCGGTCGAAGAGGCCGCAAGGGTCATCAATACCAGGAAGGCCGGATCATGAGCGAGAAAAAGAGACTGGATGTCGTCGGCAAGGCGCGCCGGCGCGTCGACGGCCGCGCCAAGGTGACCGGGCAGATCCGCTTCGCCGACGATCTGGTTCTGCCGCGCATGCTCCACTGCAAGCTGTTGCGCTCGCCGCATCCGCACGCGCTGATCGAGTCGATTGATTGCTCGCGCGCCCTCGCGGCCCCTGGGGTGCATCTGGTGCTCACGGGCAAGGATTTCCCGGTTACCTTCGGCATCATGCCGGTGAACCAGGACGAGTATCCGCTTGCCCCCGAGCACGTGCGCTATGTCGGCGATCCGGTGGCCGCGGTGATCGCAAAGGACGAGAAGACCGCCGACGAGGCGCTCGAGCTGATCGAGGTGAAGTACAAGCTGCTGCCGACGATCGCGACCCCTGAGGAGGCGCTCGCGCATCCCGAGACGCGTATCCACGACTACGGCGAGCAGGGCAATATCCACCGCAACCAGTCCTACGAGTTCGGCGACGTCGATGAGGCACTCGGGAAATCCGACCACGTGTTCGAGGACCTGTTCTTCTACGAGGGCAATACCCACCTGCCGCTGGAGCAGCATGCGTCGCTCGCCGCGGTCGAAGGCGACGGCAAGCTCACGCTCTCCTCGAGCACACAGATTCCGCACTACCTGCACCGGGCGCTGGCCAAGGTGCTGCAGATGCCGGCCGCACAGATCCGCGTCATCGCCTGTTCCAACGGCGGCGGATTCGGCGGCAAGTGCGACGGGCACAACCACGAATTCGTGGTCTGCAAGGCGGCGCTCATGCTCGGCCGGCCGGTGAAAATCTGCCTTACGCGCGAAGAGGTGTTCTACATGCATCGCGGCCGGCATCCGGTGCTGATGAAATTCCGCACCGGCGTGACCCGGGACGGCAAGCTGACCGGCATCCACCTTCAGACCCTGCTGGACGGCGGCGGCTACGGCTCCTACGGCCCGGCGAGCACCTTTTACACCGGCGTGCTCACGCCGGTCACCTATGAACTGCCGCGCTTCAAGTTCGACGCCTGCAGAACGTTTACCAACAAGCCGGCCTGCGGCCCCAAGCGGGGCCATGGCACGCCGCAGCCCCGCTTCGGGCAGGAAGTGCAGCTGGACAAGATCGCCGCAAAGCTGGGGCTCGATCCGGCGCAGATGCGGCTGAACATGGCCACCAAGGGCGATTCCCTTACCGCGAACTGGTTGCGCATCAGTTCGTCCGCGCTGGCCGAATGCATCCGGCAGGTGGTGGAGCGCTCCGGCTGGAATCAGAAGCACCGCAAGCTGCCCCCGGGCCGCGGCGTCGGCATCGCATGCAGCGCCTACATGAGCGGCGCGGGCCTGCCCATTTACTGGAACAAGATGCCGCATTCGGGCGTGCAGCTCATGCTCGACCGCAGCGGCCAGGTGACCATATTCTGCGGCGCGACCGAAATCGGACAGGGTTCGGACGACGTGCTCGCGGCGATGGTCGCCGAGGTGCTCGGCATCACCACGAGCGACGTGCGCTGCATCAGCGGCGACACGGGCATGACGCCGATCGACCTGGGGTCCTACTCCAGCCGCGTCACCGTGATGATGGGCAACGCGGCGATCCAGGCCGCCGAGCGCGCGCGCGCGATGATCGCCACCGCCGCGGCCGAGCAGCTGGAGGTGTCGCCCGAGCAGATTCTGTTCACCCAGGGTCGCGTTTTCTCGGCGACCGATTCGAACAAGAGCATGAGTTTCATCGAAGCCACGTCGTTTGCCGAATCCAAGTTTGGCACATTGGGCACGACCGGCTCCTATACGCCGCCCAAACCGCCGGGCAGGTACAAGGGCGCCGGCGCGGGTCCTTCGCCCGCCTACTCCTATTCGGCCTGCGTGGTCGAGGCGGAGGTCGACGAGGCAACCGGCTGGATCACCGTGCCCAAGATCTGGATTGCCCACGACATCGGCCAGATCGTCAACCCGGTGCTCGCGCGCGGCCAGGTCATCGGCAGCGTCTACATGGGCCTGGGTGAGGCGCTGATGGAAGAGCAGGTCTTCCGGCGCCTGCCCGCCAAGCTCTCCAGCGCGCTGGTGCATAAATTCCCCTCGATGCTCGAGTACAAGAGCATCACCTCCATGGACATGCCCGAGGTGGACGTGATGATGATCGAGGATCCCGATCCGGGCTGCCCGTTCGGCGCCAAGGAGGTCGGGCAGGGGCCGCTTCTGCCGGTGATGCCCGCGGTCGCCAACGCGGTCTTCGACGCGGTGGGCGTGCGCATCGACGAGGTGCCGATCACGCCGGAGAAGGTGCTGCGCGCGCTGCAGCTGAAGCGCGAGGGCAAGGACCCGCGCGTCGGGCCCGACCACTTCCCGGCGGTGCCGTACCCCGAGCCCATTTTCGTGCTTCCGCCCTGGGAGGGCGGCGACGGCAACTCGACCCGGAATTCGGATAGAAATGCGGACAGAAAGCCGGCGAGCAAGCCGGCGGAGGCGTCTGCATCATGATGCGGCTGCCGTGGTTCAAGTATCACGCGCCGCGCAGCGTGGCGGAAGCCGCGCGCATACTCGCGGCAGAAGGCCCGCAGGCCATGCTGATCGCCGGCGGCACCGATCTGCTGCCCAACATGAAGCGCCGACACCAGTCGCCCGCGACCCTGGTGTCGCTGCGTCAGGTGGAAGGACTGAAGCACACAGCCAATGGTTCGGGTCTGCGGCTGGGCGCCGGGCTCACGCTTACCGAAGTCGTCAATACCGCCGCGGTGCGCGCGAAGTACCTCGCGCTGTGGCAGGCGGCGGCGCAGGTCGCCACCCCGCACCTGCGCAACATGGGCACGCTGGGCGGCAACCTGTGCCTGGACACGCGCTGCACCTATTACAACCAGAACTACGAATGGCGCAAGGCAATCGACTTCTGCATGAAGAAGGATGGGGAGATCTGCTGGGTGGCTACCGCGAGCAAGCGCTGTCTGGCGGTGTCCTCCACCGACACCGCGCCCGCGCTGCTCTCGCTCGGCGCCAAGGTGAAGCTGGTCTCGGCGGCGGGCGAGCGTGAAGTGGCGCTCGCGGATCTGTACCGCAACGACGGCATGGACTATCTGACGCGCAGGTCCGACGAGATCCTCACCGAAGTGTCGCTGCCTGACATGGACGGCTGGCGCAGCACCTACTGGAAACTGCGCCGGCGCGGCTCGTTCGACTTTCCGGTGCTGGGCGTTGCGGCAGCGGTTCGAACCGCGAAGGACGGAACGGTCGAGGAAGCGCGGGTGGTGCTCGGCGCGGTCTCGTCCCGCCCGCTGGTCACTAAAGCGGGTAATCTCCTGATCGGCAGGAAACTCACCGACGAAGTCATCGCCGAAGCCGGCGAGAAGGCGTCCTCGGCGGCCAAACCGATGGACAACACCGACCTCGACCTGTATTGGCGCCGTGACGTCGTATCCGCGTTCGTCGGCTACGCGCTGCGCGAGATCCGGGGGGACGACATGCGGGCGATCCGGATGCGGATCGCACGGCAGGCACTCTGACCGGCGGACGGACGGCGGCGGGCCGCCCGCGCCGTCCGGGACGCAAGCAGAGATCCGGGAGCGCCCGGGCCGGACCCATCGGCAAGCCAATAAGTAAGTTTCATCCCTCAATTCGAAGATATTTTCATGACCCAATTGCGCGCACTCGACATTCATTCCCACATCGTTCCCGAGCAGTTTCCCGCTTACACCGGCGTCGGCAGGAACATCCCCTGGCCGTCGATGGCGCCGGCGCATGCCTGCCACGCCCACGTCATGATCGAGGGCAAGGTCTACCGGACGGTGCACCAGAGCTGCTGGTTGCCCGAAGAGCGGGTGAGGGACATGGACCAGGGCTTGATCGGCGTCCAGTGTCTCTCGCCCATGCCGGAATTGCTGTCGTACTGGCTCCCCGCCGCGGATGCGCAGCTGCTGATCCGCTTTCTGAACGACGAGATCGCGAAAATGGTGGACCGCCATCCAAGACGATTCATGGGCCTGGGCGCCGTGCCGCTGCAGGACATGGATCTGGCGCTGCGCGAGCTCGAGTACATCGTCAACGAGCTGAAGTTCCCGGGCGTCGAGATCGCCAGCCACGTGAACGGCGTGTCGATCGGCGATCCGCGCTTCGAGCCCTTCTTCGCCGCAGTGGAGAAAATGGGCGCGGCGATTTTCGTGCACGCGCTGCGGCCGGCGGGG
>Ga0209342_10008790_pt1 | contig 10124 bp, 10 predicted proteins | sample RifCSP16_2_FD_184023 | JGI IMG/M metagenome (GOLD analysis project Ga0209342, IMG submission 184023) | Soil microbial communities from Rifle, Colorado - Rifle CSP2_sed 16_2 (SPAdes) (version 2) | ecosystem: Environmental > Terrestrial > Deep subsurface > Rock core/Sediment | place: Rifle... | reverse complement strand
AGGGCTTTTTGTTATTTTGAGCTCTTGACAAAATCTCCAGAATTTGTAAAATGTTAGAAGTTTGGCTCTTTGACATAAAGGAGAAATTGTTATGTCAATTTTTTTGACGATGCTTTTCATAGGATTCGCATTGATGATTTCGTCGCTTTTTGTGGATCATGACCACGGTTTTGATCATGGTGATGTTGATGTTACTTCGGCCCACGAAGTCAGCGACGGTCCGAGTTGGTTGAATCTAAAAATCATCGCCGTCTTCCTCGTCGCCTTCGGGGCGATGGGGTCAATTGTCCGGTATTATGGCTACGACATTATGACGAGTTCTTTGCTGGCACTGGCCAACGGTCTCGCGCTCGCATTCTGTGTTTACAAAATTCTTAAACTTTTTTACGCCCAGCAGGCGTCAAGTCATGTCAGCGAGGCAGAGGTTATCGGCAAAACGGCCTTGGTCACGGTTGCGATTGCTGATTTTTCCGTCGGCGAAATCACTCTTATCGTAAAAGGAAGTCAACTTTCTTACGTGGCCCGTTCGGCCGTCTTCACCGGCGAGCCGATTAAAGAGGGTTCGTTGGTGCGCATTAACGGTCTCACGGGCGTTGTTGCGATTGTTTCGCCCCTAACCAGTAAAACCAAACAAGGAGGAGTAGAATGATGGAAATAGTCGGAGGTCTTTTTGTGCCAATTGCGATAGCGGCGCTTGTCATTATTTCTTTGACCGTAATCGCGAAATTCGTCAAAAATAATTACCTCAGGATTCCCCCAAGCAGGGTTGCCGTCATTTCCGGCCGCAGACACAAAAGAATGGCGCATGACACCGACGGCGAGCATGAAGTTGCTGTTGGTTATCGGATAGTCAAAGGCGGGGCCGCGTTCGTGCTGCCGTTTCTGGAGAGGGTGGATTATCTTGACCTGACGGAAATTACCATTCCCCAACTGGAAGTGAAAGACGCCATAACAAAACACGGCGCTCCGCTTACCGTCAAGGCGGTCGCCAATATAAAGATCGGTAGTGAAGAAACGCTTTTGTCCAACGCGGTTGAACGGTTGCTGGGAAAGACGACGGACGAGATTAAAAAGATGGCTTATGAGACGCTTGAAGGTCATCTCAGGTCAATGCTCGGAACACTGACCATTGAAGAAGTGAATTCCGACCGCGCCCTTTTTTCCCAGAAAATGATAACCGAATCCCAGACAGATCTTGCCAAGCTCGGTTTGAAGATAGATGTTCTGACCGTTAAAGAGCTTTCGGATACCCAAGGGTATCTGGAAGCGCTCGGTAAAAAGAGAACCTCCGAGGTTAAGAGGGACGCCGCGGTCGGTTCTGCCCAGGCGGAACGGGAAGCAACAATAAACGCCACAACGGCAAAAAAAGAGGCCGAGGTGGTGCGTCAGGGTAACATTGCTCAGGAAGCCGAAGCGGATAAAGAGCGGAAAGTGAAAATCGCGCAATATGAGGCGGAGACGAACGCGGAGCAGGCGAAAGCCGCTCAGGCCGGCCCCTTGGCAACTGCCGAGGCCAGAAAAATGGTTGTTGAAAGAGAAACCGAAGTTGAACTTGCCAAAACCCGCAAAATGACGGAGGTCGCGGAAGCCGAGGCGGAGCGGAAAGAAAAGGAATTGCTTGCGACCGAAGTTAAGCCGGCTGAAGCAAAGAAGCTGGCGGCGATTGCCGAAGCCGAAGGTAAAGCTAAAGCGGTTGAGATAGAGGCAGAGGCCAGCAAAGCAAAGAAGACTCTTGAAGGCGAAGGCGACGCGGCGGCGATTAGAGCAAAGATGTTGGCGGAAGCAGACGGCATCAAGGCAAAGCTTGAAGCCGAGGCCGTGGGTGTTTTAAAGAAAGCCGAGGCGTATATGCAGCTAAACGAGTCCGGTAAGTTACTTCAGATACTTGAAGCACTGCAGGTTCTTGTGCCGAATTCAATCGAAAAATTGGCGCCAGTTATGGAAGCGATTGCCAGACCGATGTCAAATATTGACAAGGTTGTGATGATTGATACCGGCGGAAACGGCAACAACGGAAGTTCTTCTTCACTTCAGCGATATATGTCAACGGCGCCGGGAGCGATTTTGGCAATTATGGAACAAGCAAAAGCCGCGGGGTTTGACCTTTCCGGCCTTCTTGCCAAAGCAGGCGTGAAGATAGCGGATGAGACGGCGACAAGCGGCGATAAAATCATTGAAGTTTCAAAAAGCGACAGCGCTTAATTAAAAGAACAATAAAAAAATTAGAGGGCGATTCCAACCGGAATTGCCCTTTTCTTTTTTTAAAACTTGTTGTATTATCGGCTCAACGGTTCTTTACAATTTATAATAAGGGAAAGGAAAGAAGATGAAGGTGTTTACCGCGTGTTTAATCGCTATTTTATCTTTATTCGCGTTCCTCCGGCCCCTTGAAGCAAAAACGCGGATATTGGAGGGGGTTGAAAGCAACCTGACGTTCAGCTGGCACGGTCCCGAAGATTACGATTGGCAGGCAGTTTTGGGAACGGATTTGCCGATTATTTCGTTTGAGGGCAACCGCAGATTGACCTTCGGTTTGGCCGGAACGATGCAAAGCGTCGGAAATAACAATTACGGCCAGACGGAAATGCTGAGAGACATTAATTATCAGCTTATGCCGGAACTTACCTTTGAAGGCAAAGAACTGCGCCGCGTCAAATTGTTTTTAAATCACTGGAGTTTCCATAAAGTTGATAAAGTGCAAGGACGAGCTTCGGAAATAAATCTTGTCGGCGCCGAATTTCGCGTATCGCCCGCTTTTTCAAAAAACGGCGATGATTACGTTTTTTTCCAGATTAGAACGCAAATTTTGCATAACAGCGCGCTCAAAAATGAACGGCCGCTCGCTTTCGGCGCTCGTTTTGAAATTCCGCTTAAAAAATCGTTCTCGTTCTACACTACGCATGTCGCGGAATTTGACTCAAAGACGCTTGATTTTTATCAAGGCGAGTTCGGTTTGAAAGCGGCGACAAAGCCCGGTAGCGGACTTGAATTGTTCGGCGGCTGGAACAACGGCGCCGACAAATTTTCCACAACGTTCGGCGCGGTTGTGAAAGGTCCGTTCTTGGGAGTAAGATTCCGCTGGTAAACACAAAAACCCCGCAAAATCGCGGGGTTTTTTATGTGCTGTATTTATACACTTTGCTCGAACCCATCATCTTATCCCCGTATCAAATGTAATTGCGTATTCGGATGTTTCACCCGCTATCACATTTACCAAGCGCCCTTGTATCCCCGGGCCCTTCGGCTCTTCCCATGTGATGGAATACTCTCCCGCTGGAAGTGGTACCGAGAAACTGCCATCTCTCAGCGTTCCAAATCGTGAGAACTCGACATTCCCCATGGCATTTTGAACGATAAATGTTCCGAAAATCGGTTTGTCGGCGCACTTTGGGTCGGGCGGGTCTTTTACAACGGGACATATCGGGCCGAGCAGTATCGTGCCGCTCACGCGGCCGATTCCTCGAGCAGTAATTCCCTTTATTATTTCGTTTACGGAAAGATCGTTGCCAAGTCGGCCACGGATATTGTTAAACAGCGTTTCGTGGCCTTTCTCAACAATCACATCTCCCGCGCTACTTCTGCGTCCAGATTTTCTGCGCTCAAAATTAAGTTTGCCATTCTCATACACATATTTACCCTCCAAAGTTTCCACTCCGTCAAAGTCCGCCTCCAAAAGCCCGGGGAATGCTTGCAGATAAATAGGCGCGCTAAAACCTTCAATGGGCTGGCCGATATTCTTTATTACGAAATTTTGAATGTTTTCCGTAAATTCAGTCACTTCCGAAAAGACGCCATCTGTTCTCTCCGAAGCCCAATCACAAATTACATGTTGCGTGAATCGATTAAAAAATCGCGTGTCGGTTAATGGTATGCGAAAGATTGTATAGGACTTCACAACCAGTGCATTTTCTTTTATTATTCCATCTCCTTGTTTATAAATAACCGCGCTCTTCCCGAGCCAAAGCGCAATCCGCTGGAGAGGATGGTCAAATTGTTGCCGTACGCCTGCATGTACGCAATTTTTTTCTTCGGCGGTAAGCGAAACAGCATCCTGTACTGTTAATTTTGGAATTACGATACCAATAAATAAAATTATTCCCAAAACAGCCAAAGTAATATTCTTTTTGCCACTTTTTATTGCGCTCATATAACTTCTATCCATACCAATTGCTCGGCAAATATCACGAGGTTTTTGTGTTTGGTGCGCCCACGAGGAATTGAACCTCGACCTCAGGCTTCGGAGGCCTGCGTACTATCCGTTGTACTATGGGCGCTCGCCACCGTCAACAAAGCCAGTATTATCCATAGCATCAAATGGCCTTGTTGTAAAGTCAGGAAAAAGTGATCAAAAAGGCCGATGAATAAAAAGGCGAGCGTGATTAAAAGCAGGGTCAGCCGCTCCAGAGTAAAGTTCAGCCGGAGCGAGCCGATAGTTTTTATGACAATGCTTATCAAAAACCATAAAAAGAAGAAAAGGCCGATGACGCCGGTCTCGGCGGCAATCAGCAGATAAATGTTGTGAACCGGCTGAATCGCCCAGCTTTCCAAAGACGTCCCGTAAGGCAGGAATTCGGCCATTCGATTTGTGAAGTTGCCAAAGCCGACGCCCGTCAGGGGATTGTTCGCGATCATTAATGCGGCGATTTCATTATAGAGCCAACGGAGAGAAACGCTTTGTTCCGCCAAACTTAATTGTCCGAAGCGGCCGAACATTTCCGGCCTCATTAAAAACAAAAAGATAAAAGTGAAAATCGCGGAAAGATAAAGCAGGACTTGCCGTCTTTGTTTGAAAATCAAATCGTCCTTGCCCAGTCTTTTTGAAAGCCAAAAGAAAATTACGCCGGCCAAAATAAAGGTGATGATGATCAGACGGGAAAAAGTTAAAAACAATCCCAAAAGCAGAATAAAGAACGCCAAAAATTTCAGCCATTCCGAGATCTGAATCCTGCCATACGGTTTTTTGTTGGAGAGATAAAGCCAATAAAAAATGAAAATAGCCGCCGACAAAAACGCGGCCAAAATGTTGGGGTGGGGGAAAGTGCCGTATGGGCGGATCAGTTTCGCGTTGGGAATATCAAGTTTTGCCACTCCGGCCAGATTCGGGTCAAGAACGCTTTCGCCCAAAAATTTTAAGCCGATGCTTGATTGATTGTGCCATTGCCAGTCGGCGAGCAGCGCCTGGAAAACCGCCGAAGAAAACAGAAACCAGAGAGCGTGAGAAAAATTAAGAACGGCAAAGTTATTTTTTATGTAGAAGAACAGCCAGACGAATTCCGCCAATTTTAAAAATTGATAAATGCCGAGCCCAAAATTGTTCGCCCAGTACAAAGAAACGCCCGCGATTATTACGAAAGCGGCGAGCAAAAAATCGGAATGCGAAGCAAAAATAGAGCGCCAACCGAACGAGCCGGTTCTAATCGCCCGCCAGAGGCAACTTATGAAAATCAGGGCGATTAAAAAATCGGTGAAATAAAAAAAAGCCGCCTGATATTCGTTGAAGCCGCCGCTTGTTCCGAAGGAACTTGAGGAGCCCCATTGAAAGAGAATCAGTCGGGTTTGAAAAGGTAAAGAAAAAACTAAAAGATAAAAAAGATATTTTTCAAGGGAGAGCATTTATTTCTCAATATACTTTTTTCCGTAATAGACCAATTTCCTCGCTTTGGTGCTTCTTTTTCTTTCCGGCGATTTAAGTGCGTTGAAGAAAACTCTGACGACATCCTCTTCTTTTGACCATCTTACACTGCTTTTTTCTCTGAATTCTTTGAAGGACCTTTTAATCTGATTGGAGATGCTTACGGCCAGCTGGTTTTCGCTCAGGTAAATTTCAATGGCGTTTTTTTTGATTTTCAGGTCAATGATTCTGTCAAGCGGGTCTCTTTTGAAAGCCCTCTCCCCGACATTGCGAACCAGCGCGATCAGGTCGTTTAAAATTTTATCCGGCACATTTTCCAGGATAACGGCGCCCTCGTAGGTTTTCCGGGCGATCATTGAACAAGCGGGGCAGGTCTTAAAATTGATTTTTTTGTCCTTTTTTTCAAGATGTTTCCAGTCCTCTAAGGCATGGTGCCAGGATTTATCGTAATACCAGATTCCGCATTTGGAACAGACGATGTATTCTTTTTTGCCGCCGCCGAATTCGCCCTTTGTTTCTTTTTGAGCGAGCTTTTGCGATCTGACGCGCCGTCCCTCGTGCTTTTTTGCCGACGTTTTTTGCCGGGGAGTTGTTATTGGTTTGATGTTAGCCATAATGTTTTAATTTTATCATACTTTTAAATAAAATAAAATATCTCGTATAAAATGCCAAGCCCCAAAAGTCCGATAATGCCGTAATTCATGAATTTCGGGAGATTAAGGGAATATTCCGGCGGGCGATCACCCAGTTTTTTCGCTTTTGAAATCATCAATACAAGAAGAATTCCCTCAACGCCTCCGGCAACCGCCCCGACGAGGCCGATAGTGTCAATAAAATTCCTCATCCCGCCTAAAAAAGCAATCAGCGGGACGCCGACAACAAGAAGATAGGAAAGGGTCTTGTTAAGTTTTAGGTCGTAATTCAAGGTCTCTTCAAGATATTCTCCGAAAATTAAAAAAGAAGTCGCTATCGCCAGCAGGCCGAAGATTCTGCCGAGAAAAATAATGGAAGGTCCGAAATAAAGGGAAAGTCCGGCGAGCGTTTCTTTCGTCGTGTTGGCGCCGGAGATGCCGACCACCGTGAAAATAAAAAGAGCGTAAAGAACCGCGGGAATCAAAGTTCCCCAAACGAGCGTTTTTTTTATTTTTGCCTCCTCGCCGGCCATTAAGTCCCTGACAATCGGCACCGCGGCCGAACCGGCCATGGCAAAAAGAATGACTCCATAAGGCAGAAACGACTGGCCGAAATTGACGGTCGCCAGATTTTGAAAATTTATTTTATTTAATCCAAAGCCGATGATAACGGCCATAACCAGCAAAAGGGCGGCTGTCATAATAATTTCAATCCGGCCGACGGTTTTGATTTTTGCCAGAATCATCAAAGACATTACAAAATAAAACAGCAAGCTGTAAAAAAAGACGGAACCGCCGAAAAAGGGCTGAAGCAACCTCGCCGCGAAATCCCCGCCGACTATCAAGTACGCCAAAAGCCCGCCGTAACTGCCCAAAATCACCGTAAACATTACGAGTCGTTTAACGTTTTGTCCAAGATATTTTTCGGCATAGCCGATAAAACGATGCGGCTCTTTGGTTCTCAGAATAACCTCTCCGTAAAGGAGATGAAGCGCGAGAATGACCGCGCTTAAAGCAATCAGTTCAAAAAAGCCGACAAAAAAGCCGGCTTGGGAAATGACGTAAGGCAGGCCGAAAATTCCCACGCCGACTATCGCGCCGATCATTGTTGAAACGGCCGCTAAAAATTTCTCATTCCTCATTTTGCGTTTTTTCTTCCCGGGGAGAGATTAATACATCTTCAAACCAGCCGAAAATTGAGATGACGAAAAAAGCCAGAAGGGCGGCGAAAATTGAAACGAGATAGAATTTAACTCCGACTGCCATCCCTATGGCCGCGGTCAGCCAGAGGCCGGCCGCCGTTGTCAGTCCTTCAATCCGGCCCATGCGTAAAACAATCAGACCGGCGCCGATGAAGCCGATGCCGACAACGACATTTGAGGCGATCCTTGAAGGGTCAAAATTATTCGGCTGGGCCGTAAATTTCGCGAAGGCCTGGGTGGATAAAATCGTGAAGAGCGTCGCTCCGACGCAAACGAGGGCGTAAGTTCTCATTCCGGCGGGCCTGCCGACGTATTTTCGCTCAAAGCCGATCGCTCCCCCCAAAAGAGCGGCCAGGAACAGTTGAAAAAATATTTGCAGTTGATTTGAGTCCAGATACGCCATTTTATTGTTCTTTTTCTTTTTTAATCAGGGTTATTACTTTTTCCACCAATTTTTTGGGGTCGGAATCGTAAACGACTTTACCGGAGCCCCTGTGCGCCTGGGCGATCAAACCTCTGATTGAGTCGGCCGTTCCGCCCGAACCTTCCAAAACGCCGATAATTTTATCGTCTTCAAAAGCGATGGTGAACTCATTGAGCGTTCCCATCCTGCCGCAGACGATGATAACGGCGTCGGCCGAACGGGTTAAAAGCAAATTTCTTCCGGAGTACTCAAAACCGGTGTAAATAATCAAATCAAAGTAATCGGTCGGCAATTTATATTTGTTGACATGAGCTCTTTCGCTTGAAGCCGGGGAAAGTCCGATGCTGATTCCGCCTTCTTCTTTGGCTCCGATGGCCGACCAATAAGGCACGCCGGAGGTCGCGCCGGTAACCAGCACTCCGCCCTGTCGGACAATTTCCTTCCCGAGTTCTTTCGCCAAATCCAAAGCATTAATCGCGCAGTGCCCGGTCTCGGCCGCGCCGCTGACGCAGATCTTAAATTTAAGATAAGAAGCGGGCAGTTTATTCGTTTCGTAGTTGTTATTGTTTTGTTTCTTTTTTGAAGGCATACGCTTTACTTATCGATGCCAATATACGAATGGATACTAATTATACGAATGAAGAAATTTAGTATCAGTATCTATTAGTATCATTAGTATGTATTCGTATATTGGTATCGCGGTTACAACTCCACTATATCATACAACATCGGAGCCGAGGCATCAATGCCCAAATGGTCGCGGATTCGTTGAGCCAACGCCAGCGACGCGTCTTCTTCTCCCTGCACCACAAAAACTTTTTTCAGCGTCTTTCTCGTCTGCATTACGAAATAAAACAAACCGTCCTGGTCCGCGTGCGCCGAGTAAGCGCCTATCGCCCGAATTTGCGCTCTGACCGCCACCGGCTGGTCAAAAATTTTTACCTCTTTGGATTTTTCCAAAATCCTGCGGCCAAGGGACCCGGGAACCTGATAGCCGATTACTAAAAAGATACTTTTCGGGTCCGGCAGATAGCGGATTTCGTGATGCATGATCCGTCCGCCCTGGGACATGCCCGAACCGGCGATTATAACTTTCGGCGGCGGCGCGTCGTTAATCGTTTTTGACTCTTCTTTTGTCTGAGTGAATTTCAAGCCGGGAAATCTGAAAAGATCGTCTCCGGATTCTATCAAATAAGCCGCCTCTTTGTTGTAATATTCGGGATATTTTTTATAAATTTCGGTCGCTTTGATCGCCAGGGGGCTGTCAATAAAAATCTGAATCTTGGGGATGCGATGATTCTCAACCAGTTCGTTCAATTCGTAAAGTAGTTCCTGAGTCCGTTCCATGGCGAAAGCCGGAATCATCAAAACCCCGCCCACGCTCACGACATCTTCAATTGTGTCTTCCAAAATATTTTTCCGTTCCTCTTTTCTTTCGTGAAAGCGGTTTCCGTAAGCCGATTCAATGACCAAATAATCGGCGTCGTTCACATATTCGGTTGACTTTAAAAGCGGGGTCGGAGGATTGCCCAGGTCGCCGGTGAAGACGATTTTTTTGCCCTCGCCGCGAAACTCAAATATGCTTGAACCGAGAATATGTCCGGCGTCCCTTAAAATCGCGGTAACTCCGCCGCCGAGGTTTAGTTCCCTGCCGTATTCGGCCGGCTGAAAGAGCGACATGCTCGGCGCGACGTCGGATTCTTCGTAAATCGGCTGGCGGCCGTGAATTTTCGCTTCCTGGGCAATCAAATGGGCGCTGTCGATCAAAGACAGTTCGCTCAAGTCCCGCGTCGGAGGGGTGCAGATGATTTTTCCGCCGAAACCTTCTTTGATGAGTTTCGGAATCCGGCCGATGTGGTCAATGTGGGCGTGAGTAATAAAAAGATAATCGATTTTCTTGGGATTGTAAGGAAACGGCTCGTAGTTTTTTTCGTCGGCAAAAAGCGAACCCTGGAACATTCCGCAGTCAACCAGGATTTTTTTGTCGCCGATTTCCAGCAAATAATTGGCGCCGGTCACGCTCCGCGCCGCGCCGTAAAAATGCAGTTTCATAATATTATTTATTTTATCATTTTTCTTTAATAATATCTACTTTTGCTTTTTGTATCGCTTCATTAACCAAGGGCTCTAAATTGATTTGAGTTTCAAGTTCTTTGACGATTGCGAGATTCGCTTTGGTTTCAGGGTGCGCGGGGATAAAAAGAGAACAGCAGTCCTCGTAAGGCAGGATTGAA
>Ga0209342_10008789_pt1 | contig 10124 bp, 11 predicted proteins | sample RifCSP16_2_FD_184023 | JGI IMG/M metagenome (GOLD analysis project Ga0209342, IMG submission 184023) | Soil microbial communities from Rifle, Colorado - Rifle CSP2_sed 16_2 (SPAdes) (version 2) | ecosystem: Environmental > Terrestrial > Deep subsurface > Rock core/Sediment | place: Rifle... | reverse complement strand
TCGGAGTGGGCCCTGTGTGTTGTGTCAAGATCCCCTGTTGTCCGAAGAATCAGTCGCTGAATAACCGGGCGAAAAGTTTCTTCACGCTGGTCCCGAATGAAACGGCCCCGTCCTTCACCTTCTCCCGCCCGTGCTTGGCAGGCGGTTCAGCCGCTTTGCCGGCGTCTTTCATCTTCTCACCCGTGAACTTCGCGCCCTCGACCACCGTGTTGCCAATTCCTTTCGCGAGCTGCTCCACGCCTTCACCGATCTCGCCGTCACCGATCTTCTTGGCGCCGGTCTCTACTTGCATGGTTGCCGCGTCCACTTTGGCCTTCGCCTTCGCGCTGTCAGATTTGTCTTGGGCCCAGGCAGACCCAATGGCCAACGCCAAGACCACCAGAGCGGCCACTATGAGTCGAACACTCTTGTTCATCACTAACCTCCTCTTGATCAATGCTTGCCCCTAGACTGGAGCAACCCTTGTGCCGTTTATGGCGACTGATAACATCTTGATATTCCTGACTGGTGTCACAATGCTCCACTGTCGTGACCCCCAACAGGGTGTCCATCTGAGAACACTTGAGGCTGGCAATACGTGTGACTCAAATGTGCGAGCCCCAATGGCCGAGACAGGTTATAATTCCGGTATGAAGATTCACCTGTCGAAGGACTTGGAGGAGAGCTGCCGATCGTCGGGAGGGTTCATGACGGTTGAGGCGTTCCTCGCGCGTTTCCCCGAAGTGCCTCGCGATCTCGCGAATGAGCCGATCATCGCCGAATACGTGGACGCGTTCGGCCCTCAACTGCGCGTCGCTCAGAAGCCGTCACCGTGCGTCGGCGCGGGTGGAGATGCTCCGCATTTCTTCTACACGCGTCTCATCAACGACCTCGCGATCTACGGGATCGGCCTGGCCAAGCGCGACCGGACACTTGCGCGTCTCCAAGGAACGCTCGCTGAGTATCGAAAGCAGCCCGCGACATTCGCCTGCACGCTCGTGCCCCACAAACCCAAGGGCAGCCCGAGAGCCGGCTGCGCCTGAAACGCCGTACAAGCGGCGAAAAGAGAATACTGGCAACGAACGCAACAATCCTGTATAGTACAGGCTGTCTGCTTCGATCGTCGGTTCGTTGTGAGCCCTCATCCACGCCAGACCGCGTCTCCGGTTCTTCCGCTTCCAGGGGCAGCGATAAACAGGCGGAAGAGTATCAAGGAGGCGCTCCATGGCGCACAAATTGTTCATCGGCGGTCTTTCCTTTTCCACGACCAGTGACGGGCTTCGGGAGTTCTTCGCCCAGTGCGGCGACGTCGCGGCGGCAAGCGTCGTCACCGATCAATTCTCCGGGCGGTCCCGCGGCTTCGGCTTTATCGAGATGTCGACAGCCGAGGAAGCCGGCCGAGCGGTCGCAGAGCTCAACGGGCGCGAGCTCGACGGGCGCAATCTGAAGATCGAGGTGGCCAAGCCCAAGGCCCCGGCCGCAAGCGGCGGACGCGGTGACGGCTTTGGCGGGGGGAATCGCGGTCCACGCTGGTAAGTTGAAGTCAGAGTTTCTCGGTCGGGACGGCGCGATGCCGTTTCCGGCCACAGACGGTGGTCTCCCCGGCAGTTCCTCCGTTTTTCTTCCATCGCCGGATAACCAACACGCGCTCTGCTTGAGCGAGCGCGTCTAGAAAGAAAACTGCTCGTATGTCATTTTCAAGCTTTGCTCTACACCATGACCTTCTCCGCGGCGTTCAGGACCTCGGCTTCGAAGTCCCCACGCCTATCCAGAAAGACGCCATTCCTCCGGCCATCGAAGGGCGTGATGTCCTCGCCTGCGCCATGACGGGCAGCGGCAAGACGGCCGCCTTTATCCTGCCGATTCTCCACCGGCTCGCAGGCCAGCGCCGCGGCATGACCCGCGCGCTCGTCCTGACGCCGACCCGTGAGCTGGCCGCGCAGATCCGGGAGCACACACAACAGCTCGCAGTCCGCACGCCGATCAGCGTCGCCGCCGTGTATGGCGGCGTGGGGATGGAGCCCCAGGTGCAGGCCTTTCGTCGCGGCGTGGACATCCTTGTCGCGACTCCCGGCCGGCTCCTTGATCACTTCCAATACCCGTACGCGCGGCTCAGCAGTCTCGAGGTCCTCGTACTGGACGAGGCCGACCGCATGCTTGACATGGGCTTTCTGCCTGACATCCGGCGCGTGCTTAAGCACCTTCCGGCAAAGCGGCAGACGCTCTTCTTCTCCGCGACGATGCCGGCGCCGATCGTCTCCCTCTCCCGGGAGATGCTGAAGAACCCGACGACGATCAACATCGAGCGGCAGGCAGCGCCTGCGGTCGGCATCACGCACTCGGTCTATCCGGTCGCGCAGGAGCTGAAGTCGGCGCTGCTCGTGGCACTCTTGAAACGCGGCGATCTCAAAAGCGTGCTCGCGTTCACGCGCACCAAGCACCGGGCCGACCGGCTCGCCGACTTTCTCGCGCGGCACGGCGTACCGTCCGCGCGCATCCACGGCAATCGGACACAGGCGCAGCGGACAGCGGCGCTGGCCGGCTTCAAGGCGGGACAGTACCGCGTGCTCGTCGCGACAGACATCGCGGCTCGAGGGATCGACGTCATCGAGTTGAGCCACGTCGTGAACTTCGACGTGCCGAATCAGCCGGACGATTACATCCATCGCGTCGGCCGGACAGCGCGCGCTGAAGCCACAGGAGATGCGCTGACCTTCGTCTCGCCCGAGGAGCAGTCGAGCTTGAGAACGATCGAGCGGGCTATCGGCAAGAGCCTTTCGCGCGTGGTCCTCCCGGATTTCGATTACGCGCGGAGGTCGAGTGAGCGAGTCGAGACCCCGCTCGCCGAGCGGATCGCCGCGATCCGGGCTCGGAAAGCCGAGGAGCGGGCCCGCGCGAGAAGGAACGCCGGCCGACGTGGCCACGCTGCCGTCTACCGACGCGGATAAGACTTCCCAACATCTGAACGCGCCCGCTCCCTCCCAAACCGCGGGGAGCACCGCCGGCCGCGGTATCTAACGACCCGAAACGTCGCGCTCCGACGAGCCGGGGCGTGTTGGACAGCCCTCGCCATCGCGCTTGACGACCCGCTCAGCCCGTCATAGATTCTCCATGGCTCCAACGACCAACCAGACCCGCCAAGAGGAGGGCCACGCGATGCTGGAACAATGGTTCAAGCTCAGTGAGAACAGAACCACGGTCGGCACCGAGGTGGTGGCAGGTCTCACCACCTTCATGGTCATGGCGTACATCATCTTCGTGAACCCGGCGATCCTCTCTTTTTCAGGACTGAAAGGGTTGGAGGGCCAGGGCCCGCCGTTTGGGGCCACGCTTGCTGCCACGTGCTTGGTGGCTGGGCTTATGACGGCAGCAATGGGTCTGGCGGCCAACTACCCGTTCGCGATTGCCTCCGGCATGGGGCTCAATGCGGTCGTGGCGTTTCAGCTCGTGGTGGGCCTCAAGCTTCCCTGGCAGGCCGCCATGGGAGTGATTTTCCTTGAGGGGATCGCGATCACTATCCTCGTCCTCACCGGGTTTCGGCAGGCGGTCATGGATGCGATTCCGCTCTCCCTCAAGCGGGCCATCAGTGTGGGGATCGGTCTCTTCATCCTCTTCATCGGGCTGTTCACGTCAGGCCTGGTGAAGCCGGGACCGCCAGGGGTCCCGGTGACACTCGGCGAGTTCACGTCTCTCCCCATGCTAGTCGCCATCATCGGCCTCTTCCTCAGCATCTGGCTTATGGCGCGTAGAGTGCGAGGCGCGCTGCTGCTCGGCATCGTGCTGACCACGATCATCGCCATCCTGTTCAACGCCATGTCTGGCTGGAGCGCGTGGCAGGTTCCCGGCGTTGCCGTGGTCCCCTCAACAATCCTCGCGCTCCCCGACTTCTCTACGCTCGGGCAAGGGATCAACGTTCAGGTCTTCGCCCACCTGGGCGTCCTCGCGGCCCTCTTGACCATCTTCTCGATCATGCTGACCGACTTCTTCGACACCATGGGGACGGTGATCGGCGTGGGAGGCGAGGCAGGCTTTCTGGACCGCCAGGGGCAGCTCCCTCGACTCAACAGGGTGCTCCTGGTGGATTCGCTGGCCGCAGCGGTCGGCGGCGCGGCATCTGCTTCATCCGCTACGACCTACATCGAGTCCGCGGCCGGGGTTTCAGAGGGCGGGCGAACGGGTCTGACCTCGATCGTCACCGCGCTCTGCTTCTTTGTCGCGCTCTTTTTCGCTCCGCTCGCGGGCGTGGTGCCTCCCCAAGCCACGGCGCCGGCCCTGATCATCGTGGGCTTCCTGATGTGCGCGCTCGTGCGGGAGATCCCGTTCAGCGATTTCGAGGAGGGGCTGCCGGCCTTGATGACGCTCGCGTTCATGCCGTTCACCTACTCCATCACGAACGGGATCGGCGCCGGCTTCGTGACCTATACGTTTCTCAAGGTCGTCCGTGGCAAAGGACGAGAAGTGCACTGGATGATGTATCTGGCCTCAGCGGCGTTTGCGCTCTATTTTGCCCTGCCGTGGCTGAAGCACGTCATTGGATTCTAGCTCGTGAGTTCAAGGTCCGCTCTTTGAACCACTGCAGGATTCTCCGGCGCACTGTCGCTACTGCGTACGCTCGTCGAAAGTGATCGAGAAGCGGAGGCAGCGGATCGACCATCGCGATTCTCTTAATCAGATAGAAAGAGAGTGCGGCCAGAGAGAGAACGAGCGTGAGCAGCTCAACGGCAAACGAGTACGTGAGCGGAAAGACGATGAACATCGGCAGGAGGAACACAACGGCCACCAGAGCGCCTTCAATCACCTGAGCCAGAATGACTCCCATCTGATTCCTCCGATGAAACAGAATTCTCTTCTTCGCCTTCTCGCGACCCTTAATCAGGTGAAGTTGTACCACGCGCGACTCGAAGATCGGGCATTTAAAATAGACGCTGGATTCGGCAATCGCGCGTCGGGAAACACGAGGGGAAGTCTAGGAAAATCCTGAGGCGTTCGAGTGAAAGCTGTGAGATACTACAGGCCGTAAATGGGGCGAACCGGGTCTTGAGAATCGCCGGTTCTCGACCCCAGCGGCGAGGCCATTTTCTAAAAAACGGAGGGAGGCAGAATGGCGAAAGGGAAGGCGGCGTTCGGCGGGTACGCGATCAACTTCAAGGGATGCAAAGACTCGCTTGAGGCAGTATTCGGCTCGAAACCCATCGGTCCTTCCGAGATGACGAAGAAGCTCTGGGCCTACGTGAAGAGAAAGCGCCTCGCAAAAAAGTAAGCCCGCAAGATCATCACCTGTGTGACAACTGGAGATCACACGACATGGTCTCCAGTTGTCCATCCTCCTCTCACGGCACCGCCTGCTATTCCATGCCCCAGGAGAAGACGTGGGTCGGTGTGACTTCAATGATCACCGAGTCTGACTCGTCCAGCGCGGCTTCTTCCGGGTACTGAGGATATTTCGTATAGAGGCGAGCGCGGATCTTTCTAAACGCTGGCCCCTTCGTGATCAGTTGCGCCTTCCCCTGAACCATCACACCCTTCAGTTGAACCCAATCGTCCGAGTAGAGATCAACGGTCAGCGCGAGACGGCTGTTTGCCTTGAGGTTCAGCACCTTTTTCCCGTCGCCCCCCGAGGCGAAATAAATCTTCCCATTCATCACGACGTGGCAGACGGGAACGAGGTGGGGCATTCCGCTCGCTCCGACCGTCGCGACACGACAGACGCGCTCCCACTCGATCAGCTTGGCGACTTTCTTCTTCAAGCGCATCTCGGTGTGGGGTCAGTCGTTCCTTCGGGCACGGGCGTGGGACGTCAAGGGCCGGGTGCCCGCGCCGCAATCAGTCAGCCTGAGTCATGTCGCTCTTCCACGATGGGCGAGGGAGCGATTCGCTCAGCCGGCGCGAGGTAAAAATCAGAGTTGAGATACCATTCATCCAAGAAGCGGAGCACGACCCTGGCGATTCCCAGCATCGGGATGGCGAGGAGGATGCCGAGGAGCCCGAAGAGGTTCCCCATGACGATGAGACCGATAAAGACCACCATGGGGTGCAGCGCCAGCCTGTTGCCGACAATGCGGGGCATCAGCAAGTAATCCTCGATCAGTTGGGCAACGATAAAGACCCCGACGACCCCACCGAGCCGCACAAGGCTCGCGCCGTCGAGCGCCGCGAACCCAAGGGCCAGCACGACACCCGCTAACACGCCGAGGTAAGGAATGATCCCAAGGAGGCCCGCAATCGCGCCAATCGCCGCCCAGAGCGGCACCCTGAAGATCAGAAGGCCAGCCGCGTAGAGGATCGCCGTGATCAGGGCGATGAGAAAGCGCCCTCTGATGTAGCCGCGCATCACATCAGCAATCTCGTCGAGCAGACGAGATCCGGCGCGACGATGTCGGGCGGGAATGCGCGCTTCGAAGAGCTGCCGCAGCCTGCCCATGTCGAGCAGGAGATAGTAGACAAAGAACGGCACGATGAGGAGCCCGAACAGTCCCGAGCCGATGCTGACCAGCCCGAAGAGCCCGGCCCCGAGCCACTGGCCGATCCGCGAGAGCAGCACTGAGGGGTCGCGTTGAAACTCGTCCACCGCGGCTTGCAGGCGCGCCAACACCCGAGGGCTGAGCCGCTGCTGGAGAAGCGTGACCAGATGCTCCAGCCACTCGCTTGCCGCGCGAAGCGCCAGCGGGAGTTTCTCAATCGACTCGCCGAACTGCCGCCAGATCCCAGGGAGCAGAACGATGAGGACCAGACTGGCCAGAGCTGCCGCCGTAAGCAGGGTCAACAGCACGGCCAGACCTCTCGACCGTACTGCCAGCGCGAATCTCTCCACGAGCGGCTCGAGCATGAAGGTAAGCGCCAGACTCACCACAAGCGGGACAAGCACTGTGCTACCGACGACAATGGTGAAGGCGACAAAGACGACCGCCAGGAGCGCGGCCGGCACCCAGCGGGCCCACCAGAACGGTGGCCGAACCTGACTGGTAGATAAGGGATCCATCCATGCTCCTCCCGGGGACACCCAACGCGCTCCGAGGTCTATGCAGGGTGATAGGGTAGCACAGTTTGTTTCCTCCGGCCCTCTTGCTGCTCGCGGGGACCCTGTGTATACTACCGTGCGCGAGACCCCCTATGAACATCGCCCAACACGTCGAGCGCGCGGCGAATTTCTTTCCCGACCGCCCCGCCATCATCTTCGAAGGGTCTGAGCTTTCGTACCGCGAGCTGAACCTCCGCGCGAACCGGCTGGCCAATGCCCTGAAGGCGAACGGTGTGCAGGGTGGCGACCGCATTGCGCTCTATCTCCCGAACATCCCGAACTTCGCCATCTGCTATGTCGCGGCGCTGAAGGCCGGCGCCGTCGCGGTCTCGATCAATTCGATCTTCAAGTCTGAAGAGGTCAAGTACATCGTCAACGATTCAGGGGCGACCATCCTTTTCACGGTCGGAGAGCTGCTCCACAATGTTCCGCGCGCGGACTGTCCGTCGCTCAAGCATCTGGTGGTGTGCGAAGGCGACGCGGAGGGAAACGTCTCGCTCGAGGAGTGGTTGAGCCGGGGAGCGAGCGATGCGCGGGCCATGGACCTGGACCGCGAAGACCCTGCGGTATTGCTCTACACGTCGGGGACGACAGGCTTTCCCAAAGGGGCGACGCTCACGCACGGGAACGTGGTCTCCAACATCTATGCCACTATGCACCACGCGGGCTTCAGGCATGACGACCGCATGATGCTCTTCCTCCCGCTCTTTCACGTCTTCGGCCAGAACTTCATCATGAACGCGACCTTCAACGCTTGCGCCACCCTGGTGCTCCACCGCCGCTTCGTGCCGGATCAGGTCTTGGATTCGATCCAGCGCCACCGCGCCACAATGTTCTTCGCTGTGCCGACCATTTTCATCAACCTCCTGAGCACGGACCTTTCCCGGTACGACCTCTCGTCGATCCGCTACGATTTTTCTGCGGCGGCCACGATGCCGCAAGAGGTCTCGCGACGCTGGTCGGAGCGGTTCAAACGACCTGTGTTCGAAGGATACGGTCTCACCGAATGCTCGCCGTTCGCTTGCTACAACCACGACTTCCGCCACAAGTTCGGCAGCGTGGGCACAGCAGTCGAGAACTTCGAGCTGAAGATCATGGATGAGCACGACCGAGAGGTTCCCCTTGGCGAGTGGGGGGAGATCTGCATCAAGGGACCGGGCGTGATGAAAGGCTACTGGGGAAAGCCCGACGATACAGCCACGGCGCTGCGCGATGGCTGGCTTCACTCGGGCGACATCGGAACGATGGACAACGAGGAGTATGTCTTCATCGTGGACCGCGTGAAGGACATGATCAACGTCTCGGGGTTCAAGGTGTGGCCCGCTGAAGTCGAGCAAGTCCTCTACCGCCATCCCGCGGTGCGCGAGGTGGCGATCTACGGCGTGAGTGATCCGATCAAAGGCGAGGCCGTGAAGGCAGCCGTCGTGTTGAAAGAAGGGTCCCAGGCGACGGGCGACGAGATCGTGGCGTTCTGCCGCGACCGCATGGCTGTCTATAAAGCACCGGCGTCCGTCGAGTTTGTGAAGGAGCTGCCCAAGAGCGCCACGGGAAAGATCCTCAAGCGAGTCTTAAGAGCCCAATAGCCGTCGGTGTGGGCCGCTAACCCTCATCGTACGAAACCCTTTCATTCGCGACATTTGCCGGTTTAACCCGGCGCACAGGAGGCTAGCCATGACGCGACGCGAGGCCCGCAAAACCGGAACGAGTCACTGGGGGAGGCGCGCCAGGATGCGACACCACGGCTGCGGACGGATTCCCCTGCGCGGAGCGATCAAAGCCTGCGGGCAACTCGCGCTGCTCGCCGCGCTCGGGCTTGCGGCCGGCTGCGCCTCGCTGCAGGACCGCGGCGGCTTCGCCTTCGGCGTCATCGGCGACATGCCGTACACCAAGGTGCAGGAGGCGGAGTACTCGCACGTGATCGCCGACCTGAACAGGGCCGATCTCGCCTTCGTCGCGCACGTCGGCGACTTCCAGTTCGATGCGCGTCCGTACAACCGCAACCCGGCCGCGGCGAGGATGCCGTGCGCGGACGAGACCTATCAGTCGGTCCTCGCGTCGTTCCAGAGCGTGCGCCATCCGGTGATCGTCACCCCGGGCGACAACGACTGGGCGGACTGCCGGCCGCTGCAGGCCGTGAAGATCGATCCGCTCGAGCGCCTCGAGAAGGTGCGCGCGGTTTTCTTTCCTCCGGGCAGGAGCCTCGGGCAGCGCACCATGCCGGTCAGGTCGCAGGCCGAGGACGCGCAGTACGCGCGCTACCGCGAGAATCTGCGCTGGTCGATCGGCGGCGTGACCTTCGTCACCCTGCACATCATCGGCAGCAACGACAACACGGGCATCGCGCCGGAGCTCGATGCCGAGCAGGCGGCGCGCAAGGCGGCCAACATCGCCTGGCTTAAGCAGGCGGTCGCCGCGGCGAAGACGGACGGCAGCCGCGGTCTGGCAATCATCACGCAGGCGAATCCGGGCTTCGAAAATTTCTGGCCGACGGCGTCAAAGACCCGCTATTTCCTTCCGTTCATCGCACGCGGGCAGCCGCTTCCGAAACCGAGCACCGCCTACGGCGAATACATCCAGGCGCTGGCGACCGAGATCGAGGGCTATGACCGGCCGGTGATCTTCATCCACGGCGATACGCACATCTTCCGCGTCGACAAGCCGCTCTTCAGCGCGAAGAGCGAGCGCCACTTCGAGAACTTCCTGCGCGTCGAGACCTTCGGCTGGCCGGACAGCCACTGGGTGAAGATCGAGGTCGATCCGGCCGACCCGCAGCTTTTCGTCGCCAAGCCGCAGAACGTGCCGGAGAACCTGGTGAACCGGCGCTCGAAGTAGCGGCCGGGCGCCGGGCGCGCATGCGCCCTAAGGCGCCGGCCTCGGTCGACTTCGTCAAAGAGCTCCCCAAGAGCGCGACGGGAAAGATCCTCAAGCGAGTCTTGAGAGCCCAATAGCTGGCTTGGCGTGGCAGCGCTTCTTCGAGGTCGCGTCCCCGCGGGAAGGCGATAGTTGGGTGGGGGTGGCGGCCTACGAAGGGGCGGCGGCGCGCGGCCGCCGCTTGCGTGTTGGCTCGACGAGCCCTCCAAGGTAGACGCGCTCCAACTCTCCGACTAGCTGGCCCACGCTGGCAGCC
>Ga0209342_10008788_pt1 | contig 10124 bp, 11 predicted proteins | sample RifCSP16_2_FD_184023 | JGI IMG/M metagenome (GOLD analysis project Ga0209342, IMG submission 184023) | Soil microbial communities from Rifle, Colorado - Rifle CSP2_sed 16_2 (SPAdes) (version 2) | ecosystem: Environmental > Terrestrial > Deep subsurface > Rock core/Sediment | place: Rifle... | reverse complement strand
CGCTACGCTCGATGACGGCGGACCGCGAGGGCGAGGGGAAGGGATCCCGAGCACGAGCGGGAGCATTCCGAAAAAGGTCGCTAGCGGCTGCCCCTTCTGCCTGATCATGCTGGACGAGGGCGTGGGCGCGAAGGGCGTCCAGGACACGGTGCAGCCCGTCGATGTCCTGGAGCTGGTCGCCGCGCGTCTCCCGGCGGACTCGCGTGGAGGTCCAGAGTGAAGCTGCTGGTCTGCGCGAAGCAGGTGCCCGACTCGACCGTGCGCGTGAAGGTCGCCGCCGACGGCCGCTCCGTCGATGTGAGCGCCATCACCTGGGCGATCTCGCCGTACGACGAGTACGCCGTCGAGCTCGCGCTCGAGCGGAAGGACCAGGATCCGGCCACGACCGTCGCGGTCGTGACCGTCGGCCCGGCGCGCGCCCGGGACGCGCTCCGCCAGGCGCTGGCCATGGGGTGCGACGAGGCGATCCTCGTCACCGGCCAGGGCGCGGACACCGCCTCGGGCCTCGGCCTGGCGCGGGCGCTCGCGAAGGTCGTGGAGGACGTGAAGCCGGACCTCGTGCTCTGCGGGCGGCAGGCGTCCGACGACGACCAGGGCTTCGTCGGCATCGCCCTAGCCGAGGTCCTCGGCTGGCCGCACGTCTCGAGCATCACCAAGTTCGCGCCCGCCGACGGCGGGACCGACGTCTGGAAGGAGACCGAGGGCGGCCACGAGGTCTGGCGCGCCAGCGGCCCGGCCGTGCTCACCGTGCAGAAGAGCGAGAAGGAGCCGCGCTACCCCTCGCTGCCCGGGATCATGAAGGCCAAGAAGAAGGAGATCCCGGAGCGGGACCTCGCCTCCCTCGGGGTCGATCTCGCCGGCCCGGCGCTCGAGGTGGCGAAGATGGAGCCGCCGCCGGCCCGCGGCGGCGGGAAGATCGTGAAGGAGGCCGACCCCGCGGCGACGGCTGCCGAGCTGGTGCGCCTGCTGCGCGACGAGGCGAAGGTCCTATGAAAGCCTGGGCCATCGTCGAGCGCGGAAGCTCGGGGCTCCGCCGCGTCAGCCTCGAGGTCGCGGCCAAGGCCAAGGAGCTGGGCGACGCGGCCGTGCTCGAGGTCACCGGCACCGAGCGGTACTCGCCGCTGGCGGCCACGGCCGCGCTCGCCGCGCGGTCGGACGCGCCGGACCTCGTGCTCGTCGGCGCGACGCCGACCGGCCGCGACCTCGGCGCGCGACTGGCCGCGCGGAAGGGCTGGGCCTACGTCTCGGAGGCGACCAGCGTCTCGGTGGACGGCGGCTCGGTGACCGCGACGCGCATGACCTACGCCGGCAAGGTCCGCGCGACGGTCCGCGCGCCGCTGCCCGCGGTGGTCAGCGTGCGGCCCGGCGCGTTCCCGCTGCCGTCCGGCGCCACCGAGCCGCAGGTCGAGGCGGTAGCCGCCGACGCGGGCGCGGAGGCTCTGGCGTTCCAGCGCTTCGAGCCGACGGCCGAGTCGACCGGGCGCGTGCCGCTCGCCGAGGCGCGGGTCGTCGTCTCGGGCGGCCGCGGCCTCCGCGGTCCGGAGAACTGGAAGCTCGTCGAGGAGCTGGCCGACCTCTTCGGCGCCGCGCTCGGCGCGTCGCGCGCGGTGACCGACGCCGGGTGGCGGCCCAACGAGGAGCAGGTCGGACAGACCGGCCGCACGGTGACGCCCGACCTCTACATCGCGCTCGGCATCTCGGGGGCGATCCAGCACCTGGCCGGGATGACGTCGAGCAAGGTGATCGTCGCCGTCAACAAGGATCCCGACGCGGACATCTTCAAGGTGTGCGACTACGGGGTCGTCGCCGACCTCTTCGAGTTCCTCCCCGCGTTCATCGAAGAGGTGCGAAAGGCGAAGGCCGGGGGATGATCGTTCCCGTCCCGGGGGACGAGGAGCGCGCGCTCGCCGAGGCCGTGGCGACCTTCGCGCGCGACCTCGGCCCGCGCGTCGCCGCGGCCGAGGAGGAGGGGACGATCCCGCGCGAGGTCATCGCCGAGGTCGGCCGGCTCGGCGTGCTCGGGATGACGGTCCCGGAGAAGGACGGCGGCCTCGGCGCGAGCAGCGTCGCGTTCGCGCTGGTCCTCGAGGAGCTCGCCGCCGTGTGGCCCTCGCTGGCCGTGGGCGTATCGGTGAACAGCGGCATCACCGAGGGGACGCTGGTCCGCCTGGGCACGGCCGAGCAGAAGCGGAGGTGGCTGCCGCCGCTCATGGATGGCTCGGGCCTCGGCGCGTTCGCGCTCACCGAGCCCGGGTCCGGGTCGGACGCCGCGGCACTGCGTACGACCGCGCGGCGCGACGGCGGGGGCTGGATCCTCGGCGGCCGGAAGATGTTCGTGACGAACCTTCGCTACGCGCCGGTGGTGATCGTCCTCGCGCGATCGGGGGAGGCCGATCCCGAGCGTCCGCACGCCGGCATCAGCGCGTTCCTCGTGCCGACGGACGCCGCCGGCGTCGTCATCGGCCGCGCGGAGCGGAAGATGGGCCTGCACGCCTCGGACACGAGCTCGCTCACCCTCGAGGACGTTCACGTCGACGCCGGAGCGCTCCTTGGGCCGGAGGGCCGCGGCTTCGGCGCCGTGGCCATGGCCGGCCTCGACGGCGGCCGCATCGGCATCGCGGCGCAGGCCGTGGGCATCGCGCGCGGCGCGCTCGAGCGCGCGGAGCGCTACGTGCGCCAGCGCCGGCAGTTCGGCCGCACCCTGGCGTCGTTCCAGGCCCTCCGCCACATGATCGCGCGGGCGCGCACCGAGACCGACGCCGCGCGCCTCCTCGCGCTGCGCGCGGCGTGGCTCAAGGACCAGGGCCGGCCGTTCACCAAGGAGGCCTCGGAGGCCAAGCTCTACGCCAGCGAGATGGCGCAGCGCGCGACGCACACCGCGGTCCAGCTGCTGGGCGGCTACGGCTACATGCGGGAGAGCGAGGTCGAGCGGTTCGCGCGCGACGCGCGGGCCACGACGATCTACGAGGGGACCAGCGAGGTGCAGCGGCTCGTCATCGCGAGAGCGCTCCGGGCTGCATAGGGCATAGGGTGGGAGCGTGAAGACGGTCGACCGGGCGGCCGGCGCGAAAGAGCGCTGGCTCGAGGAGCGATACGCGCCGGCCGTGGCCAAGCGCCCCGAGCGCAAGGCGCGCTTCAGCACGCTCTCGGACGCCCCCGTCGATCCGCTGTACACGTCGGAGGACCTCGCCGACCTCTCGTACCAGCGCGACCTCGGGTTCCCCGGCGAGTTCCCGTACACGCGCGGGATCCAGGCGTCCATGTACCGCGGACGCCTCTGGACGATGCGCCAGTTCGCGGGATTCGGCTCGCCCGAGGACACCAACCGCCGCTTCCACTACCTCTTGGAGCACGGGGTCACCGGGCTCTCCGTGGCCTTCGACATGCCCGCGCTCATGGGCCGGGACGCGGACGATCCGCTGTCGCGCGGCGAGGTCGGCCGCGAGGGCGTCGCCGTCAGCACGCTCGCCGACATGGAGATCCTGTTCGAGGGGATCCCGCAGGACCAGGTGACGACATCGATGACCATCAACGGCCCGGCCTCCATCGTCTGGGCCATGTACCTGGCCGCCGCCGAGGGGAAGGGCATCCCGCTCGCGGCGCTCGGAGGCACCATCCAGAACGACTGCCTCAAGGAGTACATCGCCCAGCGCGAGTGGATCGTGCCGGTGAAGCCGGCCATGGAGCTGGTCGTCGACACGATGCGCTTCGGCGCGCGCGAGACGCCGCGCTGGAACCCCATCAGCGTCTCCGGCTACCACATCCGCGAGGCCGGCGCGACGGCGCTGCAGGAGCTGGCCTTCACGCTCATCGACGGCCTGGAGTACGTGCGCTGGGGCGTCGAGGCCGGCCTCGACATCGACGAGTTCGTCCCGCGCATCTCCTTCTTCTTCGACGTGCACAACGACTTCTTCGAGGAGATCGCCAAGCTTCGCGCGGCCCGACGCATCTGGGCCCGCGAGATCGAGCGCCGCTATCACCCCAAGAACGAGCGCGCGCTCATGCTGCGCACGCACGCCCAGACCGCGGGCGTCTCGCTCACCGCGCAGCAGCCGTACAACAACGTGGTCCGCGTGGCGCTGCAGGGGCTCGCCGCGGTGCTCGGGGGGACCCAGTCGCTCCACACCAACTCGCTGGACGAGACCTACGCCCTCCCGACCGAGGAAGCCGTGACCCTCGCGCTTCGGACGCAGCAGATCATCGCGCACGAGACGGGCGTGGCCGACACGGTCGACCCCCTGGGCGGCTCGTACTACCTGGAGCACCTCACCACGGAGATGGAGCGAGGCTTCCAGCGCTACCTCGAGGAGATCGAGGCCATGGGCGGGATGGTCGAGGCCGTCGAGCGCGGCTATCCGCAGCGCGAGATCACCGAGGCCTCCTTCCACTTCCAGCAGCAGGTCGAGGAGCGCGAGAAGATCGTCGTCGGCGTGAACGCCTACGCGACGGCCGAGGAGGCGCCCATCCCGGTGCTGCGCATCGACCCCGAGGTGGAGCGCCGGCAGGTGGAGCGGCTGGTCCAGGTGCGCCGGAAGCGCGACGCGGGCCGCTGGCGCGCCTCGCTCGATGCGCTGCGCGCCGCGGCCACGGAGCATGGCGAGCTCATGCCGGCGTTCCTGGAGTGCGCGCGGGCGTACGCCAGCGTGGGCGAGCAGGTCGCGGTCCTGAAGGAGGTATATGGCCTCTACCACGATCCCGGCTACTTCTAAGGAGCTGGTAGCGCGTATGACCGCCGCCTGGCCGGCCTTCCGGATCGCCGCCGGGACGCTCACCGACGAGCAGCTCGACGAGAAGACGTCCTCGGGCTGGACCTACCGCCAGATGCTCGGGCACGTGGCCGCGTGGCACGAGCTGGCGGCGCGCCGCCTCCGGGACTTCCGCGCCACCGGCCAGACCGAGCCGGCCGACGCCGATCGCGACGCGACGGATGCGCTGTTCAAGGCGCTCGGCCTGGCGGCCGAGGACCGCGAGGCGCTCCTAGGCGAGTGGGACATGGACCGCTTCAACGCCGCCATCGGGGCGGCGAGCCTGCGTGACGACCGGCACGTGCTTTTCACCAAGCTGGACGGCAGCTTCGCCCGGCTCCGCGAGGTCGTTGCAGCGCTGAGCGACGAGCAGGTCTCGGCGCACGTCGAGGAAGGCCGCAGCTTTGCCTACGCCGTCGTCGAGGGCGACTCCTTCGGCCACTATCCGGAGCACGAGGCCGAGCTCGCCGTGGTCGTGCCCGCGACCGGCGAGGCGCTCGCGGCGCGCATCGACATGGACTGGCGGCGCTTCCGCGAGCGCGTGCGGCACCTGGGCCGCGCCGGCCTCGGCGAGCGCACCTCCATCGGCTGGACGTACAAGGACCTGGTGGCCCACGTCGTCGGCTGGCTCGAGGACGTCCCGCGGCGGATCGAGGCCATCCGCGCGGGGACCCACAAGCCGATCGCGTCGCAGCGGGAGATCGACGAATACAACGCCCGCTCCGTCGCGAGCCGCGCGCTCGTCGGGCCGGAGGCGATGCTCGACGAGCTCGACACCTCGTACCGCCGCATGCGCGAGGCGGTCCTCGGGCTCAGCGCCGACGAGGCCCGAAACCCGCGGATCGCCCTCATGGTGTCGGTGCGCACGATCCTCCACTGGGAGGAGCACGGCGGGGAGTTCCAGCCGTGAAGCGGCCGATCCGCGTGGTCGTGGCCAAGGCGGGCCTCGATGGCCACGATCGCGGCGCGAAGGTCGTGGCACGCGCGCTGCGAGACGCGGGCATGGAAGTGATCTACACGGGGGTGCACCAGACGCCCGAGCAGGTCGTCGAGACGGCCGCGCAGGAGGACGCCGACGCCGTGGGCGTGTCGCTCCTCTCGGGAGCGCACAACTTCATCTTCCCGCGGATCCGCGAGCTCATGACGGAGCGAGGGATGGACGACGTGCTGCTCTTCGGCGGCGGGATCATCCCCGAGGACGACGTCGCGTTCCTGCGGGGGCACGGTGTCGAGCGCGTGTTCCAGCCGGGCTCTTCGCTCGAGGAGATCGTCACCTACGTGCGCGGCGCGGTGGCCGAGCGTCGCGGGACGCCGGTGGCGCCCTAGACGGCAAGGAGGTCCAGGAATGGCGAAGGTCGAGGATCGCCCCGTCGACGCGGGGCTGACGAGCGTGAAAGGCAAGAGCGACGCGGAGGTGCTCGAATGGTGGAAGCAGCGGTTCGCGTTGCTCGCGGCCATCCCGACCGACGTTGCGCGGGCGGGAGCGCTCCTGCCGCAGATGCGTGAGCTTTCGCAGCTGCCTGAGCCCGAGCGCCGCCGCCTCACGCGAGAGCGGATGAAGGCATTCATGTCGCTCGGAAGCGAGCAGCATCAGCGGATCCTCGCCGCGCGAAAGCTCACCTATGCGGCAGACGAGGCGCTCGTGAAGAGCGACGACGCCATCGCGGACTCGCTCGCGCGCGAGATGCCGGAGGCCCAGGAATTCGGCAAGCGGCTGGGGCTATAGCTGGACCTTCGCTACCGCGAGGACCAGCTACTCGTGCGCGATGCCGTCCGCGCGTTCGCGCGCGAGCGCATCGCCCCGAACGCGGCCGCGTGGAGCGAGGCGGGCAAGTTCCCGACGGAGATCGTCCCGGAGCTGGCGCGCCTCGGGCTACTGGGGCTCGCCGTCCCGGCCGAGCACGGCGGCGCCGGGCTCGATGCACTGGCGATCGCGCTCGTCATGGAGGAGCTCGCGGCCGCCGACGGCAGCGTCGCGCTGACCGTCGCCGCGCACAACTCGCTCTGCATCGGCCACCTTCTCGTCGCCGCCTCGGAAGAGCAGAAGCGGCGCTGGCTTCCGCCTCTCGCTTCCGGCCAGCGCCTCGGAGCGTGGGCGCTCACGGAGCCCGGGTCGGGATCGGACGCCGCGGCCGCGCGGACCCGGGCCGAGCGGCGCGACGGCGGGTGGGTCCTGAACGGCTCGAAGCAGTTCATCACCAACCCCAACCTGGCCGGCTTCGCCGTCGTCATCGCGGCGAGCGCCGAGCGGAAGCTCTGCGCCTTCGGGATCCCGATGAGCGCCAAGGGCATCCGCGCGGGCCGGCCGGAGCGGAAGATGGGCCTGCACGCGTCGGACACGGCGCCGGTCCTCCTCGAGGGCTGCGAGGTGCCGGAGGCCGACCGCATCGGAGGCGAGGGGACCGCCTTCGAGGACGTGAAGAAGGTGCTGGACCGCGGCCGGATCGGGATCGGCGCCATCGGCGTCGGGCTCGGCCGCGGGGCCATCGAGGTCGCCACGGCGTACGCGAAGGAGCGGCGTCAGTTCGGGCGGCCTATCAGCGACTTCCAGATGATCCGCTGGAAGCTCGCGCGTGCCCGCACCGAGCTGGACGCGGCGCGTCTCCTGGTGCACCGGGCGGCCGCGCTCGCTGACAGCGGCCGGCCCTTCCGCCTCGAGGCTTCGATGGCCAAGCTGTACGCGACGGAGGCCGGCACGCGCGCCGCGAACGCGGCGCTGCAGGTCCTCGGCGGCTACGGCTACATGCGCGACCAGCCCGTCGAACGGATGGTCCGCGACGCTCGCCTCATGGAGATCGGCGAGGGCACGAGCGAGATCCAGCGGGTCGTCATCGCGCGCGAGCTGCTCAGCGCGTGACCGCGGCGGCCCCGCCCTCCCTGCTCGAGCGGGCGCGCTCCGGAGACCGCCGCGCCCTCGGCCGGGTCCTCTCGGTGGTCGAGAACGAGGAGCCCGGAGCTGCGGAGATCCTGCGCGAGACCTACGCCCAAGCGGGACGTGCGGTCGTGATCGGGATCACCGGGCCGCCGGGCGGCGGGAAGAGCACGCTCGTCTCGCGGCTCGTCGGCGCGTACCGGGAGGACGGGTCGCGGGTCGCGGTAGTCGCGGTCGACCCATCCAGCCCGTTCACCGGAGGGGCGATCCTCGGGGACCGCGTGCGCATGCAGCAGCGCGCGCTCGACGACGGCGTGTTCATCCGGAGCATGGCCAGCCGTGGCCACGCCGGCGGGCTCTCCCGCACGACCGCTCGGGTCGTGACCGTCCTCGACGCGCTCGGCACCGCCGTCGTGATCGTCGAGACGGTCGGGGTGGGGCAGGAGGAGGTGGACGTCGTGCGCGTCGCCGACACCGTCGTGCTCGTCATGGTGCCGGGCCTCGGAGACGACATCCAGGCCATCAAGGCGGGCGTGCTCGAGATCGCCGACGTGCTCGTGGTGAACAAGGCGGACCGGCCCGGCGCGGACGATGCGGCGCGCGACCTGGCGCAGATGCTCACGCTCGGGAAGGGCCGGACCCCCTGGAAGCCGCCCATCGTCCGCACCTCGGCCACCACCGGCGAGGGTCTGCAAGACCTCGTTGGCGCCATCTCGCGCCATCGGGCCTGGGCCGCCGAGAGCGGCGAGCACGACCGCCGCCGGGCCGGAGCGGCGCGGGCCGAGGTCGAGGCGGTCCTGCGCGAGGCGCTGGTGCGCCGGCTGGCGGACCGCATCGGCCGCGATCGCCTCGAGCGCGTGGTCGAGCGGGTCGCGCGGCGCGAGGTCGATCCTTATGCCGCGGTCGACGAGCTCCTAGCGGAATAGAAGAGCGCGCGGCTCTCGCCGCGCGCTCCTTGCGATGCGAGCCGTGTCGACGCTGCGACTAGGGGATCTCGAACTGCATGAGGACCTGGACCGCGATCTGGAGGTCCCCGACCGGGATCTGCGTGTCGGCCGCGGCGCCGACCTGCAGCTCCATGCGTCCCTTGAACGGGATCCCGACCGACTGGTCGCTGATGGCGATGACCCGTCCCAGCCCGACGCCCGCGGCGCCGGCCATGGCCTGCGCCTTGGCGCGTGCGTCCTCGATGGCGAGCTTGCGCGCCTCGGCCTGCGCGGCCTTGGCGTCGTCCAGCGAGAACCCGATGTTCGCGTTCGTCGCGCCCGTGTCGCGCACGAGGGCGTCGAGCGCGGCCCCGGCCCGGCTGATGTCACGCAGCGTGACCGTTACCAGCTGCTGGGCCTGGTACCCGCTGATGCGAGGAGCCTCGCGCTCCTGGTACACGTAGTTGGGCTGGATGCTGTAGCTCGACGTCTCGACGTCGCTGTCGGGTATGCCGAACGCCTTGGCCGCGGCGAGGATCTTGGCGACCTTGTCCGCCAGCTGCGCCTGAGCGTTGCCGGCCGTGTCCGCCTGGACCGTGGCCCCGACGGAGATGGTGGCGAGATCCGGCTCGACGAAGACCGTCGCGTCGCCGGTGGTGACGATCCCCGGCGCGATGCCGCCGTTCGATGGCGCGATCTGCGACGCCAGCGCGCCGAACGGGCTGAAGCCGCCGGTGCCGCCGGTCGCCGCGACCGCCGGGGTCCGGACGGCGAGGACCAGGGCGAGGAGGAGGGCGGAGCCGGCGAGCGTCGCCAGCAGCGCCTTCTGGAACGTGGTGAGCATGGTGACCTCCAGGTCGTTGTGAGTGCTGCCACTCACTGACGCTGGGGTCGCCCGCTTGGTTCCCGGCCGGGCTGTCCTCGGTCAGCGGATCGCGCTCCGGGCCTTGGCCGCGTCCGAGGTGCCGATGGCGAGCTGCTTCTTCCCGCCGGCCGCGGCGACCACGTAGATCGAGTCGACGTTGATCTGCTGGGCCGCCAGCTTCTCGGCGGCCGCGGCCAGGCTGCCCGGCCGGTCTTCGAGGTCGACGAAGGCCATCTCGCGCTCGCCCGCGACCTTGATGCCGGCGGCCTCGAGCGCCTTCCGCGCTGCCGCGGTGTCGGCCACCAGGATCCTGATGTCGCCGCTCCCGCCCGAGGTCGCCGCGGAGATCGACTCGATGTTCACGCTCGCCTTCCCGAGCGCGTTCGCCAGCTTCGCGAGGGCTCCAGGCTTGTCCTCCATGGACACGCGCAGCTCCTTCAGGTGACCTGCCACTTGATGCCTCCCCTTTTCCAACGCGCTCGTCCGGCCTCGCTTCGCGGCGGCCGGCCTGCGCCGCCTCGCTCCGCTCGATCAGCAGTGGACTCGCTCGGACCGGCGAAGCCGGATCCTCGCTCGCCTTCGCCCCTATTCTCGCCCCGGATGACAAGTAAGCGCGCGGCGTCGCCCCGCGATCGGCTCGAGGAGATGCGGGCCAAGGCGGTCGCGGGCGGCGGCGAGCGCAGGGTCGAGCAGCAGCACGCGAAGGGCAAGATGAC
>Ga0209342_10008787_pt1 | contig 10126 bp, 11 predicted proteins | sample RifCSP16_2_FD_184023 | JGI IMG/M metagenome (GOLD analysis project Ga0209342, IMG submission 184023) | Soil microbial communities from Rifle, Colorado - Rifle CSP2_sed 16_2 (SPAdes) (version 2) | ecosystem: Environmental > Terrestrial > Deep subsurface > Rock core/Sediment | place: Rifle... | reverse complement strand
TGGCGCGCTTACCGCTGGCCATGGCCGCCCGCACCACCGCGATGCCGCCGGTCACCACCAGGATGCGCACGCCCTTGTGCTGCATCAACGCCTGGGCGCTCTCGATGGTCGGTTCGGCCACGCCGCAGACCAGGTTGGCCGGCCCGCCGGCCTGCACGATGGCCTCGTTCATCAGTTGCACGGCGTGGTTGGAGCACCCCTTGGCGCCCGGGTGGGCGTTGAACACCACCGCGTTGCCCGCCGCCACCATGGCGATGGTGTTACAGATCACGGTGGAGGTCGGGTTGGTGCTGGGGATGATGGAGCCGATGACCCCATAGGGCGCGTACTCCACCAGCGTCAGCCCGCCGTCGCCGGTCCAGGCTGTGGCGGGCAGGAACTCGGTGCCGGGGGTCTTGTTGGCGTTGAGCAGATTCTTCTCGGTCTTGTCCTCCACCCGGCCCATCCCGGTTTCCTGGACCGCCTCGCTGCCCAGCAGCTGGGCGTGCTCGCGGGCGATGCGGCGGATGTGGGAGATCATCTGCTCGCGCAGCGCCAGCGGCAGCGTATGCAGTTGCTGGAAGGCCTGCCCGGCCGCCTGGACCGCGCCGTCCACGTCGGGGAACAGGTTGCTGGCGTGCTTCAGCGGCGCGGGGGCCACCGGCAGCCGATCGAGCGGCGGTGGCTCCGGCATTGGGCCGTGGCGCACCCGTTCGCCCTGCCGCAGCTCGGACATCACCTGCTGGACGATCGATTCGATCTGCGATTCCTGCAACATCAGCCGCTCTCCGACTTGTCGTAGGTCACCTGCCCATCCACTTCCAGCAGGTCCACGATGGCCATGATCACGCCGTCGCAAGGCCGCTCATGGGTGCGCTTGGTCTGGCGGGCTGCGCTGCCGGTGGCATACAGCACCACCTCCCCCAGGCCGGCGCCCACCGCGTCCGCCGCCACCCGGTAGCCACCGCTCGCCTGGCCCTGGATGTCCAGCTGGCGCAGCACCAGGAACTTGAGGCCCTCCAGGGAAGGCTCCTTGCGGGTGGCGACCAGCGTGCCAACCACTCTGCCCAGTAGCATGAGCCGCTCCGATCTCGACCAGCCTGGTCGCCTCGGCGGCCCGGCTGGAGGGTTCTGCGGAGGGGGCGGGCCGGATCGGCCTCGCCCCCTCCGCCCAATCCGCCAGGTCCTAGGCGGCTTCGGCGACTTCGCCGGCTTCCACCGCCGCCTTGACCGCGGCCACGTCACCGCGCACGATGGCCGTGACCTGGCCGCCGCCGGTCTTCTCGAAGGCCACCAGTTCGACCCTGGCGGCCTTGACCATGGCATCCGCGGCCTCCACCATGGCCGGGTAGCTCTTGGTCTCGATCATGCCCAGCGCTTCCACCATCCGATACTCTTTCTCTTCCATCTGCGACCTCCTAGGACTCTGAGTTTGACTGCCTGACTTGGTTTCCGCGGATTGGCGTTTCGTCACGACCCTACTCCCTTCGGCGGGCCTCGATCACCCGCCCGGAAATGCCTTCAATGGCAGACACCGCCGCGCCGTAGCCGGCCATGATGTCGCGCTCCTCGCCGCCCAGGTACACCCGCCCGAAGCTGCCGAAGGCCAACACCTCCAGGATGTTGATGTCGGCGGCCTTCTCGGCCTCGTTGGCCGGCAGGGCGGCGTAGCCGGCCGGCTCCACCTCCAGCACGTACAGCGTCTGCCCGGCCAGCAGCATGTGTCCGTGGCGCATGCGGTTGATCAGCTGCACCTGGTGGGCGTCGATGTGGCGGATGATCTGGCTGGACACCACCCGCGGCTTGAGCCGGTCGGACTCCTGCACCCCCAGCGCCTCCAGGATGGCCGCCCCGGCCGCGCGCACCTCGGCCTGATCCTCGTGATGCACTTCCAGCATGCCGAACAGCCGCTCCACGATCTGCATGCCCGGGCGCACCTTAGTGGATTTCAAAGCGATGTCGGTGATGCGGTTGATCTCGATGCCGGGTGAGATCTCCACCCACAGCGAGGTGTCGTTGGGCAGCGGCAGGAAACCGCGGGCCACCGTGCCCAGGAATCCCGAGTGCTGCAGCTGCAGGCTGTCCAGGAAAACGTAGGTGCGCAAATCAACGCTCATGGGTGCACTCCTTGGTCTCTAGCCGCCCGCCTCTTGCAGGATGCGGACGCTGGCGCTGGCGCCCAGCCGGGAAGCCCCGGCGGCGATCATGCGCTGGGCGTCCTGGTAGGTGCGAATGCCGCCGGCTGCCTTGACGCCGATGCTGGGCCCGACCACCTTGCGCATCAGGGCGACGTCTTCCGGGGTGGCCCCGCCCGGGCCGAAGCCGGTGGAGGTCTTCACGAAATCGGCGCCCGCCACCTTGGCCAGCTGGCAGGCGACCACCTTCTCCTCGTCGGTCAGCAGGGCGGCCTCGATAATCACCTTCAGGATGGCGTTCCCGGCGTGACAGACGCGCGCCACCGAGGCGATGTCGCGCTCCACCAATTCGTAGTCGCGCGACTTGACCGCCCCCACGTTGATGACCATGTCCACCTCGGTGGCCCCCTCCCGGATGGCCTGCTGGGCCTCGAACACTTTGACATCGGTGGGCGTGGCGCCCAGCGGGAAACCCACCACCGTGCAGATGTCTACGCTCGAGTCCTTCAGCAGCTGGGCGCACAGCTTGACGTTGGTGGGGTTGACGCACACCGAGGCGAACCCGTACTTGCGGGCCTCGAAGCACAGCTGGGCGATCTCGTCCTGGCTGGCGTCGGGCTTGAGCAGGGTGTGGTCGATCAGGTGGGCCAGCTGGCCGTCGCTGGGGGCGATCCCCAGGGTACTGGCGATGCGGTCCGCCCCGGCGCTCACGATGGGGCGCACCCGGTCGCTGTAGTTGTGGGCCGAGAGCGGGGGATGGGCTCCGGGCCCGCCGGGGTTCCCCGGGGGCTGCTGCAGCAGGATCAACACCTGGCGGGTGATCTGCTCGATCACCTGCTCCAGGGTCGCCTCGTCGTAAGCCTGTGCCATGCCTCCATCCACTCAGCGGCAGTAGCGCCGCTCGATTTGGGTGATCTTGTCGATCCGCCGGGCGTGCCGGTCGCCGCCGAAACGGGCCTCCAGCCAGGCCTTGACGATCTGGCGGGCCAGGTTGGGGCCGATCAGGCCGGCGCCCAGGGTGAGCACATTGGCATCGTTGTGCTCGCGGCTGTTGAGGGCGGTGGCCAGGTCGTAGCACATGGCCGCCCGCACCCCGGGGACCTTGTTGGCCGCCATGCAGGAGCCGATGCCGGCCCCGTCCAGCACGATGCCGCGCCAGGCCTGCCCCTGGGCGACCCGCTGGGCCACCGCCAGGGCGAAGTCGGGGTAATCTACCGAATCGGTGCCGGCGGTCCCGCAGTCCACGACTTCGAGACCCAGCTGCTGCAGGTAGCCCTTGAGCTCTTCCTTCAGGCCGTAGCCGGCATGGTCGGAGCCGATGGCCACCGTTCGGGGCTGGGCGGCGGAGGCAACTGCCAGCGTGCCGGGAGCCGCGAAGCCACTCGCCCCGGAGCCCGCGGGGTTGCCCGCTGGATTGCCCGTGTCCCCTGCTCCCGCCGGCGCGGTTGCGCCGGTCGACTCGGCCAACCGGATGCGCCGGTCCATGGCCACCTGGCGGGCCAGCGGGGTGAGCAGGGCGCCCGGCGGCAGCGCGAACTCGCTGTCGGCCGGCAAGGCCTGCATGTCCATCTCGCTCACCAGGGCGCGGCCGCGGGTTGACTGCGGCGGCAGCGATCGGCCGAGGGTTCGGTAGACGACCCGGCGCACCATGCGGCGGACGCGGTCTTCCCGGCTCACGCCGGCCACTCCGCCTCGCCGGTCTCCCCCGAGAGGCCCACGATCTCCACCTCGAATCGGGAGCGGAACGAACCCTTGAAGTACTCCAGCGGCGTCCCGTCCGACAGGTAGCTCACGCTTTCCAGGAGCACCAATGGCGAACCGGCCGGCAGCTTCAGGAGCCTGGCCTCCTGCTCATTGGCCCCCACCGCCTCCAGGCGGCGCCGGCCGCTGGCGACCGTCAGCCCGCAGGTCTCTTCCAGAAAGGCATACAGGGATTGCTGGGTGAGGTCGGCGCCCATCAGCTCGCGGCACAGATCGTAGGGGAGGAAGGCGGTGACCAGGGCGATCGGATCCCCCTCGATGAGTCGTAGGCGCACGATCTTAATCACCGGCGCCATCGCCTCCAGCTGCAGGTACCTCGCCACCCGGGGCTCGGCGGGCAGCATGGCCTGCTCCAGCACCTGGTTGACCACCTGCAGGCCACGATCGGCCATGTCCTTATAGAAGCCGTCCAGCGACTGCACCAGGCCGCGGCTGCTCAGTTTGGGCTGGGCCACGAAGGTCCCGCGCCCCTTCTGCCGCGCCAGCAGCCCGGCGTAGGCCATTTCATTCAACGCCTGCCGCACCACGGTGCGGCTGACCTCAAACATGCGGCACAGCTCCTCTTCACCGGGGATGCGATCCCCTGGCCGCCACCCGCCTCGCTCGATGTGCTGCTCCAATGCCGACCTGAGCTGCACGTAGAAGGGCAGCGGCGAATTGCGATCGATCTTGGTGCGCAGCCGGGGCCGGGGGCCCCTGGGTGATGCCATCCCTCATCCTACAAAGTAATCCTGATATTACAGGCAGATAATCTTGTCATTACAAGTTGACTAATACTACAACGGATTTCGGCAAGAGTCAACTATCCGGCGCCCGATAGATCGAATCGGCGGCCGGCCAGGCTGCCCCCTGTAAACACACTGTAAGGGCCGGTGCGGGAAGCGGGGCCTATACTAGGTTGGCCCTAGCCTGCGGTGAGCGCGAGGCCGAGGACAAGGCACGATGTTCATCTGCACGCAAGAGGAACGCTTCTGGCTGGTGCGCAACCTGGCCGTTGGCCTGGTGCGGCACCTGCAGGTCGATTACCCGCCGGTGTGGGTGGAGAACCTGATCAAGAACCCGCCGGCCATCTTCCAGGATTCCGAGCGCAAGCCTTCCACCGGCCGCTGGGACGCCATCTATCAGAAGCACATCTACCGCAGCGGCAAGGTCACCAAGCCGCTCGATCTGCCCATCGACGAGCGCCGCTATGCCATCGCCCGCGAGATCCTGATCGCCATGGGCGGCAGCAAGCACGGGCGGGACATGGGCCTGCCGGAGATGCTGCTTCCCCATTTGGAGGAGTGCCAGGATTACTTCGCCCGGGTGCTGTTGGCGCCCGATTCGCTGGTGGCCTCCTATCGCAAGCAGCGGCGCGATCTGCGCGGTTTCGCCGAGACTTTCCTGATGCCCACGCGCATCGCCTCCCTGCGCTGGGAAGACCCCCTGCTCCCCTAGCTTCACTCGCTTGATTCAGATGAATAGCGACGCCCCGGGCCTGCCATGCCGGTCCAGGCGCTTACCCGGCGCGCAGCCAGGCTAATCCTGCGTATCCGTCCAATAGTCAGATCAACTACGAATGGGGGCTAGTTGCGCCAGGGGCGGGTGAGTTCCAAGGAGAAGGCCTCCGGGTCTGTCACCTGCGCCTCGGGCAGTTTGCGCCGCAGCGCCATCACGCGTCCGATGGCGTCGGTCCCGATCGGCTCCCAGCCATCCTCCAGCAGGGCTTGCAGGATCTGGGAGTGCAGCGTGCGCCGGGCCCGCTCGACGTCCGCCTGGCTCTCCTGGTCGTGTTGCTTCTGCCATTCGAACTCGCTGGTCATGGCGATGGTTTCGGTTCCCTCGGGGGAGGTCTTTTCAGCAACGAACAACAAACGCATGATGCCGCCGAAGCGGCCGACCTCGCGCAGGATCTCACGGATCTGAGCGACCTCGAACTTGCCCTCGCCCATGGGTGAAGGCCTCCTCACAGGGCCGCGGCCCCCCTCCGCGCATTCCCATGCTAGCATCCGCACGGCACATCTTTGACTTACAACTACCTTACGGATCCTGTGGGGGTAGCCGGTTCAAAGGGGGGCAGGCTTCAGCTGGAGCGGGCCGGAGCCCGTACGCTCGAGGGTCTGAAAGGTCATGGGCAGTGGGTTGGCCCGATCCGCTGGGTGCTCCTCCCAGTCGGTGACCCTCCACTGCTCGGCCGGGTACTCGGGGAAGAAGACGTCCGCCGGGACCTGGCCGTGGACCAGGGTGAGGTACAGGCGGTCGGCCAGGCCCTTGGCCAGGGCCTCGGCGAACACCTCCCCGCCCCCGCCGATGAAGGGCCCGGGGTCATGCAGCTCTCCTGAGGCCAGTTCCAGCGCCGCTTCCAGTGAGGGGGCGGTGCGTACGCCCTTCGCCGGTAGTCCCCGCCGGGTGAGCACGATCAGCCGCCGGCCGGGCAGCTTGCGCCCGCCCAGCGAGTCATAGGTCTTGCGGCCGAAGATCAGGGCGTGCCCCGTGGTGAGGCGGCGGAAGCGCTGCAGGTCCTTGGGTTGGTGCCAGGGCAGGCTGCCCTGCCAGCCAATGCCGCGGTTCTCGGCCGAGAGGGCGGCGATGAGTGAGACGATCACACGGAGACGGGGGCCTTGATGTGCGGGTGGGGGTCGTAGTTCAGCAGCTCGAAGTCGGAGAACTGGAAGTCGAAGATGGACTCGACCGCCGGGTTGAGCCGGATCCGAGGCAGCGGGCGGGGGTCGCGATCGAGCTGCACCCGGGCCTGATCCAGGTGGTTCAGATACAGGTGGGCATCGCCGAAAGTGTGCACGAACTCCCAGGGCTGCAGCCCGGTGGCCTGCGCCATCATGTGGGTGAGCAGGGCGTAGGAGGCGATGTTAAAAGGAACGCCCAGGAAGACGTCGGCGGAGCGCTGGTAGAGCTGGCAGGACAGCCGGCCGTCGTACACGTAGAACTGAAAGAGCGTGTGGCATGGCGGCAGCGCCATCCGGTCGGCCTCGGCCGGGTTCCAGGCGCTCACCAGCAGCCGGCGCGAGGAGGGGTTGCGCCGGATCTGCTCGGCCACCCGGGCGATCTGGTCCACGGTCTCTCCGTCGGCGCTGCGCCAGGAGCGCCACTGGGCGCCGTACACCGGCCCCAGCTCACCCCGCTCGTCGGCCCACTCGTCCCAAATGTGTACCCCGTTGTCCTGCAGATAGCGGACGTTGGTCTCGCCGCGCAGCATCCACAGCAGCTCGTAGAGGATGGACTTGAGGTGCAGCCGTTTGGTGGTAAGCAGGGGAAAGCCCTCGGCCAGGTCGAAGCGCATCTGGTAGCCGAAGACCGAGAGGGTGCCGGTGCCGGTGCGGTCCGGGCGTTGGACGCCCTGATCCAGCACACTGCGCATCAGGTCGAGGTACTGCTTCATGGGACGAAGGGAGTTTAGCACAGCGCCGACTCTCGGCCAAGGTCAACGCCTCGCCTCCATCTATAATGAAGGCCAGCATTCGGGAGAGAGGGGCCCGCATGCGGTTGTTCTGGTTGAGCCTGGGTTGGTTGGCGGGAATCGCGCTGGGCAGAGCGCTGGGTCTGCCTGCCTGGGCCTGGCTGCCCCCGCTGGCGCTGGGGGGCGCCGCCACCTACCTGCTGGCCGGCCGGCTGCGCTGGCTGGGGGCGGCCTGGCTGATGGTCGGCCTGGGGGCGCTGCGCTTCGCCCTGGCCCAACCGGCGTTGGACGCCTCCCACCTATCGACCCACAACAACAGCGGTGAACTGGTCGTTTTGACCGGGGTAGTGGTCGACTTCCCGGACGTGCGCGACAGCTACACTGGTTTGCGGGTGCGGGCCGAGAGCCTGCGCCGGCTGACGGACCCGGTGAGCGTGCCGGCCGAGGGAGTGGCGCTGGTCCGCGCCAGCCGCTATCAGGACTTCGCCTACGGCGATCGGGTGCGGGCCACCGGCCGGTTGGAGACCCCGCCGGTCTTCGAGGACTTCTCCTATCGCGAGTATCTAGCGCGGCAAGGCGTCTACAGCCTGATGTCCCGGGCGGAGGTCACTCGCATGGCCGCCGGTCAGGCCGGCCCGCTGCTGCGGGCGGTCTTCGCTCTACGCCAGCGAGGACTGCGCGTGGTGCACGCGCTGTTCCCGGAGCCGGAGGCCTCCCTGCTGGCCGGCATCCTGCTGGGGGTGGAGAGCGGCATCCACCCTGAACTGAGGCAGGCCTTCAATGACACCAGCACCACCCACATCATCGCCATTTCCGGCTTCAACATCACGCTGCTGGCCGGTTTGGTGGTCTCCTTGTTCGGCCGCTGGCTCGGCCCGCGCCGCGGCGCCATGGTCGCCGGGCTGGCCATCGGGGTGTATGCGGTGATGGTCGGAGGCGACCCGGCCGTCATTCGGGCCGCCCTCATGGGTGGGCTGGCCCTCACCGCCCGGCTGCTCGGCCGCCAGACCCATGCCATGGCCTCCCTGGGCGCGGCTGCACTGGCCATGACCGTGCTCAACCCACTGATCCTGTGGGACGTCGGCTTCCAACTCTCTTTCGCCGCCACGCTGGGCCTGGTGCTCTACGCCGACCCGATCACCCACCGCTTCGTCGGCCTGGCCTCGCGCTGGATGGACCCCCGGCGGGCCGAGCGGCTGGCCAGGCCGGTGAGCGAATTCGCCCTGTTCACCCTGGCCGCCCAGGCCACCACCCTGCCGCTCACCGCCTACTACTTCAAACGGCTGTCGCTGGTGTCCCTGATCGCCAACCCGGCCATCCTTCCCGCCCAACCGGCGTTGATGGTCCTGGGGGGTCTGGCGGTGCTGCTGGGGATGCTGTGGCAGCCCCTGGGTCAGGTGGTGGCCTGGCTGGCTTGGCCGTTCCCGGCCTTCACCATCCGGGCCGTGGAGTTCTTTGCCGAGTTGCCGGCCGCCTCGCTCGCCCTCCCTTCCGTCGGCCTGCCGGTGGTGATCCTTGGCTACGGACTGCTGTTCGGCCTCACCCTCACCTCTCGCTCGCTGCGGGAGCGGCTGGGCGCGCTGCGCCTGAGGCTGCCCAGGCCGGCGCTGACCGCGGTCTTGCTCGCACTGGGGGTGGGAACCGGCCTGACCTGGCAGCAGTTGGCCGACCGCCCGGATGGCCGCAGCCACTTCACCCTGTTGGACGTCGGGGCCGGGGAGGCCGCGCTGATCCAATCCCCGACCGGCCGCTTTGTGCTGGTCGGAGGCGGGCCCTCACCCATCGCTCTCTCCGAGGCGCTGGGCCGCCGGCTGCCGCTGTTCCACCGCCAACTGGACTGGCTGGTGCTGGCCGGTTCGCGGGAGGAGCAGGTCGCCGGGCTGGTGGGAGTCGTGGAACGCTATCCCATCGGGCAGGCCTGGATCGCCGGGGCGGCCGGCGGCGCGGCCTACCGGCGCGTGATGGAAGAACTCAATGCTGCCTCAGTGCCGATCCACGAGGTGCAGCCCGGCGCGGGCCTCGATCTGGGGGGCGGCGCCCGCCTGCAGGTGCTGGCATCCGGCGAGCACGGCGCGGCCCTCTTGCTGACCCACGGCCGGGAGCGGGTGCTCCTGGCACCGGGGGCGGATCCCGCTATGGTGGAGGGCCTGGCGCAGGATGCCGAACTGGCCGGGCTGACCGCCCTGCTGCTGCCCGACGGAGGTTACGCGGCGGTCAACCCAACTGCCTGGCTGCAGCGGCTCGCCCCCGGGCTGGTGCTGATCTCTGTCGCCGCCGGAAACGATCGCGGCCTGCCTTCCCCGGAGGTCGTGAGCTGGCTGCAAGGCCGGGGGGTTCTGCGCACCGACCGGGACGGGTGGATTGAGTTGATCAGCGATGGCCAGCATCTCTGGGTGCAGGCCGAGCGGGCCCCGTCCTCACCCACCCCCTGAGCCCTGAGCCCCGGTAGAACAGCAGTTCGCATTCGTCGCATTCTCCAAGCCAACCAGACCCCTGGAAACCCCCTCCGAGATGCCCTCCGCGCCCTACGTCACACGGCGTAGGACCCCTATCTAACCTGTATGTGGACTGAAAGGTCATCTGTCACCCTACTGCTATAAGATTCGTCACGGAACACGGAGTACGACAGCCGGGTAAACCGGCTGCCCTGGGCGCCGTGGGCTCGAAGGAGACCCCGGGAGGTGCCAACGCAGATGCACGGCAACGGCAAAGAGAAGGGTGAGATGGCTCAGGCCCGCGTCCTGATCGCCGACGATGATGCCCAGTTTCGCTCGCTGCTGGTCCGGCGGGCGGAGAAGATGGGGCTGTCGGTAACGGTGCGGGAGGACGGCCAGCAGGCGATTCAGGCATTGCAGCA
>Ga0209342_10008786_pt1 | contig 10127 bp, 8 predicted proteins | sample RifCSP16_2_FD_184023 | JGI IMG/M metagenome (GOLD analysis project Ga0209342, IMG submission 184023) | Soil microbial communities from Rifle, Colorado - Rifle CSP2_sed 16_2 (SPAdes) (version 2) | ecosystem: Environmental > Terrestrial > Deep subsurface > Rock core/Sediment | place: Rifle... | reverse complement strand
GTTCGGGTTCGCGGGTGGGCTCTGGGACAGGGACACGGGGTTGGTGAGGTTCGGGGCGAGGGATTACGACCCCTCGGTCGGTAGGTGGACGAACAAGGACCCGGTGTCGTTTAACGGGGGGTGGAACCTGTGCGGCTACGTCGACAACGACCCGGTGAACTTCATCGATGCAGAGGGCCTCTCTAAGTACGACAAGCTATTCGGATTGCCGAAGAAGTTCTGGAGGTGGTACCACCGTGACCCCTTCTTGGGGAAGAAGAGAGGCGACCTGGACCTCCCAAACAAGGAAGAGGCGAAAGAACTGTACGAGGAGTGGCAGCGCCTTGGCGAGCCCGGTCCCGACCATGACTGGGACGACATCCTCGACATCATTATTCCACTCCCTCCGTTCTTCAATCTCTGCGCCGTGGTGCCAGAGATGTGCAAGTCGCCCGACCCGTGCAAGGGCGCATAAGCAATTTGGTGAGGCGACCTGTGGAGTGCATACTGCGAGTATCTGCCGGCGACTTCGACGTAGACAGGTTTGTGAGTAGGTATCCTGCGTTGCGCCCATATGCGGTCTGGCATGCGGGTGAACCGACCTTTCGCAAGAGGAAGCACTCGGACAGCGGATTCATCCTGGTCATTGGCGAAGCTCAGGTCTGGTCGGACCTTTGGAAGCGTGCCGTGAGGGCCATGGCCAAACTGCGGCCCGTGCTTGCTGGCGCTCGTCGTGCTGGTGCCGAGATGAATCTCGACTTCGCCCTCTTCGTAGGAAGCGTTCCGTTCACTTCTTCCGCACTATTCTCAGCCTCCGACTTGACCTTTCTCGCGAAGCTAGGAGTGAGCCTGGCTGTGTCTGCCTATCCCGTGAGCGACGACGCAGATGACTCGAATGGAGGTCGCAGGAGACCGTCGGCGACAGCAAGAAAGCAGAAGGTACAGGCCACCTGACGACTGTCGAGGTCCCAGGTGGAGGTCAGGTGGGTCCGAACAGGCTTCCCTGACCGGTGGCGTCGCGGTGAGTCGCCTTCTTCCAGAACTCATCACCTCTGGGGTGCTTGCTGGCGAGGATGAGGACGTACAGCCGCTGGTTCCTCGGCCGGTTCCGAATGGTCAAGTCGGTGTCCATGCACCGGTACCCGAGCTTCTGGAGTTGCTCCTTGTAGAGGGCGAGCAGTCCCCGGCCATCGCGGGCCTCGCGCCAGCGGCTCGTGCCGACCTTCGGCGTGCGGTACACGAAGTCGGGCACCTCGTCGCAGACGAGGCCGTCGAACTGGTTCAGGGCGGGCCGGAACATGTGATGGGCTCGGTAGGCGCCGTGGGTGAGGAGGGCGACGGGCGCGGTGCGCCAGTACGAGCGGGCGGCGCCGGGCTCGGGGTTTGACCGACACGACTTCAACTCGCAGCCGCGACAGGCGCCAGGGGGGTCGAGGTCCTTCTGGCTGCGGCCGGCGAGGCAGAGCCTGGAGGTCGCCCTGAATTTGGCGACCACCTGCGCCTGGAACAGCGCGTCATCATCGTCAGAGAAGGCCCAGAGCGGACGGACCGGGTTCCCGTCCCTGTCCTCGGGCCATTCGAGGCGCTGGTCCGAGTACTGGGGGTGGTAGGTGTGTGGTAGGCGTTGACGAAGAATGCGGCCGGGTCGATGTCGTCGCGGGCGGCGAGCGTCTCGGGCGACCAGACGAGTTGTCCATCAGGACGCCGCAGGTTTCGGACTTCTGGCGGGAGGCGGGGGAGCAGGCCGCCGAGGTCCCGTCGAGCACGTACTCGACGAGCTTTCTCGGAAGGTTCGGCTCGTTCTGGTATTCTTGCCGGCTGTCCTGTCACCTCGTAGCCGAACGGGTAGAGGGTGTTGATGGCGTACTCGATGCCGAGAGCCTCCACGACGAAGGCGGTCATGACGCCGACGCGGGGGCGGCCCAGGTAACGGAAGTTCTCGGCGAAGTAGCCAGTCAGTCCTCGCGTCTTCTGGCTGCCCGGGCGGCTGATAACGACGGCGTACCATCACGAAGCTGAAGGAGATGCACACGGCCACACACCCGGCGGCGAAGCTCGCACGCAAGGTCGAGGCGCACCAGGAAGACGCCGAGGCGCACCAGGCCGAGCTACTGGCCCAGTTCGACGTGGAGGCGGAAGATGACGGCAGGGAGGGCTAAGCCCCGGCCGGGGCGAGCCAGTCCACCGGAACCTCAACCTGGAAGGATTCGGCGGGGTTGAAGGTGTCCTCGACGGCCAGGCGCACAACCTGCTGACCGTGTGCTCCGAGGTTGCCACGGTCCTCGATGACGACCGCGTCGAGCGACTGGCCGCCCACGGAAACACGCACCTGATCACCGACCCTGACCCGGGCGGGACGGCGCAGCTTTCGGGCGGCAGGTGCCATCACCTTGGACGGCAAGCGAGGCGGGAAGGTAACACGCACCTCCCACGCAGTGAACGTGAACGGGCTACGGGCTACGGCTCTGTGGCGCCGGTGCCCGTAGCCCGTAACCCAGGGCTCCTACTCCTGCACGCCCCCCTGCCCTCCCCGCAGCCGAAGGAAGGCGGGGATGTCGTACTGGTCCTCATCCCCAGGCCGGAACGCCGCCGGCTCCGGGACGCGCTCGCGGCCACGAGACGGCATGGGCGGCGGCCGCGGCGGCGCGGCGACGCCGGCGGCGGCCACGGTGGCGGTCAGCCGCACCGGAACCGTCGCGGGCTGCTCCTTCCTCGGCTCCACTCGCCGGTGGGGCTCGATCGCCGCCGACGGAGGGGCGGCCGCGCTCCGGGCCAGGGTGGCGGGCGCGCAGATCTGCGCCGCCGTCAGCCGGATCGGCGTCTCCTTCTGGGCGAAGCCGGTGGCGATGACCGTGATCTTCACGTCGTCGCCCATCGACTCGTCCACGACGGAGCCGAAGATGATGTTCGCCTCGGAGTCGGCCGCGGTCTGGGCCATCGTGACCGCCTCGTTCACCTCGAAGAGGGTGAGCGAGGGACCGCCGGTGATGTTCACCAGGAGTCCCATCGCGCCGTCGAGCGAGACGTCCTCGAGCAGGGGGGAAGAGATGGCCGCCTGCATCGCCTCCGCCGAGCGCCTGGAACCGCTGGCGCGGCCGGTGCCCATGAGGGCCATCCCCTGCTCGCACATGATCGTGCGCACGTCGGCGAAGTCGACGTTGACGAGGCCGTGGACGGTGATGATGTCGCTGATGCCCTGGACGGCGTTGAGGAGCACCTCGTCGGCGCGCTTGAAGGCGTCGGCGAGAGAGACGTTCTCCCCGGCCACCGAGATGAGGCGCTGGTTGGGGATCACGATGAGGGTGTCGACCGCCGCCTTGAGCTCGTTCAGGCCCTGCTCCGCCTGCTTTCGGCGCTTGTTCCCCTCGAAGAGGAAGGGCTTGGTCACGACGCCGACCGTGAGGGCGCCCATGCTCTTCGCGACGTCGGCCACGATGGGCGCGCCGCCGGTCCCCGTGCCGCCGCCCATGCCCGCGGTGACGAACACCATGTCAGCGCCCTGGAGCGCCCCGGCGATGGTTTCGCGCGCCTCGAGCGCCGCCTCCCTGCCGCGGTCGGGGTTCGCGCCCGCGCCCAGGCCGCGGCTCACCCCCTTCCCCAGCTGGATCTTGAGCTGCGCCCGGTTGGTGGAGAGCGCCTGGAGGTCGGTGTTGGCGGCGATGAACTCGACGCCCTCGAGGCGCGCCGCGACCATGGTGTTGATGGCGTTTCCGCCGCCGCCCCCGACGCCGATCACCTTGATGCGCGCGCCGGCCTCGCTACGGTCCGTGAACTCGATCATCGTGGTCATCTCCTTCCCTTTCATGGCTCTCGCGCGCGCTCAGAAGATTTCCCCGAGCCACTTTTGCATGCGGTTTCGAACCTTACGGTAGACATTGTCGTCCCGGATCTTGAAGTGAGGACTGGCCTCCCCGCGCTGCGCACCGTACAGGACGAGTCCGACTGCGGTGGCGAACTGCGGGCCCTTCACCACGTCGACGAGCCCCCCGATCCCGCGCGGGACGCCTCTCCGGACGGGCACCCCCAGGACCTCCTCGGCCATCTCCGTCATGCCGTGGAGCAGCGTCGAGCCGCCGGTGATGACGACGCCCGACGCGAGGAGCTCCTCCATCCCGCACTTCTGGATCTCGTGCTGCACGAGCATGAAGATCTCCTCCACCCGGGGCTCCACGATCTCGGCCAGGATCTGGCGGGAGAGGACGCGCGGGGAGCCGCCGCCCACGCTCGGCACCTCGATGGTCTCGCCCTTGTCCACCATCGAGGCCACGGCGCACCCGTACTGCTTCTTGATCCGCTCCGCCTCGTGCGTGGGGGTGCGCAGCCCCACCGCCACGTCGTTGGTGAGGTGGTTGCCGCCCAGCGACAGGACGGCGGTGTGCACGATGGCGCCGTTGGAGAAGATGGCGATGTCGGTCGTGCCGCCGCCGATGTCGACCAGGCACACGCCCAGCTCCTTCTCGTCCTCGGACAGGACCGCCAGCGACGAGGCGAGGGGCTGGAGCACGATGTCGGCCACGTTCAGGCCGGTGCGCTGAGCGCACTTGACGATGTTCTGCGCCGAGGAGACGGCGCCCGTCACGATGAGCGCCTTCGCCTCCAGGCGGATGCCGCTCATGCCCACCGGCTCCTTGATGCCGTCCTGGTCGTCGACGACGAACTCCTGCGGGAGGACGTGGATGACCTCGCGGTCGAGCGGTATGGCCACCGCCTTCGCCTGGTCGATCACGCGGTCCACGTCCGCCTGCCGCACCTCCTTGTCCTTCACCGACACCACGCCGTGCGAGCTGAAGGCCTTGATGTGGCCGCCCGCGATCCCGGTGTAGACGGTGGAGATCTCGCACCCGCCCATGTGCTCCGCTTCCTCGATGGCGCGCTTGATGGAGAGGACGGTGGCGTCGATGTTCACCACCACGCCCTTCCTCAGGCCCTTCGACGGGTGCGACCCGATGCCTATGATGTCGATGCCCTCGTCGGTGAGCTCCCCGACGATGGCGCAGATCTTGGTCGTCCCGATGTCGAGGCCGACCAGGATGTCGCCGCTCTTCGCCATGACCACCTCCGGACGAGTTGGCGCAGTCGCGCTTCGTCCACCCTTAGGGTTCTCTCGAACCCGCCACCTTCACCACAGGCGAAGTGACACCCGCCAGCCGGACCGTCACCCACGACGGGTGCAGCCGGTTGTCGAGGTGGACCACCTCGGCCTTCTTCCCCTCGGCGCCGAGCGCCGAGAGCATCTTGTCGAGCCGGGAGAGCTTGGCCCCGAGGTCGCCCGCTCCGAGCCGGACCTCGGTGCCGTCCTCGCCGACGTGGATCGTCACCCCGTCGGGCTCGACGTGAATCTCGCTCAGCGTGGGGCGTGGCCGCCCGCCGTCGCGCCATGCCCGCACCAGCGCCAGGGCGTGCGCGAGGAGCTCCTCCGACGCACCGCTCCGCCGCTCGTACTCCGCGCGGGAGATGCCTGTCACGAGAGGGAGGTCGATCGGGTCGCCGGCGGCGACGCGCTTGAAGACGTTCCCCTCGTCGTCGACCAGGTAGAGCCCGGAGAGCTCCACCAGCGCGATGGGCCGGCGCTCCTCGACGTGGACCACCAGTGACGGTGGCAGCAGCGCGTGCCGCACCTCGACCCGGCGCACCCAGGGGTGACGCGAGAGCCCCCGCTCCATCGCGTCCACGTCGGCGAGGAAGAAGGAGTCGCCCACCTTCACCGGGGAGAAGGCGATGAGCTCGTCGGCGCCCGCCCGCGAGAGCCCTTCGAACCGGATGTCCCGGATCCGGAGCGCGCCGGATCCGGAGAGCCACCGGGCGCCCGCGGCGCCGGCGGCGAGCGCGGACAGCGCCAGGACGAGGCCGAGCGCCCACCGGAGGGTGCGCTTGCGGCCGCGAGCGACCTCCTCCGCCGTCCTGTCGACCCGCCTCCGGTTGCGCCCACGCCCCACGCCCACTCCCAACCCCGCTCACCAGCGGCCCACAGCTAGCGCCCGCTATCGCCCGAGCGTGCAGAATGCCCGATCGATCCGGGAACGCAATTTTTCGGCATTCGACAGGCGGCGAGCGCCCGGCGCCCCGCCAACTCGGAAGGGCGCAGCGGCGCCAGCTCGCTTCCGCTACATGGCGTCCGCCGCCAGCGCCACCGCGACTTCAACAACGAGGCGCGCGGCCGGAGGACGCGATGCAGGGACAGGAGGACGCGATGCAGGGACAGGTTGACCAGGGCAAGCTCGAGGCCTTCATGGGCCACGCCGTGAACGACCTGGGCGCCGCAATGAGCGCGGCGCTGGTGCTCATCGGCGACAGGCTGGGGCTCTACAAGGCGCTGGCGGAGGAGCCGGCCACCCCCGAGGAGCTGGCGCGCCGCACCGGAACCGCCGAGCGGTACCTGCGGGAGTGGCTCGCCAACCAGGCGGCGGGCGGGTACGTCGAGTACGACGCCGACTCGGGTCGCTACGCCCTTCCCCCGGAGCAGCGCCTGGCCCTGGCAGAGGAGGGGAGCCCGGTGTTCCTGCCCGGCGCTTTCCAGGTGCTCGCTGCAATGTGGCGTGCGGAGCCCAGGATCGAGGAGAGCTTCAAGACGGGGGGCGGCGTACCGTGGACGGAGCAGGACGAGGCGCTCTTCGAGGGGACGGAGCGCTTCTTCAAGCCGGGCTACGAGGCCCACCTCGTCCACGAGTGGATCCCGGCCCTGGATGGCATGGAGCAGCGGCTCCGGGAGGGCGCGCTGGTGGCCGACGTGGGCTGCGGGCACGGCGCGTCGACCGTGATCATGGCGCAGGCCTATCCGCGCTCGCGCTTCCGCGGCTTCGATTTTCACGATGCGTCGATCGAGACCGCGCGCCGCCGGGCGCGAGAGGCGGGGGTGGCCGAAAGGCTCAGCTTCGAGCAGTCGGCGGCGACCGACTTCCCCGGCCAGGGCTACGACCTGGTGGCCCACTTCGACTGCTTGCACGACCTGCCCGACCCGGTGAGCTCGGCGCGCCGCGCCCGCCAGGCGCTGCGGCCCGACGGCAGCTGGCTCATCGTCGAGCCGTTCGCGGGCGACCGCGTGGAGAACAACCTGAACCCGGTTGGTCGCGTCTACTACGCCGCCTCGACCATGGTGTGCGTCCCCAACTCGCTGGCCTTCCACGGATCGGCGCTGGGGGCGCAGGCGGGGGAGGCCCGCATCCGGGAGGTGGCGCGCGAGGCGGGCTTCACGCGCTTCCGCCGGGCGGCGCAGACGCCCTTCAACCTCGTGTTCGAGGCGCGGCCCTGACGATCAGTCCCTTGCCGAGGCTCCGGAGCGGCGCGGCAGGGAGAAGTGCCGCCAGGAGCCGGGCATGTGGGAGGCGATCGACGTGACCACGGTCGCGGCGACGTAGAGCTCCAGCCGCCGGGCGACGAAGAGGTTCCCCAGGCCGAGCAGGGCGAGCTTGAGGAAGAGCGCCCAGCCTGCTCCCTGGCCGAGCGCGAGGGTGCGGTACGCGAGCATCGCGGCGAGCAGGAGCACGCCGCTCGTCACGGTCAGCACGATCGGGACCAACAGCGTGTCGTGGGTACCGCCCATGGCGATGCCCCCCAGCACGAGCCCCATCGAGACGATGTGCAGCGTCCGCAGCCCCACCTGGACCGCTCGCGAGCTGGGGCGCTTCTCGCCGCCACCGGTCCCGCAACTGGGATCGTCACCGCTGCCCAGCGCCATGCCGCTCTCCCTTCCCCCCAGGAGGTTGGAACACGCGGGAGAGGGGGACCGCAAGGGGGCCCGCAGGAAGGGTGTGCGAGAGAGCCCAGCGGGCGCCAGCGCCCAACCCGATCGCCGACCTCGACCGCGAGACTTCCGGGTTTGAGGTGGGCGCCGCTCGAGCTGGTGGTCGCCTTCCACCCCGGTGGGCGGCCCGCCGAGATGTTCCGCTGCGCGGGGCGGGCCGCCTTCAAGGGGATGGACGAGTGATGGTCTGGGAACTCGCAACGGACTCGGATGGGCCGGCCGCGTTGCTGGGGCACTTCGGGAAGAGATGGTTCGGGGGCGATGGGGCCTGAGCTGGCTAGCCCGGTTTGCGAAACGCGCTTTGGCCTTCCTACATCGCCATCCGTTCCTAGGTCGCAGCCTGGACGAGCCGGACCCTCGCATCGCGGGCCTTCGCCTCCTCCTTCACCCAGGCCTTCAGCTGTACGTCGCCTTCGTTCATCGGTCCCCACGGGTAGACCCCGCCGGCCACTGGCGCCGGGAAGTGGAACTCGAACTCGCGCGCCGAGAGGTTACCCCAGCTGCTCCCCACCGGACGCAGCTCCATCACGTCCTGCGAGACGCCGATGGCGGGCGGCGCCTGGATGTTCCGGACGCCGATCCGGTAGAGCGTGTCCTGCCTGCCTGCCTTGTTGGTGAGGACGGAGCCGAATGGCCGCAGACCCTTCTGATAGGCGCCATTCGGAGCGTGGTAGTCGATCGTGAAGTGGGCGGCGTAGACGTGATTGGCGCTTTCGTCGTCGGCGGCGAGCGCATCGGTGAGCTTCTTCAGCTCGGCCGGATTCGCCTTGACCTGGCGTGCCCACTCGGCCACGTCCTCTCCTGGGTCGGGGATCTTGCTCGGATGCCAGTCGGACATCAGCGTCGTGAAGGCCGAGGGAGCCTTCTCCAGGCGCGCGCGCACGCTGCCCACGTATTCGAGGTCGGAGCAGTAGGTGGGCCCCTTGCTGTCCAGCGCCCCGACGAAGTTGACGAGCTCCATGGTGACCGGCAGCCTGGCCCAGTCGAGCCCCTGCTCCTCGTAGACCTGGGCCCTGATCTGGGCCGCCTGCATCACCATGACGATCTCGACGGGCGTCCTCCAGTCGTAGTCCGGGAAGAGGCGATTGGCGTCCTCGCCCAGCGTGGCGAGGACCCACGGGCCGTTGCCGACGCGCGCATAGCATGGCCCTACGTGGCCTTTGCCTCCCGAGTAGATGGCCGGGTACTCGAAGTCCTTCCCCTCCCGGACCAGGAAGGACATGTCGCGCAGCTTGTCCTCGTTCGGCTTGCCGGTGAGCCCCACGCGGAACTCGTCGAGCTTGGACGAGGAGCCGTTCGGCCCGCCGATCGAGATCTCCTTGCCGCCGCTCTCGCCTCCCAGCCGCAGCTCGTAGCTGTACCGCATGTCGTCCAGGTACCCCAGGAGATCGTAGATCCCACCCCACGAGGCGCCCGGCGCCAGGACCTTGGTGCCGGGGATGGTCTGGGCGCCCAGCCGGAATACCGGGTAGAAGACGCACCCGATCCGGCCTGCGTGCTTCTTGGTCTTCTCCACCGGAAGGAGATCGGAATCCTGCAGCGTCTTGGTGATCTCCCTGTAGATCGGGCCCTTCACGTTCCGGCCGTCGGTGCGGATGAGCTGGAAGCTGACCGGGTAGGGCCCGCCCTTCACCTTCTCCTTCAACACCAGCAGGACGCGGATCTGGTCGTAGGGGGAGAGGATGTCCAGGTGGTCCACGTCCTTCGCGCCATTGTGGTTGATCGGGCGCCAGGCCGAGTCATCCGTGCTCCCGGACGGCCGCGTGTGGATGCACGTGTACTCGACCGCATCCTTCTCGATCTCGGGCCAGGCCGTGCGAAATGCCATGGCGAGATCCTCGAATTGCTTCGAGTCCATACGGTGAATGGGGAAGGTTCGCTGATAGTTGGTCACGACGCTCTTCGGGAGCACCTCGTTCACCACCGCGAACACGGCCATCGCGCCGGGAACGAAGAAGGCCGCCGCGGTCAGGGGCTTCGTGTATCCGAACGCGTCGGCGAATGCCTGCGGCGCGCTCAGCTCCGACCGCTCGCCCTTCAGGTACAGCCATGCGGAGTCCATGCCTATCGGGACGATGGGCTTCAACGGGAACTGCCATCCCTCGCCGAGCAGGACCCGCTCCACGTACTCCTGGACGCGGTACTTCTTCACCTGGGCCAGGTACTTCTCCTGGGCGCGTGCCGGATCCCTCTCCCCGGTGGAGATGCTGGCCCGCGTGAAGAGCCTCACCAGACCCATCAAGGCCTCGGCGCGGAGCAGGAACTGGACGTGCAGGTCGTCCTTCCCGCCGCCCTGGATCGACGTCGGCATCAACGACTGGTTGGCGCGGCTGTCCTGGGCCAGCTTGAACATCGCCTTCTGGCGACCGAGCAGATCCTGGACGAAGCCGTTCAAGGCCCATGTGTC
>Ga0209342_10008784_pt1 | contig 10128 bp, 5 predicted proteins | sample RifCSP16_2_FD_184023 | JGI IMG/M metagenome (GOLD analysis project Ga0209342, IMG submission 184023) | Soil microbial communities from Rifle, Colorado - Rifle CSP2_sed 16_2 (SPAdes) (version 2) | ecosystem: Environmental > Terrestrial > Deep subsurface > Rock core/Sediment | place: Rifle... | reverse complement strand
CGCGCGCCTCGTGCTGGACGATGCGCGGCAGAGGCGCGATGTCGCCGTCCATGGAGTAGACGCCGTCGATCGCGACGAGCTTCCCGGCCTGGCCGCAGCTCGCGAGGACGCGCTCGAGGTCCTTCATGTCGTTGTGGCGGAAGCGCTTCACCTCGGCCTCGGAGAGGTGCGCGGCGTCGAGGATGCTCGCGTGCGCCCGCCGATCGACGATGACGAAGTCGCCGCGGTGCGCGAGCCCGGAGATGACGCCCAGGTTCGTCATGTAGCCGGAGGTGTAGTAGATGCACTCCTCGCGGTGGAAGAAGCGCGCCAGCCTCCGCTCGAGATCGGCGTGGATGTCGAGCGTGCCGTTCAGGCAGCGCGAGCCGGTCGTCCCCGTGCCGTACGCCTCGAGCGCGCTCATGGCCGCGGCCTTCACGCTCGGGTGGCTGGCGAGCCCGAGGTAGTTGTTCGAGCCGAGCATGATCATCCGCCGGCCGTCCAGCTTGACCTCGGGGTCAGGCCCCGAACCGATCTCGCGGTAGTAGGCGTGGAAGCCCGCGTCCATGAGGTCCTGCACCGGGCCCACGTTCGAGCACTTCTCGAAGACGTCCATCTAGCCTTCCTCCTTTGACCCGCCTGGCGGCCCCCGAAAACCGGGGAGCCCAAACGGTACGTCAACGCCCTGACGCCCGAACCTGGATGGGAGGTTAGCTGGCGATCGAACCATCGCCGTGCCGGTTGGCTGATGGTGGCGCGGCCGGACGCTCCATGGGCCGCAGGGCCGCTCAACACATTGGATTCACTAAAGCTTTTCGGCTACGCGAGCGAGCAGCTCGAGATCGATCGGCTTGTACAGTACCGGTTGGGGCTGGCTCTCGAGGAATCGCCGTGCTCCCTCGTTCGGGGCACCGCCCGTCAGGAAGACGATGCGCCTGGCGACGGCGGGTGCGCGCTCCTCGAGCGTCCGGTAGAGCCGTTCGCCCCCCCCACCGGGCATCATGAGGTCGCAGAGGACGATGTCGAACCGTTCGGCCTGGAGGCGGGCGAGACCGCGCTCGACGTCCTCCGCGAGCTCGACCTCGTATCTCGGTTCGAGCAGGCGCCGATGCGAGGTGAGCACGGCGGGCTCGTCGTCGACGAGGAGCACCCGGCGTCTCGGCGCCGCCTTGACCAGCTCGAGCTTCGTCTCCGGAGGCGACGGGGGGGCCACGCCTTCCTGCGGCGCGCAGGCGGCGGCGAGCTCGACGATGGCGCGCGTTCCCACTCCGACCTCGCTCTCCAGGCGAAGGTCACCGCCCACCCCCGCGAGGAGCCCACGCGACACCGCGAGCCCGAGCCCGGTTCCGCTGCCGAACGGCTTCGTGGTGAAGAAGGGCTCGAATACGCGCCGGAGCACGTCGGGCTCCATCCCGGCGCCGTCGTCCTTGACCGTGATCCGGACGTGGTCGCCGACCTGCTCCCCGCGAACGGCGACGAGGCCGCGCCGGCCCTCGGGAATGGCCTGCGCGGCGTTCACCATCAGGTTCACGAGCACCTGGAGGATCAGGGTCTCCTGCCCCCGCGCGTGGAGCCCATCCGGCACCTCGTTCGTGAACAGCGCGCGGGCGCCGAAGCGGGTCCGGGCGATCCGGGCGGCCTCGTCCACGATCGGCCGCAGGGCGACGCTCGCAGCCTTCTCCGCGTGCGCCGCGAGCCGCCCGGCGTCGAGGAGCTGCCGCACGATGGAGTTGATCCGCTGCATGGACTGGATCGAGTCCCGCAGCGCGGCGCGCCCGTTGTCGGTCAGGTCCTCACCCTCGGCCTCCGAGAGGTAGTGCAGGTTCGCGTTCACGACGGCGGCCGGGTTGTTCACCTCGTGCGCCACCCCGGCGGCGAACTGCCCGAGCGCGGCGAGCTTCTCGGCGCGGTGCAGCGCCTCCTGCGCCTTCCCGAGATCCGCGGTGCGGTCGGCGACCTCTCGCTCGAGGTCCTGGCGCAACGAGTGGAGCGCCTCCGCGTCGGCGACGAAGCGCGAGGTGAGCGCGTAGGCGACCGCCGCGATGGGGACGAGGAAGCCCAGGTCGACGAGATACGGGAGGCGGTAGAGGCCGGCGAGGACGAAGTAGTCGTTGAAGCCCATGACGAGGAGGAACGAGAGCGCCGCGCACTGCAGGCCGGCGTTCGACACGCCGCGGCGCCATGCGGCGAAGAGCCGGGCCACGGGTACGAGCAGCGAGCCGAGGACGAGGGCGAGGACCGCATCGCCAAACGGGGTGATCACGGGGTTGCGATAGGTGACGCCGATCAGCGGGATCGCCACCGGAAACACGGCGCCGGGGTAGCTGAGGGGCGTCGCGCACGCCAGCGCGCCGGCGGCGGCGAGCGCAGCCGTGAGCACCTTCTCCAGGCGCGTCGGCTGGAGGTTCAGGTGGACGCGCGAGTAGCGCAGCCAGGCGATGCTGTGCATCGCCGCGAAGAGCGCCTGGGCCCTCGACGACCACACGACGACGCTGTCGGAGAACCCCTGGGTCGTCGGGATGTTCAGGGCCGAGTACGCGGCCACCATCATCGCCGCGAAGGCGAAGTACCGCTGATCTCGCCAGCCGGGCGCGAGCGAGAACCGTCGGCTCAGCGCGGCGACGTAGAGCGCGACCGCGAACGAGAGGAGCGAGATGGCCGCCGCGATGTTCATCCGCTGACCGAGTGCGCCTGATCCAGATGGCGATCCCGCGCCCGAATCGGGCTCTCACCAAGGGAGCGCCACGGAGAAGGATACGCTCACCCAGGCGCCCCGGTACATCGCCCGTGAGTGCAGCGCGGCGGCCCCCCGACCTCTCTACGCGAGAGACCCAAACGGGGCAGGCGCGAGGTCCTCCGGCGCGTCCGTCGGACGCCGACCCCACGCCGCACGAAAGGCGGTGGAAAGGCTCTGGCTATCTACAGCATGCGCAGCGGTCGTGGACGGAGAGCGCTCTCCCGAGGACGTCACCGCCCGCCTGGCGAGCGCCATCGAGGACCTGCTGCGCAAGGCGCCTCGAGGCGCGCCCCGCCTCGACAGCTGGCGTGCCTGGCACTACGCTCTCGCACGGATGAAGACCCCCATCGCCGCGGTGCTCGTCATCGGGAACGAGGTCCTCTCCGCCAAGGTGCGCGACGAGAACGGGCCCTACGCGGCGCGCCGCCTCCACGACCGAGGCGTCCAGCTCGCGGCGGTGCTGACGCTCCCCGATCGCCTCGACGTGCTCGAGGAGGCCATCGTCCGGGAGCGGCAGCGGGTGGACTGGCTCTTCACCTCGGGGGGGGTGGGACCCACGCACGATGACGTGACCGCGCTCGCGGTGTCGCGTGCGCTGCGCCGCCCCCTGGTCCGCCATCCGCAGATGGTCGAGACCATCCGGGGCTGGCATCTGCGGCACGGCGCGGAGCCGCCGGAGGCCGCCCTGCGCATGGCGGACGTCCCCGAGGGGACGCGGCTCGTCGGCGATCTCGCCTACCCGGTGATGGTGGTCGAGAACGTGGTGATGCTGCCGGGCCCGCCCCAGTTCTTCCGGGTCCAGTTCGACCTGTTCACCGCGGCGCTGGAGTCCACTCCCTTCCAGCTGGCCTGCGTCTACGTCTCCATCCCGGAGGATCGGTTCGCGGCCGAGCTCGATCGCATCGCCTCGCAGCACCCGGAGGTGGAGATCGGGAGCTACCCGCGCTTCGACGAGGCGGACCACCGCGTGCGCATCACCTTCGAGTCGAAGGATCGCGGACGGGTGGAGGAGGCCATGCTGGCCTTCCTCGCCGTCTTGCCGGCGGGAGCGGTGGTGCGCCGCGAGGACCCCTGAAAACTTTCTGCATCTCGTAGCTTCACGCGATCGACAGCCGGAGCCGCTGCCGCAGGCGCAGGTGATCGTCGCCGATGGTGAACAGGAGGAGCTGCCCGAGCGCGGCGCAGCTCCGCACCCCGGACGCGAGCTCCGCCGGGCCGTTCGCGACCTGGACCCCGCGCTCGCGGGCGACGAGCGACAGCGCGGCGGGGACGTCGACCGCGAGGAGGAGGCCGGCACGGTCGGCCGTGGCCTCCGCCGCCACCTGCCACGCGGCCACGTCCACCGACCCGGCCCGAGCGAGCGCACGGGCCGGGCCGTCGAGCGCCTTGCGTACCCTCCGCGGGAGCGCGCGCCCCACCGCCTTCACCAGCGCCGGCGGGGGCGACCCGGTGACGTCATACCCCGGGACCACCTGGCGGACCGCCGCTGCGATCAGCTCGCCGAGCGCCGTCGCCGCCACGCGCGTCGCCAGCCCCGAGCCGCCGCGGAGGTGCGCGGCGGCGCGTGCGAGCATGAACCGTTGCTCGCCCACGGAGCGGCGGCGGGCCACCTCCCTGCCGACGCGCACGGAGGGATGCGACCCGGGCTCGGCCAGCACGTCCGCTCCGTCGGCCGCCCGGAGCGCCGGCGTCCCCAGGTCCAGATTCACGCATAGTTCATCGAGGAGCCCCGCGAGGGCGTGCGCGTCCTTGAGCTTGTCCTTGTCTGGGCGCAGGCCCGCAGCCTCGGCCATCGCGCCGCCGCAGAGCCGGGCGACTTCGGCGAGCGGTCCCCCGTCCCCGGAGTGTCGGAGGGCGATCCACTCGCCCGGCGTGAGCACCTGCGAGGTGCCGGACGGCGCGTGCAACGCGTTCTCGGTGTAGAACGCTCCGTCCAGCGCCGGGGCCGAGACCTGAAGGAAGCGGAGCACCCCCGCCACCACGAAGGCGCGGTCGTGAGCATTCGCGGTGCGGAAGAGCGCGTACAGCGCGCGCCAGCTCGCCACGCGCGCCGGATCGCTGGCCAGCATGCGGCGGTGCTCCTCGACGGCGAGCGGAGGGTCGGACCCGGCGTAGATCTCGGCCAGGGCTGCGCGCGCCTCGGTGTAGCTCGGGTCCGACGCCAGGGCCCGCTGCAGCTCGCCTACGGCGAGCCGGTCGTCGTCGAATGCCCCGATGAGGACCCGCGCCGCGCGGAGATGGGCGCGTGCGCGATCGGGTCCTGGAGGAGCGGCGGCTGCCGCCGCCTGGAGCGCGGCCACGACGCCGCCGGGGCTCGTCCCCCCGTCGTGCAACCGGGCTGCGCGCGTGCGCAGCGATGGATCGTCCGGAGCGAGCTCGAGCGCCCGGCCGGACAGCTCCTGGGCCGCCGCGGGATCTCCGAAGCCCTCGGCGCGCACCTCGGCCAGGTCGACGAGGGCGGCCGCGCGCTCGAGCGGCCCGAGCGTGCGGGCCGACGAGAGCCGCCGCAGCGCGTCCGCTGCCGCCGGCCAGTTGCTGGCCTGGCGGTGCACGCGAGCGAGGCGTGAGAGCGCCTCCGTGTTCTCCGGAGCTGCCGCCAGCGCGGCGTTGAGGTGGCTCATCGCTCGCGTCGGGTCGGCGAGGGGCCCGCGATAGAGCGCCTCGAGGGCGAGATGGGACTGCGCCACATCTCGCGGGTCACCTCCCAGCGCCAGGCAGGCCGCCAGGTTGCGGGCCGCGGCGTCGGGCCGCCCGGCCGAGGCGAGCACGCGGGCTCGGAGGACGAGGGCCGGCACCCAGTCGGCCCTGGCCGCGAGGGCGCCGTCGATGGCGGCGAGCCCGCGCTCGACGTCGCCCAGGTCATCGGCTGCGATCTGCGCCGCGCGCAGGAGGTCCTCGGCGCGCCGGCCGGTGTCGGTGTGCGCTCCCGCCCTGAGTTCGTGGAGCGCGCACAGCTCGGCCTGGTTGCCGGACTCGGTGAGTAGCTTCCCCAGCCGCTCGGCCATCGCGTCGTCGAGCGGGTCGCGCTCGAGCGCCCGGCGCCAGTCGGCTGCGGCCCCGGTCCTGTCCGCGAGACGAGAGAGCGCGATCTCCCCGGCCGCGGAGAAGGCGGACACGGCGAGGGCCGGGTCGCGCGCTGCCGCTCCCTCCTCCTGGAGCGTCGCGCGAACCTCGCCCCATGCGCCGGAGCGCGCGCGGACGCGCCGCAGGCCGTGAAGCGGGACCAGGGAACCCGGAGGGAGCGCATCGCGGGCATCGCAGAAGGCGCTCAGGGCGCGCTCGCCCTGGCCGGCATCCTCCCACGCGCCACCTGCGCTCAGGGCGCACTGCCCGCGCTCCTCCGGGTCGGCCGCCGCTCTCATGCGCGCCTGCCAGAGCTCGGCGCGCTCGGCATGCGACCCCTTGCGGCGCAGGGCTGCGTCGGCGAGCGGCGCGGCCACCGGGTGCGCGGGCGCCGCCGCTGCCGCGCGCGCCAGCTCCGGCTCGATGTCATCCTGGTCGCCGCGACCCAGCGCCGCAGCCACGAGCAAGCTGGCTGCCGCGCTCCCGTCGTTGACGCGACCGGCGATGTTCGCGCGCAAGGTCGCGCGCGCGAGGCCGTCCTGGAGTCTGCCCAGGAGGAGGAGCGCCTGAAGGTGGCCTGGCACCTCCTCCAGCGCCGCGCGGCACGCCTCTGCCGCACCTGCGGTGTCACCTAGCCGGTCGGCGGCGAGCCGCGCGCACTCGAGCAGGGCGGCTGCCCGGGCCGCACCGGCTGGCGCCGTGCCGGCGGCCGCCCGACGCGCGTCCAGCAACGCGGCCCATCGGCCCATGGCGGTGAATACCCGATCCAGGGTGCGCAGAGCCGGCGCGGACGAGGGGCAGGCGCGCAGCGCTTCCTCGTAGGCCTCTCCCGCCCGCTGCACCGCGCCGAGTCGAAGCTCCAGGATCTCACCCGCCTCCACGAGCAGCGCCGACCTGCGCTCCGGCGAGCTGGTGGTGGCGGACTGGGCCCGGAGCACCTCGACCAGGCTCTCCCACGCGCCCCGCTCCCGCCCGAGGCGCGCCAGGGCGCGGAGGGCTGTGACGTTCGAGGGGGCTAGGGCGAGCGCCTGCCGATACGCCTCGGCCGCCTCGGCCGGACGCTCGAGCTTCGTCTCGAGGATCACACCGGCGCGCGAGTGCAGGGCGGCTGCGCCCTCCGCCGAGGCGATGACGTCCGCCTCGGCGCGGTACATGGCGACGAGGTCCTCCCATCGCCCCTCGTGCGCGAAGAAGCGCCCGAGCGCCCGCAGTGACGGGATGTGCGTGGGGTCGAGCCTGAGGATGGCCTCGTGCGTCGCGGCTGCGGCGGCCTGGTCACCGAGCTGGCCTTCCTGGACCTCGGCGGCGCGCTGCAGGAGCGCGATCACCTTCCGGGGGTCGCTGGTGAGCCCAGCGATCCGGCGGTGGAGCGCGACGAGCCGGTCGAAGCGACCCAGGCGCTCGTCCAGCGCGGCCAGGGCTTCCAGCGCCACCACGTGTTCGGGCGCGAACTCGAGGATGCGCTCGTAGGTCCGCGCTGCAGCCTCCCGATCGCCCAGTCGATCCTCGTACAGGCGCGCCAGCCTGAACAGGAGGGACAGCCTCTCCATCGGGTCTGTCGGGGCGTCGCGTTCGAGCAAGGAGGCGAGCGCGTCGAAGCGTCCGCTACGCTCGTACAGGCGCTCGAGCGCGGTGTGCGCCGCCACGTGCCCCGGCTCGAGCGAGAGGACATCCTCGTAGAGCGCGATCGCGTCGGCGGCGCGCGACAGGTGCTCCTCGAGCACCTGGGCCGCTCGCAGGCAACGCTGCGCGCGCTCCTCCGGGTCCGTCGAGGCGTCGCGCTGGGCGAGGAAGATCTCCAGGACGCGCTCCCAGTCGCCCGCGCGGCCGTACAACCTGCCCAGCGCGGCCAGGGCCCCGCGGTGGTTCGGCTCGAGCGCCAGCACCGCCCGGTAGCAGGCGGCAGCCTCGTCAGAGCGGCCCAGCCGCTCCTCGCAGATCTCGCCCAGGCGGAGGTTCCAGCGCGCGATCTCGTCGCGCTCCGCCTCGCCACCGGTGGCCAGCGCGGCGGCCCGGCGCCGCAACACCTCGGCGAGGCGCTCCCAGTCGCCGCGCGTCTCGTACGCGCGCGCGAGGTCGTCGAGCACGAGCGGATCCGTCTCCCCGATCTGCAGAGCCTGCTCGAGCGCCGCGACTGCGCGGCCGGGCGGCCCCTCGAGGCGGGCCAGGGCACACCATGCGAGAGCCGCGTCCCGGGGGGAGGCATCCGCCGCGGTGGCGTCGGCCTCCAGCACGCGCGCCAGATCCTCGGAGTGTCCGCTCCGCTCCGCCAGGCGGCGCGCGACCTCCCGCACCGCGCGCTCCCCCGGCGCCAGCTCGAAGGCGCGCAGAGCGAGCTCCGTCGCGCGGTCGAGTCGGTCGAGGCGCCCCTCCGCGACGTCGGCGGCGCCGCAGAGCCACGCGGCAGCCAGCGCGGAGTCGGCCACTCGCTCCGAGCAGCGCTCGTAGGCGGCGACGAGGTCCTCGTGACGCCCCTCGGCGGCGGCGCACGCGCTCTCCGCCTCGGCCACGGCGAGGCTGTCCGGATCGGCGGCGGCCGCCCGGGCGAGTGCCGCGCGCGCGTCATCGGGCCGCCCCAGGCGCTCGCGCAGGAGCTCCGCGCGGGCGAGGTGAAGCGCCGCGGCCGCGCGGCCGTCGCGAGCGATCGCCGCTTCCGAATCGAGGAGCTGGCACTCGGCGTCCGCGTCGCCAAGCGCGTGCGCGACACGCCTCGCCGCCTCCAGGCTGGGGCGATGGGAGGGATGGACCTCCAGCGCGATCCGGTAGCGAGCGAGCGCGTCGGAGAGGCTACCGAGGCGTTCCTCGTGGACCCGGCCCGCCTCGTGGAAGAGCGCAGCGGCAGCGGGGCCCTCCGCGGGGCGAGCGCGCGCCTCCCGCTCGTAGTTGGCGGCGAGCGCCGCCCAGTCCATGGCGTCGCCAGGCACCGGGGCGAGCTGCGCTATTCGCGCCGCCAGCTCGCCCGCGATGGAGTCGCCCATCTGCGCCGTCGCCTGCCCAGGGGCCGGGACGTCGGCCGGAGCCGCCTGCGTCATGTGCGCCTCGCTCGAGAGAAACGCAGTAAGTTTGGCGTTTTACCATGCCCCCGAGCGGGGGGACAAGCGTGGGAGCCTGGCCGGCGCGTGAATGCGGCGAGACGCAGCGGAATCGCCCGACGAGCGGTGGCTATCCCACGTTTCCCTTCAGATCTCGAAGCGGTCGATCTGGCCCTGCTGCTGCAAGATCTCGAGCGCGCCTTTCATCGCCTTCTCGCGGTCCTCTCCCTGGAGCTTCAGCACGAGCAGCGGCAGCGGATGCTCCCCTCTCTTGGGTGGGGGGGGGACCACGGCCACCGCCCATGTGTCGCCGAGGTCCTGGTCCACGGTCACCTCGCACTCGATGCTCCCGACGAACGCTCTCGCCATGCGCGGCGGTCCTCCCGTTTTGGCTGTGAATACGGTCGCAATGTAGCGTACAAGCGGCCTCATGAGAAACCGGGTCCTCGTGCTCGCGGCCATCGCCGCCTGCGCCGGGCCGCGGCCGAGGCCGCCGCGCGGCGAGGTCGTCTTCTCGGTGACGGGCCGCGTCCAGGAGGGCCCATACCGCTTCGGTCGTGACGATCTGCCCAGGCTCCCGCGGCGCGCCTTCCGGGCCGTCGCCCCCGGGAGCGGCAGTCCTGCGCGGTTCGAGGGCGTGGCTGTCCTCGCCCTCTTGCAGGACGCCGTGGAGCTCGAGGTCGATGCGGATACGGTCGTCTTCCACGGGCGGGAGGGCTATCGCGCAGCGGTCCCGGTGGGTGCGCTGCGTCAACTGAGACCCGTGCTGGCAGATCAGGTCGGCGACGCACCCGTCGGCGCGTGGCGTTCCGAGGCCGCTCCTCTCGTGCTGGCCTGGCCCAACGTCGAGGTGCCCGGGATCGACTCGGACCCTCGCATGCGCTGGTGGTGGGTCCCCGGCGTGACGACGGTCGAGCTCGTGAGCTGGACCGCGACCTACGGGCGCGTCCTGGCCGTCCCACGAGGCGCGAGCGACGATGCTCGGCTCGGCGCCGGCGCCGTCGCGACGCAGTGCATGGGGTGCCATCGCGTGCGCGGCGTCGGCGGCACCCGGGGGCGTGAGCTCACCGGTGGCGGGGCCAGGCGGGATCTCGCAGCGTTCGCGGTGTCCTTGCGCCACCTGAAGCTGGTGGGGAAGGCGAGCGCCCCCGAAACCTCGCCCGCGGCGGTCCGGCAGATCGACGCATTCCTCCGGGCGCTCGACATGGCGGGGCTCAGGTCGGAAGAGGAGGGGCTACCTCCAGAACGGTCCTCTCCGCAGCTACCGCCGACGAGGCCGCGCGGGTACTGAAACATCAGACTCGCCTTTCGGTGGTT
>Ga0209342_10008783_pt1 | contig 10128 bp, 6 predicted proteins | sample RifCSP16_2_FD_184023 | JGI IMG/M metagenome (GOLD analysis project Ga0209342, IMG submission 184023) | Soil microbial communities from Rifle, Colorado - Rifle CSP2_sed 16_2 (SPAdes) (version 2) | ecosystem: Environmental > Terrestrial > Deep subsurface > Rock core/Sediment | place: Rifle... | reverse complement strand
CAGTCTGGCAAGTCCTAACGAATAATTTTTACTGCCCATCATTGTTAAGTTACCTGCCTGCTCTCCAAATATATTCGCGACACCTAAAGGAATATTAAAACCAAGATCATGGATTCTTACTAAAGTTGTTCCACCTCGCAAAGCCCAATCAAGTTTACCGCCTGGCTTTACTATTTGTTTTTCAATTCTACCTTTCTTCGAATTAATCCAGGTCTTTACAAATCTCTTAAAAGAATCGTCCAGTTCAACACCTCTTGCGGTAAGTCCTTTTGGACTAAGAGAATGAACGTAAATCTCTATTTCAGGAATATACTTGTCAAACTGCCTTGCTTTTTCAAGAGCACTCACGTACATCTTAAACGATCTAGCCGTATTTTTAGACGGAACCAATTCGCCTGTTCTAAACTGTTTGAATCCAACCCATTTTTCAAACGGCAATATGTCCCCTGTTTTGCTATCAAGAATTGTCGCAAGTTTTTCTTCTTGTTTGAATTTATCAAAAGATTCTTTAAACGCCTTAACCACACCATCTTCTTCCCAGGATTCAAAGAATGGTCTCCTAGCATGAGGAAAATAATTATCCACAAATCTGGATGAAAATTTATTCTCTACTGCATCTTTAACGAAACTGTCGTAATATTCTTTATAAATTGATCGTTGAAATTCAGCCGCGTTCAATTCTTCTTTAGTCATATTTTCAGCCAAAGACAATTTTTCATTTTCATTAGCTTCCAACCATTTGGATATTTTTTTATCTACAGGAGCGATATGCTCGACAATGTTGGAGAGCATACCTTCTGAAGTGGAACTTCGTGCTTGCTTCACAAAATGATCATTCATGTCTACAAGTTCTTTAACCCTGGATGATGCTTCCATGTCTGCCATGTTATGTTTTTGAATCATCAGGTCATAAAATGGATGCTCTAGGGATAACTGATAATCACCCATAAACGGATGGGGTTTTATTCCTGGCATCGCTTCTGGCGTCATATTGTATTTAGAAGCTAAATGTTCCCTCACTTCACGCGTAGTTCTATTACCGGTCAATTCAGTTTTATTGATTGTTTCTAACTGCCTGACAGGAAGAAATTCATCACCTGTTTTGTATTGAGATAAGACCTCATTAAGCTGATTTAATTGTTTGATATCCATATCCTCTATCTTAGGAAGTTTCATGGCTTGTCTGACATTATCATATTTGATAAGTTCCTTTTCGCTTATCGTATAAACCAACTCGTTCTTGGCCTGATTCCAGTCTGCGATCTCTTCTGACTTAACTCTGACATCATCCAGGAATGTATGGAACTCAAAATCGTCCATCAAGCGAATGTCTTTTTTTGTAATTGATTTCAGATCATCATCAGATAAATCAAACTGTTGCTTTACCGCAGCTATCGTGGATCTTCTTCTCGCAAGAATCTCTTTATCCGTTTTAATGTTTGCGATCTTTCTGTCGTAGATTGCTTTAGTTTTTTCGATTGCCTCAGACTTAACCAGCTTCATTTTGTCATTCTTTTCTACCTCAGCAAGCCGTCTTTTAATCGCTTCATTTTCCCTCTTTATTTGAACTTCAGGAGAAAAAACTCTTCTAGGCGAAGGACTCATTGAAAAGCCTTCTCCCTCTATGGCGATGTTTCCAGGCAATAAATTCTTAGGAATTTCACTCCCTGTTGTTCCAATCGTCTCTGGATTTTTCCCTATTCCGCCCGTCTCACCACCCAGCAATTGTTTTCTTAGGACTGAAGAGGGCACTCCGCCTTCAACAGATTGAATATTCCCAGGGATAAGGGCATCTTGTGTTAATGCTTTAGTAGGTGCTGTAGCCGAAATTCCAGGGGCATCTGAAGAAGTCTGAGAAGTTAAAGTTTCATACTTAGAAGGTATGGGTTCTGGAACTTTAGGAGCTTTAGGGATAAACAAAGCTAATTGAACCACATCCGTTAATTTCTTCTGTAGTTCATAGGGTAACTGGCCCGCTGTTGTACCCATCAATTCAGGATTATCCAGTTCCGCTTGCTTCTGACGTTCCTCAACGCTGGCCTTAAATGGCTCATCCAGTAATCTAGTTGCTAAATATGCTGCACCTTTTGCGGGGCCAAGCGTTGAGGCCAGCAATGCTTCATTCGCAATGTCTCCAGTCGCATCTACAGCTTCTCCTGACTGCAAACCCATACGTTCTATTGGCTCCGGCCCAACAGCAACGGAAGGAGGAACAAACTGAGCCAGCTCTTGCCACCGGATATCTGGAATAGGAACATCCAAAGGAGAAGAAGCAACACTATTCTCAGATTGAGGAATCTCAGATAGTTTAGCCTCAAAAGGCAGAATATTATTTGAAGGCTTAATAGCCAGAGGAGGAGGAACAAAAGATGCTAACTGAGCGAAATTTAAATTAGGCATTACTTAACATCCTTCATAATCCTATACCAAGTTTTACCTTTGTTATTTGGAACTAAAACAATTGTATCTTTTTTCTCATTAAAATTATCCGATAGATAGGCATCCTTTTCGCTTTTAAAATAACCTTCAGGCAGATTTGGTGTAGAAATTTTCCACCAGGTTTTTCCTTTTTCATGGACAGGGATAACAGTATCTACATTTTCATCAAATCCCTCAAATCTCATAGCTGCTTCCTTGCTTGTAAACAATCCTTTTGGCGGCGTGTTTTCTTTTTCAACTTTCTTGTTCTCCATTTTTAAAGCTTTATACAAATTATTGTCTAATGCACTCATCCCCTGAATAATTTGATTTGGAGTATATTGGCTTGGGTCATGTCCTGCGGCTTTGATTATTTGTTTGTAAGCATTAACCTTATCGTCGCCTTTTAAAGACCGGTAAGTCTCAATAACGGGTTTCAAGTTAGCAATGCCTTGATTGGCTCCACCGCTCGCAACAGTCATAGCAGGGTTTTCAGTTCCGCTTCTAAAATTAGCGGTTCTCTGTGTATTCATAACCCCATCTATATTTACTTTCTTAAGAAGAGGATTGGTTGTTGGTTCTTTAACTGGTTTAGAATCTTGAGGTAATATTCTCTTCAACTCCCCTTCTGTCGGTTTAGCAACAGAAGGTATCCTATCCCCCAAAGCAAACTGTTCAGGAGTCTGACCCATCTCGCCTTGGGTGCGGGCAACAGGAGCACCCAGGATATTTGTTGCCTGATCCTGCAAAGGAAGTCCTGGCGTTAATGCACCTGCACTCATAGCTTGAGATAATCCGGCTCTGGACTCTTCTGTTACGGTAGGTTGTCCACGTGCGGCTCTGTAGACTTCCTTCTTGATAGGAGATGCCTCAGCCAGAGTCATAGCCTGATTGCGCTGTGCTGTATTGGCTATTAACTGCGCTTCAATCTGAGTCAGCTTTCGAGACTCTGGGCCAAGGTATTGAGCGAGTGAAGTCTTGTCAAAGTTCTTTCCCTTGCTGATCTCATCTGTAATATAATCCAATTTCCTTTGAAGCTCTTCCTTCACCTGCCATGCCTCATTAGCTAACGGATCGTTTGGATCAGTCGAAAGAATACTCTTAAGCGTCTTGTCATAATGGCTATTCATACCATTAAGAGCATTGATCGTTTCATTCGCCATAGTACGATGATCGTCTTTACGTGCCCTGGATAGCTTCACTAAAGAACCTAAGAACTGAATCCCCTGCGATCCTAAATCAAAAGCGTTTGTATTGTCCTGATTTGGAACATTAATATATCCGCTTGGTACACTTCCTGAAAACCCTCCAACCGATGGGGCCATATATTTATCTCCTTAATAAGTCCCTAAAAGTCCACCACCTCTAAATGAATTATTGATTGCACTTGCAGCAGGAACAGCCAGACTTGCGCCACCTGTAAAGGGAGCTGCGGCAAATCCAAGTATATTTCCAAGTAAACCAAATGCACTCTTCTTTTTCTCTCGGCTCCTCTGCATCTGCTCTAATTTTAGCGAGCCCTGTAACTGTTCTCTGGAAAGAATCCTATCCAGTTCTGATTGCTGGCCCAAGAAGGCCATGTTCTGATTCTGTTCGGTCAGCTTGGTTTGGTTTTCCATACCCGCCACATCCACATTTGTCTGCGCACCTAATTGAGAGGTGAACATGTCCAGGGCATTGGAAAGACCTTTTGTCTTGATTGCGTCCTTAAAGCTCCGCTCGGATACACTCAAGCCAGAATTGTACTCATTCAAGAGTCTTTGCTTTCTGGTATTAATATCACCCATATTCGCTTCAGCAAGTGCGCTTCCAGCATAGCCTCCAATGCGGTTCTTCTCTGCTTTGGCCAGAGCATTAGCCGTACCGCCAATATTCCCGCCTATCTGGGTATTAATAAGATCATGTTCAGCTTGTCCCTGTTTTGTCGACAACCCCTGAAGCTGTCGTCTTACATTTTCATCAAGAGGTTTAAAAATCTTTAAATCCTCTCCTATCTTCGCGTTCGCCATAGATACCTCTATCTAAATAATGATGCTGTGGATATTGCCCCGCCAATGAAACTTGAGATATTGCCTAAAGTATTGCCTCGACTCCCTGAAGCAAGCATAGCCCCCAACTTCTCGCGTTCTAACGCCCTATTAAGATCGGCCTGTTCTGCCGCAAACTTTAAAGCGTTTGCGTTCATAATCTCTGCGAGCTTCGCCTGCTCCTTGGCTATATTATATTTGGTACGAGCTTGAAGGCTGGTGTTAAAAAGTTGATTAGCAGAAGCTATCCCTCTATCTCTGATCCCCTGAAGATAAGTCTGCTCATCCTTCGCTAATTGATCCAAGGTCGTCATGGTATCTGAGGTCTGAGCCTCACCAATGTTTTTAAATGATTCTGTCAATTCTCCGCCCGAACCAAAACTTCCTGTCCCTAAAAGATTGCCAGCAGATGTGCGTCTCACAGTCTCAGCATTAAGATTAATACGGTCTAAACTTTGATTCATCCTTTGATTAAATAAATTCTGTTCATCAGGACCAAAATTGTTCTTATTTAAATCAGCCAGAATTGTGTCATATAAAGGATTATAAATAGGGAGTTGTTCGCCTGCTGGACCTCCGCCGCCGCCGCCTCCTTCACCGCCTTTTTCTTTACGTTCTTTCTTAGGAGCCGGACCCCAGACAGGTTCAGCATATGCGCTATTACCCCAATCGCTTCCAGAGATAGTCTTACCTGTTTTTTGATTTCTCCACGCAACAAGGTTTTGTCCCTGTGGTCCCTTACCCGCCCAACGAGGATCTACTGCCTGTTGTGCTACTGTCTGCCAATCTTTTCTTGCCATAACCCCCTCCTAAAAAAGTCTAATACCTGTAAAATATGAATGGGCTGAAATCGGATTAATTGATTTGTTTCCAGTATTGTTTTGAAAAATATAAACTTCTACGTAATCATATTGTTGCAGATAAAGCACAATGGACACGAATTCACTCGCGTTTTCGGAAGTACTATTAGTTGAATCCGTACCCCTGCTATGCTCTACTCCATTAACATATAAGGTGCATATATTCCTTCCAGTATCATTAACAGAAAGAATATGGATAGAAGCAGTTAAAATATAATAACCTGTATCTGGAGCTACAAAACGACTGTTTGCGACATCAAACAACCCATTAATATCAGATTCAATTCCATCAAATATAATTTTAGTAAATACATTATCCACTAAAGTTGTAGATGTAGCACAATATACCCTAAAAAACACAGGATCACTCCCAACATGATTCCTCTGCGCCCAGTCCTGCATATAATCAAAATTTTTATCCGTTCTTTTATCTTTAACAGATCGAGGAATATCCAGATCTTCAGCAAAGAGATTTGAAGTAATAAATAAAAATAATAGTAGTTTCTTCATCTGTCCTCCCCGATGTCTTTACAATGGTATTCCAAGCCCAAGATCTCATAGCCCACAGTTGACGAGGAATCAGAGATATCAAAGGACAGGCTCCTATTCGTTCCATAATCCGATGGGATAAAAAACTTATTCCAAGTCACATCCTGATTCGCATTTCCCGTCATTGTGACGGTAGTTGATTTATCCATCGCATCTTCATAATCATAGTCCCATTTAACTGTCAGATTCCCACTTGCTTGCGTCTTTGTTAATAAATACGCATAATCAAAAACCTTTTCGGTAATCGGGCCGGATAGGTCGCCGCATAAAAAGAAATACTTAGATTGCCACTGGGATGAGATGGGTTCGGAGAAGTCAGCATAAAGAGTCCTGTCATACACTACTATTGCTTGGCTGACAGGCGAAGTAGTAAGGGTGACGGAAAGAGCATTATATTGTATTCCGTCAGACAAAAAAGATTTAATATCGTTTATGGCGGTCGGCTGATAGCCTGGGGGAGTCTGATCTCCTGCTACCTCATAACGAGTCCAGACGGGATTGTCTAATGGAAAATCCAAATTCAATACAGCAATATCATTTGTTCTTGTGAATTGAGAAGAGCCGGTAAACGTAAACCAGAGCTGATTAAGATCCTGAATATATTCCATTGAGATGTCTTCAGGATTTGCATCCATACCCGTCATCTCTTCCCTTAACGGCCATCCCACATCAAGAAAAGAACCATCTGAACGATACAGATAAACCGTATTTCTTGAAGCAAAGAACACCCCATATCTCGTATTGACGATACCGTTATTACTAATGGCTCCAATATTTGGAGAAATTAATTCAATATTATAACTTGGAGATACTGAAGATGTTGATATGCTCCCCCCTGATAGCTCGTAAATCCTGTCTGTTTTAAAAATATAAAAACTGCTGACAGTTGAAATCATACCAGTTATATCCTGTCCGTCACTCGAGTAGACGTCGACGTAGTCATTGAGTCTAAACGCATCCGACTCTATGCCATTGCCACTAATGTCGGAGTAGTAAAGCCTAGATGAATATCTTATTGAATTTGTCAATATCGGTCCGATGAACAACCTATTATTGTAGATTTCTATAAATGAACCAGTGGGGGGTTGTCCATTGTCATTTTGAGTAAGACCGGAAACCGGACCTATAGTCACTAATGACGAATCAGCCGTATTGTCCGTGTACGTCGTGTCAACATTATTGCCCAAATCGGCGACAAGATAAAAAACTGTTCCACCATTTTTGTTCCTGTATATTTTTCTTGATTTAAAATTATCCGCGCCACCGTCATTACACACATCTATAGAGGTCAAATCTATCCGATCCGCTGTGGCTGCAAGCGGAGTGCTTCCGCTTCCCATATTACTCTCGGACCCATCCCATCTTGCACATGTAATTTTATGTGTATATGTGCCAGTTAAAACTCCTGCTGCTCCGATGGAAGAAGCGGGGCTGCCAACAGCAACAGAAGGCAATCCTATACTTGTAAAAGTTGGTCTAAGACATATGGTGCTTGCTTGCGTTGTGTTATAGGTGTTAGCCGCACTCCCCACAGTAAGAGTAAAAGCTATAACAGTTATATTGGCCGTATCAGTTGACCCAGAGGTTGCGCTAGCGGTAGTTCCAGTTAAAATCTCTTTCCATCCGCTATCTGCGCTTGTAGCGACATCATATCTCTTATAATCCGTACCTAAACCGGCTGTTGAAAAATACACCCTGAGCGTTCCGTTGGTCGTCCCTGTGCTTGGTTTGCCATAATAAAAAGCGATACTTTTTCTGTAGGGATTAGCCGTACTGAAATATTCTCCTAAATTTAATGAAAGCCCTGAATGGATAACCCCAGCTTCCGTTGTGGCTGTCCCTGTTTTACTCCAATATTCATACGCCAGTCCATCTACCGCACCGCCAGTTGAACTTAACCCAATCGTACTATCTGCATTATAAGCTCCTTTAGTAGAAGTACTCATGTCAATGATCTTGTTGCTTTCGACACGCCCGTCAAGTTTAAAATTTTGATATGGATAAACGACCCCATTGTAAATCTTAGAAGAGGTGCAGAATAATTGATTTACAAAATTAACGCAGTCCACATCAAATGCGTCAGATGTGGTATTTAAAATGCTATCGTCGACATCATCTATTAATAGTATATAAGGATAAGTGCCATCTACTCCACCAGTAGGGAAATTAGATGTTCCGTTCCAATCTTCAGCATAATTCCCTAAAAAATTAGGTCCCAATGTGATATTAAAGCCAAAAACAAAATTTAATGCCCCAAACACACCAGGACTTGCCAAGGTATAATCATGCACCTTGAATGTGTCCGTTCCAGAATTCGTAAGAGAATTGTATAACCCAAATCCGTTCCTCTTGATAATCTTCCCATCTTTATAATAAACATTCTTGGAGACAAGAGACTCCCCATCTCTCATGGCAATCTTATTTGAATTAAGATTAAGACCGCTATCAAAGACATATTTCCTCACCATCACGGCATGGGCAATCCCATAGACCATCAAAACGGCGTAGAGAATAAACAGGACTCTATAACCAGCCGTCCAATTTGCGATACCCAAACACCGCTTCAGCCAAACTGACACCTTCATCTTCTGACTCCATGACATTCGTCTTATTGATATTGCTTTGTAAATAACTCCGTAATGATTTGATCTGATCCTTGTATTCGCTTTTAAGTATAATGATTGCGTCCATATTCTTGTCTGATAAAAGCAATAGATACTGAGCGTAGGTCACAATCGCCATATCAAATGAATCATCCTGACCGTTCAAGGCCGGACGCTCCGCTATGGTATAGGCAAGACTTGCACCTGTCGTTCCCTCAAATGACTTGGCCAAAGTGATTGCAGTTGTGCTTGTAAAACCTGAAATCTGATACCAATACCCGTCATTTGTACCTCTTAGGTAGCGGCCCACCATTTGAGCGGTAAAGGTCGTACTTGATCCCACAACTGCAGTTGATGCGGCTAGAGTAATTGTTCCTGTTGTGTAGTTTAGATTCGCTAACGGTCGGGGAACAATTCTGTAGATAATGTCGATCGTATCCGCAGAAGCAGGGACAGGATAAAGTCCAATCTGATTAAAGCCGCCTGCATCCGGCCCCAATGAATCCACATAGTATCTTGGATTACCTGACGCCCCAGAACTGGTATCTCCTACTAAACGGTAGAAATGCTGTGCCGTGATAGGAAGCAGAGGCGTCTTAGACGCTCTATGACGGATAGACAGTATCTGACCCATGTCTCTGAATGGGGTATAAAGGAACGTAGAGGCCGTTGTAGTGAAAGTTGTGGTCTTGAATGATACTAACTTCAAGTCTGCAATAACTCGATCCCTAGCCCTGTTTATGGCCCCTATAATGCGTGACAGATCCACAGCATTGTACGTTGCAGATGTAGGATCGACTGTCTGCCCGTAAACTGAAGCAACTGCAATGAGCAACTCATTCAGAGTCATTTAAACCTCCACTAAATTACCAGCCTTCAAAAAGTTTTTAATTTCACTGAGCATCACGTTCACTCTGCAATCAATCGTATGATTCTTCAGAACTTCCTCACATCCGGCTTGAGCAATCTTTTCTCGCTCTTCATCATGTGCAATGTAGTATCTCGCCTTCTCGATCATATCTTCCTCAGAATGATATATCGCACAATGGACTCCATCTTTGAAAAACTCTTCAATAGTCGAGTTCCAGGAGGTGAGCAGGAATGATCCAGTAGCCATACATTCGAAAGTACGCATATTTAAATCGTCCTGCATGGAATTATTGAAGATGATCTTGGATTCCGCATACTTCTGGGCCGCATCCTCAAAGAGTCTCTGCCCGTAATAGAAGTTGGGAAACTCTTTAAATAGCCTGTCAAGCGCATCAATACGGTTCTGTGAGTTTACATGACCCACGAAACAAACATCATAGGTCTTGCCTGGGCGTTCGATCCTAGGATAAGCGAGAGGCTCTACAGCATGAGGGAGCCAAATTGCTTTCTTTTCTGAATTCTCTTTATTGAATGTTTCGACTGCTTCCTTTTGTGCAAAGAAGATGATGTCAAATTCCTTGGCTTTGTTAAGTCTCCAGCCTCCATCAAGGTGAGAATCGGAAGCCCAAAATAAAGAAGGACTTGGAGTATTGGCTACTTTGTAAGGAATTAAACCTCCATTAACTAAAGCATCTTCGGCATAATCTACATGCAAATTAAAATCATACCTTCCAAACAAATCATAATCACCATTAGGGATCAGATGATCTATTGTAAGCAGTTTCTTTTCCTGCATACGTT
>Ga0209342_10008780_pt1 | contig 10131 bp, 1 predicted proteins | sample RifCSP16_2_FD_184023 | JGI IMG/M metagenome (GOLD analysis project Ga0209342, IMG submission 184023) | Soil microbial communities from Rifle, Colorado - Rifle CSP2_sed 16_2 (SPAdes) (version 2) | ecosystem: Environmental > Terrestrial > Deep subsurface > Rock core/Sediment | place: Rifle... | reverse complement strand
CTCCCCACGCGCGACCTCGCCCTCGCCGCCGAAGTGGGGAGGCGCATTTCCGTGGTGCGCGACCTCGAGGCCCTGCTGGCCGAGGCAGTGGAACTGATTCGCGCGCGCTTCGACCTCTACTACACCCAAATCTATCTCGCCGACGCGGCCGGGACTACGCTAGTGTTGAAGGTCGGCACCGGCCCTGTCGGCGCTGAACTCGTCCGGCGCGGCTACCACCTGCCCATCGGCCCCGGCTCCCTCAACGGCCTCGCCGCCGCCGAACAACGGACCATCATCGCCGCCGACACTGCCGCCAGCGCCGACTTCCTCCCCAACCCCCTCTTGCCCCGCACCCGCTCCGAGATGTGCGTCCCGCTCCTCGTCGGTGAAAGAGTGGCCGGCGTGCTCAACCTGCAAAGCGACCGGCCCGGCGCGCTGACTGGCGAGAACCTGCCCGCCTTTGAGGCGCTGGCCGGCCAATTGGCCGTCGCCATCGAAAACGCCGCCCTTTTTGCAGAAGCCGAACGGGCCCGGGCCGAGATTGAGGCTCAGGCGCGGCAGCTGGATCAGCGCGTTCGGGAGCGGACGGAGGAGCTGGCCAGAGCCAACGCAGTCTTGCAGACGGAAGTCGCCCAGCGGGCGCGGGCGGAGGCGCTTCTGCGGCAACAGAATGCGTATTTGGGCGCGCTGCACGAAACGGCCCTCGGCCTGATCGGCCGGCTCGACGTGAACGAGCTGCTCGAGATCATCGTCACCCGCGCCTCGGTGCTGGCCGGCACGGAGCACGGCTATATTTATCTGCTCGAGCCGGACGGGTCCGAAATGCGCCTGGTGGTGGGGACTGGCCTGAACACGCAGAACGTGGGCTATCGGATAAAACCGGGCGAAGGGCTGTCCGGGAAAGTATGGGCATCCGGTGAGCCGCTCGCCGTGAACGACTATCACGCCTGGGCCGATCGTTTGACGGGCGGCGCCATGACCATGGTCCGCGCGGCGGTGGGGGTGCCGCTCAAATCCGGCGCGCAGGTGGTGGGCGTCATCGGGCTGGCCTGTGTGGAAGAGGGCCGCCGATTTGAGCAGGGTGACGTCGAGCAGTTGAGTCAGTTTGCGCACCTGGCCTCCATTGCACTGGACAACGCCCGGCTGTATCAGGCGGCACAGGAAGAGCTGGACGAACGCAAGCGGGTGGAGGAGCGACAGCGGGCTTTGATTCAATATTTGCGCGCTGCGGCCACCGTGGCCGATCAACTGATGGCTGCTCCCGACCTCGATACGCTGTTGCGGCAGGCCGTAGAACTCAGCCGGGAGAAATTGGGCGTGGAGCGCTGCGCGATCTTTCTCGACGAAGGCGATACGATGCGGGGCGTCTATGGCACGGACATGCAGGGCCGCACCATGGACGAATCGGGCCTCCGCCTCCCGAAAGATGAGGCGTGGTACGAGCGCCTGCGCCGGATCGCTTTCCCCCATCAACCGTGGAGCCTGACCGAGGGGCCACTCTACGAATGGAATGGTGAACAGAGAGTGCAGGTCGGTGAAGGCTGGGTGAGCCTGGTGCCGATCCAATCGGCGACGCAGTTCATCGGGGCATTTTTCAACGACGCCGCCATTAGTGGCGCCCCCATGGACCCCGTCCAGCAAGAGGTGCTCGGCGTCTTTTGCTCGATGCTCGGCAACATCATCGAGCGCAAAAAAACAGAGGAGACTCTACGCCAGCTGTACACCGCCGTCCGGCGCGCCGAACAGCGCTATCGCGAGCTGTTTGAAGAAGCGCCAGCGATGTATGTGATCACCCGTTACCAAGAGGGCGGCCCCGTGATTGCGGACTGCAACGAATTCTTTCTCACCACAACGGGGTATGTGCGGGCCGAGGTCGTGGGGCAGCCATTAGCCAACTTTTACACGCCGGAATCGCGCGCCCAAATGCTGGGCGGGGGTTACGAACGCGCCCTCCGCGGGGAATTTCATTCCGAAGAGCGGGAACTGGCGGTGCGCGATGGCCGCATCATCAAGACTTTGTTGCATGCTATACCGGAAACGGCTGAGGATGGGCATCTCATAGGCACGCGCGCCATGTTCGTGGACATCACCGAGCGCAAGCAGGTGGAGGCGGCACTGGCCAAGCGCGCTACAGAGCTGGAGACCGTGGCGCGGGTGAGCACGGCTGCCTCCACCATCCTGAATGTCTCCGAATTGCTCCAGGCGGTCATGGACCTGGCCAAGTCCAATTTTGGCCTGTACCATGTGCAGGCGTACCTGCTGAGCGAAGACGAGCGAGAGTTGGTGCTCACCGCTGGGGCTGGCGAAGTTGGGCGGCAGAGGGTGGCTGCAGGGCATCGCCTCCCGTTGGACGAGGTGCAATCGTTCGTGGCACGGGCGGCTCGCGCGCGGGAGGCCGTCATCGTTAGCGACGTGTATGAGACGCCGGACTTTTTGCCGAACCCATTATTGCCCGAGACGCGCGCCGAGATGGCGGTCCCCATGCTCGCAGGCGATAGGGTGCTGGGCGTCTTCGACGTGCAAGCGAACGCGGTCAATGCCTTTACGGCAGAAGACGTGCGTATTCAGACCACGCTGGCCGCGCAGGTCGCCGTAGCAATGCAAAACGCGAACCTGTTTGAACAGACGCAGAAGCGCGAGGCGGAAGTGCAGCGCGCTCAGGCCCGGTTGCTGGACGCCATCGAGAGCCTCGACGCGGGCTTCGTGATGTACGGCCCCGACGAGCGGCTGGTCGTCTGTAACACCCAGTATAAAGAGTTATACCATCGGTCCGCCAAGCTCATGGTGCCGGGGATGCCCTACGAGGCTATCCTGCGCGAGTCCTATCGTCAGGGGAATTACGCGCATACCGGTCTGAGCGAGGACGAATGGGTGGCCAGCCGGCTCGCCCTGCACCGCACGGCGGGGGCGCAGGGCGCGTACGAGCAGCGGGTCGGGGAGCGCTGGATCCGCGTCAATGACGCCTGTGCCAGTGACGGGGGGGTGGTCAGTCTGCGCACCGACATCACCGAGCGCAAGCAGGCGGAGGCGGCGTTGCGGGAAAGCGAACAGCGGTATCGGACGCTTTTTGCGGAGGCTCAGCGGCAGGCGCAGGAGCTGGCCCTGCTGGATCAAGTCCGCTCGGCTCTGACGCGCGATTTGGACCTGCCGGTGGTCATGCGCAATATTTTGGGCGCTGTCTCCAATCTCTATCCCGACGCGCGCATCGCCATCTACCTCCTCGAGGGGGACGAGCTGGTGCGCCAGCAGTTATTCGGCGAGGATGCCCGGCTGGCGCGCATCCCCGTGACAAAGGGAATCATGGGCCGCGTGGCGCGTACGGGCCAGCCGGTTTGGCTGGAAGATGTGAACACGGACCCCGCATTCATCAAAGCCGTCGAGGGAATCGTTTCGGAAATCTGCGTGCCGTTGTTCGACGAGGGCCGGGTCGTCGGCATGTTGAACGTCGAGAGCGTCAACGGGATAGCCCTGCGGGAGCCGGACTATCGGCTCATGTTGGTGTTAAGCAAGAACTTCAGCCTCGCCATCAGCCGGGCACGGCTGTACACCGAGGCGCAGGAGCGCGCCCGAGAGCTGGAGCAGGCCTATCGCACCTTGCAGGAGAACCAGGACAGATTGCTGATTACGGAGAAAATGGCCTCGCTCGGCAGGTTGACCGCCGGGATTGCCCACGAAATGAACACCCCCCTTGCGGCGGTGCGCGCCTCGCTGGACGAACTGCGCAAATTGGTGGACGAGTACGAAGCCTCGATCGGCGACCCGCAAGTGACCCCCACGGATCACCAGAGCATCGCCCAGGATATGCGGCAGTGTTTGCAGATGTCCGACCGCGCGGCTGAGCGCGCCGCCGCTTTTGTGCGCAGCGTCAAGTCGCAAACGCGCGACTTGACCTCTCAAGAACGCCGCGGCTTTAACGCCGTGCCGGTCATCCAAGAAGCGCTGCTGCTCCTCAGCCATGCGTTGCGTCACGCGCAGTGCGACGCCATTTTCGAGCCAGAGAGCGAGAACGCGGAACTGCAAGGTTCGCCTGGCCGCCTGGCGCAAGTGGTGACCAACCTGGTCACGAACGCCATGGACGCTATGCGCGAGCGCGGGGGTGGCCCGATTACTTTGAAACTGTTCCCGAATGGTCACAGCGTCGAGTTGCAGGTGAACGATGTGGGTTGTGGGATTCCAGCGGAGAACCTCGCCAGGATTTTCGACCCGATGTTCACGACCAAACCGTTTGGCGAGGGCACCGGCCTGGGATTGGCCATCGTGCACGACATTGTGGTCGGCGAGATGGGAGGGAGCATTGACGTCACCAGCCAGCCCGGTCAGGGCACAACATTTGCACTTCATTTTCCGTGCCCCCCGAGGGCCGAGGAGATATAACATGGCTCGCAAGTCTGTAACGACCCCGTCCTCAGGTTCAACCATCCTGCTAGTGGACGACAACGCCGATTATTTAGAAGCCACGCGTCGTTTGCTGGAGCGGGAGGGGCATCACGTCCTGACCGCTACCAACGGCCAAGAGGCGCTGGCCGTGCTGCGCCAAAAGCGTGTCAACCTTGTGCTTTTGGATTATTTCATGCCTGGAATGACGGGCGAAGAGGTCGTCAAGCAATTGCGCCAGTTCGACCCTCTCGTGCAAGTGATTTTGCAGACGGGCTACGCCAGCGAACACCCGCCGCGCGAGATGCTCCGCCGGTTGGATATCCAGGGCTATTTCGACAAAAGCGAAGGCCCGGACAAGCTGCTCCTGTGGACCGATGCCGGCCTCAAGGCGGCCTATACAGTGCAGTTGCTCCACAAAAGCCGCCAGGGGCTGCGCTACATTCTGGACGTCACTCCCGAAATGCACAAAATCCAGCCGCTGAACGACTTGCTGCAAGGCATCCTCTTGCAAGTCGCCGGCCTGCTGGGAGCGGTTAACTCATTTCTGGCGGTCATGCCCGAAGGGGGCGTTTTCCGGTCGGCTTCCGGCGAAACGGAAGGTTTTGTAGCGATGATCGAAGAAGAGACCGAACTGGTGATTCACGCCAGCACGGGGCGCTTTGCCAGCCATACCAAACTCGATCAATTCCTCGACCCGGAAAAGCTGGAAGAGGTGCGCCAAACATTGCAGAGCGGCGAGATCCAAGCGACCGAAAACGTGACCATCATGCCATTGCGGGTGGGCGAATTGACCCTCGGCGTCATTTACCTGGATCGCCCGATCGTCCTCGAACGCGATCTGGAACTCCTGAGCATCTTTAGTAATCAAGCGGCCGTCGCGATTCAAAACGCACAGTTATACGAGATGGCAACGCTCGATCCCTTGACCGGCGTGTACGTCCGGCGCTTCTTTAAAAAGGCGTTGATTCGCGAAATCCGCACTGCCTTCCGGTCGCAAACGCCGCTCGTGCTGCTCATGACCGACGTGGATGGCTTAAAGCGCATTAATGACACCGCCGGCCACTTAGCCGGGGATCAGGCCTTGGCCATAATGGGCAAAGTCCTGCGCCAAGCCACGCGCAGCACCGACCTGGCTGGGCGCTACGGCGGCGACGAATTTGCCATTGTCTTGCCGCAGACACGCTCGGAGGACGCCGAGCGGGTGGGGCAGCGCATCTTGAATTTCTTGCAAGATCAGAGCGTATCCGGCTCCAACGGTGACCTGCCGCTGCGCAGCAGCGTGGGCCTGAGTGTTTTGGTGCCACACACGTTTGCCCCAGCCGACATCCCGCGCCCGGTCCCGCACGCTTACTTCCAGGCCGTAGCGCAGGCCATGATCCGGCAAGCGGACGAAGCGCTTTATCGCGCCAAGCAAGCCGGAAAAAATCAGATTTGCCACGGCGCGGATACATTCTGGGCGCCATTGAATGCCTCAGCCCTGGCGCTTCTCGAAGCAGAAGCAGAAAGCTGACAAGGCGGGAAGGAGATTAAGTGTGACTCGCAAGCTTGCGCCGATCTCACCTTCAGGCTCCACCATCCTGCTGGCAGACGACGACCCCGAATATTTAGAAGCGACACGACGCCTGTTGGAGCGCGAGGGCCATCAGGTGCTGTGCGCCACCGACGGCCCGACCGCCTTAGCCACGCTGCGCGAGCGCCCGGTTGATTTGCTGCTTTTGGATTACTTTATGCCGGGCATGACGGGGGAGGAAGTGGTCGCCCAACTGCGCCAGTTCGACGCCGCCGTGCAGGTGATTCTCCAAACCGGGTATGCCAGCGAACGTCCGCCGCGCGAGATGCTCCGCCGGTTGGACATCCAGGGTTATTTCGATAAAAGCGAAGGCCCGGACAAGCTACTCCTGTGGACCGAGGCGGGGCTGAAAGCGGCCCGTAACATTCAGCAACTGAACCAAAGCGAGGCTAAGAGCCGGCGCTGGGCTGAACAATTAACGACGCTTTATGCTGCCTCGCTGGACATCATTGCCCCGCAGGATTTATCCACCTTGCTTCAAACGCTCGTAGAGCGAGCAGCGCGCCTCCTGCAGGCTTGCGGCAGCGATCTCTACCTGTGTGATCTGGCCCAAGACGAAGTTCGCCGCGTGGTAACGTCTAACAACCCGGAGGCCGGCCCTGGACTCGTGCTCAAATATGGCGAGGGGATAGTCGGTCGAGTGGCTCAGAGCGGTAAACCCCTGATCGTTGATGACAGCCACATCCAGCCGAACGATGGCACCGCTCGACTGGCCGTGCCGATGATCTGGCAGGGGCGCGTCATCGGCGTGATTGACGTGGTGGATGAGGGGGAGAGACGTCATTTCACAACCGCCGACGAGGAACTGTTAACCCTGTTCGCCAACCAGGCCGCTATCGCCATCGAGAATGTCCGCCTGCACGAGGCCGTGAAGACTCAACGCGTCGAAGAACAGGCGATCCTGCTCCGTTTATCCCAGGCGCTGCTCAAAGAGACCGAAGCACAGGCGGTGATGGAGATGGCCGTGCGCGTGACGGCCGAGGCTTTGCGCGCGCCCGTGGCCGGGTTGATGCTCCCGGACCGGTTGCCTGACCCTACGCATTTGATATTGCGCGCCTCGGTTGGGGCCCCGTCGGCCCAAATTGGTGCGCTCCGCCTGTCCCTCGGCCAAGACTCTGCCTCGGGCTATGCGTTCAGCCGGGGTGAGCCCCTCGTGATTGAGGATTTCAACGCCGAGACACGGTTTCAGACGAATTCACTTCACCGCCAATTGGGTGTATCGGCCGGCCTGGTGGCGCCGATGATCGCCAGAGGGAAAGCCATTGGCACGTTGAGTGTGGCAGATTACGCGCCCCGGCGCTTTAGCGCGGACAACTTGCGTCTGCTGGAGCTGATCGCGAACGTCACAGCCCAGGCCCTCGAACGCGCCCAGCTCTTTGACGCCGAACGTGAGCAGCGCGAACTGGCTCAGGCGCTGCGCGAAATTGGCGAGATGTTGAGCGCCACGCTGGATTTCGACGCCGTGCTCGACCTCCTGCTGGAACAAGTGGCCCGGGTCGTGCCTTACGACTCGGCCAACGTCATGCTGGTCGAAGACAACCAGGCCCGCATTGCCCGGATGCGCGGCTATGAGCAGTTTGGCGAGGGGGTGGCGTATAGCATCTCAACCCTCTCTTTCGAGATCGAGGCGACCCCCAACTTGCGCTGGATAGCGGAGACCCATCGCCCGCTGATCATTCCTGATAAGGCTGCCGATCCTGACTGGATACAAGTGGACGCCTCGGCGCATGCGCGAAGCGGTTCGTGGGCCGGCGTTCCCATTGTGGTGCAGAACCAGGTGGTCGCTTTCCTCGCGGTTGACAAGGTCGAGCCGAATTTTTATCGGCCCGAACACGCCGAGCGTTTAGCGACCTTTGCGGCCCAGGCCACCCTGGCTTGGCAAAACGCCCGCCTCTATCAACAGTCCCAACAGCAGCTCGCCGAGCTTTCGCTGCTATTCGAAGTCTCCCATGATATTCAGCGAGCCGACCATGTCGAGGCCTCACTCCCTTTGATCTTAGACCGCGTCTTGCAGGTTATGCGGGCCAACGCCGGCACGCTGCTTTTGCGGGATGGGATAGCCGATCAACTGCGCGTGGCCGCAACCCGCGGCTATCCCGCCCCGGCGGACGATCTAGTCATCCCCTTTGGTCAGGGATTGGCCGGGGGTGTCATGCTGACGGGTGAGGCGCTGGTTTCCGAAGACCTGGCGACCGACGCCCGGCTTCTCCGCCCGGAACTCTTCGCCAACTTGCACGCCGGAGTCGCCGTGCCGCTCGCGACGCGCGAAACGTTAATCGGCGCCGTCCTCATTGCCTATGCCGATTACCGCCCAATTACGGCAAGCCAGATCCAATTGCTTACCACCGTGGCGACGACGGCTGCCAGCGGCCTGCACCAGGCACAGCTCTTTGAGGCCGTCCAGCGTGCGGAACAGCGTTATCGTGAGCTGTTTGAAGAAGCGCCGGTGATGTATGTAATCACCCGCCACCGAGAGGGCAGCCCTGCGGTTGTGAACTGCAATGAATTGTTTCTCACCACATTGGGGTATACGCGGGCGGAGGTCGTGGGACGGCCGTTAGCCGACTTTTACGCGCCCGAAGCGCGCGCCAAAATGATCGAGGGGGGTTACCAGCGGGCCCTCCAAGGGGAATTTCTTTCCGAAGAACGGGAACTGGTGGCGCGCGATGGCCGCATGGTTGAGGTCTTGTTACGCGCTATACCTGAAGTTGCCCGGGATGGGCATGTCACGGGCACGCGTGCCATGTTCGTGGACATCACCGAGCGTAAGCGATCGGAGGAAGCGCTGGAACAGCGCTTGCGCGAAACGCTGCTGCTCAACCGCGTGATTGCGGCCACCACCTCAACACTTGAACCCACCACTGTGCTGCAAACCGTCTGCCAGGAACTGGCACACGCCTTCGACGTGCCACAGTCTGCTGCGGCCCTGCTGGACGCTGACCGCACCCACTTGACGGTGGTCGCCGAATATTGTGCTGACGGCCGGCCGTCCGCGCTCGGCGCGGTCATCTCCGTCGCCAACAATCCGGCGACGCAATACGTTCTCGAACGTCGCCTCCCCCTCACTCTCACAGATGTGGGGACCGATCTACGGATGGAGGCCATACGTGATCTGATGAAAATGCGCGGCACAGTCTCACTGTTGATCGTCCCCCTGGTGATCCGTGATCAGGTCGTGGGCACCCTCGGATTGGATGCGCTCGAGCAGCGTGAGTTCAGCCCCGAGGCCATCGCCCTTGCCCAAAACGTGGCGGCGGCCACGAGCACAGCGCTGGAGAACGCGCGATTGTTCGCGGCCGCCGAGCGCCGCCTTAAACACATGCAGGCCCTGCGCAGCATTGACACGGCGATCACGGCCAGCCTCGACCTGCACCTCACGCTCAACGTCCTGCTTGATCAGGCCACGGCCCAGTTGCGCGTGGATGCGACCGACATCCTGCTGCTCGGCCCGCATTCTCAGAGGCTGGAATACGCCGCCGGGCGGGGATTCCGCACCCCTGCGCTTCAACACACCCGCCTGCGGCTGGGGGAAAGCTACGCTGGCCGCGCTGCCGTGGAACAGCGGATCATCCATATCGCGGATTTGCGCCACCGCCATACCGACTTCTTGCGCTCTCCGCTTTTTGCCCAAGAGGCCCTCGTGACCTACTATGGGGTGCCGCTCATCGCCAAAGGGCAGGTCGTCGGTGTTCTGGAAATCTTCCACCGCGCCCCGCTCGACCCTGACCCGGAGTGGCTGGACTTTCTGGCGGCCCTCGCGGTGCAGGCGGCCATCGCCATAGACAACGCCGCGCTGTTCGAACGTCTGCAGCGCTCGAACGCCGAACTGGCCGTGGCCTATGACGCCACCATTGAAGGTTGGTCGCGCGCCCTCGACCTGCGCGACAAGGAGACCGAAGGCCACACCCGGCGCGTGACCGAGATGACGGAGCGCCTGACGCGCGCCATGGGCATGAGCGAAGAAGAACTCGTCCACGTGCGCCGGGGCGCGCTGCTGCACGACATCGGCAAGATGGGCATCCCCGACGGCATGCTGCTTAAGCCGGGCCCGCTCACGGACGAAGAGCGGGCGATCATGCGCCAGCACCCGGTCTATGCCTACGAAATGCTCTCGCCCATCGTCTTTCTACGCCCGGCGCTGGACATCCCGTACTGCCACCACGAGAAGTGGGACGGCACAGGCTACCCGCGCGGGCTGAAAG
>Ga0209342_10008779_pt1 | contig 10131 bp, 9 predicted proteins | sample RifCSP16_2_FD_184023 | JGI IMG/M metagenome (GOLD analysis project Ga0209342, IMG submission 184023) | Soil microbial communities from Rifle, Colorado - Rifle CSP2_sed 16_2 (SPAdes) (version 2) | ecosystem: Environmental > Terrestrial > Deep subsurface > Rock core/Sediment | place: Rifle... | reverse complement strand
CTGGCTGATTCCGCTCGCGCCGCTCGTCGGTAGTGTCGTGAACATGGTGTTCGGGCGGTTCATCCGCGACCGCGCCCATTGGGTCGCGCTCCCCGCTGTCGGTCTCTCTTTCCTCTTCGCATCCCTTGTGTTCAGCCGTGTATGGCACGGCGAAGTGCTGCACGCGGCGCTCTCCGCCTGGATCGTTGCAGGGAGCTTCAAGACCGCGGTCACCGCTCACGTGGACCAGCTCTCGGCCCTGATGCTTCTCATCGTCACCGGCGTGGGCTTCCTGATTCATTGCTATTCCGTCGGGTACATGCACGGCGATTCCGGTTACGCCCGCTACTTCACCTACCTGAACCTCTTCGTCTTTTCGATGGTGATGCTGGTGCTCGCCGGAGATTTCCTGCTCCTGTATGTCTTCTGGGAGGCGGTGGGCCTCTGCTCGTATCTCTTGATCGGGTTCTGGTATCAACGCAAATCAGCGGCTGACGCCGGAAAGAAAGCGTTCATCGTGAACCGCGTGGGCGACTTCGGCTTTGGCCTGGGCGTGATGCTGCTCTGGACCACGCTGGGGACGCTCGACTATCAGGAGGTCTTCGCCAAGGCCGGCACGCTCTCCCCCGGCACAGCGACGGCGATCGCGCTTCTCCTCTTCATGGGCGCCTGCGGGAAGTCGGCCCAGCTCCCACTTCACACCTGGCTCCCCGATGCGATGGAAGGCCCCACGCCGGTGTCGGCGCTCATCCACGCCGCCACCATGGTGACGGCCGGCGTTTACATGGTCGCGAGGGCTCACGTGATCTTTGAGCGCTCGGGCTTCGCGCTGGACGTGGTGCTGTGGGTGGGGGCGCTCACCGCGATCTTTGCGGCCACCATCGGTCTCACGCAGACGGACATCAAGCGCGTGCTGGCGTACTCCACGATCAGCCAGCTCGGCTACATGTTCGTGGGGCTCGGCGTTGGGGCGTATGCGGCCGGGATCTACCATCTCATGACCCACGCCTTCTTCAAAGCGCTCCTCTTCCTGGGCGCCGGGAGTGTGATCCACGCGCTCCAGGGCGAGCAGGATCTCAGAAAGATGGGAGGCCTGGCGCCCCGGATGTTCTCCACCACGATGACGTTCGGGATCGGGGCACTGGCGATCTCGGGCTTCCCCCTGACGTCAGGCTTCTTCTCAAAGGACGAGATTCTTACCGCGGTCTATCAGAGTGGCCACCGCGGCCTGTGGGCGCTGCTGCTCGTGGGGGCGTTTCTCACGGTCTTCTACACCTTCAGGCTCTTCTTCTTGACGTTCGCGGGCGTGCCGAGAATGTCTCGGGACGTGGCGCACCACGTTCACGAGTCTCCACGCTCGATGACGCTGCCGCTCTGGGCGCTGGCGGTCCTTGCGCTGGCAGCGGGGTTTGTGGGGTTTCCCCTCGGAAAAGGCACTGCGATCTCGCACTTCCTGGCCCCGGTCTTTCCACTACACGCAGAGGGCGGTCATAGCGGCGCCCTGTTCGCGCTCTCAGCGGTCATCGCGGTTGGAGGAATTCTCCTTGCATGGGGCCTCTATGGAACCCGGCGGATCCGCGCCGAGGCGATCGGTCAGCCCAAAACGTTCGTGCACCGGCTGCTCCTGAACAAATACTACGTGGATGAGCTTTACGACCTTCTGGTTGTCCGGCCGATCTACGCGCTCTCTCAATTTGCCGCGCGCCGCTTTGACCTCGGCGTCATCGACGGGATCGTGAACGGCATCGGCCGGCTCGTGGTGAATATCGCCGGGCGGCTTCGGCGGATTCAGACGGGCTATGCGATGAACTACGCGCTCGGGATGCTGCTGGGCGCGGTGGCCCTGATCGGGTTGTTCCTCTTCCGATGAACCTGGCGAGTGCTCCCCTCCTGACGATCGTGACGTTTCTCCCCACGGCCGGGGCCGCGATGCTCCTCTTGCTCCCCCGCCACCGCGTCGCCCAGATTCGAGGGATCGCCTTCGCCACGGCGATGTTGTCGTTCATCGCTTCGCTCCCTCTGTATTTCGACTTCGATCCGCGCAGCTCGGATTACCAGTTCGTGGAGCAGGCGCGGTGGATCCCGAACCTCGGCATCACCTACCACGTCGGGATCGACGGCATCAGCCTCCTCCTGGTCCTGTTGACCACGTTTCTCTCGCCTCTGGCGCTGCTCTCGACCTGGCGCGCCATCGAGCATCGCCTGAAAGAGTTCTCGATCATCATGCTCCTCCTCGAAACGGGGATGCTGGGGGTCTTCGTGAGCCTGGACCTCTTCCTCTTCTATGTCTTCTGGGAGGCGATGCTGATCCCGATGTACTTCGTCATCGGGGTGTGGGGGGGAGAAAACCGGATCTACGCCGCGATCAAGTTCATCCTCTACACGATGGCGGGCTCACTGCTGATGCTCGTCGCGATCCTGGTGCTCTACTTCGCGCATGGGAACGCGACCGGGCGCTTCACGTTCGACCTACCCGCGCTCGTCGGGTTCTCGCTCCCCCCGGGCACCGAAGCATGGCTCTTCCTCGCGTTCGCGCTCGCATTCGCGATCAAGGTGCCGATCTTCCCGTTTCATACGTGGCTCCCCGATGCCCACGTGGAGGCGCCCACAGCCGGGAGCGTGGTCCTGGCCGGCGTGCTCCTGAAGATGGGGACCTATGGCTTCCTCCGCTTCTGCCTGCCGCTCTTCCCCCACGCTTCGATCGTGTTCACGCCGCTTCTGCTGGCGCTGGCGGTCGTCGGGATCATCTACGGCGCGTGGGTCTCGATGGTGCAGCCTGATCTCAAAAAGCTGGTGGCTTACTCCAGCGTGAGCCACCTCGGATTCGTGGTCCTCGGGCTCTTCACACTGACCCCTCAAGGGATCGTGGGGGGGATCATCCAGATGGTGAACCACGGGCTTTCCACCGGGGCCCTCTTCCTCTTGGTCGGAATCATCTACGAGCGGCGGCACACGCGTTTGATCGAGTCGTTCGGCGGCCTCTGGAGCTCCCTCCCAAACTTTTCGGCGCTCTTTCTCATCGTCACCCTCTCGTCGATCGGGCTGCCGGGGTTGAACGGCTTCGTCGGCGAATTCTTGATCCTGGTGGGCGCATTTCAGACTCACCGCGTGGCCGCGGTCCTCGCCACCACGGGGATCATCTTTGCGGCCGTCTACATGCTCCGGATGTACCAGCGGGTCGCCTTTGGTGAGATCCGGCATGAGGAGAACCGCGGCCTCAGTGACCTGAACGGCCGCGAGTGGGCGGTACTGCTCCCGGTGCTGCTCTTCATCGTGTGGATCGGCGTCTACCCGTCTCCCTTTACGGGAATGACCGAGTCGAGCGTCAACGCCCTGATCGCGCAAGTGAAGGCGAAAACGACAACCACACCTTCTGCCGGAGAGCTGCTTTCGCTGATGACCGGGTCTAGCAAATGATCGATTTCCCCGCGAACCCCCGACCCCTGACCCCTGACCCCGAACATGGAAATTAGCTTTCCCGCTGTGGCCTGGCGCCCCGTCGCGCCGTACCTGATTCTGACCGGGACGGCGTTGCTTGTCATCCTGCTCGATCTCGTTCCGCCCCATCGTCGAAAGCATCACCTGGGAGTCGTGGCGCTCTTCGGCGTTGTCGCCGCGCTCATGGTCTCGGTCTTCCTGTGGGGCCAGAGCGGGCGGGCCTTCCGCAACATGGTGGTGCTGGATAACTTCGCGCTCTTTTTCGACCTGATCTTCGGTTACTCGGCGGCGCTCGTGATCCTGCTTTCGCTCGACTCCTTGAGGCGACGGGGTGCGGAGCTGGCGGAGTACTACATCCTCGTGCTTTTTGCGGCAGGCGGGATGATCCTCATGGCCTCCGGGAACGATCTCTTGATCATCTTTCTCGGGCTCGAGCAGATGTCGATCTCCCTCTACGTGCTCGCAGGCTTCTTTCGCACAGAGCTTCGCTCCAGCGAGTCGGCGATGAAGTACTTCCTCCTGGGCGCGTTTGCCACCGGGTTCTTCCTCTACGGGATCGCGTTGATCTACGGCGCGACAGGCACCACCAACCTTGACGGGATCGCGCAGACGCTCCAACAGACCCCGCTCGGCCGCGACCCGCTGCTCCTCATCGGCGCGGCGCTTCTGCTGGTGGGCTTCGGGTTCAAGATCTCGTCGGTCCCGTTCCACATGTGGGTGCCCGATGTCTACGAGGGGGCGCCCACTCCCATCACCGCCCTCATCGCCACCGGCTCGAAGGCCGCGGCGTTTGCCGCGCTCCTTCGGGTCCTCTATGCGCCGATGCGCGGGCTCCAGCCTGATTGGGTGGTCCTCTTTTGGGGCCTCGCCGCGCTCACCATGACGCTCGGGAATGTCGTCGCCATCGCCCAATCGAACCTGAAGCGCATGCTGGCGTACTCGTCGATCGCCCACGCGGGTTATATGCTCGTCGGGGTGGTGGCGGGTGGGGCGTTTGGAACCGCAAGTGTGCTCTTCTACCTGCTGGTGTACACGTTCACGACGGTGGGCGCCTTTGGCGTGATCCTGCTCCTGGAGCGCAGCGGGGAAGAAGCGGTCGACATTCGCGACTACTCGGGGCTGGGGTTCCGCCACCCCGTGCTGGCGCTCACGCTCTCATTCTTTCTCCTCTCGTTGATCGGCGTGCCCCCCACGGCCGGCTTTGTCGGGAAGGTCTACCTCTTTGGGGCTGCGGTGCGCTCCGGGTACGTGTGGCTCGCTGTCATCGCCGTGGTCAACTCCGCGGTGGCGGCCTATTATTACCTTCGCCTGATCGTGTACATGTACATGCGTGAGCCCGAGGGAGTGGAGACCAGGTATGCGCCATCATTCGCCGGGGCGCTGGCGCTCGGCATCGCGCTCTGGACGGTCTTTCAATTCGGCCTCGCCCCCTCAGCGCTCTTTGATCTGGCTCAGGGCGCCGTCGCGCCTCTTATCCGATAGCAGGCCGTTGAAAACGGCCCATCTGCGCCGAAGCGAAATGTCAGATCACAGATATCAGTCTGGGAGGTCGGATTTCAGATGTCAGATGCCAGGATCGTACGGCCGTCCTTCAAACCCCGATTGCTTGAGCTTCGAATGCGTGTGTGGTAGTTTCAGGCCAACCGGGGACGTCGATGGACCACCTGATCATTAGTGAGCGGATGGATCAGGCCCTCTCGGCCAACCGCCGGGCTGAGCTGATTATTGTCCGTCTGGCCGGCGCCATTTTCGCGCTCTCCGTCGTCTCTCTTGTGTTCGCGTTCTGGACAAAGAGCCTCTTTCTCGGACTGGCCGCTCTGCTCCTGGGCGGGCTCCTGTACTGGCCGTTTGTCGAGATCAGGAAATTGCGCCGCGAGAACCTCTGCCTTGAGGCGATTCCCGCGCTTGCGTATAACTACTCGCCGGAACGCGGGATGGAAGAGATCGGGAAGCTCCTGGAGATGGTCCGGACCGGGAAAGATGATCCGTCCCGCTGAGAAAGCGATCCTCGCGACCCTTGAGGACCTCAAGCGCGAGAGCAGTTCATTCCGTCGCATTGTGAGCGAGGAGCCGGAGATCCGCGTGAAGTACGTGTCGCCAACGAGGCTGCGGCTGCCGTCATGGTCCCAAATCAGGGAGAGCATTGCCAACGTCTACCACGCCTTTTTGTTCGGCCAACCATGATCGCAGCGGGGGCACCCGGCCCGCCACGTTGATCTCTGCGTGAGCGCGGGCGTGGCGCAACGTATTGGCTCGAGCGCCGGCTTCGCCGGCGCAAGCTCAGGGCCCGCGCCGCAATTAGTCGCCCGCGCTGTCATCGCATGAACCGTTTGGCTGAGGCGGCCGAGCAGCCGTTTGACGCCATTATCATCGGGGGTGGCATCGCGGGGGCGGGGTGCGCGCGGGAGCTGGCGCTCCGCGGGATCCGCGTGGCGCTGGTCGAGAAAAGCGATTTTGCCTCCGGCACGACCTCGAAATCCTCAAAACTGATCCACGGCGGCCTTCGCTACCTGGAGCTCTTCGACTTCGCGCTGGTGCGCGAGTCGCTCCGGGAGCGGGAGCTGCTGAGGCGTCTTGCCCCGCATCTGATCCGCCCCCTCCCGTTTCTGGTGCCTGTCTATCGAGGGGGAACGCGACGTCTCATCAAGGTCCGGATCGGGATGCGCCTCTATGATCTCCTCACGCCAGCACAATCGGCTCAGCGCTCGCGAACACTCTCCACGAATCAGGCGCTCAGCCTCGAGCCTTCACTCGCACCCGGTGATCTCCTCGGCGCAGGCTACTACATCGACGACCTGCTCCTCTTTCCGGAGCGCCTCTGCCTGGAGAACGTGCTCTCGGCCCACCGCCTTGGGGCGCGCGTCTTCAACTACACCCAGGTCGAAGAGATTCTCCCCCTCAAGAACGGCCTCAGAGAACTGGTGGTGCGCGATCTCCTCACCAGAGAACCGTCGAAGCTCGCGGGGCGTCTCATCATCAACGCTGCGGGTCCGTGGGTGGATCAGATTCGCGCCATGGCCGGGGTCGAGGATCGCCGCGGGAGGCTCATCCGCTCGACAAAAGGCATCCACATTCTGCTCCCGCGGATGACCGACCACGCGATCTATCTCTCGGCGAAGGACGACCGGATGCTCTTCGTGATCCCGTGGCGCGAGTTTTCCCTCGTGGGGACGACGGATACGGACTTCGAGGGAGACCCGGATCGCTGCTGGGCCACGGCGGATGAGGTCGGTTACCTTCTCGGGGAAACTCGCCGGGCGCTTTCCGATCCGCGCGTGAGTGAAGACACGATTGCGTACACCTACGCCGGCGTTCGTCCGCTCTCCTGGGAGGCAGGCAAGCCGGCCTCGAAGGTTTCTCGTCAGCACCGGATGGTGTCGGAGGGACCGCGGAAGGAGATCCTCTCGATCACGGGGACCAAGCTGACGTGTTACCGGAGCCTGGCCCAGCACGTGGGAGAGCGCGTTGTCGCTCAACTCGGCCGGGGCGGTCCATCGAAGACGACGCGCCTGGCGCTTGACGGAAGTGATGAGGAAGCGGGGCAACTCGAAGCCCGAGCGTGGATGGATGTGGGTGACGAGATAGGCGCGAGCGGCCTCACACGTGACCAGCTTGAGTACGTGGTGGAGCTTTACGGCCGGAACTACCGGGCAGTGCTCTCTTTGGCCCGCGCCCTGCCAGACGGAGCGGCCCGTCTCTGTGATCAGAACCCGGACATCGTCGCTCAGCTCCATCATGCGGTCGCCCACGAGCTCACCTGCTCGCTCCAGGACTTCCTCTTGCGACGGAGCGGGATCGGCCAGAGCGCCTGTCAGGGGATGGACTGCGCGCCGGGGATCGCGGGGCGAATGGCCACACTCCTTGGCTGGAGCGCTCGCCGTCTCGAGGCCGAGTTGAGTGCGTACCAGGATCACGTCGAGCGGAACCTGAGGTTCCGGACCCGGAAGATCGGGACGTCTCGGAGTGAAGCGCAGTGAGACAGTGTCCACTGATCGTGGCCCACCGCGGTGGGGCCGGGCTCTGGCCCGAGAATAGCTTATTCGCGTTTCAGAGAGCCATAGGTCTCCACGTGGATTTTGTCGAATGTGATGTCCATCTCACCAAAGATGATGTTCCGGTGATCATTCACGATCCGATGCTTGAGCGGACCACGACCGGCCGTGGCGCGGTGCGTGACCTGACGGTCGACGACCTCCAGGGAACGGTGCGGCTGAAGGATCGGGATGGCTCCCTTATGGAACCCGGGAAAACCGTGCCTTCCCTGCTTGAGCTGGCACTGATGACTCGATATACCGGAGTCGGGCTCGTCGTGGAGATCAAAACGGATTCGCGCTACGCGAGGTATCCCGGGATTGAAGAGAAGGTGTTGGAAGATCTCAGGCAGATGGAGTTAATTCGTCTTTCTCGAATCGTGTCATTCGACCTTGAGACGATTCGACGTGTCCGTGATCTCGACCAGACGGCTCAGACTGGGGGGCTCTTTTCGAGGATGGGCCTGGCTCGTATGGGCTGGACACTCTCGGAAGCTCTGGAGCGCCTCGCGCCATTGGACTGTGCGCTGGCTGGCCTCGAATTCCCGCTTGTGGATCAGCGCGCGGTCGGTGAATGCCGGCGTCTCGGGCTCGGCACTGCGGCGTGGACGGTCAATGACCCGGCGGAAATGAAGCGGCTCGCCGACTTGGGAATCGATATCCTGATCACGGACCGCCCAGACCTCGCGCAAACCCTCCTGAACACGCCCTGACTCGAAACTCGCGCAGGCAAAACCCTGTGGGCCTTGTGCCTGACCGACGCCTTGCATCTCGACATATTTTTTTAAAAATCAGCTACTTTCAACTTCTTGTTTTTTACCCCTTGCCGTGATAGTGTTTCTCTTCACATGGTTCAGGTTGGGGAATGCGTCACTGATGAGCGGGGCGGACGGTGGAGAGCGAGCTCGTTGGGTCCGGTCAGTGGGCGTTGTCAGCACGCTTGGGATTACGCTCGTGGCCTCGACGCTCGTCGGTTTTGTGATCGGTTATTATCTCGATCGGTGGCTTGGCACGTCCCCTTGGCTCATCATCGTGTTTCTGCTCCTCGGGATTGTCTCGGGGTTCGTACAGATCTTCCGTTCGCTGCCGAGGCTCGACAGCATGGATCGTGATGATCGCGGCAGCTCCTGAGCCTCGCGCGCTGCTCCTTGGGATTTCAGCGTGGGGAGGCTTGGCTATCGTCGTCGCCTCTGCGCTGGGGCTCCTTTGGGGTGGGCTTCCGTCGGGCATTGGGCTCTTCATGGGCGGCAACCTCGCGCTGCTCTCCTTTTGGTGGCTGGGCGCGGAAACCATGAGGCTCTCACCTGATCGGGTGAAGACCTGGGCCCGGTTCGGCCTGCTCACCGCCCTCCGCTATCTCACTATTGTTGTGATTCTGATGATCCTGGTACGCGCGTCTTGGGTGAGCCTTCCGGCCCTGGCACTGGGGTTGGCCGTGCCTCTTCCCGTAATTGTGTGGAGAGGAATCAAGGCCGCCTCTCAATACGGCGAGTTCTCTGATCGAGCGCCGGCTTCGCCGGCGCAATCCTATGGGGGAGGTTCGGAAGAGGGGCATGCCCCCCTCCGAGGATAGATCGGCTCGTGATGGAACCTCATTCAAACCCGCTTGAGCACCCTCCGATCTTTCAAATTCCGGGCGTGCCAGATCCCGTAACATATACCTGGATCGTGATGGCCGTGTTGGTCTTGGTCTCTCTGCTGGCCACCCGGCGGCTGCAAATGGTCCCAGTGGGTCTTCAAAATCTGCTCGAGGTGGTGTTTGAACAAGTCCAGGGCCTCATCGACGATATCATCGGCCATGAGGGGCGACGGTATTTCCCGCTGATTGCGACCCTCGCGCTCTTCATTTTCGTTTCGAATCTCTTCGGACTGGTCCCAGGCCTCATCGCTCCAACCGCTGACCTGAACACCACTGCCGCGTGCGCGATCATCGTCTTTCTGACCTACCACTACATCGGGATCAAGAAAAACGGTGTGTGGAACTACCTCAAGCATTTCGCGGGCCCCATGCCGGCCTTGGCGCCGCTGATGTTCCCCATCGAGGTGATCAGCCACTTCGCGCGGCCGCTCTCGCTCTCAGTTCGCCTCTTCGCCAACATGTTCGGCGGCCACATGCTGATGGCCGCCCTCTTTTTTCTGGCGATTAACCTCTTCGAGTGGTCCTGGAAGGGATCGGGACTCTTTTTTCTTCTCGCCATGCCCTTGAATATCCTGCCGGTGTTGTTGATCGTCCCCATCCTGTTGTTGAAGCTTCTGGTCGCGCTGATCCAGACGTTTATTTTTGTGATGCTGTCGATGGTCTACATCTCATTGGCTCTTGAAGAAGCGGAGCACCATTAATCGCCGCACTGCGGTGCGGAGAAGGAGAGTGAGAAGCGGATATGCAAAGAGCAAACAGTGGGCTGATTCTCGGGATCGTGAGCGCGCTGGTGTTGGGGGTGGTGACGACGACGTTTGCGGCCGAGGCGGGTCAGGGCGGACAGGGGTTTCTGTCTTCCGCTTACGTGTTGACGGCTGGGTTCGCTCTCGGCCTGGCGGCCGGGTTGGCCGCATTGGGGCAGGGTCGCGCGGTGAGCAGCGCTGTTGACGCGATTGGCCGCCAGCCTGGAGCGGCGCAACGAATTCAGGTCGTGATGATCTTGGGACTGGCGTTTATGGAGTCCCTCGCGTTGTTCGTCACGAC
>Ga0209342_10008778_pt1 | contig 10132 bp, 10 predicted proteins | sample RifCSP16_2_FD_184023 | JGI IMG/M metagenome (GOLD analysis project Ga0209342, IMG submission 184023) | Soil microbial communities from Rifle, Colorado - Rifle CSP2_sed 16_2 (SPAdes) (version 2) | ecosystem: Environmental > Terrestrial > Deep subsurface > Rock core/Sediment | place: Rifle... | reverse complement strand
CTGGGAGTGCCCAGGGATTTCTTGAGCGTGAGGTCCGCCGGAGTGAGCTTGGCCTGGCCGATCAGCGACGGAACAGCGAGGGTCGCGGCCAATGCCAGGACGGCGAGCTTGCACCAGATTCGAATCACGACTTCCTCCTGTCAGGAACGCGGCGGTCGAGGCCGCGATGCGAAACCGCAGCGGTGCATTGTAATAGGATGCGGGTTCACAGTGAAGCGTTTGGGAGAAAAATGCGGGTTGGGGCGGAGGGAGCGCCGGGACAGACTCCGATCGGATCGGAGGCTAGAACATCTAGACAGCGAGCCGTTGAGAGATGATGAAGGGGAAGGCGGAAGGCAGGTTGGTAACAGACGGGAGCAGTCGTCTCAATCAAGTACAGCGCGGTCAACAACATGCAAATATAATCAACAAACTTGACAAAGATACACTCAATGTGTAGAATTCCCCTGTCTGTGGGGGCTATGCGAAGGGGAGGTATGTAATGGGCAAGATTATTGGCATTGATCTGGGGACCACGAACTCGGTCGTCGCAGTAATGCAGGGCGGCGAACCAACCGTCATTCCGAACCAGGAAGGGGCGCGGACGACGCCTTCGGTGGTGGGAATCACCAAGTCCGGGGAACGCCTGGTGGGGCAGGTGGCCAAGCGCCAGGCGGTGACCAATCCGGAGAACACCGTCTACTCGATCAAGAGGTTCATGGGGCGCCGGCACAACGAAGTCAGCGAAGAGATGAAGATGGTGCCCTACAAGGTGAGCCCGCAGGGCGAAGGCGTGGCCGTGGTCGCGCAGGGCAAACCGTTCACGCCGCCGGAACTTTCCGCGATGATCCTGCAGAAGCTGAAAAAGGCGGCGGAGGACTTCCTGGGCGAGAAGGTGACCGACGCGGTCATCACGGTGCCCGCTTATTTCAACGATGCGCAGCGCCAGGCCACCAAGGACGCGGGCAAGATCGCCGGCCTGGAGGTGAAGCGCATCATCAACGAGCCGACGGCGGCGGCGCTGGCCTACGGACTGGACAAGAAGAAGGACGAGACCATCGCCGTGTATGACTTCGGCGGCGGGACGTTCGACATTTCGATCCTGGAAGTGGGCGAGGGCGTGATCGAGGTAAAGGCCACCAACGGCGACACGCACCTGGGCGGCGACAACATCGACAACAAGATCGTGGACTGGCTGATCGAGGAGTTCAAGAAGGACGAGAGCCTGGACCTGCGCGGCAAGGGCAACGAGATGGCCTTGCAGCGGCTGCGCGACGCGGCCGAGCGCGCCAAGATCGAGCTTTCGACCACGATGGAGACGGAAATCAACCTGCCGTTCATTACGGCGGACGCCACCGGTCCGAAGCACCTGGTGAAGAAGCTGACGCGGGGGCGGCTGGAAGCGATGGTGGAAGACATCATCCAGCGCTCGGTGGGGCCGTGCAAGCAGTGCATGTCCGACGCCGGAGTGGATGCCAGCAAGATCAACGAGGTGGTGCTGGTGGGCGGGCAGACGCGCATGCCGCGCATCCAGGCGCTGGTGAAGGAACTGTTCGGCAAGGAGCCGCATCGCGGCGTGAACCCCGACGAAGTCGTGGCGGTAGGCGCGGCGATTCAGGGCGGGGTGCTGGGCGGCGAGGTGAAGGATATCCTGCTGCTGGACGTGACGCCGCTCTCGCTGGGCGTCGAGACGCTGGGCGGCGTGATGACGCCGCTCATCCAGCGCAATACCACGATTCCGACGCGGAAGTCGGAGACATTCTCGACCGCGTCGGACAACCAGCCGTCGGTGGAGATCCACGTACTGCAGGGCGAGCGCAAGATGGCCAACGACAATCGCACGCTCGGCAAGTTTCACCTGATGGGGATCCCCCCGGCGCCGCGCGGGATACCGCAAATCGAGGTCACCTTTGACATCGACGCCAACGGCATCCTGAACGTATCGGCCAAGGACCTGGCCACCAACAAGGAGCAGAAGATCACCATCACCGCCTCGACCGGGCTGAGCAAGGATGAGGCGGAGAAGATGCGGGCGGAGGCGGAATCGCACGCCGACGAAGACCGCAAGAAGGTGGCCGAGGTGGAAGCGCGGAACCTGCTGGATTCACGCGTCTACCAGATGGAGAAACTGATTCACGAAAACCGCGACAAGGTACCGGAGGACGACGCCAAGGCGGTCGAAGCGGCCATCGAGAAGGCCAAGAGCGCGCTGGCCGGAGGCAACGTGGATGCCATGCAGTCGGCGACGCAGGAACTGGAGAAGGCGTCCCACCGCGTGGCGGAAATCATGTACAAGGCGTCAGCGGCATCCGGGCCGGCGGGCCCCGCCGGCGGCGCGCCGCCGGGCGGCGACGGCCAGCCGCAGGACAAGAAGCCGGGCGAAGGCGAAGTGATCGACGCCGAGTACGTGGACGTCGACGAATCGAAACGGCCAAACTAGCAACCCATGAGCGAAGGAATCAGACGGGCAGGGCCTCCACAAGCGGTGCAGAAGCTGCGCGAGGGTTTTTATCTCGTGCAGCTGCCGCTGTCGGAGGTCCCTTCCGCCGACTGGAAGCGGCTTTTTTACGACGCGCAACAGTCGCCGCCGCCGGAATTCCTCCCGCGCACGGTGGACATGACGGCGCACTTGCTTCGCTTCCGCAGCGAGGCGGCGCATGTGGAAGAAAAGACCGGCTGGATCGACCGCTGGATCGACCGGGCCAACCAAAAGGAGGCCGCCATGGGCGGGCGCCTGGAGGAAGAGCGCCGGCGGCGGCGCGAGGAGCTGCAGCGGGAACAGGAAGAACTGGCAGGCTTGAACCAGCGCTGGGAAAAGCTATAGCGGAGGCTCTTGCGACGACCACCCTGAGAGATTCTTCGCGGAGTTTACTCCGGCCCCTGGCCGGGGCTCAGAATGACAATCGTGTTGTGGCGTGACATAGGAGCTTATGGCGACGACCAGCAAGCAGGACTTCTACGAGCTTCTGGGAGTTCCGCGCAAAGCCGCGCAGAAGGACATTCGCCAGGCCTACCGGAAACTGGCGCGCAAGTATCACCCCGACCTGAATCCCGGAGATAAATCCGCCGAGGAAAAATTCAAGCAGATCCAGGAAGCGTATGACGTCCTGTCGGATTCGAAGAAGCGGCAGGCGTACGACCAATTCGGCTTCGACGCCGACCGCCAGGGAGCGGGGCCCGTGGAAGACGCCGGCGCGGGCGTGCAGTTCGATTTCGGCGGGTTCGATTTCGGCGGCAGCGGGGGCACCAGCTTCCGCGACCTCTTCGGCCAATTTTTCCGAAGCGGCGGGGCCACAGCCCAAGGACCGATGCGGGAGCCCGGCGCCGACCTGGAATACCAGATCACCATCGGCTTCTGGGAAGCGGTGCGCGGAACGGTGAAAAAACTGACCGTCGCGCATCTGGAAAGCTGCCCCCCGTGCGGCGGCTCGGGCAGTTCGGGCGCGCCCCAGGCCTGCTCGACGTGCGGCGGCTCGGGACAGATCACCCAGACCAGCGGCAAGATGCGCTTCAAGGTGGCCTGCTCGCGCTGCGGAGGGACAGGGCGCGTGGGAGTCGCCTGCCGCACCTGCGGCGGCGACGGGCGCGTGCGCCGCAACGAAACCATCGACGTGCGCATTCCGGCGGGCGTGCAGACCGGCTCGCGCGTGCGCGTGCCCGGTCGCGGCAATGCCGGGACGCACGGCACGCCGCCGGGCGATCTCTACATCGTCACGCAGATGGAGCCGCACCCCTATTTCACGCGCCGCGGCGACGATCTGTACACGGTCGTGCCGATTACCGTGGCTGAAGCGGCTCTCGGCGCCAAGATCGAAGTCCCAACCCTCGACGGGCGCGCCCAGTTGCGCGTGCCCCCCGGAACCAGCAGCGGGCAGAAGCTGCGCCTGCGGGAAAAGGGCGTGCCGTCGGCGCGGCCGCAGGGCGAACGCGGAGATCTGTACGTCGAGCTGCAGGTGGTGGTGCCGAAGCCGGTGGATGAGCGCGTGCGCAACTTGCTGAAGGAGCTGCAGAAACTGGAGCCGGAAGATCCGCGCAAGGACCTGTTTGCGCGGGCCGGCGCGTAGAAGCCGTGGCGAGAGATGCCGCCCTCCCGGCAGGGAGCCGGGATAAATTCCGGGCGGCGCTAGGCAAACCCGAGGCGGAGGATTTAGGCATGGCCAAAACCAGCGCCAAGAAGAAAAAGAGCCGGGCCGGCTACATGATCAGCGCCGTGGCCGAATTACATGAGCTGCATCCGCAGACGCTGCGGCTCTACGAGCGCGTGGGACTGCTCAAGCCTTCGCGATCGGAAGGCAATACCCGGCTGTACACCGAAGCCGACCTGGAGCGGCTGGAGGTGATCCTGACGCTGACTCGGGAAATGGGCGTCAATTTGGCCGGCATCGAGATCATCCTCAACATGCGGGAGAAGATGGCCGAGATGCAGCGCCAGATGGAAGCGTTCACGCAATTCGTGCAGCAGGAGCTTTCGCGCGACCTGGTGTCCGCGCAGCAGCAAAAGCCCTCGCGGCATGCGCTGATGCGGCTGCCTGTGCGGCCCATGCGCGGGCCGAAGTAGAACTACACCGCCAGCGGCTAAAGCCGCTCGATGACGGCGACTGAATGTCGTGGCTAAAGTCACGACCCACAAGACGACAGCTTTTCGAAGCTCAAAGGCATCAAATCCCCCTTCAGACGCGGGGATTTTTTCTCCAGGTGGTCTGGACAAGACCCTCGCCTCTAAAGAGGCGAGCTACAATTGCCTGCGACGATTCCCACATTTGCAAGATTTCCACCGGCAGAAAATTCCCCGGCATGCTTGCGCCTGACGGCGCGGCGCGCCTATGCTTCCCACATGGCGCGACCTGATTGTCCTTTGTGCAGCGGCACGGGCTGGCGGCTGGTGGAGCGCGTGGAGGCCAACGAGCCGGCCGAGCGCGTGGTCGAGCGCAAGAATGCGCGCCCGGGCGTTTCGCTCGACGCGCCCAAGCTGACCTGGGCCGTCCCCTGCGAGTGCACCGGCAGCAACCGCGCCCAGCAGGCGCTGGCGCGCGCGCGCATCCCCAAGCGCTACGAACATTGCGATTTCGAAAATTTCGATACGGACCCCTACATGGACGGTCCGGAAACAAAGGCCTGGCATCGCAACCTGGCGCAGGCGCGCGTGGTGGTCGAGGCGTTCGCCCGGAACTACCCGACCGCCGGCGAGACCGGCCTGCTGCTGATGGGTTCCTGCGGCGTGGGCAAGACGCACCTGGCCGTGGCCGCCCTGCGGCAATTGATGCAGCGGGGGCACGAGGCGCGTTTCTACGACTACCGCGAGCTGCTGAAGGAGATTCAGGCCAGCTACGACCCGGATCATCCCGTGAGCGAAATGGGCGTGCTGGAACCGGTGTTCCAGGCCGAAGTCGTGCTGATTGACGACCTGGGCGCCAGCAAGCCTTCGCCCTGGGCCCTCGAGACCATCGGCCACATTCTCAACAAGCGATACAACGAGAAGCGCGTGACGCTGCTGACAACGAACTATCTCGATACGGCGGAAACAGCTCCCACGCCGATCCGCATGCCGTCGGGCCATGCGGTTGCTGCGGTACGCGAGGATTCGCTCACCGAGCGACTGGGGCAGCGGGTGCGCTCACGGTTGTATGAGATGTGCCGCACGGTTGAGATTGCCTCGCCGGATTATCGGCGCGAGATTCGGCAGGCGGGGCGCGTGCGTTCCTGAGCGTGATCAACTGTGGCACCCGCCTGCGGCGTACGCGGAACAGCAGATCCCTCGCTCCGCTCGGGATGACAAGCTCCAGGGAATCTTTGGCCTCGCGTTGACACTCCACAAATGGGCTGCTAACGTTTTTGTCTTCCCGAGGGAAGAGGAACGTTTCTGGCCGAATTTCTGCACATTCGATGGATGAACGTCCGGATACCGGCTGGAAAGCTGCACAGGCTGGCGCCGCTGATATTGGTCATCGTGACGACGGGATGCGCGATCCGGGTCAGCGAGAAGCGCCCGGTCACGCCGGAGCAGATTCGCGCGGCGCAGACGGCATCCAAGGAGCAGCTCATCGCCGCGTATGACGCGCAGGCCGGCGCCGTGCACAGCATCAATGCCGCGGTTGAATTGATGCCGGTCGCGGGCTCCACCTACAGCGGGCTGATCGAGGAGTATCACGACGTCAGCGGCTTCATCCTGGCGGCGCAGCCGGAGAAGATCCGCGTCATCGGCCAGGCGCCGGTGCTGGCCAAGAATATCTTCGACATGACCAGCGACGGCAAGGTGTTCCGCATCTTTATTCCGTCCAAGAACACGTTCCTGGTCGGGCCGACGGATCTGGAACGCACCTCGGACAAGCCAATCGAAAATCTGCGGCCGCAGCACATCATCGACGCGATTTTCTGGCCTGCCGTCCCCGCCGGGCAACCGGTGCTGTTTGAGGAGGCCGAGGCCGCGCCGGAGCGTTATTATGTGCTGACGCTGCTGCGGCCGGCCGATGCGGACCCGGAGATTGCCCGCAAGATCTGGTTCGACCGTGCCGACCTGCGCGTCTGGCGGGTGCAGATATTCGGTCCCGGCGGGCGCTTTGATTCGGACATCACGTATTCCGATTGGCAACCCGCCGCGGCAAGCGGTGCGGGAACCGCCGCGGCAAGCGGCGCCGGAATACTCTTCCCACGCACGATTCACATTCGCCGCCCGCAGCAGGATTACGCGTTGACCCTGTCCGTGACGCGGCTGACGCTCAACGCCGACATTGCCGACGACCGCTTCACCCTGGAGCAGCCGGCCGGCACGGAACTGGTGCGCCTGGAGACACCGGCGCAGGAACATCCATGATCGGGCAGATGGTGATGCGCAACCTGGTTCATCGCCCGCTGCGCACGGCGGTCAGTGTGCTCGCGGTGGCGGTGGAAGTCACGCTGGTCATCGTCATCGTGGGCCTGACCAGCGGCATGCTGCAGGAAACCGCCAAGCGCATCGAAGGCGTGGGCGCGGACATCATGGTGCAGCCGCCCTCGGCATCGGTGCTGCTGGCCTTCAGCGGCGCGCCCATGCCGATCACCATCGGTAATCGCCTGGAACAAATCCGCGACGTGCAGGCCGTGGCGCCGGTGCTGCTCCAGTTCAACGCCAACGGCGTGGAGATGGTGTACGGCATCGAGCCGGAGAGCTTTCGCGTGGTCTCGAACGGCTTCGTCTTTCTGGCCGGCGAAGACATGAGCGGCCCGAACGATATGCTGGTGGACGACTGGGCGGCCCGCTCGAAAAACCTGAAGCCGGGAGACACCTACCGCCTGCTGGATCACGATTTTCGCGTCAGCGGCATCGTCGAGCACGGCAAAGGCTCCCGCATCTTTGTGAATCTGGCGACGCTGCAGGAGCTTTCCGGCGCGCGCGAGAAAGCTTCCCTCTTTTTCCTGAAATGCACGGACAGCCGGAGCACCGAAGCCGTCATGGAGGAAATTCGCGCCATTCTGCCGCGCTACGAGATCCGCCCGCTCAAGGATTTTCTCTCGCTGATGACCTCGACCACCATTCCCGGCCTGAACGCGTTTGTGACCTGCATGATCGCGCTGGCGGTGGCTATCGGCTTCCTGGTGATTTTCCTTTCCACCTACAGCATGGTGATCGAGCGAACGCGCGACATCGGGGTGCTGAAATCCATAGGCGCCTCCCAGGCCTACATCACGCGGGCGCTGCTCAGCGAAACGGCGCTGATCTGCTCGGGAGGCATCGTCCTGGGCATCGCCGCCAGCTACGCCACCCGGGCGCTCTTTGTTTCCGCGTTGCCCACGCTGTCCATCCTGATCACTGCCGACTGGATCGTTCGCGCGGCGCTGATCGCGCTGGCAGGCGGTTTGCTCGGCGCCAGCTACCCGGCGTGGATGGCCAACCGCAAGGACGTCATCGAAGCCCTGGCATACGACTAGTCTCAGGGGCTGAAGCCCCGCCACGGGCGCTGTCCCATGTCGGAGCTGAAGCTCCGACCCCCTAACCACATCCATTCGGCCAAGCAAAATCCGCGCTAGGCGAGCGTCACAACCACGGCTAGAATACGTTGGCTTTTCAGGGGACGAAAAGCGCGCATGACCTCAGTGGAACCGATACTCAAAACGGAAGACCTCTGGAAGACCTATCGCTCCGGGAAACTGGAGACTTCGGCGCTGTGCGGCGTGAATTTTCAGGTGCTTCCGGGCGAATTCGTGGCGGTGATGGGGCCTTCGGGCTGCGGCAAGTCCACGCTGCTGCACGTCATCGGCGGCCTGGCGCGGGCGACGCGCGGGCGCGTGCTGGTGGACGGCAATGACCTGGCCACGATGGGGGATGCCGAGCGGACCAAGCTCCGGCGGCACAAAATCGGCTTCGTTTTCCAGCGATTCAATCTCTTGCCGACGCTGGACGCTTTTGGCAATATCGCCATCGCGCAGCATATTCACGGCAACGGTTTCGATCCTCACCGGTTCGAGAGAGTGACGGAGATGCTGGGTCTCACCTCACGGCTGCACCACCGCCCCGCCGAGCTTTCCGGCGGCGAGCAGCAACGTGTGGCCATTGCCCGGGCCATCATCAACGAGCCGAAAATTGTCCTGGCGGACGAGCCGACGGGCAATCTCGACACCAGGAATTCGGAAGCCGTGCTGAGCATGCTGAGCCAGTTGAACCGCGAGCTGGGCCAGACCATCGTCATGATTACGCACAATCCGGAAGCCACGACGTACACCCAACGGGTCGTTCACATGCGCGACGGCGTAATCGTTGACGGCGCGACGGCGGATTGAGCGCTATGCGTACTTTGTGGAACGGGCTGGTGCGCATCGTGTTCTGGTCGTTTGAACGCGGCACGTTGCCCTATGATGTCGCCGTGGGCGTGATCGTGGTGTTCGTGCTGCTGTCGCCGCGCTCCTGGTTCAACGACCGCCCGCGGCCGAACGCGGTGACGGCGACCGCGACGCTTCCCGCCACGGTCGAGTTGCGCGGGGCCGATCCGGTGGACGGCGCGCCGATTTACCGCGTCGACGCCCGGCTGATCACGGCCGGCGCTCCCGACCTCGAAGAGCAGCTGCACGAAGCCGTTCGCAAGCACGCCAGGCAGCCGCCCCGCGGCGGCGCCTTCGAGATCCTGCGCGTTGCGCCGGTGCCCGGGCGTGACGGCGCCGTGGCGTATTACGACGTCCGCGTGAGACCCTAGGCAATTTCGGGCAAGAAGTATCTCCATTCCTCTTCGAGGCATCTTAGTCAGTGTGATAGGATGCGCGAGCCGCTTTTTCCCAGGGATTGCGAGGATCATGCCCGGTATTTGCAATATTCGCAGGTGGATGGCGCTGCTGCTGGCTGCGGCAACGCTCGGGGGCGTATCATCCGGCGCCGCGCCGTCGTGGGCGGCCGCGCAGGCCCGTTCCTGGACGATGGATGAAATCCTCCGGCAGGTGGACCGCGGCGCCAAGGAGTTTCAGAGTCTGACGGCCGACATCGAGCGCACCAAAGTGACCGTCGTGGTCGACGACCATTCCACCGAATCGGGCCAGATACGCCTCCGGCGCGACTCCAGGATGCGCATTGACCTGACTTTGCCGGACCCGCGTACGATTCTGCGCATCGGCGACAAACTGTATATCTACAATCCCAAGATTCGCCGCGTGGAAGAATACAGCCTGGGCCAGCACCGCGCCCTGCTCGACCAGTTCATCCTGCTGGGCTTCGGCACCACCGCCGACGACCTGCGCAAGAGCTACCTGATGAGCGTGGAAGGCGAGGAATCGCTCGGCAGCCAGAAGACCGTGCGGCTGCAGCTCATTCCGAAAGATGACGACGTGCGCAAGGAAATCTCGCACATCGAGGTGTGGCTCGATCAGGCCACCTGGGTTCCCGCGCAGCAGAAATTTCACGAAACCGGCTCGGGCGATTATTTCACGGTCCGCTATACCAACGTCACGCGCAACGTTCCCATCCCCGATACGCGCTTCCGGCAAAACTGGCCGGCCGGCGTGACCCGCGTCAAACCGCAGGGCTGAGCGGAGATTCCGCCGCCGGAGGAGCGTCAGCGCTTTTTCGCGACGCGCCTCTCTTGCTCGAGCAGTGTCTTCTTACGCTCGATGCCGCCGCCGTAGCCGCCGAGCCCTCCATCGCCGCGAATCACTCTGTGGCACGGAATCACCAGCGATACGGGATTGGTGGCGC
>Ga0209342_10008777_pt1 | contig 10133 bp, 15 predicted proteins | sample RifCSP16_2_FD_184023 | JGI IMG/M metagenome (GOLD analysis project Ga0209342, IMG submission 184023) | Soil microbial communities from Rifle, Colorado - Rifle CSP2_sed 16_2 (SPAdes) (version 2) | ecosystem: Environmental > Terrestrial > Deep subsurface > Rock core/Sediment | place: Rifle... | reverse complement strand
CGCGTTGGGGAGACCGTTCGTGGACTCGATCAAGAGCTCGCGCCACGCGAACATGAAGGAGCTCATCCCACCGGGAGGCCACATCCGCGTGCTGTTCGCCTTCGATCCCCGGCGCATGGCGATCCTTCTGATCGGCGGGGACAAGCGTCATCGGTGGACCACGTTCTACGAGGAGATGGTGCCCGTCGCCGACGACCTGTACGACGAGCACCTGGCGCAGCTGGCCGAGGAGGGATGGACCGGATGAGCAGGCGAGGATCGTTCAAGGAGCTGAAGGCTCCGATCGAGGCCGACCCGTCACGTCGGGCGCGGGTCGACGAGAGGAAGCACGCGATGCGTGACGTTCTCGCCCTCGCCGAGCTCCGCGCGTCACGCGAGGTGACCCAGGAGGGACTCGCCGATGCCCTGGGCGTCTCGCAGCCGAACATCTCCCGGATCGAGCACCAGGACGACGCCTACCTGTCGACGCTGCGCTCGTACGTGGAGGCGCTCGGGGGGCGACTCGAGGTACGGGCCGTATTCGATGACCAGACCGTCGAGCTCGACGTGGCCTCAACCACCTGAAACGCGCACCTCTGCGCCGGTGTACAGGTCGTCGATGCCTCGTATCCTGGGGCGATGCCGGCGTACGAGTACATCTGCCTCGGGTGCGAGCGGCCGTTCGAGCACCAGCGCTCGATGACCGCCTCGGTGCAGACCCGGGTCGCGTGTCCGTCCTGTGGCGACGAGCGCGTCCGCCGGCGGTTCTCGTTCGTCGCCTCCACCTCGTCGGGGGACGCCTTCGGCTCGGCATCCCGCGGCGGGTGCGCCTGCGGGGGCGCCTGCGCCTGCGGTCACTGAAGTCTGCGCGGATCTGTCCACATGGCCGACAGGTCGACCGCAGTGGTTCTCACGGCGTTTCAACACCCTCCTCGCGGAAGCCGTGGAGGAACTCCCGGACGGTCGCGGCCGCCTCCTGGCGCAGCCGGGCTCTCTCATCGTCATCGTTCGGCGCGGAGAGGAACGATGCGTACGCGTTTGGACCATCCTGGCGGAAGTCCTGGAACCGCTCCTCGAGAAGGGCGAGGGCTTCGTCCACCTGTGGATGACGAGCTACCGCGCTCGACCTGGCGGCGCGTCCCGCCTCACGAGGACCACCCGCGTGGTTGAGGAGCGTGAAGACGAGGTCGTACGCATCCTTGTTCTCGTGTCGGTCCTGGAACGCGAGGATCTTGAGCACCGTGTACGGGAGCACGTTCGCGACGCGCACGGTGACCTTCGAACGGCCCCCGCCATCGAGGCGCTCGCCCTCGATGGCGCGCTGGACGAAGTCGTCGCGCACGAGATGGGCGCCGCGGACGTTGAATGCGCCCAGCCCCGATCCCGTTGACTCGCCCTTGGGGCGGAAGATGGAACCGGGCTCCACCTCGTCGGTCTCGCACAGGAACTCGACGACGACCGGGAGCCCGTCGACGTCGCGCGCCCACCGGAAGCTCGGCTCCTCCTGCGCGAATCGCGCCTTCTCCAGGTTGTTCTTCAGGGTGCGATATGTCTCCGGCGTCTCGTCCCCGAGGGCGAGTCCGATGACGAGGTCGATGTCGGTCGTTCCGACGTGGGCTCGCGCACCCTCGGGGAGCTGCCCGACGAGATACCTCGGGGCGAGGCCGCCGGCAAGGTAGATGCGCTCGCGCCAAGGACCGAGGTCGCCGAGCAGCGTTAGCAGGGCACGCTCGCAGCGCCCCGTGGTCTCCTCGTCGTAGTCGCTGTGGTACCGGCGCGGGCTCAAAACCCGATCACCTGCCGGCGCAGATCCTCCGCCTGCTCGCGGCCGCGCCGCGGGTCGCGTCGCAGATCGGAGTACAGACGGAAGCGATTGGCCAGCCACAGGCTCCGCTTCTTCTCGCGGAAGGCGAGCGGCGTGTCGTCCTTCGCCTGCAGGAAGACGACGTTCTGGCCATCGGTGACGGGATCTGCCCCTGCTCCGTCGTACAGCTCCTCGGGTGCTGCCGTCGCTGTCACCCACACGTCGACGACGGGAACCGCCGTGATGAAGGGTGCGACCAAGCTCGCGGCCGCCGCTCCGGTGAGTGCGTAGTCGATGCCCCTGCGTCCCAGGTTGGTGCCCAGCGCCTCGATGAGCTGCTGTGGTGTCTGCGCGAGGAGGTAGGCAGGCATCCGCGTAGCGCGCTCCACGTTCTCCTCGGCCCACAGGTCGAGCAGGGCGGTCGGGTCGGTGATCCGACGCACGCGCTTGGGACCGGTGCCCTGTGCCGCGACGATCCCTTCTGTCTCCAGGCGAGCGAGGACGCGGTGTGCCAGTCCGCCCGACACCCGCGCCTCTTCGGCGAGCTTCTTGACCTGCCATGCACGGTCGTGGTGGAGCAGGAGTGCCTGAGCGACGACTCCGGCCTTGCCTTTCAGGCGGGTCGGCGGAGCGTCTCCGACCTTCTGCTCCGGACGTCCGTGGCCTTCCAGATGGAAGAGGAGGCCGGGCAGCTCGATGTGGGCGTTCCCGAGGCCGTCGATGACGGCGATGCCGTGCTCCTGCAGGATCTTCCGAGCTTCAGCCGTGGTCTCGCCTGCGATGAGCAGGATGGGCTTGTCGGGCCGTTCGTGGGCGTCGTGCACGAGCTGCCAGGCCGTGGCCGGGTTGGCACGCCGCTTGAACTCGACGGCGACAGGGACGCGGGTGCCGGCGAAACGAAGGATGGGATCGACCCCACGATCCGCGCCGCCAGGCTGGGCGATCACGGCCAAGCCAGGGATCCCCCGCAGGATCTGGAGAGCCCCCGCCTCCAAAGGTCCCTCTAGATTCACAAATTTGGGCTTATTCACAACATCTATGAAGATAGCGGATTCCGTGAACAATGTCCATCCATCGAAACGGCTCGCCAGGTACTTCTGTAGCGCCTCGCGAGCCACCTCACTCACCGTCCGGCGCCGCGCAGCGCTCGGCCGCTCAGCTCTCAGCGAGCCTGGCGCGCACCCACTCGGCGAGTTGTTGCTCGTCGAGCTCTCCGGCTGCCACTCCCTCGATCACGCGCACGCTCTCGGCTCCCTCAGGGTCGTCGTCGGGTGGAGGTGTCCACCGGTAGCCGTTCCGCTCTGCGAACTCGACCGCACACAGGAAACCGACCCGCTTGTTGCCATCGGGCAAGGCATGGTTCTTGATCAGTCGGCGGCAGAGCACGGCCACCTTGTTCGCGAAGTCCGGATAGAACTCGACGCCTCCGAACTGGGCCGCCGGCGCGGCGAGGGCCGACTCGGCCAGATCGACCCGGATCGCGAGGGCGAGCTCCTCGGCTGGGGTCTCGAGCACTGCCTCCGCGATCAGCAGGTAGTCGGCGAGGTCGAGGTAGTGAACCTCGCTCAAAGGGCGAGCTTCTCCAGGATCTTGCGGTTGCGTTCGAGGGAGGCCTTGAGCCTTGCGCGGAAGGCCGCGTCCCGGCGCCGCGTCTGGATGTGCTCGCTGATCGCCTGGCGGATCGCCTCGGAGACCGGCACGCCGTCGACCTCGGCTACCGCCGCCAGCTCAGCAGCCTGATCGGACGGGATCCTCACGGTCATCGCCTTTCGTTCCATCTCCTGCTCCTAGATCGGCTCGGTGTGCGTTGCATCATGATACCGCGGTGTCACGATGGCGACTAAACCCTCACGGAGCCGCCGATGCCGAGAGAAGTATCGCTCGGTGGTGGAGGATCGGCCGGGTCGACTCGCCCCCGCGTGATGGTGTTCACGGACGTCGAACTCGCACCCTGGGGCAAGCGCTCCACAGCTTGCAGGGAAGGACTCCTCTGTCAGAGGTGCGATGTAGAGATGCTTCGGTTTGAGCACGAACGTCTACATCGACGCTTTCAACCTCCACTACGGCTGTCTGAAGGGCACGCCCTATCAGTGGCTCGATCTCGGCCTGCTCTGCCGACTCCTTCTACCCGGTTACGCGGTCAACCGGACCGTTACTTCACGGCCATCGTCGAGTCACGGCCCGACGACCCGGGCCACCAGCAGCGTCAGCAGGCTTGCTCATCGCAAGGCGTCGAACGCGGCCTCCCCACCGACCCGTCCCTGATCCTGACCGGCGACGATCCGGGGCGATGGCGACGTACGAGCACCTCTACGCCTGCGTACGGGCTGTCGGTGCCCCGTGCTAGCCTCGATGGGTTCCGGCAACGGGCCTCCACCGGAGAGGATGCGAGAGCGATGGACCTCCTCGGAGCATCGATCAACGCGGCGGTGATCGCCGTCGTCGGTGCGCTCCTGGCGTGGCTCGGCAAGGGCCGATTCGACGCGCTCGACGGCAGGATCGATCGGATGGAGACCCGGCTGGATGGCCGGATCGACACGCTCCGGTCGTCGGTCGACGCGATGCGCTCGGACCTGACGCAGGTGGCGCTCGCGGTCGGTACACGGCCCAGAGCGCAGAACGACTGACCTGCCCTACCGGTGTCCCGGGCGTTCGATTCGCGAGCGTGGGCCACCCGGGGCGCCTCCTCCGTCCCGAACCTCGCCGATCGGCTCGAGCGCGATGACCGGGATCGTGCGCGTCGTCCGCTTCTCGTACTCGGCGAAGGCGGGACGCCGCTGCACCTGGCGGGCGTAGAGCTCGTCGCGCTCGGGGCCGGTGATCATGGTGGCTCGGACCGGGATCCGGCGCGTGTCGACCTCGATCTCGGCGTTCGGATCCGCGAGGAGGTTGCGGTACCACTGCGGGTCTTCGGGCGAGCCGCCCTTGGACGCGATGATCACGTAGCGCTCGCCGTCGGGCAGGTACACCAGCGGGTTGACGCGCGGCTGGCCGCTCTTCGCGCCCTCGGTGTGCAGCAGGAGCATCGTGGCGCCCTCGAAGGGGCCGCCGACCGTGCCGGCGTTGGCGCGGAACTCCTGGATGACCCGCGCGTTGCGCTCGTTGATGTCCGTCACGGTCAGGAGGCTACCTGGCTGCGTCGCCGCAGCAGCGCCCGCACATGCGGTGAGCTCGATCCCTCCGTGGTACGGGCTGTCGGAGCTGCGTGCTAGCCTCGTCGGGTTCCAGCGGTGCGTCTCCCCCGGAGAGGACACGAGGTCATGGACCTCCTCGGAGCATCGATCAACGCGGCGGTGGTCGCGGGCGTCGGCGCCCTCCTGGCGTGGCTCGGTAAGGGCCGCTTCGACGCGCTCGACAACCGGATCGATCGGATGGAGGGCCGGCTGGATGGCCGGATCGACGCCCTCGAGTCGCGCTTCGACGATCGGATGGGAGTGATGGAGTCGCGCTTCGACGATCGGATGGGAGCGATGGAGTCGCGCTTCGACGATCGGATGGGAGTGATGGAGTCGCGCTTCGACGATCGGATGGGAGTGATGGAGTCGCGCTTCGACGATCGGATGGGAGCGATGGAGTCGCGCTTCGACCGCCGGGTCGACACGCTTGAGGGCCGGTTCGACGGGCTCCAGGGGTCGATCGACGGGATGCGCTCGGATCTGACGCAGGTTGCGCTCGCCGTCGGCGTCCGGCCTCGAGCCCAGAACGACTGACCTACCGCCGCGGGTCTGGCGAGCCGCCCTCGGATCCCGGCGACGCCTCGATCCTGGAAGAGGTATCGGTCGCGCCCAGGGATCGGCTGCCGCCGCGGATCAGCGGCCCTCGCGGTGCGCGTGCAGCGCGAGTCCGGGCAGGAGCGTCTGGATCCGCTCGAAGTCGGTGTCCCTGGTCCAGGCGGTCCACACGTCACCCGAGAACCTGGCACGAGGGCGGCTCGCCGTCCGTGATCGGGCTCACACCGGCCCCGCCAGGGCGGTGCGTCGGCGGCGGTGCCTACCCTGGCGGCGGCGGAAGGAAGGCAGGGACCCGTGGCGCTCCCCCTCGGCAGCGGTCGAACGCGTCTGGCCACCCTCGTGGTGGTGGCGCTCCTCGCCGCCTGTACCGGCGAGACCCCTGGGTCGACCGTCACGGGGCCGTCCGCGCCCGCGGGTGCGACCGCGTCCACCTCGCCGGTCGAGTCTCCGTCGGGCACGAACGCGCTCGTCACCCGCGTCGTCGACGGGGACACGATCGAGGTCCGCCACCGGGGCGAGCTGCTCACCGTGCGCCTGATCGGCATCGACACGCCCGAGTCGGTCGCGCCGGACGAGCCGGTCCAGTGCTTCGCGGTGCAGGCCTCCGCGTACACGACCGAGCGCCTGGACGGCGAGCGCGTCCGCCTGGAGTTCGACGTCGAGCGTCTGGATCCGTTCGACCGCACGCTCGCGTACGTGTGGCTCGGGGACGAGCTGTTCAACGAGACGCTCGTGCGCGAGGGCTACGCGTTCGTCACGACGTTCCCTCCGAACGTGCGCTACGTGAAGCCGTTCCGGGCCGCGGAGCGCGAGGCCCGCTCGGCGGATCGGGGAGTATGGGGTCGGTGCGTACGGCCGGACGCGTGCGACCCGGCGTACCCGGACGCGTGCATCCCGCCGCCACCGCCGGACCTGGACTGCTCCGCCGTCGACGAGCGTGGGTTCGCGGTTCTGCCGCCCGATCCGCACACCTTCGACGGCGATCACAACGGCATCGGGTGCGAGACGGGTTAGGGGTGCGACGATCGGGAAGTCGACTTCGTGCTGCGCAGGGGCAACCGGCTCACCGCGATCGAAGTCACGAGCGGTCGGCGGAGAAACTCCCTTCCGGGACTCGCCGCCTTCTCGACCGAGTTCCGGCCGACCCGGAAGCTCCTCGTGGGAGGGCAAGGTCTGCCGCTCGCTGAGTTCCTGAGTGAGCCGGCAGCGAGGTGGCTCCGTTGACGCCTACCCAGGTCCAGGGCGTGTTTGGGGGATCGGGCGCGAGATCGTCTAGGGGCCGAAGCCGGGTGCGGTCACCGCGATGCCGGCCGCGGCGGCGGCCTCGGCGAGGCGTCCGTCGTACGTGACGAGGGTGGTGACGTCCTCGGCCAGGCTCAGCGCCGTGGCGAGGTGGATCGCGTCGAGCGTTCGAAGGCCGGCGGGGGACAGGTCGCCCGCGCCTCGCAGGATGGCGTCGTCGAGCGGGACGAGCGCGACTCCCTCGAGCACCTCCCGAGCGCGGCTCACCCGGCCTCGCGCGCGCCTCACCGCACGGACGACCTCCGTCCACGCGAGCGCGCTCGAGACCACCGACGGATCGGCTCGCACCGCCTCGACCAACGCAGGCGTCTCGGGCTCGCGCGCCACCAGCTTCACGATCGCGGAGGAGTCGAGGTAGAGCATCTCGTCACAGACGCTCGGTGCGCTCGTTCAGCAGGGCCTCACTCGTACGGGAGGAGGTCTTACCCCGGGGAGGGAGCAGCTCCAGGAGATCCGTCCGGGGAGGGGTGACGCGACCGGCGGCCATCAGTCGGGCGAGCGGACCCTCCGGCTCACCGAGGGGCGCCAGTACGGCGACCGGCCGTCCGTGCTCCGTCACCTCGAGGCGCTCGCCACGTTCAACGCGACGGAGGTACTTGCTCAGGTTCTGCCGCAGCTCGCGGACGCCCACCCGCCGGTCCTCCATGTAGCACACGGTAGCACATCGAGTCGGTCTGGGCGGGTTGGCGTAGCAGCGGCGTGAACGTTGCGGGAACGCCGGCGGTCGCCTACGGGTTGAGCGCTTCGAAGACGTCGAAGATCATGAAGGCCGGCCAGAAGATGCCCTGGAAGATCGCGCCAAGGTGCTCCCAGAACGAACCCGCCTGCTGCCAGAAGTAGACCCAGGCGCCGAAGATGCCCAGGCCGTAGATGGCGCCGCCACCTGCCGCCGCGCCCGCTTTGCTGCTGCTCATCGCCATCCACCTCCATCGTCGACGCAGCAAGTCTCCGTCCCCGGGGATGATGGCGCACGGGACCAAGGTCCCGCATCCTCACCTGGCTCGGCCTAGGTCGCGCGTCTACCCGGGGTCGGCCGGGCTCGAGGGCGATGACCGGGATCGTGCGCGTGGCGCGCTTCTCGATGACCCGCGCGTTGCGCTCGTGGCTGTCCGTCGAGCCCACCCCTCTCGTTCATCGCCCCCACCTCGCCGGGAGACACCCTCGGCTCCGGATCCCGCGGCGGATGTGGGTGCGGGGGCGCCTGCGCCTGCGGTCACTGAACCCGGCGAACCCCGAACACCCGTTCGTGTCAGACCCCCCGGCGATACTGAGGGTCCAGCGCGGCCCCGCGCGCGGAAGGAGGCCCCCTCATGAAGCCGACCGTGCGGTTCGAGCACGAGCTCCTCGCCGTCGAGTCCGAGCACGACGTCTGGTGCATGCTCGAGCTCTCGGCACCACCGGCTCCCAGCTCCCTCGAGCGCCGTCCCCTATCCGTCTCGCTCGTCGTGGACCGCTCCGGCTCGATGGCCGGGCGCAAGCTCGAGGTCACGCGCGCGTGCGCGGAGTTCCTCGTGCAACGCCTCACGCCGGCCGACCGGCTGTCGCTCGTCACGTACGACGACGAGGTCGAGCTCCGTGCGCCGCTGTTGCCGATCGACGGCAACCGCGACGAGCTGCTGCGCGCGGTCCGGCACATCGTCGCGGGCGGGCAGACCAACCTGTCCGGCGGGTGGCTGAAGGGCGCCGAGACCCTGCAGGGCGCGCCCCAGGACTCCACCCGACGGGTGCTCCTGCTCTCGGACGGTCTGGCCAACGTCGGCATCACGCAAGCGCCCGCGCTGTCCGACGCCGCGCGGAGCACGCTGGAGGCGCACGGGGTGACGACCTCGACGATCGGGTTCGGGGCGGACTTCGACGAGGACCTGCTGGCGGGCATGGCGGACGCGGGCAGGGGGTCGGCGCACTTCGCGGAGACGCCGGACGACGCGCCGGGGATCTTCGCGCAGGAGTTCGAGGACCTCGTGTCGCTCGTCGCGCAGAACGTGAGCCTCGAGATCCGTCCGGCGGCCGAGGTCGGGTTCCTCGGGGTGCTGAACGAGTTCCCGGTGGTCCCGGTGCAGGGCGGCGTGCAGGTCCAGCTCGGCGACGCGTTCGCCGACGAGCGGCGGCGGGTGGTGTTCCAGCTGCACGTCCCCAGCGTCGCGGCGCTCGGCGTGATGACGGTGGCCGGGCTCGTCCTGCGCTACGTCTCGGTCGGGCAGGAGCTCGCGTCGCACGAGGTCCGTGTGCCGCTGCTGGTGAACCGCGTCTCGGCCGATGAGGCGGTCGGCTCGGCCGCCGACGCCGAGGTCACCGAGGAGGTCGTGATCCTGTCCAGCGCCAAGGCCGGCCGCGAGGCCCGCGAGCTCGCCGACCGCGGCGACCTCGCCGGGGCCGAGCGCACGCTGAGCGAAGCCGTCGACCGGCTCTCGAAGACCGCGGAGGGCTCGGCGCGCGCCCAGGAGCTGTTGGACGAGGCCGCGTTCTGGCGGGCGCGCTCGGACCAGTTCTCCTCGGGGATGTACGACGCGATGCAGCGCAAGCAGATGCTGTTCCGCGAGCGCTTCATGAAGCAGAGTCGCCGTTCCCGCGACGACGAGGAGGACTGACCCGATGCCGAGCGGGTGAGGGCCCGTGGGATGATGGCCGCCATGGACAGCCTGGACCGACTTCGAGGGGTCGCGTCGGGCTCCTTCGAGGGGACACCCGTCGTGTTCGCGTACCTCTTCGGCTCGGTCGCCGAAGGGCGGGCGGGGCCCGCCAGCGATGTCGATGTGGCGGTGTACCTCGAGACCGATGTCACGTCCGAGCGGTACCTCGATCTCTCGCTTGAGTTGGCCGGGACGCTGTCGGAGGCGTCGGGCGTGGGTGGCATCGAGGTCCTCGTGCTCAACGAGGCGCCCCTTCCGATCAAGGGTCGGGTGGTGCGGCAGCGGATCGTGCTCTTCTCGCGGGACGAGCCGGCGCGGGTGGCCTTCGAGAGCCGCACGCTCCGCGAGTTCTTCGACTTCGAGATCCACGCCGCGCCGATGGACGAGCGGATGCTGCGCGAGATCGCCGAGGGGCGGCGCTGATGGTGGACCCCGGCCGCCTCCGGAGCCTGCTGGACCGCCTCGGCGAGGAGATCGAGCACCTCCGCCGTCTGGCAGCCATGGCACCCGAGGAGGTCCTCGGCGAAGCCGGGGTGCTTCGCTCGGAGCAGCTACCCGCGTTGCAGGAGATGGCCCGGTTCCGGAACCTGCTGGTCCACGGGTACCAGCGGATCGATGACCGCAGGGTCCTGGAGATCCTCGGGTCCCGCCCCGATGATCTCCACGCGTTCCGGGCCCAGATCGCCC
>Ga0209342_10008775_pt1 | contig 10134 bp, 10 predicted proteins | sample RifCSP16_2_FD_184023 | JGI IMG/M metagenome (GOLD analysis project Ga0209342, IMG submission 184023) | Soil microbial communities from Rifle, Colorado - Rifle CSP2_sed 16_2 (SPAdes) (version 2) | ecosystem: Environmental > Terrestrial > Deep subsurface > Rock core/Sediment | place: Rifle... | reverse complement strand
TACGGCCTTGGCGTGATGTATGAAGCAGGCCGCGGCGTGCCACAGGATGACGCCAAGGCTTTCCAGTTTTACCGGAAGGCGGCGGATCAGGGCTACGCGGCGGCGCAGACAAACCTCGGCATCATGTACTTTGATGGCAGGGGAACCCCCACGAATTACGGCGAGGCTGCGAAATGGCTCCGAAAGGGTGCGGAACAGGGAGATTCGGCGGCACAGGCCAATCTTGGTTATTTCTACAGCAGTGGCCTAGGCGTCTCCCGGGATGACGCCGAAGCAGCCAAGTGGTACCGGAAGGCGGCGGAACAGGGGAATCCCGAGGCGCAAACCCGCCTCGGAGATCTTTATGAGAGGGGGGCAGGCATCCCGCGGGATTACCTCGAGTCGGTAAAATGGTACCGGAAGGCGGCGGCACAGGGATATGCGGAGGGGCAGAACAAACTGGGTTCCCTGTATGAAAACGGGAGAGGTGTCCCCCAGGACATCGTGGAAGCCATGCGCCTGTACCGGGTGGCGGAGGAGCGGGGGTCCGTGGCGGCCCGGGATAACGTGAAACGACTGGAGTTGCTATACAAGTGACATGGAGGAAGCGGGCCTCCGCATATGCCGCCGCACCGTCGGCTATGCCATGCCCGCGGACAAAAGCGTCTGCAGGTCGCAATGGAGCAGATCCCCGATGCGCTCGATGCTCATATCCGCCTGCGGGAATCTCTCCAGGACCCGGGGATCCGACGCATAATGGCCCTGCCGCGGGAACACCGTGGTGACCCGGGTGATCCAGATTTTCTTGACCGCTGTGAGGATTCTCCGTTTGTTGTCGATCAGCACGTAGTTGACCAACCCCCCGTGATCAGTCCACCCGTATCTTCGTGTAAAAATCATCCGGGTGTTTCTATCATACATGTTCTGGATGGGAAGTCCGAACAGACTGCAAACCCCGTGCAAACAACGGCCTTTCTTGTGGTGAAAAGGAGGTTTCCCGGAGACGGTGTTGACGGGGAAACCCCTTGTGCAGTTGGAGAGGTTCCACGGAGGCAGGTCAGGTACCGTTTGGTGGGACGCACGAACCATGTGCCCTGACGGATCATCCAATGGACGGAGAGCCCAATCCCATTGTCAGGAGGTGTCCGCATGAAGTCCCTCGTTGCGTCAGCGTTCGCACTATCCCTTGTTTTCCTTGTGTCTTCCGCGATCTCCGCGGAAGGCCCGGATCTCGCCAAGGCGCTCGCCGGGGCCGACTGGTCGAAGATGGAAACCGTCACCGTCACGATGACCGAGTACGCCTTTTCTCCCTCTCCCATCGTCCTCAAGGAGGGTGTCCCGACCAGGCTCGAACTGAAAAACGCCGGGAAGGAGGCCCATTATTTCGTGGCGGAACAGTTCTTCAAGGGGATCGCCACCAGGAAAGTCCAGGGTTCCGACGGCGAGATCAAGGCCCCTTACTTCACGGCGTTGGAGGTGTACCCGGGGAAGATGCTGGAGTGGTTCCTGGTGCCCGCACAAAAGGGGGTATACGACCTCCTCTGCACCGTCGAGGGACACGCTGAGCACGGAATGAAAGGGAAGATAGAGGTGCGTTGACAGGGGATGGGTCGATGACCTGCCCCCCTCGGTTCGGTCCGAGGTGTGTCAAGGCTTTTCAGAACGATTTGAGGTTTGGGGAAAGGTTATGGGGGAGAGTCGGAACGGACCGCAAACCCCGTGCAAACAACCGGCTTTTTCGGGGTGAAAACGGGGTTTCCCGGATACGCGGTTGACGGAGGAAACCCCTTGTGCAGTTGGAGAGGTCTTGGGGGAACAGGTCGGATTACTTCGTCAAGGCGTCAACCCCGGCCTTGGCAACCTGAGCATCTTCGGAAGGCTTGCCACCGCTTACACCTATTCCTCCCACAATCTTCTCGTCCACGACGATCAGCAGTCCGCCCTCCCGGGGTACAGCGTTCGGGAATGACAGGATTGCGTGCTGCCCCCCGTTCTTCAAGAGCTTTTGTCGGCCGCTGGAACACCACCGCGGTTCGAGCCTTCCCGATCGCGAGATCAGCGCCTGCAAGCATCGTCCCATCGGTCCGCTCGAAGTAGATCAGATTGCCTCCGTCATCGACAATCGCAATGTCCAGGTTCCACTTGTTCTTCCGGGCTTCCGCTGCCGCACCGGCGGCAACCTTCTTGGCATCTTCTAACGACAGACTCTTTTTCGTCAGGAGCTCACCGGAAGCTGTGCCTGCGATGAGTATTGTCGACAGGATCAAAGCGCCAATTCCGCCCAACTTTCTGAGTGTCGCAATCATATGCACCCCCCCGCGTAGGATACGAAATGGTATCATCATACCAGATACAGGTGACGGTCATCCGCGAGGTTCTCGACCACGTCGGGCGTCGCTTCGACCCGCTGAAACTCCCCGGTCGGTTTCCACCGCTTTTCGAAGACTTCTCCTCAGGCGGTGTTGCCGGGGGAAACCCCTTGCGCAGTTGGAGAGGTTTCAGGAGGGCTGGTCAAGGTGACCCGCCCCCCTCGAATCGGTCCGAGATGTGTGGATGTTTTTCAGACCGATTCGGGAGGGGGGGAAGGTTTGATGGGGAGAGTTGGAACGGACTGCAAACCCCGTGCAAACAATCGCCTATTTCGCGGTGAAAAAGGGGTATTGCAGGAACGCCGTTGACGGGGGGGACCCCTTGTGCGGTTGGAACTGGAACAGTATTTGTGTCTGTTCTTCTCTATACCGCCTCACGCAGCGTGTTTTTTCACCCAAGCAACATACTGGTCCATCCAGTTCTGCAGGAATTTTTTGCTGTTAGCACCGATGTCGCCGGCCTCATCAAAAAATCCGTCCTTTGCCTGGATGAAAACTTCGGGTTGGCCGAGCGTCGGTACGTCCAGGTACGCGAGAACATTGCGCAGGTGCTGTTGCGCCATGGATGTGCCGGTGGCGCCGACCGAAACCCCCATCACGCCAGCGGGCTTGCCCGCCCAAGCGCTCTGGCCATAAGGGCGCGAGGCGTGGTCGATCGCGTTTTTGAGTACCCCAGGGATCGAACGGTTGTATTCGGCGGTGACGAACAATAGGCCCTGGGAAGCGGTGATTTCGCGCTTCAGCCGCTTGACGGACTCGGCCGGGTTCGCATCGTCGTCCTGGTTGTAGAGCGGTAAGTCGCCGATTTGTTCCTGTTTGAACGAGAAGTCCGGCGGCGCCAGTTTTACGATGGCGTTAGCCAGCTTGCGGTTGAACGAATCTTTGCGAATACTGCCGACGACAACGGCAATTTGGTATTGTTTCATGATGATCTCCTCATAAAAGTAGCGGATGAATTTGTAGCTTACCATACTCGCTGGCGCAAACCATAGACGCCTCGGGCAGGTGAGTCTGACCACCCCCCCGTGATCGGCCACTCGTATCTGAGGGAAAAAATCTGCCGAGATCCGTACGGACTGCAAACCCCGTGCAAACAACCGCCTTTTCGGGGTGAAAAAGGGGTTTTCCGGAGTCGCTGTAAAGGGAGGAAATCCTTGCGGTTGAAGAAGTTGCCAGGGAGCAGGTCCACGCGGCCTCGTTGGTTTGTTGTTTTTCCTTGGCTTTCTTTCCAGTAATCTGGGCTTGCGGGGACCTGAGCGTTTTCCAAGACCCGGTGGGGATTCCCGTCATGCCCGAGGCCGCACGACGTAGAGTGGTCGTTTTCGACAGGATCGACGCAAACCGTCGGAATAGCCTTCTCCTGACCGGAATCTCGGGACTTGCGTTGATTCCGGTCGTCGGATGGTTATCCAGCTACCTCGCCTTCTGGGTCGTCCTGTTCCTGCCCGGTCTGATAAATTTCATGGGGGATGCCCGGAAAGGGGTCCCGGCTTACATCGTCTTGGTCGTAGTCATCGCCTCCGCCCTGCTCACCGTGGCGTTGTACCTCCAGTACCGGTATGCGGACCGGATCGCATTGCGGATGGCCTGGGCCCGGCCGCTCGGGCACGACCGGGAGAAGAGGCTTTGGGACACCTTGGAGGGACTCTGCCTCGGCACCGGACTGCCCCTCCCGAAGTTGTACGTCGTCGAGACGGAAGTTCCCAACTCTTTTTCCGTTGGCCTTTCGCTAGACCGCTCCTCGCTCGTGGTCACCCGGGGGCTGCTGTCACTCCTGACGCCCCGAGAGATGGAGGGCGTCCTGGCCCATGAACTCTCCCACATCGGAAACCAGGATATCCGCCTGAACACGATGGTCACGGCCATGGGAGCAATCCTGCGACTGCCGTTCCGGTTGCTGACCGCCCCGGTCCGTTTCCTATTCCACGTTCACTGGCTGCTGGGTGCCGGTGCCCTTTTCTTTGTCGGCCAGATGTTCCTGCTGTCTTTCCACTACGCGGGAGGCCTTTCGAGCTTTGACGAACTCGATCCGACCGGCCAGTTGCGCACCTTGGCGCTGGTTCAGACCGGCGTGGTCCTCTACGTTTTCTTCGTCGCGCCCCTGATCGGGTTGCTGTTCCCGCTGGCCATTTCCCGTCAGCGGGAGCTGCTCGCGGACGCTGATGCGGCGTGTTTGACCCTGAATCCACCCTCCCTGGCCCGGGCGTTGGCAAAGATCACAGGAGGGGGGAACGGGCTCATGAAGGGATCCCACGCGATGGCCCATCTGTACATCGTGGATCCGCCGGGGGCAGGGTGGTGGAAAGGGAGATTATCGACCCATCCCCCCGTGGGGGAGCGGATCGAACTGCTCGCCGGGATGGGGGACGGGGTCCTCCCGGAGGTCGTGGAAGGAAGGGACCCGGGGGTGAGCGAACTCCCCCGCGATGTCCCCGCCCCTCCGGGGGAGCCGACGTTGGAATCCGTGGTATCGGACGGTGAACCGGGAGTCGGTTTTCTGGACGCGGCCCTCTACGGCATCGCATTGGGGACCGTGGCCGTCGCGGTCCTGGCGGTGGCGAACAGCGCATTCCTGCTCCTGGGGTCAGGGAACTTCCGGACCGGGATGATCACGCCGTTCCACTTGCCGGCGGCGCTCGCCGCGGGGTTCTCCGCGCGGAAAAGAGGAATGGCGGGGATTCTTGCCCTGGGGTTCGCTCTGCTGGTTTTTCTGTTCTACGGGGCTTTTCTGTTCCCGTTGCTTCCGTTTATGCCGGACCCCCAGGGATTCCCGCTGCGTTGGATCGTGTGGTCTCTTGTCAGCGATATTGCGGTGGTGGTGATGGCGGCCATCGCCGGAGCCTCCTTCGATCGATGGAGCCGTTGGGTGAAGGCGCTCATCGGAAATTTGCACAAACGTCTCGGGTAGGTCTTCCTGCAGACGGTCCCCGGCGTTCTCCCCCTTCTTCTTGGAACCCGGTTGTCGCGAGGAGGGCGAACCCTCCTCCTGCCCCCCTGAAACCCCTCCATCTGCACAAGGGAAATTCCTCCGGAGTCCGAAAGGACTTCAAACCCCGTGCAAACAACCGCCTATTTCGGGGTGAAAAGGGGGTGTTGCGGATACTCATGTTTAGGATACTCTTTGCGGATACTCTGTTGAAGCGGGATTTCCCTTGCAGTATGATGACTTTCCTCTCGGACGCGCTCTTAAATCAGCAAAGTGTCTAAGAAATGGGTAGCAGGTCAGTGAAAACGATCACCGGCTCCGGTTTGGGTTCGGTGATCCTCCATCCGGACAAGATTTCTTTCGCCAGGAAGATTGCGCCCACGATTGTTTTGAGAAGTCCTTTTCGATTTCCCGGCCGTTCGGGCTGATCAGGATATGGTCGATGTTCCCTCGTCCCGGATCGAAGTCGCGGATGAGGAAATTCCCCTCGGGGAGATCGTAGAGAAAATCCCCGACGTCCTCTTCGGCCTTGGTGCCGCGCCCGGCACGGTCCCCCAGATCTAGGCACTCTTTTCTACTCTCCTCGAGTATTTTCATCACGGCGACATACGCCCCGCCGATGATGAGGAACCCAGGCAGGCTGCGCGTCCCAACCGCTCGTCGGTCGGACTCGTAAAGGAGAATCAGAATCGCTATGAAAAAGAATATGATAAATGCTTTCGCATAGTGGGTCGCCTGCATCGCCTGGGTGCTTTCACCGGCTTTTTCCGAAACGGTTTTCTTTTTATAGAGATCCATCCGTCCTTAATCTCCGAATCGGTTGGTCTTATACCTATCGGCAACAGGTGGGTGAAACTTGAGTAATCGCGGAGGATCTATTCGGGCTGTTAATCTGGAAAGGGGGGGCCCGCGTCGCTCCGCAAGCTTCCCCGGCGGGCATAAATGTCTGAATACTTATCGCCTTCATGATGGTGAAGAGGTTACGCCCGGCCATGGCCATTAGGGGGCCGAAGGTATGACAGGGTTCGTCAGCAGGAGACAGAAAGTGCACTGACCGGGGTAGACACCCTTACATGATCGCTCAAACTGCAAGTCCTTTTGCGGCAATGGCTGAACGAAATTCAAACCCCGTGCAAACAACCGCCTTTTTCGGGGTCTGGAAATGGTTCCGTGCAGTGGCTGTTGATGCGGGAAACCCCTTGTGTAGTTGGAGAGGGTTCAGGGGGGAGGTCACACCATGCATCATGACTCATCAAGATGGGAGAATTCGGGCGTCTCGTCAAGGATGCCCGAATCGTATTTGCTGGAGCGTTGGTATTCGCCGTAGATCAGGCCACCGGCGGCGGAGCGGAATTCACTTCTTGTCCAGTTGAACCGAAACCGGGATCGGTTTCGCGATGCTGTTGAATACCGGAGAATACTTCTGTGCCATCGCAACGAGTTCCTCTTTCTGGCCTTCCGATACGTCCGCATCGATTTTGAAGTACACGCCGATCCTCTTGTACCCCACGGGAACGGCATCCGATAACCCCAGGAAACCGTGCAGGTCGATGTCTCCCTCGTACCTGGATTCCACTTTCCTGATCTCGATGCCCCGGGCGGCCGCATGGGCGACCATGGTGGTCGTGAGGCAACCGGACAAGGCAACAAGCAGGTATTCGACGGGATTTGTTCCGAGGTTCGTCCCTAACAGGACCGGCGGCTCATCGAGTTCGAAGACCATCGGGTCCCGAGAGGAGTCCTCCATCCCCGCACCGTAGAAATTCTTGACGGTGGCCTGGCTGTGCGTACCCGCGATCCATTGATTCGTCGCGCGGAAATTGAACCGGGCGATTTCCGGGTTTTTCTTGACCATGTCGATAGTGCCGAATAACTGGTCCACATCGATTCCGTTGACGAACTTTTCCTTTTTATGTGCCATTTCCTTTGCCATTTCCATCTCTCCTTTTCTGGAACCGTGAATCTCTGATCCTTCGTTCGTGGTTACCGCCGATTCGGAATGCGGAAAAGATGAGCCGACGCGTGCCACGCCGGCTCAAAGAGTTTTTCCGGCTACGCCGCAGATTTCTTGCTCGGAAGACCTATCGCTTTTGTGCTATCCACCGTGTAGTAGGTGTTACGACTGCTCTGAGCACTCAAGGGTTCCAAGAAGCCCTTCAAAGTGTCTACCGATTTGGCTTCCCAAAGACAGACCGCCCGATCTTTGCTCACACTCGGGAAAAACTGGAGTGCATTGATTCCCGAAGGTGCTTCGGCGACTCTTGAGGCAAGTCCAAAGAAAACATCCGGATTAGTAATCGTGTGCTCGACAACAATAAACATAGTAACCTCCTTTTAGGTTGCATCTGACTGTATCACGTTAAATCTGCTGAGTGTTGGTCGTGCCCCACTTCCTCGACACGTGCTCCCCCTACTTTCTTGACAAAAATCCCACTGGGACGAGGGGCGACACGGTTCCCCAAGAAATCACATCGATCACCTCCCAATGAGTGTCAGACTTCTTCTTTTACATTGGATTCGTTCAAGCCATCCAAGATTCGTCCCGATATGTGTTAATGCTTTGAGGAAAGCCGCACGGACTGCAAACCCCGTGCAAACAACCGCCTTTTCGGGGGTGAAAAGGGGGTGGGCGGAGAGTGAGTTGACGAGGGAACCCCCTTCTGCAATTGGAGAGGTTTCAGGGAGCAAGGTCAGCTGTTACTGAAACGGGGGGGCACGGGGTCCGAGCCCTCCCTTCGGCACCATCGCAATTCTCAAAGGGAATTTGGCTTCGCGCCAAGTCCCTTTTTTTCATGAAAACGGGCCGACTGGCTAATTTCTGGCTCGCGGGTTTTGGAAACGTGGGACGTCTACTCTTTCATCGGGAAGGGGCGAACGCTCCTCGGGCGTGAAGAGCGTGATTTTGATCTTACGCCGGAGGGGTTGCGAATAACGCCCGCAACCCCTTGATTTGTCGAAGATGGAGAGGAGCGATCTCGCGCTGTCCGCAGCGTCAATTGTGTCTGCCAGGGTTATTGCTTCCTCTCTGTTGAAACAAGAACGATGTCCTTTTTCGTGCTCTCCACGATCGCGATGAGTTCCTTCTGCTCCTGCCCGGGGACCTTGAACTTGTCCAAGACCTTCTTGAAATCTGCCAGCATTGCCTGCCACTCCTTTTCCGTGATGTTGAGATGCTGGTGCGATTCCTTCATCCCCCGGCCGGTATATTTCTCCGGCCCGCCAGATGCCTGGCAAACCATGGAGGTGACATGGTATTTGAGATATGCTTTGGGAACCCGATCCCTGGCTTCCTTGATCCTGGGATTGGCGTTAAGGGCGTCGTCGTCATAGAGGACTTCCAGGAACTCGTCGACGACGGGCGCAATGTTGTACACTCCCCCGAGCCGCTGATACAAAGATTTTTGAGGTTTCTCGTCCGCGAGCGGGGAGTTTGGAACCACAAGGTTTCCGAGAAGCGCGGCCGATAGAAGAATTCCCACGCGATAGAAACTTTCTCTCCTCATTTTCAACTCCTTTCCGCACTCCCATATTGCCGAGTGCTATCCTCATCCCTCATGACCGACAACCGGGCCTCGTCCATGGCCAAACCAAGTATGCATTTCGATGAATCGTACCTCCGTTGGTTTCGGGGGAATCGGCGGAACCGAGTATTTCCGGAATTTGTTGATTGGAACGGTGTTGGCGGTGTCTCCATAGGGATTGTCCTCAGCAACGGGTTCAACGCCCTGTCCAACGTCAGATTAGAGGGGGTGGTGGGGAAATCCGTGGGGTTCGAGCCCCCTCATTAGGAACCATCGCAATGCTGCGGTAAGCCGATACCTTCAAGGAAGGCAAGGTAGACGGGACAGTTTGCTCCCATGACCTGCCCCCCGGTATTAGCCCAAATGGACGAGGGGAATTTATTCGGAGTCGGAACGAAACGCAAACCCCGTGCAAACAACTTGCTTTTTAGGGCCGAAAAAAGAGGTTCTAATAGAGGGTGTTGACGGGGGAAACCCCTTCCCGAGAAAGGAAGACGGGAGGGAGTACCAAACCCTCATGATCGGTGATATGTAGGATAACCAGATATCATCGAAAAACCGGATCTCAGAAAGGGGGCCGCAATGGATGGGAAGAGCATCGATTTCGCCGCGATTCCGCAGACAGCCGTAAAAGTGCTGACCTCCCCGTCGGAATTTTTCCGACAGATGCCCAAGACCGGGGGGTTCGTCGAGCCTCTGGTGTTCATGATCGCCATGGGGGTTGCGGCGGGGCTTCTCGGGTCGATTCTCAGCGTCCTTCGCCTCCAGGTCGGCGTCGGGATGGCAATGGGCGTGGGGTCGGTGATCATCATGCCGATCATGATCGCGATCTTCGGTTTCGTTGGGGCCGCCATCCTCTTCCTGATCTGGAAACTGATGGGTTCCCCGGAATCGTACGAGACGGCGTACCGGTGCGGTGCGTACATCGGTGTCCTGACACCCATTTCGGTCCTCCTGCACCTTATCCCCTACCTCGGGGGAGCGGCCAGCGTCCTCCTGATGACGTTCTTTCTCGTGACCGCCAGCGTCGCCGTGCACAACATCCCTTCCCAGAAGGCGTGGTTGGTGTTCGGGATCATCGGCGGACTGCTGGTGCTGTTCAGCGTCAGCGCGGAGATAACGGCGAGAAGGATCGGGAAGGAAGCCGTCAGGTTCCGGCAGGAGGCGGAGGAGGCTGCAAAAACGATGCAGAAGCAGGCGGAGCAACTCCAGAAGCAGGCTGAGGAGGCATCCAGGGCGATGCAGAAACAGTCGGAGGAAGCGGCCCGTCAGATGAAGCAGCAGGCGGAAGAAGCGCAAAAGGCAATGGAGCAGATGCAGAAGGGTGCACCGAAAGAAG
>Ga0209342_10008773_pt1 | contig 10135 bp, 8 predicted proteins | sample RifCSP16_2_FD_184023 | JGI IMG/M metagenome (GOLD analysis project Ga0209342, IMG submission 184023) | Soil microbial communities from Rifle, Colorado - Rifle CSP2_sed 16_2 (SPAdes) (version 2) | ecosystem: Environmental > Terrestrial > Deep subsurface > Rock core/Sediment | place: Rifle... | reverse complement strand
CGCCATGCGCGCGCGATCTGCCCGTTCGCTGGCTCCATGCGCCGATCGTGTCAGACATGACTGAGGCGATTACAGGCCGGCGAGAGAGCCTCGAGTGGTGGCTTCTGCCCCGACATTCATCCCGAGCCACGTTCCCGCCGGGATGAATCCGCATCTGGTCGAGGCCTCCTTGCTGCCGAGGAGTCGCCCCAGTGGTATCTGACAGGGTGCCGAGCGGTCCGGGCAACGACCACGGGCGCGGACGGCGGCGCCGGGAGTCGCCGGCCGTGACTCGCGAGCGTCGGGCCCTGGTCGACGACCCAAGCGTCGTGCTCGAGGCGGCCCTTCGGTTCCTCGAGGTGCGGCAGCGCTCGGTGGCCGAGGTTCGGCGGCGCCTGACGAGGGCCGGCTATCGCGAAGAGCTCGTCACGGGGGTCATGGCCCGGCTCGGCGATCTCGGGCTCCTCGACGACGAGGCGTTCGCCCTAGCCTGGATCGAATCGCGGGATCGCGCCCACCCCCGCGGTGAGCATGCCCTCATGCTGGAGCTCCGCCAGAAGGGTCTCGACGCAACGACCATCGCGGCCGCGCTCCGTGCGCGCCGCCAGGCCGCTGTTCGATGGGACGAGGACGCGGGCGACGTATCCGATGCCGACGCAGGGCCAGTGCCGTCGGCCGACGAAGCTGCCGCCCGACGGCTGCTCGAGCGCCACGCGTCGGCGCTCCGGCGTATCGCCGACCCACGCGCTCGGCGTCAGCGTGCCTACGCTCTCCTCGCCCGCAACGGCTTCAGTCCCGAGATCGCAGGCGATCTGGCCCGCGACGCCACGGCGGTCGATGTCGAGGATTAGCCAGCCAACAGGCCGCGACCGTGCTCAGTTCAAGCCCGCGACCCACACCTCTGGGATGCCGTCCCGCCTGACCGACGCAACGATGGCCGTCCCCGAGACGGCGATGGAATCGAGGTACGCCGCGGGTTGGCCGCTCGCCGTCCCGTAGCCGCCGGGCAGCGGGCCGGAAGCCGCCACGCAGGCCCAGGGGCCACCGCCCTCGAACGCCATCAGGCTGCTTGGGCACGTCCCGAAGGCAACCGCGAGGAATCCGAAGGGTAGGGCGTACATCAACGGCCGAGTGAGGACCACGCCTTCGATGGCGATCCACTCCTGGCCGTCCGCTGTCCACCAATGGCGACCAGCGTCGCCAGGGTTCGCGCTCGCCGAACCGGGTAGCGACCCACCGACGAGGACCCCGGCGGGTCCGGAGGCCATGACGTTCGCGTAGGGGCCTGACATGGTGGTCTCGGACCAGATCCTCCCATCGGCTGAGGCCCAGATTGCGGCCTGTGGGGTGGACGTATACATGTCGGCCGTGCCGGCGATGACGTAGTTGCCCTGCAGGCCCTCAATGCCCGCGAGCTCCGCCCCGGCGAAGGTTTCCGCGGGCCGCAACGACCATGTGCGCCCGTCGTCCGACCCCATGATCGTGACCTCCGGACGGTTGACGCCAGCCCTCCAGTTCACGAGACCGAGGGCGACGTAGCCAACCTCACCGTGCGCGACGCTCACGAGGCGAACGCTGATCGCGTCCGGTTCAGGCAGGAAGGCTTCCTGGTCCGCCAGCTTCGTCCACTTCACGCCGTCGGCCGAAAGCCACACGTCGGCGTGATCCTGTAGCCAGCCCACCGCGACCCCGGCGCCCGTCCCATCGAATGCGTAGTCACTGACGTATCCCCAGGTGCGATCGGCACCCATCGACCAAGTCTCGCCGTCGGTGGACGTCCAGAAGGCGACCCCGTCACCTTCCTTGGTGACTCCCGGGAGGATGAACTGCGCGCCCGACCAGGTCATGGGGTAGAACATCTGTGCCTGCTCGAACGTCGGATCCTCGACGCGGCGCCACTCACCGACGGTGACGTCGGGCTCGGGCTGCGCCGAGGGGGAGGCGGGCGCCGGCGCCGTCGCGCTCGGCGTCGACGTTTTGGAAGCGGTCGAACTCGGCTGCCCTTCGGTCGGGCTCGCCGAGGGTGTCGGCGTGATCGTCGACGATGCGCCGGGTGTCGGGCCTGTCCCGGAGCAGCCGGAGACCGTGATTGCCAGGCACGCCACCAGGCTGAACTTCCGCATCGCTGGAGGCCTCGGTCACGGGTGTTTGGGCATGAGACGCGCACCGACCCGGTTGTGTGTCCGGCCTACCTGGATCAACAGTTTGGCGGGCCGGCAGCCTGCGGCCCGATCGGGAAGGCGCCGTAGTACGCTACGCCTGACGGGTCGCGCGCCGAGCGAAGCGCGATCCGATCTGGTCGATGCGGAAGCGGCGTCCCAAATGGCCGCGTTCCCCGCACCGGCCCTGAACGAACGACACGCGTCCGGCCTGCCCTTGGCCGGATGGGAGGAGAAGATGGATAACGTCGCCATCGCCCTCGCGGCGCTGGCCGGCGGTCTTGCCGTAGGCGCGGTGCTGGGATTCCTGGCCCGGAGCCGATGGGCAAACCAGTCGGTCAAGGTCGCCCAGGAGAAGGCCGGTCGGATCGTCGCCGACGCCCGCGCCCAGCAGAAGGACCTCATCCTCGAGGCGAAGGAGGAGAAGATCCGGCTGCAGCGCGAGGCGGAGGACGAGGCCCGCTCCCGGCGCAACGAGCTCGCGGCCCAGGAGCGCCGCCTCGTGGCCCGCGACGAGCAGCTCGACCAGCGCTCGGACATGCTCGAGCAGCGTGATCGCAAGCTCCTCGAGCGGGATATCGAGCTCGAGAAGCAGCGCGAGGAGTTGGGCAAGCTCAACGCCGAGCGAGTCGCCGCCCTCGAGAGGGTCAGCAGCCTCTCGGCCGACGACGCCAAGGCGATGCTCCTCGACGCCATCCGCGAGGAGGCCGAGCACGACGCCGTCAAGCTCGCCCGTTCGATCGAGCGACGGGCCCGCGAAGAGGCCAACGAGAAGGCCCGCGACATCATCGTGACGGCGATGCAGCGTGTCGCCGCCGACCACACCGCCGAGCACACCGTGACCGTCGTCCACCTCCCGAACGACGAGATGAAGGGCCGGATCATCGGCCGCGAGGGGCGCAACATTCGGGCCCTCGAGCAGGCCACCGGGATCGACCTGATCATCGACGACACGCCCGAGACCGTGGTCCTGTCGGGCTTCGATCCCGTCCGTCGCGAGGTCGCCCGGATCGCCCTGACCAAGCTCATGGGCGACGGGCGGATCCACCCCGGCCGGATCGAGGAGGTCGTCGCCAAGGCCCGGGCCGAGGTCGACCTCGTGATCCGCCAGGCCGGCGAGCAGGCCGCCTACGACGCCGGCGTCCCGGGCCTGCCCTCGGACATCGTCAAGCTCCTCGGGCGGCTCAAGTTCCGGACGAGCTACGGCCAGAACGTCCTCGTCCACTCGACCGAGACGAGCGCGCTGGCCGCGGTCATCGCGGCCGAGCTCGGGGCCGACGTCATGGCCGCCAAGATGGGCGGCCTCCTCCACGACATCGGCAAGGCCGTCGACCACGAGGTCGAAGGGCCGCACGCCGCCATCGGGGCCTCGATCGCCCAGAAGGCCGAGCTGCCGTTCAAGGTCGTCAACGGCATCGCCGCCCATCACCAGGAGGTCGAGTACGCCTGCGTGGAGGCGCCGATCGTCCAGGTCGCCGACGCGATCTCCGCCTCACGGCCCGGTGCCCGGGGCGAGACGATGGAGACCTACGTCAAGCGCCTCGAGGACCTCCAGGCGATCGCCGAATCGTTCGGCGGCGTCGAGCGCTCGTTCGCCGTCCAGGCCGGCCGCGAGGTCCGGATCCTCGTCCGGCCCGAGGAGATCGACGACCTCACGCGACGCGCCTGGCTCGCGACATCGTCAAGAAGATCGAGGAGCAGCTGACCTACCCGGGCCAGATCAAGGTCACGGTCATCCGCGAGACCCGCGCGGTCGAGTACGCCAAGTAGGTCCTCCGGGGGTTCACGGGTGGAGCAGCGCGGCGATCGGAGGCCGTTTCCGGGCGTCGCGGCTCAGCCGCCGGCGCGAAGCGAGCCGATGATGGTCGCGCCGTCGAAGCGGTAGAGGTAGCAGGCGACCTCCCGGTCGCCGCGCCGCCAGCCCACCTCGAGCGGGAACAGCCACGCGACGTCGAGCTCGGACGCATCCTCGAAGGCGACGCCGGTGTACGCCTCGAACGCCGGCACGCACGCATCGAGCACGAAGTCAATGAACTGGTCCTCGCTCGGATACGGGGCCACGATGAACGCCGGGTAGTCGCCGACGAAGACGACCTCGGCCTCGTGGGGCTCGGAACATGGGTGATGCTCGAGGGCGACGGCGATGGCGTCGGCCTTCGGCTCGTCGATGCAGTCGCCGACGCGGATGTCGTACGCCCCGATCGTCAGCCGGTCTCGAACGAGGATGCCGATGACCGCGAGGACCGCCACGACGATGCCGATCGTCGCCAGCCCGCGGACGTCCACGGGCAAAGGCCCGCGTCGCTCGGCCGCGGGCGAGGGCGCGTCCACGATCTCCTCGGCGACGGGCGGCTCGGCCGTTCCGCTCGGGTCGCCCCGGGCGGGCGACGCGAGGATGGGCTCGGTCGTCGGGTTGTCGCGATCGTCGGCGCTCGACATGGCAGCGACCATGATGCGGCCCCGCGCAGCTCGGGGACCGCGTCGCCGGCCATTGCTCCGCGACGCCGTCGGCTACCCTGACGCGGATGTCCGGACAGACTCAAGATCACCTGTCGGCGCCGATCGCCGGCCGCGTGCGCCTCGGTAACGCCGTCAACGCCGGGACGCCGCGCCCAAAGGGGGCCTGCCGCGTGCTGCTCATTGGGGACGTGATCGGGAAGCCCGGACGCGTCGCCGTTGAAGCGATTCTGCCGGCCCTCCGTGAGGAGCGGGGCATCGACTTCGTGACCGCCAACGGCGAGAACCTCGCCGGCGGGATGGGCCTGACGGTATCCACCGCGGAGGGGCTCCTCGGCGCCGGCGTGGACGTCATCACGTCGGGCAACCACATCTGGGACAAGCGCGAGATCTACCCTTTCCTCGAGAGTTCGGAGCGCGTCCTCCGGCCCCTGAACTACGGGACGCACGAGGTTCCGGGCCGCGGCTGGGGCACCTACCACGCCCTCGACGGCTCGGAGCTGGCGGTCATCAACCTCCAGGGCCGGACGTTCATGCAGCCGATCGACAACCCCTTCACGGAGGCCGACCGGCTCCTCGACGAGAGCAGCGAGCCGCTGCCGTCGATCCGCCTCGTCGACTTCCATTGCGAGATCACGTCCGAGAAGAACGCCCTGGGGATCTACCTCGACGGGCGTGTCTCGGCCGTCGTCGGGACGCACACCCACATCGTCACCGGCGACGAGCGGATCCTGCCCGGGGGGACCGCCTACCAGAGCGACATCGGGATGACCGGCCCGATCTGGAGCGTCATCGGCTTCGCCCCGCGAACGGTCCTGCCGCGCTTCATCAACGCCCTGCCGACGCGCTTCGAAGTCGGCGACGGGCCGGTGGTCTTCAACGCCGTCCAGGTGGACGTCGATCCGGCGACCGGCCGGGCCCTGGCGATCGAGCGAGTCTCGCGGCTCCACGAGGCATGACCGGCGCGCGATCCGGGCCACCGCAGCGGCACGCGCTCCAGGGCGAGCCGGTCGTCCCGTCGGCGCCTTCGACGATCGACCTCCACACCCATACCTCCCGCTCGGACGGCCTGCTGCGACCGTCGCAGCTCGTCGCCGAGGCGGCCGCCGCCGGTGTCCGGCTCCTCGCGATCACCGACCACGACACGCTCGCCGGCGTCCGCGACGTCCTCGACGCGGACAACGTCCCAGCCGGCCTGGACCTCCTCCCGGGGATCGAGCTCAACGCGATCACCGCCGATCGGCTCGACCTCAGAGAGAGTGAGGTCCACGTCCTCGGGCTCGGGGTCGACCCCGACGACGACGAGCTCGAGGCGACCCTCGCCCTGCAGCGCCGCCGCCGCCGGCATCGGTTCGAGCGCATGGTCCGCCGCCTCCGGGACATCGCGCGCCCGATCGACGACGCGCTCGAGGCGCTTCCGGCGACCGGCGACGAGGATGCCCTCGGCCGGCCACGTGTCGCCCGCGCGATGATCGCGAAGGGCTACGTGACGAGCGTCGAGGAGGCCTTCTCGATGTACCTCTCGCGGGGCCGGCCAGGCTATGTCGCCCGCGAGGGCCTCGGCCCGATCGATGCCATCCGGGCGATTCGCGCGGCGGGCGGCCTGGCGGTCCTGGCCCACTTCTCCGAAGCGCCCGAGCGCCCGGACTTGATCCGCGAGCTCCAGGCCGCCGGCCTCGGCGGCCTCGAGGTCTACTACCGGACCTTTGATGCGCTCACGGTCGAGGCCGTCGCTGCGGTCGCAACGGAGGCGTCGCTCGTCGCCACCGGCGGCAGCGACTACCATGGCGACCTCGAATCGTATGCCGCCACCCACGCCGCCCTGTGGGTGCCGCCGACGGTGGAGGCACCGCTCCGTACGGCCCTCGCCGCTGCCCGCACAGGAACCGCCGCAACCCGATGATCGAGCGTCCTCCCGCCCGCGACCGCCGCCTCCCGATCCTCGAGATCACGCCGCCCGCGCCGACGGCCGGGCGGGCCGCCCCTGACCCCGCGGACCGGCGCCTGGGCGAGTTCCGGCCCGAGGCTCGCGCCCTGCCGAGCTTCTTCGTCTGGACCCTCGGCTGCCAGATGAACCGGAGCGATTCGGAGGAGATGGCCGGCCGGCTCCTCGCGTCGGGCGCCACGGAGGCCCCGACGATGGAGGCCGCTGACCTCGTCGTCATCAACACCTGTGCCATCCGCGAGCTGGCCGAGGCCAAGGTCATCGGCCGCCAGGGCCACCTCCAGCGGCTCAAGGCCGCCAACCCGTCGCTGCGCGTCGTCCTCACCGGCTGCGCGGTCCGCGAGCGCGACCGCCATGGCCTCGAGCACCGCTACCCGGCGGTGGACCTCTTCCTGCGACCCGACGAGGAGCCCGAGCTCGTCGATCGTCTCGGGCTGGCATCGGCCCAGGCGCCGGTGGGAGCGGTGGGCGCGACGACGGTCGTGGGCCGGACGGTCGTCGGCGTGGCCGACCACCTTGCCGCGACGCGAGCGGCGGCGGTCGCCGGCGGCAGCGTCCAGCGAGGCTCGGCCGTCAGCGCCTGGCTGCCGATCATCTACGGCTGCGACAAGACCTGCACCTACTGCATCGTGCCGTTCAGCCGAGGCCCGGAACGCAGCCGCCCGTTCGACGACATCGTCGAGGAGGCTCGCTCGCTCGCCGTGGCGGGCTTTCGCGAGGTCACCCTCCTCGGCCAGAACGTGAACTCGTACGGCCACGACCTGCCGGCCGAGTCGCGCTTCGGGCACATCGCCACGGAGCGCTGGGCCGGCCGCCGCCTCGATCTCGGATCCAGGCCGGACCTCGCCGAGCTGATCAGGGCGATCGACGCCATTCGGACCGCCGACGGCGCCCCCGCGATCCCGCGCCTGCGCTTCATCACCTCCCACCCCTGGGATCTCTCCGACCGCCTTATCGAGGCGATGGCCGAGTGCCCGAGCCTGTGCGAAGCGCTGCACCTGCCGGTCCAGTCGGGCGATGACGAGGTTCTCCGGCGGATGGGCCGCCAGTACACGACGGAGCACTACCTCGAGCGCCTGGCGACGATCCGGGCGGCCATACCCGGGATCACGGTCTCGACGGACGTGATCGTCGGCTTCTGCGGCGAGACCGAGGCTCACTTCGAGCGGACGCTCCGGTTCCTCGAGGCCGTCGGCTACGACCAGGTCTTCGCGGCCGCGTACTCCGAGCGCCCCGGCACGCCGGCGACGCGCCTGGCCGACGACGTCCCGGCGGCGGTCAAGCGACGCCGGCTCAACGAGCTTCTTGCCGTCCAGGAGCCGATCGGGTTCGAGCGCAACCGCGAGTGGCTGGACCGCGAGGTGGAGGTTCTCGTCGATGCCGTCGCCCGCGCGCGGTCGCACGACCACGACGGGCCCGCGCCGGCAGGGGAGGGGAGCGGCGCCGAGGAGCCCCGGGGCGTCCGGCCCGGCCCCGGCGAGGTGGCCTTGTCCGGCCGCACGCGGGGCAACAAGCTCGTCCATCTCGCCGGTCACCCCGACTGGATCGGCCGGCTCGTCACGGTCCGCGTCGAGCACGCCGGCCCGTACGCGCTCCGGGGCGTGGCGATCGCGTGACGGCGGCCGTACCGCCGCTCCTCGTCATTGCGGGTCCCACGGCGACCGGCAAGACCGCGCTCGCGATCGACGTTGCCCTGGCGCTCGCGCAGGAGGGCGTCGCGGCCGAGGTCATCAGCGCCGATTCGCGGCAGGTCTACCGGGGCCTCGACATCGGGACGGCCAAGCCGACCGTCGAGGAACGCCGCGGCGTGATTCATCACGGCCTCGACCTCGTCGAACCCGACCAGCCGTTCTCCGTCGCCGACTTCGCCGGCCACGTGGCCACGGTCCTGCCGCCGATCGCGACGAGCGGCGGTCTCGCGATCCTCGCCGGCGGCACCGGTTTCTGGCTCCGGGCGATCGCCCGGGGCCTCGACACGGCGGCCCTGCCGTTCGACCCGGCGGTCCGGGCGACGATCGAGGCCGAGCTCGTCACGTCCGGGGTCGCCGCGGGCGCGGCCCGCCTTCGCTCGCTCGCCCCGAATCTCGCGACGGGGGTGGACCTCGCGAACCCGCGCCGGGTGGCCAGGGCCCTCGAGATCGCCGAGTTGGCCGGCGACCGGCCGCTCCCGGAGCCGCGCGGCTATCCGGGTTCGATCGACTGGCTCGGCCTCGACCTCCCGCGTGAGATCCACGGGCGCTGGATCGGGGCGCGGGCCCGGGCCCAGTTCGACGCCGGCCTCGTCGAGGAGGCGCGGACCCTCCGGGAGCGCTTCGACCCCGCCCTGCCCGCGTTCTCGGCGATCGGTTACGCGGAGGCCTGGGCCCTCCTCGACGGCGAGATCGACCGCGAGGCGGCCATCGAGCGCGATGCCGCCCGGAACATCGCCTTCGCCCGCCGCCAGCGAACGTGGTTCCGGCGCGAGCCGGCGATCGAATGGCTGAACCCCACGGTCGGCGACGCCCTGCCGCGGACCCTCGACATCGCCCGCGGCCTCCTCGGACCCGGAGGCGGCTGATGCCCCGGACGAAGCCGCCGGCGCTGACGCTCGACCCGGCGAAGGTCCACGCCTGGCGCGTGGAGCGTCAGCTTCTCGGCCGGACGAAGGCCGCCTCGCCGGTCGAGGTCGCCCGGCAGCTTGTCGGTGTGCAGGCGCAGGTGACGTCCTCGGCCGCCCTGTCGATCGCGCTGCGGACGACGCCCACCCGCGGCACGATGCCCCCGACCGACGCGACCGGGCGTGCCCTGCTCGACCGCCGCCTCGTCCGATCGTGGGCCATGCGCAGCACGCTCCATCTCTTCGCCGCCGACGACGTCCCGACGGTCGCGGCCGCGCTCCAGGGCAAGGAGCGCTGGCGGCGACCCGCCTGGCTGCGCTGGTTCGGGGTCACCGAGCCGGAGATGGAGCGACTCATCGAGACCATCGGCGAGATCCTCGACGACGGCCGGCCTCGGACGCGCGCTGAGCTCGGCGAGGCGGTCGGCGCCCGCCTCGGCCCGAGGACCGGAGCGCTGCTGCTGGGAAGCTGGGGCAACGCGCTCAAGGTCGCGTCCGATCGCCATTACCTCGTCCAATCGGCGGAGGACGATGCCGGGGTCCGGTACGTCCGGGCATCCCGCTGGCTCGGCTCGTGGCGGGACGAGGACGAGCGCGAGGCCCTCGCCGCGCTCGTCGAGCGCTACCTCGCTGCCTACGGGCCGGCCAGCCTGAAGGAGCTCCTCCGGTGGTGGGGGGTCTCGGTGGTCGCGGAGATGAAGCCGGCCATCGCCTCGCTCGGGGATCGGGTGATCGAGATCGAGGTCGGCGGAGCGCGGGGCTACGTCCGGGCCGAGGATGCCGACGCGATCCAGGCCACGAGGCCCGCGAAGGTGTCGGTGGTCCTCGTCGGCGGGTTCGACCCGCTGACCGTGGGTGCGGGTCTGCGGGACCAGCTGATCCCGGCGGCGCACCTGAAGCGCGTCTCGCGAACCGCCGGCTGGATCTCGCCGGTCGTCCTCGTCGATGGCCGGGTTGCCGGCGTCTGGAACTCGAGTCGGCGGGCTGACCGCCTGACCA
>Ga0209342_10008771_pt1 | contig 10136 bp, 10 predicted proteins | sample RifCSP16_2_FD_184023 | JGI IMG/M metagenome (GOLD analysis project Ga0209342, IMG submission 184023) | Soil microbial communities from Rifle, Colorado - Rifle CSP2_sed 16_2 (SPAdes) (version 2) | ecosystem: Environmental > Terrestrial > Deep subsurface > Rock core/Sediment | place: Rifle... | reverse complement strand
CCCCTAAGACCGTTATTGGATATGACCGGGAAGACGATAAAAAGAGGTTTTCTGTGACAGAGTCAGGGGTAGTGGTCGTTTCCAAAGAAATGAGGTTAGATTGATTGAAGCTCAAAAATGCACAACACGTTTTTCAGCTTTAATCAAAAGTCCATTGTCAGGCCCATAGTCGCAGTAGAATCAGGACTCGCATCAGACACCCCGATGCCATAACCCACATCAGCAGAGATCCCCTCCTTGAGTACGAACCGCGCCCCAAGCAGTACAGAGAGGAGATCATCTCCGGAAGGGTCTTTGTTCGTCTCCCCGCTAAGTTCACCCACCAGCTCAAGCCCCTCCTTCGCCCTTTCATATTCTAAGGCCAGTTTGAAACTAAAGACATTTTCATAATCCCTGCCAAAAGAGGGTTTATTGATAAAGGTGTAGCCCAGATTCATATGGGCAACGAGAGGGGATATCTCCCGTATCGCGATAAAGACAAAACCAAAGTCTGTCTCGCCGGTGCTGAGTCCCGGTCCTGACCGCAGCACATTCGTGTCATCCTTCGGCGTGGGGATTTTAAAGAAAGGTTGGATCGTCAGTGAGATGGGGTTCCCCTCGCGCCCTTTTAAAAAGAGGAGTCTCGATTTCAGGATCATGTCCCCCACGGTTTGAACGCTATCGTCATCCTGGGGCTGCCAGAATATATAAGGGACCTCAATCCCGACATCGAGATTGTTGATCACCCCGTAGTTCATCTCGATATCCAGGCTATAGGCCTCGTCAGCCCTTGGAAAATTGGTGTACTTAATCCCGCTCTCCAGCTTGATCCGGTGTATCTCAACAGGATAGGCGCTCTGTGTGGTCAATGGCCGGTGGGCAAGTGCAAAATTGGGTAGAAAGAAATTGCCGAGGACGAAAACGCAGGCTATGAGTATGGTGATCCTTCTCAACCTTGTGAACCCCTCCATGAAAGTCTGCCCATCATACCTATTCTGTTTGGCAAGTGTCAAGAGGGAGGGGAAGATTTATAGTATTTCACGGCCTCCGTCGGGTCATACCCTGCCTTTGCCATCAGGACAAGGCCGACACGGTCCGCCTCTAACTCCTGACTCCGATATCTCTTTACTCCTTCCATATCCTCTCTTCCATAGCAGCGAGAAGGGGCATCAGGGACTCCGGATGTATCGCAGAGATGGCAATCGCCTCAAACCGCTGGCACAAGGCCTTGACCTCCCCCGGATCCATCTGATCTGCTTTATTAAATACCAGCAGGGTGGGGATATGCTCAATCGCGAGATCCCGGATGATCTTGTCCACCGCCGTCATCTGCTGTTCAAAGCGGGGATTGCTGATGTCAACGACGTGGATCAACAGGTGCGCATCCTTCAGCTCATCCAGCGTCGCCCTGAAGGCCCCGAACAGATCCTCCGGGAGTTCACGGATGAAACCGACCGTATCCGTGACAATCACCTCGCGCTCACGCGGAAACCTCAGCCTCCGGCTTGCGGTATCGAGGGTGGCAAACAGCAGGTCCTCGGTCCTGACACTGCTCTTGGTCAGGGCATTCAGCAGGGTGGATTTCCCTGCATTGGTATAGCCGACAATAGAGACGATCGGGATATGGGTCTCAACGCGCCTCTCCTTCCTCTGTCTTCTCGCCATGCTCAGGTGCTCTAACTCCCTCTCTAAGTGGGTGATCCTGTCCCTGATCCTCCTTCGGTCAATCTCCAGCTTCATCTCCCCGGGCCCCCTCCCGCCGATCCCCCCTGCCAGCCTTGAGAGGGCCTTCCCGGTTCCGACCAGCCTTGGGAGGAGATACTTGAGCTGTGCCAGCTCGACCTGGACCTTTCCATCCCTGCTGTGGGCCCGCCGGGCAAAGATATCAAGGATAAGCTGGGTCCGGTCAATGACCCGCAGTTCTGTGATCTCCCCGATTGATTTGACCTGGGTGGGTGAGAGGTTCTGATCAAAGATGATGAGATTGGCGCCGCCCTGGAGCGATTTTATGATCAGCTCCCTGATCTTCCCTTCACCCACGAGATATTTCGGGTGGATCATCTTGGGCCTCTGGGTGACGGCGTCCAGTATGGTAACGCCCGCGGTCCTTGCCAGCTCTCTGAGCTCTTCTAAGGAATCCTCCTGTTCTGCCCTCCCCTTTTGAGAGGCGCTGACGATCACAGCCCGGTCCCCTTTTTCAATATCAATTCCCTTGTGTGAGACAGCAATCTCCTCATCAATCTGCTGAAGGAAGTCCGACAGATTCAGGTTCAACTGATGAAACGGGACCTTCTCAAGGAGCTTATAAGATTTCCCTTCCGGATTCGGGGGGACAAGATGGGCCATATGGATATGGGCAGGGAGTCCGTTATCCCCCACGCCGACAGCGGCCATGAGATCCAGCCGGAGCAGCGCTAAGTCCGTAAGGTCATCCTGGTTCAGCGGCTCATCTTTCAGATGGGTATGGATGCACCGGACACCGCGAAGACGTCTCTTCCCCAGGCCGAAATCAGAGAGGTCCGGGATCACGATCTCCTTCTGATCCCCCACGATGACATGGTGGATAACCCCCTGGCGGTCAATGATCATGCCGATCTGACGGTGTATCTCTGACGATAGAGACGTGATATACTTGGCGAGTTCGCCTGAAAGGACCTCATCAGGCGGGATCCTGCGGCGGTAGATATTCTTCAGCCGCCTGATCTGGTCGGCCTTTAACCCAATCGTGTTGCCGTGGAGATTAGAGATACCGCACCCCCCTTGCCCTGTTGTATATTCCAAAGTTAGTGTATAACTTCCCCACCGCAAAGGTCAAGGTTAGTCCCTATCTCTCAAAAAGGGCCTTGTACTGGCCATACCCCTCTTTGTCCAGGTCCTCTTTCGGGATAAACCGCAGTGCCGCAGAGTTGAGACAATAACGAAGCCCGGTGGGCTCGGGTCCGTCATTAAAGACATGTCCCAGGTGGGAGTCCGCATGCCTGCTCCTCACCTCTGTCCTCGCCGAGAAAAGGCTCCTGTCCTTCCGCTCTACAATATTTCCAGGCTCAAGGGGCCTTGTAAAACTCGGCCACCCTGTCCCGGAATCATACTTGTCACCCGAACTAAAGAGGGGCTCTCCGGAGATGATGTCCACATAGATCCCTGACCGCTTATTGTCCGAGTATTCATTGCTGAATGCCCTCTCGGTGCCGTTCTGCCTGGTAACTTTATACTGAAGAGGGGTCAATCTCTTTCTGAGTTCATCTTCACTTGGCCTTTGATAGCCCTGACCAGACTTTTGTACGGGTGAAGGGGATTGCACCATCGAGTTATCCCCCCATGTCTTTTCCAGGTACTGATCCCGGCCGGAATTGTAGCGATAGAATTTATACTTTAATGAACTCTTTTTGTAGTAGTCCTGATGATACTCCTCTGCCCTGTAGAATTCAGAAAAGGGGATGATCTCTGTGGCAATCGGCCTGCTGAACCTTCCGGATTTTCCTAAATCTGCCTTTGATTCCTCGGCCACCCTCTTTTGCTCTTTGTTGTGATAGAAGATGGCAGTCCGGTACTGCAGGCCCCTGTCTACAAACTGTCCTCCCGGATCCGTTGGATCTACCTGCATCCAGAATACATCAAGGAGCTTTCCATAAGTAATCTTCGATGGGTCATAGATAATCTGAATGGCCTCCACATGACCCGTTCCCCCCTGTGAAACCTCTTTATACGTAGGGTCTTTTTTAGACCCGCCGGTATAACCGGAGATCACCTCTGCAACCCCCTCTAATTTTTCAAAAGGCGGCTCCATGCACCAGAAACAGCCTCCTGCAAAGGTCGACTTTTCAAGGGCTACAGATTCCTCACTCCCCGAACGACTGATTGGATACATATCTTCCTGTGAACTGGCATTGGTACACGCCCCGGCGATAAACGAAACCATCAGGGCAATCAATACGATCTTTTCCATCGCACATCCCTCCCTTCTATAATATCCATTATAGCACCGTTAAACGCCTGGCGCTGTGATATTCACCTTGACAACAATTCAGTGAGGATAGTATATTATCCTCCGAACAAAGTGGAGATTCCCTGAGTCTATGCCCATGCAATCTTCCATGATCCATGAACTGACAGACCTTCTTGTCCAGAAGTCGCTCAAGGTGGCGGATACTCCCATCTTTGAACTCGTCTCCGGCAAAAAGAGCAATGTCTACATTGATTGCAAGAAGACCACCAAGAATGCCAAAGGGGCCTATCTGATCGGGAACATCCTCTTTGAGAGGATTGCTCATCTTGACGTGGATGCCATCGGGGGACTGACACTCGGCGCCGACCCTATTGCGGATGCCGTGGCGTATACCAGCGTCGTTCAGGGGAAACCGGTCAATTCCTTCTCCGTGAGAAAGAAGCAAAAGGCTCACGGCCTCAAAAAGATGATCGAAGGCGATGTCAACACAGGGGATAGGGTTGTCATTGTAGATGATGTGGTTACGACAGGACAATCCACGATCGAGGCGATTGAGAGCGCACGGGCCGAAGGGCTCCATATTGTCAAGGTGATCGCCCTGGTAGACAGGCAGGAAGGGGGAAGGGAAAACATCCTCAAATACGATGTCGAATTTGAGGCCATCATCACGAAGCAGGACCTGCTGAATAGGTACAATCGATAGTCCCGGTCCCTGTCAGGAAATTCTTCATGACTATTTCAGGTAAACCCCAAATCTCTTTAACCCCTCCATCAAGGCGTTTAACGGAAGGCCCATTACATTGTAATAATCCCCTTCGATCTTTTTGACGATCATGGCCCCCACTCCCTGGATTGCATATCCGCCGGCCTTGTCCAGCGGCTCCCCTGTTTTGACGTATGCCCCAATCTCTTTCATCGTCATCCTTTTAAAATAGACCTTTGTCTCTACGGATCTTGACAACCTTCGCTGATCGCCGGTATTTAGACCGGTATTTAAAATCGTAAAGCCCGTAATGACGGAATGCCGCTTCCCGTTCAGAATCTTCAGCATCCTCTTTGCCTCTTTCGCCGTATGGGGCTTCCCGAAGATCTTTCCCTGAAAGACGATGAACGTATCCGCGGCAAGGATGATGGCGTTTTTATATTTCCCGGCGATTGCCCTGGCCTTCTCCTGCGATAAGTATCTTGCCAGTATACGGGGGGGCAGAGCCAGGCCGAGATCCTCTTCATAATCGCTTGGATCCACTTTAAACCTGAGGCCGGTCTTCTCCAGGATCTCCCTCCTTCGTGGAGATGCCGAGGCCAGTATGATCGTCGTCCCCTTCTGGATCTTATACATACTGCCCTGCGGTATAACCCGATGCCCAGGCCCAGTGGAGGTTGTATCCCCCTAACTGTCCGGTCACATCCAACACCTCACCGATGAAATAGAGACCGGAAACCTTCCTGGCCTCCATGGTCTTCGAGGATAATTCATCCGTATCCACCCCGCCCAGCGTCACCTCGGCCTTTCGATACCCCTCTGTCCCAGCCGGCCTTATGGTCCAGTGACGGAGCTGATGGGCAATCTCTTCAATCTCCCGGTCTGAGTACTGGTTGACCGGCCTTGAGGGGGCGTACAGGTCGCACCAGATCTGGGCAATCCGTTTCGGGAGAAAACCGGAAAGCAGGGTTCTCAGTTCCATCCTGCTACCTCGCCTTGCCATCAACAGTCTGTGGATCTCGCGACCCGGCAGCAGATTGATGACGATGTCATCTCCACTATTCCAGTACGAAGAGATCTGAAGGATGGCAGGGCCGCTGAGTCCCCGGTGGGTAAAGAGGACATCCCCCTGAAATTCCGTGCCATGACAACTGACCACCCCATGAAAAGATATGCCGCTCAGTTCCGCAAACCTTTTCTGATCCGCCAGACCGAAGGTCAGGGGAACAAGGGCAGGCCGCACCGGGGTCAGCCTGAGGCCGAACTGCCTTGCAATCCTGTACCCGGTGTCCGATGCCCCCAGTTCAGGATAAGACAATCCCCCTGTGGCCACTACCAGCGAACCCGATTCTATCGTGCCGGTATTTGTAATCACATGAAACCGGCCGCCCTTTTTCTCGTCCAGCTTTATTTCCGAAATCCGGCAGTTCAAACGGATCTCTACACCTACCCTTTCACATTCCTTCTCCAGCATCCGAATGATCCCCGCAGAACTCCCTTCACAGAATAACTGACCATCTCCTTTGTCACGATACTTGACCCCATGCCTTCTGATCAAGCGGATAAAATCATGGGGGGTAAAACGGGAAAGGGCCGATCTGCAAAAATCGGGGTTGTCCGAGCGGTAGTTTTCGCGGGTAACGTTGCTATTGGTAAAGTTGCAGTGCCCCCCGCCTGAGATACGAATCTTATTCGCGATCCTCTTTGCGTGGTCAAGCACTACGACCTGGCGCTTCCGCTTCCCTGCCTCTATAGCGCACAACAGGCCCGATGCACCCGCTCCGATAATAATAACGTTCATAATAAAAAAAAGCCCCAGAGCTTATGCCCCGGGGCTTTCATAACTATTTCATGACTCTCAAGCAGGAGGGATACAGCTATACCGTCTCCTCTACCCTGCTTTAGGCCTTTCGTACGTTAACGGCCTGAGGTCCCTTAGGACCATCCGTTACTTCAAACTCCACGGTTTCGCCTTCGCTGAGGGTTTTGAAACCGTCCCCCTGGATGGCTGAAAAGTGTACGAACACGTCGCCACTTCCGTTTTCCTGCGAAATGAAGCCGTAACCCTTACTTTCGTTGAACCATTTTACTGTACCACGAGCCAAGTCTAACTCACCTCCTTTACTGTTTTGTCAGAACCGGATGAAGCCTGAGTCATACTGGCCCGTAAACAAGAAAACGTAGATCTCTTCGTCTTGCAGTTTGTAAGGCAATGTTTCCAATCAGACTCCAAACCTCCCGAACTTCGATTTGCATCCTATCATAACGTATTAAGAATGTCAACTAAATGGAGCATAGCGGGTTTTGTCCGGATGCATAAAGGTTAAACCCTGACCGCACCGGGTCTTGGTCTCGAAAATACCCGGCCTTTTGGGGCCGCCTGGGCCACGCCCGGACCTCTGTTTTCAAACCCATCTATAACAACCTGACGAATCTTTGTCCCAATTAGCCTTTCAATATTGCGAAGACTCTCACGTTCTCCGGGAGAGACCAGTGATATAGCGTCCCCGGTAGCCTCTGCACGGGCTGTCCGCCCAATCCTGTGGACATAATCCTCAGGAACGTCGGGTATTTCATAGTTCACCACATGAGAGACCTCCTTAACGTCGAGCCCGCGCGCAGCGAGGTTGGTGGCCACCAGCACCTGTACGCTGCCCTTCCGGAATGCCTCCAAGGTCTGGGTCCGCACTAACTGGCTCTTATTACTATGGAGCGCCTCTGCACGCTTTCCCTTTCGTTTGAGATGTGTCACTAAATGATCCGCGCGATGTTTCGTCCGGGTAAAAACAAGGACCCGGGACATCTGCTCTTTTTCGATCAGGTGCATAAGCAGTTCCCGCTTACAAGTGGCGTCCACCGGATAGACAACCTGCCGGACACCGCCGGCAGGGGTTCCCTGACGTGCGATCTCAATGAACTCAGGCTGTTTGAGAATCTCGTTGGCAAGCTTCCGGATCTCCTCGGGCATCGTAGCGGAAAATAGAAGCGTCTGCCGCTGAGGCGGGACACTCTTAATGACTGTCCGAATGTCATTAATAAATCCCATATCCAGCATACGGTCGGCCTCATCAATAACCAGGACCTCCAAGTTCTTAAATGAGACGCATCTCTGGCGCATGAGGTCCAGTAATCTGCCAGGGGTCGCAATGAGGATGTCCACCCCACGCCGGAGGGCCTCTTTCTGTGGGACTATCCCAACCCCTCCGAAGACGAGCGTCGTCCGCAGCCGGAGGTGACTACCGTATGTTTTGACACTGTCATGTACCTGAAGTGCCAACTCGCGTGTGGGGACAAGGACCAGTGCCCGGAGTAACGGCGACTCTCCTTTTTGGAGCCGGTTGAGGATGGGAAGGGTAAAACCGGCGGTCTTGCCGGTCCCGGTCTGCGCACAGCCGATCACATCTCTTCCCTGCAGGATGACCGGAATGGCCTGGGCCTGAATAGGGGTAGGGGCCGCATAGTTCTTGCTCTTTACGGCGCGAAGGATCTCGGGGCTAAGCCCCAGATTTTCAAATGACATATTCTTTTTCTCCTAATTAAATTGCGGGACTACAGTCCCATGATGGTTAAAAAGGGAAGATACACCGGCCTCAGGTACCTGTTTCTGCCGAACGGACACGGCAGCCCAGAACCCGGCCTGGCTTTTCCCTGCATTGAAGAACCTTATAGAAGGGTATTTTTGTATCAGTCTTGATAGATTAAACTGCTGAAGAAGTTTTCCTGGCAAAAATTCTTTGGGCAGCCTCTGATGGCCCTGCATTGAGGTGGGATCGTTTTTGAAAAGGTGCTAAGCGACTTCCGCCTCGTGATTCATCAATTGGACGTAACTATAACATAAGGAATAAACAATAGCAAGGAAAATATATTACCCTTGCCACGGGACAAGACATTCCTCTTTTGTCCTTTGACAAAATAAGGGCCCCGGGACTTTGCATCCCGGGGCCCTTTCCAACATCAGATTCAATACGCCACAATAGTAACGTGGCGTCATCCAAATCTATACCTGGCGAACATTCACAGCCTGGGGCCCCTTAGGGCCGTCGGTTACCTCGAACTCCACGGTCTGGCCTTCACTGAGGGACTTAAAACCTTCCCCCTGGATAGCCGAGTGGTGAACAAAGACATCGCTACTCCCATCTTCCTGGGAGATGAAACCGTAGCCTTTGCTGTCATTGAACCATTTTACTGTTCCTCGAACCATGTGTAACTCACCTCCTTTATTCATATATTATTCTGAAGCCTGAGTTACACTGGCCTACAAATAAAAAAACCGCAAGGCTTTCGTCTTGCGGTTTGTACGACAACGTTTTTAACCAGACTTCAAAACCATTAACTTCAAAATAAATCATAGCATGGTACATTAAGTATGTCAACGAAATTATTTCCAATTAATTATTTCCAATTATTTCCATTCTCTATGGGATTGCCTAATTTTACTGGATATGATAAAAGAGGCGGGTGAAGGGAGACGGTCTCTATGAGACGACTTTTCCATCTGATAACAGGCATTTCCCTTGTTCTTATCCTCTCATACAGCGACAGGGCAAAAGGGATACTTCTCATATTATCTCTCTTTATCGTCACCATTATCATAGAGACGATCCGATTATACCTCCCCGGGGTCAATCATCTCTTCATTCACTATTTTCATTCGTTGATGCGGGGGGAAGAGAAAAAGCATCTGACTGGCACACCCTATTTTCTCGGGGGTGTATTGCTCTCGATTCTCCTGTTTGATGCAGACATAGCCCTTTTCTCAATAACTATACTGACAGTGGGAGACCCTGCCGCCTCTACTATTGGTAAACGATGGGGGAGACATCGCATCAAGGGGAAAAGCCTTGAGGGAAGCATGGCCTTCCTTATAAGTGCGATGATAATGGGGCTGATTTTACAAAGGCTATGGCCCGGATTGCCGGCAACAGTTATCATTGTGGGCGCTCTAACAGGAACCTTGACCGAACTTTTGTCTACGAAGGTGAACGATAACCTCCTGATCCCTCTCGCAGCGGCAGGAGCTATGGGAACTGTGTTATTCTTGCTCAATCTTGTCCATCTTGATTGAGTCTATTTTATCCTTTTCTTTCTGAAGGATTTCTACATTCCTGTAAGTTATTATGCGGGGGGTAATCACTATAATTGTCTCCGTCTTGGATAACGTATTTGTTGACCTCTTAAACAGAGAACCTATGAGAGGGATATCTCCTAAGATGGGGATCTGCTTGGCCGTCTTCTCATTCCTATCCCTGATGAGACCTCCTATAAAAATAGACTCTCCATCCTTTACAACCACCTTGGTTGTAACCTCTGTTGTCGTCTCAGAAGGAAGACCTTGTGTAATCACCCCATCACTCACCTTGGGATATATACTCAGGAATATATTATCATCACTACCAATGCGGGGAGTGAGCTTCAACATCGTCCCTACGTCTAAAAACTCAATGCTCTCAGTAGTCACCTGATTAATCGTTGTAGTCACCCTGTATCCTAATCTGCCACCGATAGTAA
>Ga0209342_10008770_pt1 | contig 10136 bp, 9 predicted proteins | sample RifCSP16_2_FD_184023 | JGI IMG/M metagenome (GOLD analysis project Ga0209342, IMG submission 184023) | Soil microbial communities from Rifle, Colorado - Rifle CSP2_sed 16_2 (SPAdes) (version 2) | ecosystem: Environmental > Terrestrial > Deep subsurface > Rock core/Sediment | place: Rifle... | reverse complement strand
TGCCCCCCAGGAGCAGCAGGTGCGCCGCCAGGCCCTCAAGCAGGCTGCCGACTGGCAGGCCACCTTCGCCTTGCTCCTCGGCCGCGTCGATCTGGAGCGGGTCTTCCGCGACCTCGCGCTCGTGCGCGTCCACCGGCCGGAAGAGCCGGCGCGCCCGAATCGGGCGCGCTGGCAGTTGCGCGGCCGGGCCAAATCCGACAAGCAGGCCTTCGAGGAAGTCTGGCTCGACCTGAACGACGCCTTCCAGGTGCTCCGCATTGAAATCCGCCAGCGCGACGGCAGCCTGATGGAGTTTCATTTCCGCCGCTGGCGCGAAAACCAGCCGCTCGACCCCGAGCTCTTCCGCCTCCAGGTGCCTCCCGGGACCGCCTGGCTCGACGAGGGTCCCTCCTGACCCTTCGACTTTCCTTCGCAGGCTGCCCGGTGCTAAACTCATAGGATTGGTGCAGGGGCAGGCACCCTATGGCTGAGTTCGTCTGCAAAGTGGCCGACGCGCGGGGGCAGGTTTCGATGCAAGTGGAAACCGCCGCCTCCGAAGCGGAGCTCCGCCAGCGCTTCGCCGAAAAAGGCCTGTTGCTTTATTCCGCCCGCAGCCGCGGCCTGCCGACTCTTGCCTGGCCGGGACGCAGGCGTCGCCGGCCCGTATCCGCCAACGACTTCCTTTTGTTCAACCAGCAGTTCGTCACTCTCATCCGCGCCGGCCTGCCCATCCTGAAATCGCTCGACCTGCTGGCCGAGCGCGCCGCCCGCCCGGCCTTGCGCGCCCTGCTCGATGAGATTCGCGAGCGGGTGCGCGGCGGCGCTTCGCTCTCGGAAGCGGTCCAGGCGCAGGGGGCTTTTCCGGGTGTCTACACCTCGTCGCTGCTGGCCGGGGAACGCAGCGGCAACCTGGCGGGCGTGCTCGACTCCTACATCGCCTACCAGAAAGTCACCGGCTCCGTCCGCCGGCGCCTGTTGATGGCGCTGGTCTATCCGGCGCTGCTGATGCTGGTGGCCGCCGGCGTGCTCAGCTTCGTCATCATCTACGTCATTCCCCGGTTCGCCGAGCTCTACGGGGAGATGAACGCCACCCTGCCGGCGCTGACGGTGGCGGTGGTGAATTTCGCCTTGGCAGTGCGCCAGTCGCTGGCGGCGGTGGTGCTGCTGCTGGCGGGCCTGGCCGTGGGGCTGGTGCTGGCGGCGCGGTCCGAGGCGGGAGCCCGGGTTTTGGACCGCGCCTGGATGCGGCTCCCGCTGGTGGGCAACATCATCGTGCGGTTCCGCCTGGCGCAGTTCTGCCGCACGCTGGCCACGCTGCTGGCGGGCGGCATCCCCATGGTGCCCTCGCTCGAAGTGTCGGCCGGGGCGATGGACAGCCCCGTGCTCCGCCGCGCCGTCGAGACCTCCGCCCGGCGCGTCCGGGAAGGGCAGAGCCTGCACGGCGCCCTGGCGGCCGCAGGAATGATTCCCGACCTGGTGACCGGGATGGTGGAAGTGGGGGAAAGCACCGGGGCGCTCCCACAGATGCTGAACAGCGTGGCCGAGTTCTACGAAGAAGAATTGAACGCGCACTTGAGCGCTTTGCTGTCCCTGGTCGAGCCCCTGCTGCTGTTGGGGGTGGCCGGAACGGTGCTGGTGATTCTAATCGCGCTCTACTTGCCCATCTTTTCCGTCGGCACCCTGGTGCGCTAGGAGAGAGGCATGCCCAAAGAACCCCACAACCCCGCGCTGGTCAAGGACGACGCCGAGCAGGCCCGGCAGCTCGCCGCGCGCTATCACTGCCAGTTCGTCGACCTCACCGAGCAGCGCATCAACACCGACCTCTTCCGCCTCATCCCGGTGGACATGATGTTCCGCCACCACTTCATCCCCCTGGAAGCCACCGACGGCGCCCTGGCCCTGGCCATGGCCGACCCGAGCCAGTTCTTCGTCGTCGACGAGCTGGCCATCCGCCTGGGGCGGAGCATTGTGGTCAAGGTGGCCACCCGCGAGCAGATCGCCGACATCTTGAAGAAGAGCGAGCAGTCGCAGCGCGTGCTGGAGGAGGTGACCGAGGGCTTCCGGCTGGACGTGGTGCGGGAGACCGAGGAGGGCGAAGAGACCATCTCGGTCGAGCGCCTCACCCGCGACACCGAGTCGAGCCCCATCATCCGCCTGGTCGAATCCACCATCTTCAACGCCCTGGAGCGGCGCGCCAGCGACATCCACATCGAGACCCAGGACACCGAGGTCATCGTCAAGTACCGCATCGACGGCGTGCTCCACCCCGCCATGGCCCCGCTGGCCAAGGAGTGGCACGCCGCCATCGTCTCCCGCATCAAGGTGATGTCGGAGCTCGACATCGCCGAGCGCCGCGTCCCCCAGGACGGCCGCTTCCGCGTGCGCTACAAGGGCCGCCCCATTGATTTCCGCGTCTCCATCATGCCCTCCATCCACGGCGAAGACGCCGTGCTGCGCATCCTCGACAAGGAATCGTTGAGCGAGAAGTTCCGCACTCTCAACCTGGACGTCATCGGCTTCCCGGAGACGGAGCTCAAGAAGTTCCGCCGCTACATCCACGAGCCCTACGGCATGGTGCTGGTGACGGGTCCGACCGGCAGCGGCAAGACCACCACGCTCTACGCCGCGCTGTCGGAGATCAAATCGGACGAGGACAAGATCATCACCATCGAAGACCCGGTCGAATATCAGATCAAAGGCGTCACCCAGATTCCCGTGAACGAGCGCAAGGGGCTGACCTTCGCCCGCGGCCTGCGCTCCATCCTGCGGCACGACCCCGACAAGATCATGGTCGGCGAGATCCGCGACCTCGAGACCGCGCAGATTGCCATCCAATCGGCGCTCACCGGACACCTGGTCTTCACCACCGTCCACGCCAATAACGTCGTCGACGTCCTCGGGCGCTTCCTCAACATGGGGGTCGAGCCCTACAACTTCGTCTCCGCCCTGAACTGCATTCTGGCGCAGCGCCTGGTGCGCCTCATCTGCGAGAGCTGCAAGCACCCCGTGCGCTACCCCCGCGAAATACTGGACGAGTCCGCCCTGCCCGAGGCCGAGTGGAAGGACGTGCCTTTCTACGAGGGCACCGGCTGCGTGGAGTGCCACGGCACCGGTTTCCGCGGCCGCACCGCCATCTGCGAGCTCCTCGACCTGAGCGACCACATCCGGGAAATGATTGTCGACAAGAAGCCCACCTCCGAAATCAAGCAGGTGGCCCGGCAGGAAGGGATGCGCTTCCTGCGCGAAGCCGGCCTGGAAAAAGTGCGCCACCCTGCGCGAGCTCAACAAGGTGACCTTCATCGAAAGCGTCTAGCCCGATGGCCCCCTCCGCCCAACCTTTGCGCCGTGCCGGCGGCTGGCTCAGCGCCTCGGCCGACGTTCCTCTGGTCTGCGAAATCGCCGCCGACTACGTGGCCGCCGTCCGCCACCACCATGGACGGATTGAAGCCTGGGCGATGCGCTCCTTGCCGCCGGGGGCGGTGCGGCCGGCCTCGCTGGCGGAGAACATCGCCGACCGCTCCGCCGTCCAGCAGGCCCTGGAGCACACCGTGGGCGCGGTGGCCGACGGCCGGCGTCGCTGCGCTCTGCTGGTGCCGGACCTGCTGGCGCGCGTGGCGGTGCTCGAGTTCGACCATCTGCCCGAGCGCGCCCAGGAAGCCGAAGCTCTCTTGCGCTGGCGCCTGGGCAAGGACCTGCCCTTTGACGTCACCCAGGCGGCGCTCTCTTTCCAGGCGCAGCCGGGACGCTCGGGCGGACGCGATGCCTTGGTGGCCGTCAGCCTGCGCAACCTGGTGCGGCAGTACGAGGAGTGCGTGGAAGCCCTGGGGTTGCAACCCGGCTGGGTGACGCTCTCGACCCTGGCCGCTCTCGGCGGCTTGGAGGCTTCCCCGGCGCCGCGCTTGTTCGTCAAGCGCGACCACGGCTCCTTGAGCGTGGTGATCGCGCAGGGCGAAGCCGTCCGCCTCTTCCGCAGCCTGCCCGTGCCGGCGGGTGACGCGCTCGAGGAAGAGGCCCTGCTCGAGAAGGTCTATCCCGCCGCCGTCTATTTCCAGGACCACTGGGGCGAGCCGGTGGGAGAAGCGGTGCTGGTCAGCGTGGGCGAGAACCGTCTGCCGTCGGCGCGCCGGTTGCAGCGCGAGCTCGGCTGCGCGGTGACGGAATTCAGCCCGGAAGCGATGGAGCTGCCCCCCTCGGCGCTGTCGGGCGCGGTCTCCGACACCCGCCTGGCGCCCTGCTGGGGCTGGGTGCGGGGAGGCGCTTGATGCGGGTCCCGCTCAACCTGGCCACTTCACCCTTCGTTCCCGTGCGCCGTTTTCTTCTTACGGTAGGGCTGCTCGGCGTGGTGGCCCTGGCGGCGACGCTGACGGTCGGCGTCGAGGCCGTCCGGGTCTGGCGCGGCCGCACGGCCACGCAAACCCGGATGCGGGAGCTCCAGGCGGAGCGCTCGCGCCTCGCGCAGGAGCAGCAGCGCCTGGAGAGCGAATTGCAGGACCCGGCCACGCAGGAGATCCTGGCGCGCACGCGCTTCTTGAACGATTTGGTCCGCCGGAAGAACCTTTCCTGGACGGAGCTTTTCTTCGATTTGCAGGAGCGGCTGCCGGCGCGGGTGCGCATCCTGGCGGTGGCGCCCAGTCTGCGCGAGGACGGCGACTTGCAGGTCGAGCTGCACGTGGGCAGCGAATCGGCCCAGGCGCTGATTGAGTTTCTCCAGGCGCTCGAGGAAGGCGAGAAGTTCCGCGAAATCGCCCTGCGCTCGCAGAGCCGTGCGAGCGGAGCCCGGGCGGATGCGGTCACCGCCCAGGTGAGCGCTGTCTATGTGCAGGAGTAGCCGACGATGAACCGCTGGTACGCCCGCCGGCACCGGATGGCGCTCGGGTTGCTGGCCCTGCTGGCGCTGGACGCCGCCCTGTACTTCGGCTGGGTGCGCCGGCCCGCCACCGAGCCGGAGTTCGACCCCGCCCGCCTGGAGCGCCTCAGCCAGGAGGTTTCTGGACTGGCCGCGGAAGTGGCCCGCCTGGACCGCGTCCGGGAGCAGGCGCCGCGCTTCCGGCCGCAACTGGAGAAGTTCGCCGTCGAGCGCTTTCCGGCCGAGCGCACCGGCTTCTCCCGCGTGGCGGCGGAGCTGGAAGCGGCGGCGGAGGAGGCCGGCGTCGTCCTCGGGCGCGTCTCCTATGAAAGCGCCGCGGAGCGGAGCCAGCCCGACCTGCTGCGGGTCGAAATCACCACCGGCGTCGAAGGGGAGTACGCCGACCTGCTGCGCTATCTGGACGAGCTCGAGCGCTCCCCGCACCTCTACCTCATCAACGAGCTGAACGTGGACGCGACGCTGCGCGGCCAGGTGCGCTTGCAAATGCGCCTGGCCACCTATTTCCGCCGGAAAGCGACATGAAGCAGAGAGGCAAGATCGTCGTTCTACTGGCGCTGCTGGTTGTGCTGGTCGGCCTCCAGTTCGCGCGGCGGGAGCCGGGGGCCAACCCGGCCGTCACCGCGACCGCCGCCCAGGGAGCGCGCGCGGGCGCGCGCCCGTCTTTGTCGGCCATCCCCGATTCGCTCCTCGAGGTGAAAGGGCGGAAGCCGGACCCGCGCCGGCGGGCGGCGGCTCAGCGCAACATCTTCGAGTACGGGAGGCGGGCTGCGGTCGCGCCGGCTCCGGAGACGGCGGGGGCGGCGCCGCCGACCCAGCCCCCGCCTCCGCCGGCGCCTCTGCGCTTTTATGGCTTTGCCGAGCCGAGCCACGGCGGCAAGCGCCAGGTCTTCCTCACCGATGGGGAAGAGGTGTACGTGGCGGCCGAGGGCGACGTCGTGCTGCGCCGCTACCGCGTGCTGCGGGTGGGGAGCCAGAGCATTGAGCTGGAAGAGTTGTCCGGCAAGCAGCGCTGGGTCGTCCCCCTGGAGCAGCCCTAAAATGCCCAACCCTGAAATGCCCGGCCCTGCGATGCGCCGCCGCGAATCCGGCTACGCCCTGCTGGTCGTCCTCCTGCTGGCGGCGCTCGTGCTTATCGCGCTGTCGGCGGTGGCGCCCCGCGTCCTGACCCAGGGGCAGCGGGAAAAGGAAGAGGAGCTTGCCTTCCGCGGCGAGCAGTACCGCCGCGCCATCGGAGTCTTCTACAAGAAGTTCGGGCGCTACCCGAATTCTATTGACGAGCTGCTCCGGACCAACGACCGCTCTTTCCTGCGCCGCGAGTACCGCGACCCGATGACCCCGGACGGCAAGTGGCGGTTCATTCGCGTCGGCCCGAGCGGGGAGTTCATCGGGGCGCACACCCGCCCCTCGAACAAGAACCCCGGGGAAGGGGACGACGAGGGTGGCGAGGAAGAAGTCCCCGAGGAGCCGCCGGCGGGCGGAACGGAGGGAGGCGACAACGAGTCCTTGCCGCTGGCCGGCGTGGCCAGCCGCAGCCCCGCCCGCTCCATCCGCATCTACCAGGGCCAGGAGCGCTACGACCGCTGGGAGTTTATTTACGACCCGGCGCAGGAAGCCCCCGGCGGCGGCCAGGGACAACCGCGCGCGCCGGGCGGCCCGCCGCGGAAGCCCACCCCCTAGTACCGTTCCAACTTGTTCCGCCTAATTCCTTGCGTCCGGACTTCCAGTTACTGCGCACCCTCGCACTCTAGCTGAGATGGGTCCAGTTAGTTGGAACGGCACTAGGCCGACAGCAGGAACTTCTCCAGGGCGAGGGCGACGCCGTCTTCGTCGTTCGAGGCGGTGAGCGCCCAGCCGGCCTGCCGCAACTCGGCGTCGCTGTTTCCCATCACCACGGCCAGACCGGCGAACTCGAGCATCTCGCGGTCGTTCCAGTTGTCGCCGATGGCGAGCGTTTCCTCGCGGGCGAAGCCGCGCGCGGCGGCGTAGCGGGCGAGCGCGCGGCCCTTGTTGCAGCCGCGGTCGAGGACGTCGAGCAAGGTGAAGCCGCGCTGCGGATACTCGGCGCGGGTCACGCTGATGGCCTCGGCGCAGGGCGCCCGCCGGAGCAATTGGTCCAGCTCCCGCAGCGGCCCGACCGGCCCGGCGAAAAGCACCTGGATCGGGTCTTCGGTCAGGGCGTCTTCGAGCCGCTCGACCTGCTGGAGGTAGGCGCGGTTGCGCTCGAAGTAGCCGTCGACCGGGGCGTGCCGTGGGTCGAGGTTCTCGACCACGATCTGGCCCGCCGCCTCGCGGTCGAAGAGCAGCAAGGCGCGCTCGCGGAAGGGCCCGGCGGCGGCCAGCACCGCGCGCGCCTGCTCGCGCGGCAGGAGCTGTCGCCAGAGCGTTTTGCCCTCCTTCGATTTCACCAGGGCGCCGTTGCTGGCGATGACGGTGAGCCCGATGGAGAACTGCGCGGCGATGGGCTGGGCGAAGGTGAAGCGCCGGCCGGTGACGAGCACGATCTCGGCGCCGCGCTCCTCGGCGGCGACCACGGCTCGGCGGTTGGCGTCAGAGAGCTGAAAGCGGCTGTCGAGCAGCGTACCGTCAATGTCGATGGCCACCAGCCGAATGCGCGTCTTCATTCCCGCGCATTCTAGCACGGCCGTCCCGAAGCTTCGGGACGGGCACGCCCGAATGGGGCGCGCGCCTTGTTGGTCGCCGGACGCTCTGCTAGACTCGCTCGCTTCCGATGGCCGGCTCCACGCTCACGCATCTTGAATGCTCGCGGTGTCGCCGCAGCCATCCCGCCGAGCGCTTGCAGAACCTGTGCGGCTGCGGCGGGCCGCTGCTGGCGCGCTACGACCTGGTGCTGGCTGCGAAGACTCTGACGCGCGAAAGCCTCCCCGGGCGCCGGCGCGACCTCTGGCGGTACGAGGAGGTCCTGCCCGGCAAAGTCAGCGACGCGGTCGCGCTCGGGGAAGGCGGGACGCCGCTGCTCCGTCTGCCGCGCCTCGGCGAAAAGCAGGGCTGCCCGAACCTCTACCTGAAAGACGAAGCTTTCAACCCTACTGGGTCGTTCAAGGCGCGCGGGCTGGCGACGGGAGTTTCGATGGCGCGGGCGCTCGGGGCGCGCAAGCTGGCCTTGCCCACGGCCGGGAACGCCGGCGGGGCGCTGGCCGCCTACGCCGCGCGCGCGGGCTTGGAGGCCACCGTGCTGATGCCGCGGGACGCCCCGCGGGCCAATCGCCTGGAATGCGAAGCCCACGGCGCGCGCCTGATTCTGGTGGACGGCCTCATCAGCGATTGCGGGCGGCTGCTGGCCGAGCGCAAGGACCGCGAGGGCTGGTTCGACATGTCCACGCTGAAGGAGCCCTACCGCGTCGAGGGAAAGAAGACGCTCGGCTACGAGCTTTACGAGCAGCTCGGCGGGCGCTTGCCCGGCGCCATCCTCTATCCCACCGGCGGCGGCGTCGGCCTTATCGGGATGTGGAAGGCGTTCGACGAAATGGAAGCGATGAACTGGATCGGCCCCGCGCGCCCGAAGATGATTGTCGTCCAAGCGAGCGGTTGCGCGCCCATCGTGCGCGCCTTCGAGGAAGGGAAGAGCGAGTCCGAGCCCTGGAAGCAGGCGGAGACGATTGCCGTGGGGCTGCGTGTGCCCAAGGCCCTGGGCGATTTTCTGGTGCTCGACGCCGTGCGCCGCAGCCGCGGCGCCGCCGTGGCGGTGAGCGACGAAGAAATCCTCGACGCCGTGCGCGCCCTGGCACGCGCCGAAGGCGTCTTCCCCTGCCCGGAAGGCGCGGCCACGCTGGCGGCCTTGCCGAAGCTCTTCGCGCAGAACGTCTTGAGCCGCGACGACACCATCGTTCTCTTCAACACCGGCAGCGGACTGAAATACCTCGACGTGCTCGAAAAGGCCCTGGCCTAAGCGATGCCCGGCACCGAACGCCTCTATTACCGCGACAGCTTCCTGCGCGAGTTCGACGCCCGCGTCCTGCGGGTCGAGGCGGGCGAGGGCGGCCGCTGCGGCGTCGTACTCGACCGCACGGCTTTTTATCCGACCTCGGGCGGCCAGCCGCACGACCTGGGCGCGCTCGGCGACAGTGCCGTCGAAGACGTCCGGGAAAACGACGCCGGCGAAGTTGTGCACGTGGTTGCCCGCGCGCCGGTGGGGACGGCCGTCCGCGGGACGATTGATTGGCCGCGCCGCTTCGACCATATGCAGCAGCACAGCGGGCAGCACCTGCTCTCGGCGGCCTTCGTCCGCCTGTTCACTGTTCCCACGGTGTCGTTTCATCTCGGGCGGGACATCTGCACGATCGATTTGGAAACAGCCTCGCTCGGCCCGCAGCAGCTAGAGCAGGCCGAAGAGCTGGCCAACCGGGTCATCTTCGAAGACCGGCCTGTGCAGATCCGCTTCGCCTCTCCCGGTGAACTCGAAGCGCAGGGGATGAGGAAAGCCCCGGCGCGGCAGGGGGAGCTGCGGCTGATTGACATCGAAGACTTCGACCGCTGCCCCTGCGGCGGCACGCACGTGGCCCGCACCGGCCAGATCGGCCTCGTGCTCCTGTGGGCGACGGAGAACCTCCGCGGGCAGGTGCGGGTCGAGTTCGTCTGCGGCGGGCGGGCGCTGGCTGCGGCCCGGGGCGACTACAGGCATTTGCAGGAAGCCGCGCGCCTGCTGACCACGGGGGCCGCCGAGCTGCCCGCAGTCCTCCGCAAGCAGCAGGAGGAGCAACGCGCCGCGCGCCAGGCGCACGGGGAGACCCTGGAGCGTCTGGCGGAGCTGGAAGCCGGGGTTTTGCTGGCGGCCGCGGAGGCGATTGGAGGCAGACGCCTGCTGGTGAAAGTATTCGAGGGCGCCGAGGCGGATTATCTGCGGCGGCTGGGGGCGCGGCTGGTCCGGGAACCGAACGTGCAACTCCTGCTGGCGGCGAAGAGCCCGGCGGCCGCCGTGGTGTTCGCCCAGAGTCCCGGTGGCCCGGCGGACATGAACGCCTTGTTGCGGGAGACGGTGGGCGCGCTCGGCGGGAAGGGCGGCGGCAGCCGCGACTTCGCCCAGGGCGTCTTACCCGAAGCAGCGCGCGTAGAAGAGGCGCTGACCGAGGCGCGCCGGCGCCTGCGAGAGTAGAAGGGGTTCACAGGCGGGACGCCTGTGCCCCGGAGAGAGCTGGTGGACGGCACCGGGCTCGAACCGGCAACCTCCGCGTTGCGAACGCGGCGCTCTCCCAATTGAGCTAGCCGCCCACGGAACCGATTGTAAGAAGGTTCCCGCAGTTCTGCAAGCGTCCGAGGTCAGCCGTCGGATTCC
>Ga0209342_10008768_pt1 | contig 10137 bp, 9 predicted proteins | sample RifCSP16_2_FD_184023 | JGI IMG/M metagenome (GOLD analysis project Ga0209342, IMG submission 184023) | Soil microbial communities from Rifle, Colorado - Rifle CSP2_sed 16_2 (SPAdes) (version 2) | ecosystem: Environmental > Terrestrial > Deep subsurface > Rock core/Sediment | place: Rifle... | reverse complement strand
AGGAGGCCAGGGCGCCCGTCGCCGACATCGCCGCCGCCTTCCAGGCCGCCGTCGTCGACGTCCTCGTCAGGAAGACCGTCCGCGCCGCCGAGGCGTTCGACGCGCGCAGCGTCCTCCTCTCCGGCGGCGTCGCCGCCAACGGCCCGCTGCGCGCCGCCCTCAGAGAGGCCTCGCCGGCGCCCGTCTTCGCGCCGCCCCCCGTCCTCTGCACCGACAACGGCGCCATGATCGCCGCCGCCGCCCACTTCCGCGCCGACGCCAACGTCGCGGGCCTCGACCTCGACGTCCGCGCCTCCTGGTCCATCGCCGGCTAACGCCGGCGACGGCAGACTGGCAATCGGGCAGGCTGCCGTGCAGAGCACCCGGCTGTCTCAGCAGGCGCTACGCGACCTCTTGGAACGCCGCGCCTCGGCGGAGGCAGGCATCTCCAGCAGGGGCAGGGACGCGGTCCCTGCCGGGGGTCTAAGGGGGTGTCCCCCTTTCAAACCTCTTCCCATCGGAGCGGAGCAGATGAGTTCTTCCCAAGAAGGACGAAGCCTGCCCTGAGCCTGCCGAAGGGATGCGTAGCGCAAGCTAGCTCAGAGGGCACCTGCCGCAGCCGCCGCGGCTGCACCACTCGCCCAGATAGGCAAGAAGGCCCTGCTGCGCCAGCGCGCTCCCGGCCGCCCGCCAGCCGTCCGCCCGCCGCAGGTTCGCCTCCAGGAACCGCGTCTTGCCGTAGGGCGGCGCCGCCGGCATCTCCGCCAGCAGCGACGCCGCCTTCGGCCGCAGCTCAGCCCGCGTCGCGACGAAGGGCAGGACGACGTTGACGACCAGCTCCCGCGCCCGCTCCCGGCCGAGGAGCGCCCCGACTTTGTCGGGGCCGCCCACCTGCCAGGCGACGACCAGCTCCCGCGCGCTCTCCGCGCCGACGACGCTCGCCACGGCGAAGCCCGCCAGGTCGCCCTCCGCCCTGGCGTAGAGGCGGGCGAAGGCCGCCAAGCGCCGCTCCGGCCGGTTCGCCGGCCGGCCCGTCCTGGCCAGCGGCGGCGAGAGGCCCGCCGGCAGCAGCGCCGCCAGCGGCGCTGACGCCGGCCGCAGGCCGGCCAGGGCCAGCAGCGCTGCCTCCAGGCCGTCGTTCCGGCCGCCGGCAGCAGCAACCGACCGCGCCAGCGCCGGCGTGCACAGCTCGGCCAGGTGGCGGAACGCCGCCCGGTCGCCGCCGACCCCCAGGGCGTCGAAGAGCGCCTGCCAGAGCGCCGCCTCTGCGCCGACACCAGCAACGTCTTGCGCCAGACGCGCGGCCCTGCCGGCGAAGCGGCCCTCGCCCGCGGCCGCCAGCGCCGCCTCCACCGCAGCCGGGCCGAGGCGCTGCTGGGCGTCGCGACAGGGCTCCCGCCAGAGGGCCGGCGCCGTCAGCCAGCGCTCGACCTCCGCCCGCCGGCGCGCCAGCCAGGGCGCGAAGGCCGCCACCGGCGCGCTGCCGCCGCTGCTCAGGCGGGTCTCCGGCCCTTCATCCGCAAGGTAGACGGCGTGCAGCGCCAGGCCGTCGTAGGCCGGGTCGCGGTCGTGGCCGTGGCCGCGGAAGGCGCTGGCGCGCAGGTGGAGCTCCACGTCGCCGCGGCGCTCCTCGCCGGCGATCAGGACGATAGCGTCGCGGAAGTCGGGGCCGGCGCCGGCGTTGCGCCGGCCGGGGTGGAGGACGCGCACGCCACGGCCGTCCGGCGTCGAGAGCACCTCCGGCGGAAAGCGCTGGCCGGCCCAGATCAGCGCCAGCTCCGCCTCGCTGAGGGGGCAGGCCCTCGCCCGCACCTTCTCGCTGCCGCCCGCCGACGACTCGCCCACCCGAACGACCGCGACGGCCGAGGCGACGTAGGAGGGCGCCACCTCACTCACGCGCCGCCGTCTTCCGCCCGCCGAACCTCGCCCGCCTCGTAGCGGAAGCCGGCGCGCTCGGCGACGAGGCTGAGGAACCGATCGGAGAGACCGCGCGGCCGGTAGAGCCCCGTCTCCCACTCGCTGATCGTCTGCTGGCGCGTCCCCAGCTCCCGCGCCAGCTCCGCCTGGGTGAGGCCCAGGTGGCGCCGCAGCGCCCGCACGCGCCCCGCGTCCCAGGCCGGCCGCCTTCTCGCCATATCCCGCCAATCATACACGGAAACGTGTGCGCCGTATAGCTGCCCGCCTGCAGGCCGCGATGGCCGCTGCGCATCGCTGGGTACTGGCTACTGGCTGACAGCTGATTTCCCGCCGACCCCTTGCGCCAGAGCGCCCGGCCGTCTTAAACTGCCGTTAGCACTCCTCCCGCCTGAGTGCTAACCCCCGACAACGCCTCAATACTCTCGCCAGAGGAGGTCAAATGGCTACGAAACTCGTTCCCCTCGCCGACAAGCTCGTCCTCAAGCCCATCGTCCAGGAAGAGGTGCTCTCCAGCGGCATCGTCATCCCCGACACCGCCAAGGAGAAGCCGAACCAGGGCGAGGTCATCGCCGTCGGCCCCGGCCGCCGCGACGACGACGGCAAGCTCGTCCCCATGGAAGATCAGCGTCGGCGACCGCGTCCTCTATGCCAAGTACACCGGCCAGGAGATCAAGGTCGAGAACGAAGAGTACATCGTCCTCTCCGAGCGCGACATCCTCTGCAAGGTCCAGATCTAAGAGAGCGCCGTAGCTGCAGGTCTTCAGACCTGCCCCGGCAGACCTGAAGGTCTGCAGCTACGTCGAACAGGAGTGTCCCATGGCTAAGCAGATCATTTTCGACGAGGAGGCGCGCCGCTCCCTGAAGGCAGGCGTGGACGTCCTCGCCGACGCCCTCAAGGTAACGCTGGGGCCGCGCGGCCGCCGCGTCGTCCTCGACCGCAAGTACGGCGCCCCCGCCGTCGTCGACGACGGCGTCTCCATCGCCAAGGAGATCGAGCTCAGCGACCCCTTCGAGAACATGGGCGCCCAACTGGCGAAGGAGATCTCCTCCAAGACCAACGACGTCGCCGGCGACGGCACCACCACCGCCACAGTCCTCGGCCAGGCCATCGTCCGCGAGGGCCTGAAGAACGTCGCCGCCGGCGCCAATCCCCTCGCCCTGAAGCGCGGCATCGAGAAGAGCGTCGCGGTCACCATCGACCACCTGCGCTCCATCGCCAAGCCGGTCACCGGCAAGGAGCAGATCGCCCAGGTCGCCTCCATCTCCGCCGACGACACCGAGATCGGCGACATGATCGCCGAGGTCATGGAGAAGGTCGGCAAGGACGGCGTCATCACCGTCGAGGAGTCGCGCGGCACCCACATGGAGATCGAGTTCGTCGACGGGATGCAGTTCGACCGCGGCTACGTCTCGCCTTACTTCGTCACCAACACGGAGCGCATGGAGTCCGTCCTGGACGAGCCTTACATCCTCATCACGGACAAGCGCGTCTCCGCCGTCACCGACATCCTGCCCATCCTCGAGAAGGTCCTCCAGGTGACGAAGAACCTGGTCATCATCGCCGACGACGTCGACGGCGAGGCGCTGGCGACGCTGGTGGTCAACAAGCTGCGCGGCACGGTGAACGCCCTCGCCGTCAAGGCGCCGAGCTACGGCGACCGCCGCAAGGAGATGCTGGAGGACGTCGCCATCCTCACGGGCGGCACCTTCATCACGGAGGACGTGGGCCGCAAGCTGGAGGCGGCGCAGATCGCCGACCTCGGCCGTGCCCGCCGCGTCATCTCCAGCAAAGAGGACACGACGATCATCGAGGGCTACGGCTCCGACGAGGCGATCCAGGCGCGGATGAAGCAGATCAAGGCCCAGAAGGACGAGACCTCGTCCGACTTCGACCGCGAGAAGCTGGACGAGCGCATGGCGAAGCTCGCCGGCGGCGTCGCCGTCCTCAAGGTCGGCGCGCCGACCGAGGTGGAGCTGAAGGAGAAGAAGCTGCGCGTGGAGGACGCCCTCTCGGCGACGCGGGCCGCCGTCGAGGAGGGCATCGTCCCGGGCGGCGGCGTCGCCCTCGTCCGCTGCCAGAAGGTGCTGGACGAGCTCGCCGCCACGCTGGAGGGCGACGAGCGCACCGGCGCCATCCTGATGAAGCGCGCCTACGAGGAGCCGATGACCCTCATCGCCGACAACGCCGGCGCCGAGGGCACGGTGGTCGTCGACACCGTGCGCAAGTCGAAGGACGAGGAGTACGGCTACGACGCCGTGGCGGGCGTCTACGGCAACATGATCGAGCGCGGCATCATCGACCCGGTGAAGGTAACGCGCTCCGCCCTGGAGAACGCCGCCTCCATCGCGACGATGATCCTGACGACGGAGTCGCTGATCACCGACATCCCGGAGCCGCCGGGCCAAACGCCGGCCATGCCGGGCGGCATGGACCACATGGACTACTAGAGCACTAGCGTGCCGGCATAGGGCTGCCGCGCAACCACTCGCGGCGCACCGGAACCACGAAGGCCAGGCTTAAGCCTGGCCTTCGGCTCTCCCGGCGAACTCGCCTCTCTACAGAAGGGCCGCCCGCCGGCCGCTACTGATCATGAGTGCGGCAGATGGCGACGGAGAGGGTCCTCGCACCTGACCGGCGGGCTGTCCTTCGACGAGCTCAGGACGCGGTTCGCGCTAGCGCGGCGCGGCTCCTGGGCGGAGCGGAGGCGCGCGTCGCGCTGCTCATCGTCGCCTGGAAGCTGCTGGCGTTCCTCGTCGTCGTCGAGGGCTATCGGTCGGTGCCACTCGACGAGGAGGAGTGGCGGCGCAACCTGGTCTACCCGCCGAGCGAGGCGCCGACGTTCCAGACGACGTTCACGGGCTGGGACGCGAGCCACTACCTCTTCCTGGCGGACGAGGGCTACGGCAAGAGCGCGGCCTCGGACGCGTTCCCACCGCTGTTCCCGCTATCGATCCGGGCGCTGAACTTCGTTACGGGGGACGGCGTCGTCTCCGGGCTGCTGCTGGCGAACTTGGCCTCGGGCGCGGGGCTGTTCGTCTTCTTCCTCTTCGCGCGGCGGCGCTTCGGCGAAGCGACGGCGTGGCGGGCGCTGCTGCTCTTCCTCGCCTTCCCAACGGCGTTCTACCTGAACCTGATCTACACGGAGGGGCCGTTCCTGCTGCTCACGGCGGCGTTCTTCTACCTCCTCTACCGGCGACAGCTGGCGCTCGCTGCGATGGCTGCGTTCTTGCTGCCGCTGACGCGCGTCGTCGGCGTGTTCGTAGCGGCGCCGCTGGCAGCGTTCCTGCTGGCCGATGCCTGGTCGAGCCGGCAGCCGGCCGAGAAGTGGTCTCGAGCGCTGCAGGCGCGGCTGCTGTGGGCGCTGGCGCCGCTGGCCGGGCTGGGCGCTTACATGCTCTACATGCGGCTGACGACGGGCGAGTTCCTGGCGCAGTTCCAGGCGGTGGGGTTGTACCAGTCCGACTGGAGCATCCGCCACGTGTTCGAGCCGGACATCCTCCTTCGACACCTGCTGGCGAAGGACCTCTCGATCGTCCATACGTACTGGGACCGCCTGGCGTTCCTGGGCTTCGTCGCGGCGCTGCCGCTGATCTATCGACGCGTCGACCGGCCGCTGTTCCTGTTCTGCCTGCTGATGGGCATGGTGCCGCTGCTGGGCAGCTTCATGAGCTACACGCGCTACCTGGCGCTGGCCGTGCCGATGTACATCGCCTTCGGGTCGTGGTTCGAGGCGGGAGGCGCCTGGCGACGGGGGCCGGTCTTCGTCTGCGCGCTATGCGGCCTCGGGCTCGTGCAGGCGGCGTTCCTGGTGTTTCACACGCGGTACTACTGGGTCGCGTAACGGCAGTCCAGCGCGCCTTACGTCGTCACACTCCTCAGGTACGCTGCCTTCCGGCCTCGCTGGCCGGCGCGTTTGCTCCTAGGCCCATCCCGGCGCGACGGTGAGGCGTGACTGCCGCCAATAGGCTGCGGGGCCAGTACGGAACTCCCGGCCCTGGAAGGCGAGGTTCCCGCGCTCATCGAATATGTCGAAGTCGGCTCTAGTGTCGGAGTACTCCGAATGGCGCTTCTCGAAGGTGTAGGCCTTCAAGATCACGCCGTCCAGGCGAGAGAAGTGCGTCAAGATGCCGCGGACCATCTTCTTGCTCAGGAGATGGCGCTTGTCATTAGTTTTCATTGTTGTGTCCTCTCATGTTGATAGCGTGGGCTCCGTTTACGTGGTCAGCTTCTTCCTCGAACTCGACCTCCTGGCCCTCCCGAATCGCGGCGAAGTCTGCCGGCTTGACCAACGACCCTGGGTTGAAGAACAACTCACGCTTATCGCCATACGGGCGGACGCGACCCCAATGGGAGCCGAAGGACGTTACCAACTTTGTCACCGTGCCCAGCGTCATCGATACGCCTTAGCCCGGCCTAGGCGCCGGCCGCCGATGAAGCCCAGGAGCACCACCACGGCCAGGCCGACGAGGAAGACCTTGGTCACGAACAAGCCGAGGGCTCCGAAGAGCAGAACTAGAAGCAACAGAACTAGGAGGAGATCCGTCATCTCTCTTTGCCTTTCTCCTGGCACCGTCGTAGGAAGCCGGTGATCACGCACGGTGGCGCCTCCCGGAAGGTCTAGTTCGCACGAATTGGTGTGCCCTTCGAACGGACGCGGCGCGGCATTTCCGGCAGGGCAAGCTGAGACCGCAGCCTGCGGTTCTATAGGGGCATATCTGCATTGCTGCTCCCTTCGGGCTGGTCTCACGGCTGCGCCAGCGCTCGAACTGAGTCGAGACCGCTCGCCGCGGACTTGACCTAACATAGAGGTAGCCCTGAAGGACAGAAGGGTCGGCTTTAGGAAAGCTGGCAGATCTGGGCTTGGGGGATGCCTGTCTCACGCAGTATATTCCTCCATCCTACGAATTGATAGACAAAATCGATGGATGTTTCTCGGTTCGCCGGAATTCATTACTACCTTTGAGGTGATGCACGGGAGCTCGGGCAAGCAGCGCAACCCCAAGCCGCCACGCTAGTGGCCCTGCGCTACAATTGACATAGATGGTCGCCGTTGGTGTCCTGGCCCTGCAGGGCGACTTCGCGGAGCACGAGGCCGTGCTCAAACGCCTCGGCGCCGAACCACGTGAGGTGCGCCTGCCTGCCGACCTCGAAGGCCTGGACGCCCTCATCATCCCCGGTGGCGAGAGCACGACGATTACCCGCCTCATGGCCCTTTACGGCCTCGTCGAGCCGATCCGCGCTTTCGCTGCCCGCAGGCCCGTCTGGGGCACCTGCGCCGGCATGATAGTCATGGCGAAGCGGGCGAGCGACCTCGACCGCGAGACGCTGGGCCTCATGGACATCGAGGTGGTGCGCAACGCCTTCGGCCGCCAGGTGGACAGCTTCGAGACGGACATCGCCATCGACGAAGTGCCCGGCCCGCCCGTCCACGCCGTCTTCATCCGCGCACCCCTCGTCCGCGAGGCCGGCCCCGCCGTGAAGGTGCTCGGCCGCTTGGAGGGGCAGGGCATCGTCGCGGCGCGCCAGGGACACCTGCTGGTGACCGCCTTCCACCCCGAGCTGACCGACGACACGCGCCTGCACAGCTACTTCCTCTCGCTGGCCAGCCCTTCGACGGGCTCAGGGCGCAGCGCGGTCAAGTAGACGATGACGAAAGAAGCGCGGCCCGTCCTGCCCACCGACCTCCTCGCCCTGGTCACCTACCAGGGACGCAGCTACCGCAACGAGGCCTGGCCGCGCGAGCGCGTCGGCGCGGCGGAGTCGCAGCGGCCGCTGGGGCTGGTGCTGGACAAGTTCCTCGCCTTCTCGCGCGGGCGCAGCGCCTGGATCAGCGTGCGGCGCCAGCGCCTGCGCGGCCTCGTCGGCGCCAGGCGGCGCGGCAGCCGCCAGGCCTGGGAGGTCGACTACCTCATCGACGCGACGCCAGCGCAGGACGCCGTCGTCGGCCTGCTCGAGTGCGCCGTCGCCGAGGTGGGGCGCGCCGGCGCCGAGAAGCTCTTCCTGCGCCTCGCCGCGGACAGCGAGCTGCTGCCCGTCGTCCTCGACGCGGGCTTCATCGCCTACCAGGAGGAGACGCTCTACGCCCGCGCCGCCCGTCCTGAAGCTGAGCCGGCCCTGACCGCCCTGCGACCCGTGCAGCCCGCCGATAGCTACCTCCTCTTCCGCCTCTACAACGCGACGACCCCGGAGTCGACGCGGCGGGCGGAGGCCGCCACCTTCGGCGAGTGGCACGCCGCCCAGGAGAGGCGCTGGCTGAAGAACGGCGCCCAGCTCCTGCGCGAAGAGGGCGGCGAGGTCAGGGCTTGGGCGCGGGCGGCGCGCCTGCCCCCGGGCGTCGCCGTCGACCTGCTGGTGGACGAGCAGGCGCTGCCGGAGACGGCGTCGCTAGTCGCTGCGGCCGTGTGCGCTGTCGCCGGCCAGGGAGCGCCCGTGTTCGCCCTCGTGCCGCGGACGGCGACGGGCATCGCGTCCCGGCTGGAGGAGGCCGGCTTCGAGGCGCGCGGCGAGTTCGTCTGCTTCGTGCGCCGCACGACGCGGCCGCAGAGCCTGCCGAAGCTCACGCCCGCCATCGCCCGGAACGCGGTGGGAGCCTGAGTTGAGCCGCACGATCACGGACGACCTCGACCTGCTCGTCGACTCGCTGGCGCCGTCTGACCTCACCCCCTCGGTCCCCCTCTCCGCAGGCGGAGAGGGGGAAGCCGCCCTGTTAAGGACGGCAGGGGGAGAGGTCGGGACGCCCGCCATCGCCCGGAACGCGGTGGGAGCCTGAGTTGAGCCGCACGATCACGGACGACCTCGACCTGCTCGTCGACTCGCTGGCGCCGCACATCGGCGACCCCATTCGCCTCCGGCCCGACAAGCACGAGCTGCTGGAGGTGGTCATGGACCTCGGCCGGCTGCCGGAGGCGCGCTTCCCGGGTCGCGAGGTGGCGCTCAGCGAGCGCGAGGTGACGGAGAGCGACATCGAGTACGTCGTCTCGCGCATCAGCGAGTTCGGCGAGGACAACCGCGCCGGCATCGAGCGGACGCTGCACCGCATCTCCTGCATCCGCAATCGCCGCGGCCGCATCGTCGGCCTCACCTGCCGCGTCGGCCGCGCCGTCTTCGGCACGATCGCCACGATCGAGGACATCATCCGCGTGGGCGAGAGCGTCCTCCTCCTCGGCCGGCCCGGCGTCGGCAAGACGACGATGCTGCGCGAGGTGGCGCGCGTCCTGGCGGACGAGATGAACAAGCGCGTCATCATCGTCGACACGTCGAACGAGATCGCCGGCGACGGCGACATCCCCCACCCGGCCATCGGCTCCGCCCGGCGCATGCAGGTGGCGCGGCCGCAGATGCAGCACGCCGTGATGATCGAGGCGGTGGAGAACCACATGCCGGAGGTCATCGTCATCGACGAGATCGGCACGGAGCTGGAGGCGCTGGCGGCGCGCACCATCGCCGAGCGCGGCGTCCAGCTGGTCGGCACGGCCCACGGCAACACGCTGGAGAACCTGATGGCCAACCCGACGCTCTCCGACCTCATCGGCGGCATCCAGTCCGTCACGCTGAGCGACGAGGAGGCGCGCCGGCGCGGCACCCAGAAGTCGATCCTCGAGCGCAAGGCGCCGCCGACCTTCCCCGTCGTCGTCGAGATCCAGAACTGGGACCGCGTCTCCATCCACCGCGGCGTGGCGGAGACCGTCGACGCCATCCTGCGCGGCTACCGCCTGCCGGTGGAGGTGCGGGAGCTCGGCGGCGAGGGCGAGGTGCACCGCCTGAGCGAGGCGGAGGTGCAGGCGGCGGCGCAGCAGGCGGCGCTGGCGGAGCGCCCTGCCCTGGCGCAGGCGGCCCCGGCGGCCCCGGCCCGCGGCCAGCGCATCTACCCCTTCGGCATCTCGCGCAAGCGCCTGCTCCAGGCCGTGCGCGACACGAGCTCCGGCGCCGCTATCGCGGAGCGCCTGGAGGACGCGGATGTCGTCCTCACGGACCGCAGCTACTACCGGCGCAAGCCGCTGGCCCTGCAAGAGGCGGAGGCGCGCGGCATACCCATCTACGTCCTGCGCAGCAGCACCCTTCTGCAGATGCAGCAGGCGCTGCTCTCGCTGCGGGGCCCCAGCCGCGACCCCGTCCTGGAGGCGATCTCGGAGGCGGAGGAGGCGATCCACACTGTGCTGCAGCAGGACCGGCCGGTGGAGCTGGCGCCGCAGCGCGCCTACGTCCGCCGCCTGCAGCACGAGCTGGCGCAGCGCTTCAAC
>Ga0209342_10008767_pt1 | contig 10138 bp, 5 predicted proteins | sample RifCSP16_2_FD_184023 | JGI IMG/M metagenome (GOLD analysis project Ga0209342, IMG submission 184023) | Soil microbial communities from Rifle, Colorado - Rifle CSP2_sed 16_2 (SPAdes) (version 2) | ecosystem: Environmental > Terrestrial > Deep subsurface > Rock core/Sediment | place: Rifle... | reverse complement strand
GAGCGTACCAGACCACGGCCACTCTCTTGAACGGGTTGGGCTACTGGTTGAAATTCAACGCGACCCAGGTGGTGAACATCGAGGGCGACGATATCACATTCCAGAGCATTCCCATCGCCAGGGGGTGGAATATCATCGGTTCGGTCTCTTCACCCGTCCCGGTCGCGTCACTGTCCACGCAGCCGCCGGGATTGATTACCTCCGGCGTATTCGGATACTCCGGCGGTTACCAGGGCGCGACGACGATTCAACCGGGGAAAGGTTACTGGATCAGGGCGTCAGATCCCGGTACGCTCCAGCTTCAGGGATCGGAAAACGCCTCTCTGACGGTTCCGGCTGTCCCCGGATCCGGGGGTCTCACCCTCACGTTTGGCGACGACTTCGGCGACTCCCAGACGCTGTCCGTCTCGGGGGACCGTAACGCGGCCAACACTCTTTTAACGGAACTTCCGCCGACTCCACCTTCCGGCGCTTTCGACGTGCGGTTCGCCACGGGTACAATAACTGTGCTCGCGCCGGCCCCGTCGGACGGCCCCGTAACCTACCCTATCGCGGTCCAGTCCGTGGGCGGCAATCTCACCGTCTCGATCTCGGGTCTGATCGACGGCAGCGTCGCCATCCTCTCCGGACCTGACGGCAGGGAGATCGCTTCGTCGCGCGGTGGCCCGACCTCGGCACGTCTCGCAGGCGTAAGGGATTTGACCCTCTCGCTTGTTTCGGACATCCTGCCTCAGGCGTACCGGCTGGAACAAAATTACCCGAACCCCTTCAACCCGACGACGAGCATCGCCCTGGACCTGCCGGTCGACAGCCGAGTCTCGCTGAGGGTCTATAACGCCCTCGGACAGCTCGTGGGCAACCTGGTCGATGAAATCAGGATCGCGGGGCATCACACCGTGGTATGGAACGCAGGGAATGCCGCGAGCGGAGTTTACTTCGTTCGCTTCCAGGCGGACCCGGTTGAAGAAGCCGGGAGGGGATACCTGCGGAACATGAAAATGTTGCTGGTCAGGTGAGGACGGTCGGACAGTAGCGCCGGAAGGGGGAAGACGACCGTTCATACCCGCCGCAGCACGGGGCCCCGGATATCCGGGGCCCTTATTATTTCACGGAGCCCGGGGCGATTTCGTTGACCTCCTCAAGCAACCGGACTTTACGGAAAAATTCCCCCAGGTTCATTTCCCTCAGGAAGATCATCCCGCGGGCGGCCCTCAGCCGGGGATGGTCGTGTTTCAGGAAATAATCGTCCCCGAGGCAGGCCTTCGCCGCAACGTACTGTTCCACCTGGATTCTCCGGGCCAGTTCGGAGAAGGGCCCGTCGTGGTCATAGCTCGGGAAGGACGCCGCTCTCTGCGATCCGAAACAGGTCATGAAGGCCGTGAGCAGCAGGGAGAGGGAATTCAATGAAACGGGGACAAAAAGATTGGCCTCCGCCGGGCTGAACCGGTGCCAGACGTTCCGGTATCCCCAGACGCGCACATCCCCGCCGCCGTCGTTCTCCGCGTACCGCTTCAGCGCAGCGGCGACGGCACGAAGAGCTTTATAATGAGTGTCCGGGCCGCTGCTCTCCGGATCGAACGCCACGGTGACGACCCCCGGCCTGATGTTTTTGATGTACTCGTAGATCGGACCGGCGTCGCGATCCGCTTCCGGTTCCGGGGCGAAAATATCGCCGGTATAGAATCCCAGCCTCAGGGGGCGGATCGATGAAGCCTCGATGCCGAAATAGGCCCAGAGAAGTTCCACCTCCCACTCCCGCACCGTACCCTTGAGGGTCTGGATGTGGGCCGGATCTTTCGCACCGGGGTATGTGGTCAGGAAGTACTCCTCCAGTTCCGCCAGCCCGTCGGAGATGGCCTCAGGATCGTTCACCCGGTAGACTTCCCCCAGGCTTCGCAGGAACCGGTATGCCTCCGCCCGCTCCCGCATGGTTTCATCCGCCGCCGCGACGCCGTCGAGGTAGAGATAGATGTCGGCCATCCGCGACTGCATATCGGCCGGATCGAAATATCCCGCGGAGAATTTCATCACGACCTCTGGATCGTTGCTGAACCTGCCGAGGGACCGGATCCGTGAGAGCATGTAGGAATTGGTGACCGCGGTAAATCCGGACGTGAGGTTCGCGAAATAATGGACGTTGCCCGGGTCCCGGACAAGGTGATAGATGTGGGCGAGGTATCCGAGCATGATGTCGTCGTGGTGGGGTTCCGTGTGGAGGAACACCGTATCGCTCACATGTTTCAGGCCGGCGGCGATCTTCTCCTCCATACGGTCGGCGGCGGCCCCCCCCAGCTCCGCGGCAGACTTCCCGGTTTTTTCAACGAGAAGCGCGGCAAACCTGTCTCCGGTGAAATCCGCGGACGAGATTTTCCTCAGTGGTGTACGCTCCCTGAGGGCGCACCCGATGATGATCTCGTCGGCGGTGTCCGGGTCGGGCGTCCCGGACGAGGCAAAATCCTCGAATTTCCTCTCGACGAGTCCCGAGGCGGCCCCCCGCGTAAGGTAGAAACGGGCCCCGTCGAGGCCCTGCAGGACCGAAGCCGGCGACTGGGGGCTCTTCGGACCCTCGACCGCCCGCGCGATCACCGTCGCCTTCGCCTCGCCGGCGGCGATCACGATCGCCGTGCATGTGTTGTTGTACGTGATCGTTTCCAGCCCGATCGTGATGACCAGACGGTTGCGCGACACCTCCATGCCCCCCAGGTCCGTCGCGGCGGCCGCCTGCGTTTCGTAGTTGGTCTGCGTCAGCCTCGTGACCGAATAGAAGCTGGATCCCCTGACGTTGAAGGCGAGGTGCCCGTCGGGGCCGATCCCGCCAAGAAAAAATCCGATTCCTCCCAGCTCACGGATCCGGGACTCGTACTCTGTGCAGAACTCGTCCACCCTGTTGATGACATCTTTCTGAACCTTCTCCGTCTCGTCGCGCAGATGCCGTGTGCGCAGGGAGAGGTCCACCGCGCCACCGGGGAAGAGCCCGTCAACAGACTTCCCCGGGGGGTTGCCGATCGAGCTCGTATCGATAAGCAACGCCCTGGCGGGATCGAGGCCGAAACCCGCGATATAAAATTCGTTGACGTAATGATGGAAGCTGTTGTGCTGCCGGGGATCGATCGGGTAAAATTCGTCTATCTGCACGAACGACAGGGCCCGCATGTCCGGGGGGCGGGCCGATTCGATGCCGTGGTCGCCGAGCATGGCCCGCACCTCCGGTACCGACCAGCCGCCGAGGATGTGTCTCACCCACTTGATGAAATATTCGGGAGTCCTGCCGGTGGGCAGCGCGATCACGCCGCCGGGGTTCCGGAGGATCCATTCGATGAACCGGAGCGCCGCGAGCCTGCCGAGGGAAGGGAAATTCGCGACCTCGATCACGGGGATTTTTTCGGTCGGCGGGTAGAGGGAACGGTGGGGACCGCGACCGAGCACCGTCTCTTCCACGACCGACCGGCCGTCGTAGATGCGCGGGTTCACGTCCGTTTTCTCAACCGGTCGAGAATCACCGCCGCGAGCAGGATCAGGCCGCTGGCGACGTACTGATAGAACGGCGGGATGTTCAGGAGGTTCATCGCGTTCTGAACGGTCCCCATGATGAGCACCCCGACGATCACACCGCCGATGCTCCCCACCCCGCCGGTCAGCGATACCCCCCCGAGGACGCAGGCGGAGATGACCTGCAGTTCGAGACCCTGGCCGGCCCCCGGTTGTCCGCTGGTCATCCTCGAGGCGAGGATCACGCCGGCGAACGCCGCCACGATCCCCTGCAGAACAAAAATGGCCACCTTCACCCTCACCACCCTGATGCCGGCCAGCCATGCCGCGTCCCTGTTCCCGCCGGTGGCCAGCGCGTACCGTCCGAAGACGGTGGCGTTCAGCAGCGTGCCGAATATCATGAACAGCGCCGCCATGATCCAGACCGGTGCGGGCACCCCGGCCAGGCTCGAGACCCCCAGGGAGAAAAAGGATTCCTCGCGAATCCCGATCGCCTTCCCGTCGGAAACAATATAGGACAGACCCCGGACAACCTGCATCGTCGCCAGGGTGGTGATCAGCGCGTTGATGCCGACCCGCGCGATGATGATCCCGTTCACCAGTCCCACCAGGCCGCCCGCCGCCAGGGCCGAGAGGATGCCGGCCGTGACGCTCCCGGTGGAGTTGATCACCACCGCGCAGAGCACCCCCGCAAAGGCCACGATCGAACCCACCGAGAGGTCGAAGTCACCGGCCGCAAGGCAGAAGAGCATGGTGCAGGCGATGATCCCCACCGTGGCCACCGAGAGCGCGAGACCGTTCAGGTTCACCCAGGAAAAAAAATTCGGCACCAGGAGAGACACGAGAACGAACAGCACGAAAAAGACGGCGATCATGCCGGGATTTTTCCAGAGCGGGGCGGGTTGGACCATCGGTCGTGGCCGGGGAAAGAGAGGCTAGAGCAACCCCTGCTCGGCGAGTACCCGCCTGAAGGTTTCACGGGTGATGAGAATCCCCGCGGTGTACGTTTCCATGGGAGGTTCGGTGCCGTTCTTCACCCAGTCGTACATCATCTTCGCGGTGTTGAAACCGTGCTTCCTCGGGGCGAGGAGGATGGAGGCGTAAAAGCCCGTGGGCCTGTCCTTCTGGAACTCCACGATGCAGTCCGTACCGTTGATGCCGATCCCGATGACCGTGGAGGCGTCATATCCCCTTCCCTCCATCGCCCGGACCGCGCCGAGGACGGCGTTATCGTTGTTCCCGCAAATGAGCCACCGCTTCACCTGGGGGTACTGAACGAGCATGGCGTTCACGGCGTCGAAGGCTCCCGGTATGTCCGCGACACGCTGCGGGGCCTTGAAAATTTTCTCCTGCGGGAAACCCGCTTCCACCAGGGCGCTGATCGCCCCGTCGGTGCGCTCCCGCGTGGTCTGGAGCTCTTCCCAGGTCACCGCGCAGACCGCCGTTCCCGAAACATCCCACCCGCGGCGTTCCATTTCGGCGTGGAGTGAACGGCCCACGGTCCGGCCGATCTCGTCGGCGGAGATCCCGAGGTGCGGCACGTCGGTGATGAAGGTGCCGTCGGCCCCCACCAGCCTGTCGTCAACGCTCAGGACTTTCAATCCCTGGGCCCGCGCCCTGCCGACGATCGCCGAACCGAGGCGGACGTCCGGCGCGCAGATGACGAAGCCCTTCACCCCCTGGGCGGCGAGGTTGTCGATCGCAGAGAGGACCTTTTCCCCATCGGTCGCGCCGATTTTCACCAGGCCGAATCCGAACGAGTCGGCGCACTGCTGGGCGAATTTCCATTCGTTCTGGAACCATGGTTCGTCCGGTTGCTTGACCAGAAAACCGATCTTCACCGGATGGCCGTCATCCCCGGGCTTTTCTCCTCCACAGCCCGCCCACCCGCCGCAGAGCACCATCACCGCAATTGAAGCGGCCGCCAAGACCCTGATCATTCCGACAGCTCCTTGACTCTCAACAGGACCACGCCATGGTAGGGAACGGTGACGGCGAGCGCCTGACCGTGCACCCCGAGATCGGTTTGCCTCCAGACGTCGCGCACGCTGAAATCCCGGTCGAATCCCAGCTCGCTCCCCGGCAGTGTGATTTCCGTTTCCGTCGCACGGTCCCAGTTGAAATAATCCGCCGGGTCGGCGAATTCGTTCGCCGGGAAGAAGAGGCCGACGGCTTTCGACCCGTCCTCCAAATTCTTCACCCAGATTTCCCGACCGTTGTCCCGGCGCAGGAGCCTCGCCTCATCACCCAGCGGGTCCTGGTTGATCTCAAGCACCTCGTCGTTGGTGAGCAACCCGAGCGTGAAGCTGTCCAGGCGCGCGAGGTCGCACCCCAGAAGTAGCGGCGCGGCCAGCAGGCTCCAGAGGCTGATGTGCGTGTACTGTTCGTCGGGCGAGAGGCGGGTCTTCCGCAGTTCCGGCCCCCATCCGACCATCCCGACGACGAGCATGTCCGGATCGTTCCAGTGGCCCGGGCGGGCGAACGGGCGCCAGCGTTCCTGCGAAAAACCGATCGCGCTCATAATCTCCCAGGTGTCGCGGATGTCCCCGGTGGTCCGCCAGCATTGTGAAATCGCGGACAGATCCGCAGCCGATCCGAACGGGGCGCTGTTGGAGAGGCTTAAAATGATATCCCGGCCGCTCGCCTTCAGCGCGCCGGCCATTTCTTCGACGTGGGGAACGTCGTTCGGGTTCCAGTCGTACTTGAGGTAATCGAAACCCCACCGCGCCCACTGCCGGGCATCGTTCGCCGCGAAGGAATATTGTCCGAACCGCCAGTACCGGTTCCGCCCGTTCTGGTAGTCGTTGTGGCGGTCGTCGACGTTTCCCTCGCCGGCGATCATCCAGTCGTACCGGCCGTCCGCCCTGTCGGCAGAGCCGCCGATGTGCCCCTCGTAGCTCCCCATCCACGGGGTCGAGTAGATGCCGATCTTCAGGCCGAGCGCGTGGACCGAATCGGCCAGGGCCTTCATGTCGGGAAATTTCCGGTTGCCCTGGATCGCCGTATCGGCGCCCCCCCGCACGCCCTGCCAGCCGTCGTCGATGTTGATGTAACTCCACCCGTGCCGCGCCAGTCCCGAGGAAACCATGGCGCGCGCCGACGACAGGACTTTCTCGGAGCTGACCGATCCTCCCCAGCAATTCCAGCTGTTCCAGCCGAGCGGCGGCGTGAGCGCGATGTCATCGCCTGCGACGATCCGCAGGTCCCGCGAGGCAACGCCCCCAGTGTTGGCCGCCGTCAGCGTCACGGTGAACTCCCCCCGGGAATCGATCGATCCGGTGATCCGGCCTGTCGAGGCGTCGAGGGCGAGACCCTCCGGCAGATTTCGCGCCGAAAATTTCATCGGCCGCTCCCCGCTCGCCGCGATATTATAGAGAAAGGGGCGGCCGGGACGAACGCCGAACACCATATTGCCGTTGATCCGGGGTTTTTTCGGGGCGGGCGGCGTGAGAATATAAGGGCCGCGCGGGGGGGGCGTTCCGGCAGCGGTCAGGTTTCCCGGCGCGACCGGTTCGGTCATTTCCAGCCGGGCTTCACACCAGTCCGCGTGGTCGTACCCGATCCCGTCCCCGCCGTCGGTCACCAGAAGGGCGAGCATCTTCACGCCGCCGATGTCGAGATCCACCCCCCGCGCGGAATCCCCCATCTTCAGTATGCCGCTGCGCCAGAGCAGCGCGCGGTCTCCCAGGACGAAAAATTCGACGGTGGCGGCCGCGCTGTGCGTCTCATCGTCCACGCCCACGCTTGCGACGAATCGCTTCCCCCTGCCGTCCGTGTTTAATAAAAAAGTGCTCACGGCATGCGTGCCGACGCCGCGTTTGTAGCTTTTCCCTCCCACACTCAGGGCGTTGCCGTCCACCGACTTTCCCGCCTGCGGAGAACCCCAGCCGCATTTCATGACCGACAGGTCGGTTTCATCGAGCCAGACCGTCTGGGACACCCCGCAGGCGCAGAGCGCGAACACCAATCCCAGGACCGGGAGACACCGGGCGGTCTTCATCGTCCTGCCCTGTCGATGACGCCTGAGGTGATCGCCAACTCGCCCATGTTCACCTGCACCCGCTCGATGGACGCGTCCCGCACCAGGGGCGGCATCGGCCTGGGGGTCGCGGTCCCTGCGATCTCAACGGAAACCGTCCCCATTTGCCTCTCCCGCCCGGCGAGGAGCCAGGCATAGGCTTTCCCCTTCCATCCGGCGGCGTCTTTCCCCGGGCTCACGATGACGTTCGCCGAACGAACACCGGAGGGAAGAATCGTCAGGTACCAGTGGGATTTTCCTTCCTGTTCACCGGATGAGACGAGCCCGGCCGCTCCATCGAGATCCACAGTCACGACTGGCTTCGGCGGTTCGGAAACCTCTGTGCCGGAAACGGGGTCGGGCGTGAGGAGAACCGCGAGCGTCGGGTCGCGCATGTCCCCGGGGATCTCCATCCGTACGGAGAACCGGGACGGATCCGAAGGATCTCTTTTCACATAATACCGTCCTTCCCCGGCGGCCGGAGTCGGGCGCAACGCGGGAGGGCCGGTGGAGCTTATCCCGTCCCGGGCGGACGAGACAACCCGCTCCCTGTTGAGAAACCCGATGGCGCCGTCCGAAGACCAGTATGAAATCGACCAGGCCCGGTCGCCGGTTTTTTCCATATTAAAAACCACCCCCGAGGGGAGGGGATACGTCGCCTCCCCTGCGGGATAGACTTCGTAGACGGCGGTCTCGTACCCCTCGAGGGGAAGATCGATGCGGTCACCGGCCCGGTAGAGCCGCGGAGAGATCCACCGGCAGGGATAGACTTTCTCGAGAACAAGTCCCGAGGCGCCGGGGTCCATTCCCTGCCCCGGGCCACCCCGCGCGACCCGGCATAATGCACGTACCCGTAGGTCTCGCGCTTCATCGGGTTACCGCCCACCATGAACGTGTTGCGCAATGTCGGAAAACGGTCCTTCGCCCAGGTGATCGCCGTCGACATCGAATTCCACTCCCCCTCGGAGAGGATATCCGGAGAGATGTAGAGTTCGTACATCGAGATGCCGCGCGCGAAATAGAGCAGCACGTCGTCGGTGAACTTGTCGAGCGGTTCCTCGACCGAGCCCAGGAGCTGGAGTTTTCCCTTGATGATGCCGTGCGTCATCAGGTTCGCAACGGGGAACCAGAGGTCGAGGTTGGTGAAATCGTCGTAGAGGATGAAATCGCGATACGTGATGGCTGCATCCCTTCTGCTGATCGACGGCACGTCCGAATACCCGTAATCCGCCCCCTGCATCCATATCGTGTTGGCGTATTTCACCCACCAGGGGCTGAGCCACGTGCCCGAGGTGATATTTAAAAATGTCGCCGGGTTCTTTTCCCGGACCGCCCTGCACATGCCGATCACCGATTCCATCACGGCCCTGCGCGAGCAGATTCCCACCGGGTGCCCGTGGTCCGGCTCGCTGCACGAAAACTGTATCCCGTCCCACTTGAAATACCCCACCCCCTCGTTCGCCACGAAATCGGTGACGCGTTTTTTCAACAGCGCCGAGTATTTCGAGCCGGCGGGGCACAGCATCATGTCATTTGTCGTCTTCCCGACCACCTCATAACCGTGTTCCTTCATCCAGCCGAGTCGCCTGGCGCGGAACGAATAGCCGCCCGTCGGGCCGAGCCAGATGCCGAGCGAGGTGTTCGTCTTTTTCAGTTCGCCGGCCAGCGGCCTCAGTCCGCGGGGCCACTCCGTTTTCCTGAGCGCCCAGTCGCTTTCGTACGCGTCCCACCCGTCATCCAGCACGAACGCGTCGAGTGCGATGCCGTGCTTTTCGATCATGTTCTCCCGGAGCAGTTTTGCCATCCTGATCGAGCTTTGTTCATTCATCCAGTGCTCGGCCGGCACGCGTGGATATTCCGGGGAGCGGAGGTCGTACCAGCTGTTATAGAGCGTGTAGGGCCTGAGGGGTGCGACCCTGATCCGGTCGATATAATCGAAAAACCATTTCTTGACATACCTGTCAGGGGTGACGCCTGTGACCACCCACTCCCCCTCGACCTTTTGAGCGGCGATCTTCACGCCGATCTCCTGTCCGCATCTAAGCTGCGCCCGGCCAAAGCGCGGGTCTTCGAGCGTGTCGTCGGCCGTGGGATACTCCAGGCCGAAAAACGCGCCGCCGTTCCCGGTGAGGATCGCGACCGGTTGGCCGAAGCCCCCGTTCTTCACCACGGACCGCACGCCGGCCACCTCCCCCTGTCTCGACCAGAGCCACCGAAGGAAATGGAAGCCGAATGCCGTATCCGACAGGGCGAGTTTTCTTTTCACATAAAACGCGCCCGGTTCCAGGCGGTAGATCAGCTCCAGGTCGATCGTCGTCGACTTCGCCCTGAACGCGAGCGCAAGTTCTTTCGTGCCGTCGGGCAGTTCCCGCTCCGCGGCCGATACGAATTGAAAGTCGGATTTTTTCAGCAGGACGGGGTTATCGGCGTTGTTCGCCCGGCCTGGGGCCTGCCAGTCGGTGATCATCACGTCCAGGCCGAAATCGGCGTCGGTTTCGATGAAACTGCCCCGGTCGTTTCCGTACGCCCCGCTCCAGGCGGGCAGCGTTTCAAGACGATCGGAAAGCAGGCTTTCATTATCGGTAACCACGATAAGCTGAACCGCGTCGTTGGCGATGACGTGACGGGCGG
>Ga0209342_10008766_pt1 | contig 10139 bp, 8 predicted proteins | sample RifCSP16_2_FD_184023 | JGI IMG/M metagenome (GOLD analysis project Ga0209342, IMG submission 184023) | Soil microbial communities from Rifle, Colorado - Rifle CSP2_sed 16_2 (SPAdes) (version 2) | ecosystem: Environmental > Terrestrial > Deep subsurface > Rock core/Sediment | place: Rifle... | reverse complement strand
CTGGAGGAGTTGTCGCGCCGGGGGATCCACCCACAGCCGCCCAAGCCGATCGGCGAGGAGCGCTAGAAGCGGATGGAGGAGGGATGGACGGCCGTTACCGCTTCTTGAGCTCGCTCGCGAACAGCGATAGCTCGTCGTTGATGAGAAACCGGTTCTGATCCACGACGATCGTGGTCGGGTAGTGCAGCACCGGGTCGTAGGCCACAACCAGCGAATCGGCCAGCACGTTGATCGCGATTTGCGCCTGCCGGAAGAGCCCCTCCACCGTGAAGTACGACCTGAACGCGGAGTCGGGAACCGCCGTGCCGCTGTCGGCATACGTCACCGCCATGATCACCGTGTCCTCCACGCTGACCAACACGGGCCTGGTGAGGTTCGCCTCGCAGGGACATTCGCGGGTGAAGCGATAGTCGTAGGCCGCAATGGCCTGCGACGTCCAGAGATCGTATTGGCGGTTGAGCTCTCGCTGGATGGATTCGAGCCGCTCATCGGAGAACGTGACGCTGGAGCACCCGGCCAGGACGGCCGGCCCCAGGATCGAAAGCCACGCCCAGCTCACGGCGCACCGGTCCCAGGCACGGAGCGACCTGGCATCCGCGCCAGCTCGGCTTCCGCGGCCAGGTATCCGAACGCCGCCCATTGGGAGCGCGCGCCGACCACGGCGCGGAAGATCCGGTCGGCTTCCGCCTGCCGACCATTGACCAGGTGCCACGTCCCCACGCCATACGCCGTCGTCACATCGTCGAGCGACGGCTCACCCGACGGTGACAACCGCAGCACCGAATCCTGGGGCAGTTCCCCTTTGTACATCAGCAGCAGCCGCTGGTATGAGCGGTTCTCGATGATGTCCAGGTCGTTATTGATGGGCGCCAGCACCCGCGCCGCGTCGGCCGTCCGGCCGAGCCGGCGCAGGGTGAGATAGAGCCAGTTGGACGTGGCCACCAGCATGTCCGGGTTCTTCGAGACCCCGAGGCACTGCCGATACGCCCGGAGAGCATTCTCGAAGTCGCCTCGGAGGTAGTAGGCCAGGCCCAGGTGATACCAGATGTTGGACTGCAGCGTGCTGGTGGGTGTGTTGCGCGCATTGGGCAACCCGTCCGGCTCCACCTCGTCGGGCTGGCCGGCGATGATCCTGGCGGCGCGTTCCAGGTCCTGGACCGCCGGGTCCAGCCGCCGGAGCGAGAGATAGCGGTGGCCCCGGTGCCGGTAGAATCGGGCGTCATCGGGGAATGCCTCGATCCCGGAGGCGAAGACCTCTACGGCGTCGCGGTACCGGCCCAGATACGCAATCCGGCGTCCCACCCATACCAGCGCGTCGGCGCTGGAGTCGCGCGCGTAGGCCGCCCGGGCTTCCGTGAGCAGGCGCTCCCGGGCCGCGCGCAGGCTGTCGGGGAGTTCGGGTGCTCTGAGGGTGTCACCCAGCAGGGAAACGGCTTCATAGGTGACGGCTCCGGCGTTGGGTCGGGTGCCGCACGCGGCCAGCAAGGCCCCGCACAGCGCAAGGGGGAGGGGTAGGCGCATGGTCAACGCTAGCGTTCGGTTGCCCGTGGCGCCACCGGCTGGATCCGCCCCCCGGAAGCCCGGCTAGGGTTCGATGATGAGGTTCCGTCGGGTCCTGGCGATGGGGCTCCCCGGCGCCGCGACCGTGAGCTCCAGGGCATAGGTGCCCGGGCTTGCCTCCGGCATCGCGATGGCCAGGGCCCTCGGGTAGACGGTCACGCCGGCCGGCGGCGTTTCTTCCCAGCTGAGGCTCACGTAGCCAGGATCTCGGCTGGCGAGGCCGGCCCACTCCGCCGCCTGCCGAATCCAGCTCCGGCTCACGCGGGTGACGCTCAGCGTGATGCGAACGGGCCGGGCGGATCGCTCCAGGCCGTAGGTCTCCCAGAATATCCCGACGCGCTCACCACGTTGCGCCCGCGCCACCGGGCGCACGAGCGGCAGCACGTCCGCGAGGGAGGGGTGCAGGGAATCGGCCGGCAGCGAGCGCAGCAGTAAGGGGTCGGATACCGTGACCCCCCCCGTGAGCGGAGCGACCGGGAGCCAGTACCGGGCCCGGGCGGCGTGCACGCTGTCCGCCGTGTCCAGCGTCTCGATGCTCAGCAGGGCGGGGACGGCGGGCGCGATCGCGGTCATCACTCCCTCCGGCCCGCTGCCGGTTCCGCGAACGATCACGGGCTCGGTAGGCCCGTCCTGTGCCAGCGCCAGGGCCGCCCGCACCTCGCGGACCATTCGTCCCTCGAGGCGCTCGTCGATGATCCGCCCCGTGCTGCCGTGCTCGCGGCGGGTGCCCCGCACGTCGTAACTGGCGACCACCACCATCGAGTCATCCCGCCGGAACACCGCCAGTTGATGAGGCAGGACATGAAACACCCGGGCGTAGGGCGGGGCGTAGCTGGTCACCGGCTGCTCCGGGTCCAGGTCCCAGTCTTCGGGGCCAATGGTATTGGGGGCTTCGACGAATCTGGCGGGCGGCAGGAAATGCCAGGTGGTCGGCGGGTTGTGGCTCACGATGGACGGCCTACCGGGGTTGGCGCTCACGGGCGCCTCCTGCTCCCACCCGACGGGCCAGCCGTAGCGTATCAACAGTTCCTCGAGGTCCGTCCCCCACCGCATGCCGTAGGCCGACTGTGCGCGGTCCTGCAAGGCGTTCATCATCCGGCGGGAGAAGTGCTCCGTCCGTCGCTCGTTGCCGGGCACCAGATAGAGCGGATCCGCCAGCCACCAGATGCGGCGCTCGAGGGTCACGCGTTGAGCGCACGGGAGTTTGCGGTACCGGCCCCGGAGGCCGCCGAGCACCGGGGAGAGATCGGTCCAGCGGCAGCGCAGGTCCTCCGGCATCGCGTGGAGCGCCGCGGCGAACGCGGAGTCGGCGCCCGGGTAGTCTCTGCCAGCGTGGCGGGCGTACCCCAGCAGTGCCGCGCACCACCAGCCGGAGGCGCGGCAGCCGCGGGCGGCCTCGAGGGCTTCGGTGTTGGCCTCTGATTCCACCAGGTACCGCACGCGCTGCCCGGCGATCCAGGGATCTTCCGGCAGCAGGGGCGCGAGGCTGTCCAGAACATCGAGGAGCCGGCGGCGGGCTGCCTGGATGGTGGGCGGGTCAGGGGACGGCTGCCACCCGCCATCTTCGCCGTGCCAGAAGCACAGCCGGCCGACGATCTCGTCGCATCGGCTGCTACGGCTCCCCCCGCGCGACCGCGGAAGGTGGGCGATGCGGTACCGCTCGAAGGCCGCCTGGGCCGAGCGCGCCACGCGAAGTGCCGCTACCGAATCGGGAGGCGCCGCCGCGGCCACCTGCGCGATGAGGGGAAGCCACCACATCGTGACAACCTACGTGTGGGAAGGGTGACGGGTGAAGCGCGGACCCGCGAAACGCCGTTACCGACTCGTCACCCCGGTGCCTGCCCTTCCGGGTCCACGTACTCCTCCCGGTACATCCGGATCAGCTCGAAGAAATACGATAGTGCCAGGGGACCAATCAGAATGCCCAGCACGCCGAAATACCGCACGCCCCCGATGGCGCCCACCAGCGTGACCACCGGATGGATCTGGGCCCAGCGCCGGTAGACCAACGGCCGCAGAACGTTGTCCACCATCCCCACGATCACCACGCCCCAGACGACCAGCCCGATCGCCGCGGCATAACGGCCGTCCAGGGCCAGCGAGGCCGCTCCGGGCGCCCATACCAGGCCGCTGCCGACCAGCGGCAGAATGGCGAAGATCGCCGTGATGGCTCCCCAGAACACGGCATTTGACAGGCCCAGCACGCTGAACGCCAGCGCCACCAGCGCCCCCTGCACCATCGCGATCAGCAACGTCCCCACCAGGGTCGAATTGGTGACGTCACGAAACCGCTGCCGCAGGCGCTCGGTGTTCTGGTGCGAGAAGGGGATGTAGGGGCGCACCATGTCCCACGTCTTGTCGGGACGCAACAACAGGAAGTAGAGGCCGAAGAATGCGATCGTGAGGTTGAGGGCCAATCGGGTGGCGGTCCCGATGAGGCCGAACGCGCTCGAGCCCATCCAGGCCACCAGATTTTCCCCCAGGCTGGCCAGGCGCGGTCCCACCGCGTAGCCGGCAATCTCCAGATCCCCGAGCCGGCGCAGCAGGGGGTTCTGCACCACGCCGCTGGCCATCTGCTGGGCCTGGGACACGACCAGCCCGGCGAACGAGAACCCGGGGACGAGAATCAGGATCACGGCGAGGACGGTGATCAGGGCCGCCGCGAGCACCGGACCCGTGCGCTGCCGCAGCAGCTGGTTGGCGGGCGCGAAGATCACGTACAGGACCACCGCGCCTATGAGGCCGGTGGCGTACGGTGCCAGGGCGAGGGCCAAGCCGATGCCCAGCAGGGCGACCAGCAGGGCGGCACGCTGGCGGTCGGTATCGAACAGGGGCATGGGTGGCGGCCTGTCACGATGGCGGACAAAAACTGGTGGTGTTTGTTTTTCTCAGAACCCCGGCGTAAACGAGAACTGCCAGTACGCGCCCTTCACCGGCCGGTTGAAGGGATGGACCCGGTCAATCTCCACAATGGCGAAGCCCATGAAATTCAGCCGAAGGCCTGCTCCCACACTGGATACCACGCAGCCGGTGAACAGCCGGAGCTGACCGGCCTCGCACAGTTGCCGGTCGCGCATGGTCCAGGCCAGGCCGGCATCGTAGAAACCGACCAGGTCGATGGGCAGGATGCCGAACAGGTTGGGACCCAGCCCTAACAACCCAAGGGGCGGGAACCGGACCTCCGCGTTCCCCACCAGGATCTTGCTGCCGGTCAGCCGGTCGAAGGCCGGACAGGAGCTGGTGGCGGTCTGCAGGCACTCTTCGAAGGTGAAGGAATTGAGGTCATATCCCCGCACAATGCCGGAGTACCCCAGGAACAGTGGCGCCAGCCGGTTGTCCTCGGCGCTACGTTCCGGGCCGTAGCGTCCGTAATGCATGAGGCGGCCGGCCAGGGTGAAGGGCCTGACCGGCATGAGGTACCGCCGGTAGTCCCCCAGCACCCCCGCGTAGTTGATGGACCCGAACGTGGGCGTGACCTCGAAGCGGTATCGCGTGCCCAGGATGGGACTGGTCCAGCCGAACAACGCGTTGTCGTAGACCAGCGCTGCTGTGGCCGAGCCCATGTGCAGTTGCCCCAGGGTGGGCAGGTCCTGGCGCACGTCGAGCAGCGTGGCCCCCGTGTAATACGACGTGGCGATGGTCCGGAGCTCCGCGTCGAACGCCACGTTCTGGTACCCCCCGCCGAACTCCAATCGCCGGACCCGGTTGAAGGGGTACGCCGCCATGAGCGTGGCGTTCCGGTTGATCTGGCGGTACCGGAGCAGCTGTTCGAAGACCGCGAGCTGACCGCCGGTCGTGTCGAGGAACTGCACGAAGCGCCCCGCCACGTACGGGATTTGCTGTATGGCGGCCCCCCAGTTGAGCCGGTGCGTGAGGTTGGTATAGCCCAGCAGCGCCGAGATGTCGTGGAGGGAGCCATTGACCTGGAGGGCGGTGGCCAGGTTGTGCCCGCCCAGCATGTCGCTCCAGAACAGGGACGCGCCGCCGCCGATGAAGGTGCCAAACCGGTCTGAGCCGAACACCAGGTATGGCTGGCTCACGTAGTCGAGCGAGAACCGGGCGGCGTAGTCGCTGGTGGTGAATGCCTCGCCGGACGACAGGCCGAAGGTCGGGTTCTCCAGGATCGCCATGACCCTGGGCTGCTCCCGGGTTTCCGGCGGGAGGGCGGCGGGATTGCCGTTTCCATTGGCGGCCGCGAGCGAGCGCCCCGTCAGGACACCGGGGTCGTCCACCCGATACACCTCGTAGTCACCCTTCTTGTACGCGGTGAAAACCAGGCGGTTGGCCCGGGCGGCGACGGAGAACGCCGGGCTCAAGGCCGTGATACCCGTGACTCCGGTGTAGAGGTTGGTGATCTGGGTGATCGCCTGGGTGGCGAGGTCGATGCGGTAAATGTTCGAGATGCCGGACTGATCCGAGAGGAAGTAGAGGCTCTGGCCGTCCGGCGCCCACTGCGGGTTGATGACCTTGCCCTCGTCGAACGTCTCGAGCCGTTGCGACGTGCCGGACACCGGGTCCAGCAGCGCCACTTCGTACCGCCCGTGGTTGAGCGTCGCCAGGTCGGCGCTGAAGCGGTCGGTGACGTAGGCGATACGGGAGCCGTCCGGCGACCACGCGGGCTGGAGATCGGCGAAGGCGTCGTCGGTGAGTCGCCGCAGGCTGTCTGCTTCGAGGTCGTACACGAACAGGTCCGAGAAACCGGCGACGTTGGCGGAGAACGCGATGAAGCGGCCGTCGGGCGACCAGGTGGGGTTGACGACCTCCCCCAGATCGGGCAGGGGGACCTCCCGCACCACGTTGCCGGTCTCGACGTCCAGCACCGACACCAGCGGCTTGCCACCGCCCACCGCGCCCACGGCGAAGCGGGCACCGTCCGGGCTCCAGGTGCCTGCCGAATTGATGAACTGGAGGCTCTCGAAATGCGGGTCCAGGGCCGTTTCGGTGAGTTTTCGCTCGACCTGCCCGGTCTCGGCGTCCGCGACATAGACGTCGATCGCGAACAGCCCGCGCTCCGACATGAACACCACCTTGCGGCCGTCCGGGCTCAAGGCCGGCGCGATGTTGAGGCCGCCGCCGCCTTGGGCCTTGCTCAGCAGCTCCACCCCGTAGGTCGAGGCCGTCGTATCCGTGTGAGCGATCAGCGGGTCGAAGGCCGCGTGCATGGCGGCGTGCCAGTCGTCAGAGATGGAGTCCACCGGCATGCCCACCACCCGTTGGATGGCGGTCGTCGCGTCGCGCGTGCGCCGGCTGGCCTTGAGGATCCGGCCCACCGCGTCGTCACCCCAGCGCCCGGCGATGTAAGCCCACAGCGACTGACCCCAGCGGTACGGGAAGTAGCGGCCGTTATCCAGCTTGGTGATGCCCGGCAGTTTGTCCCGCGCGGCGTCCCGCATCCACATGGTGGTGTGCGGGTCCACGGGACCCACCGACAGGTACTCCGCCATGCCCTCGATGAACCACAGCGGCAGGCGGATGGCCACCGGCAGGTTGGCTTCGCTCACCCGCCCCGGATCGCCGGTGATGTCGAACTGGAAGGCGTGGGCCAGCTCGTGCCCCAGCACATGATCGCTCTCCTCCAACGGCCCGGCGAGCGGGAGGACCACCCGGCGCTTGAACAGCTCGGTCACGCCGCCGGTGCTCTCGCCGATGTCGCCCAGAATGGCGTTGGTCTGCTCGAAGTGCGGATGGCTGGCGTAGAGAATGATGGGCTGCCGGCGGTGCAGCTCATGGTCCAGGAGGCGCGAGAGCCGGGCGTACCACCGCTCCGCCATGCGGCCCACGGTGAGCGCCGCCTCGCGCTCATCAGAATAGAAATAAATGTCGAAGTGCTCGGTGCGCAGGACCTCGAACTGGAAGTCCGCGTACTGGACCTTGTTCCGTCCGAAATACTGCGCCTCAGCCTGCCGTGCGGGGAGCCCCAGCGCGAGGACGCCGGCGGCGAGCAGCCAGCCACGGACTTGGGATGGTTTGAAGATCACGCTCCTCCCTTCTACGCCCTCCGACGGGTTCGGTTCCTTCTTACCTCTCGCGTCGCACTTCTCACCGCTATCTTGCCCGTCTTCATGAACGAAACGGGTTTTCCCCCCCGCCTGGTGGTTGCCCGGCCCGCACGCCCAGACCCTGGGCGCGCGGACGGGGATTTCCTCGATCTGGACTTTTCCGACGGCGATCCTCGGTTGCCCCTGGTCGTGGTGCCGCACGGCCTGGAAGGGTCGGCCCGCTCCACGTACGCCCGGGAAATGTACCGCGTCTTGGCGGCCCGCGAAATCCAGGCCGTGGGACTCAATTTCCGGTCCTGTAGCGGGGACTTGAACCGGACCCCGCGCCGCTGCACGGCTTCATGAACGCGCAGGACTATTACGCGAAGTCCAGCTCGGCCCGATACCTGGGCGCCATTCGCGTGCCTACCCTCTCGGTTCACTCGGCGGATGACCCCATCCGCCGCCTCCTCCTCCGCATTACATTGCCGGCCAGACCAGGAAGGAGGCTTCAGGATGCCCACCAGCAACGCCACCGCCGTATGGAACGGCAAGCTCAAGGATGGCAACGGTCAATACGCCGCCGGATCCGGGGCGTTCAAGGGTGATTACACGTTCGCCACCCGCTTCGAAGGGAAGGCGGGAACCAATCCGGAGGAGCTGATCGCCGCCGCGCACGCGGCCTGCTTCAGCATGGCGCTCTCGGCCGGCCTGGAGAAGGCGGGCACGCCCGCCACCAGGATCACCACCAAGGCCGCGTGTACGCTGGAGTCCGGGGGTGGCGGCTCCAAGATCACCAAGATGCGGCTCGAGACCCGGGGAACCGTGCCCGGCGTTGACCAGGCGGCGTTCCTGAAGGCCGCCGAGGCTGCCAAGGAAGGGTGTCCCGTCTCGGGAGCGCTCAAAGGGAACGTGGCCGTCGAGCTGGACGCGCGCCTCGAGCAGTGACCGAGCCGGTCGTCCCGGAGCGCATTCACCGAAGCGATCGGGAGATCACCATCGGGTGGGACGCAACCCACGTGAGCACCTACCCGGCGCGGATGCTGCGCCTGGCGTGCCACTGCGCGACCTGCCGGGATGAATTCACCGGCGGGGAGCTGCTCGATCCCGCCTCGGTGCCGGACGACATCCGCCCGGCGGTGGTGTCGGTGGTAGGGAATTACGCCATCAAGATCCGCTGGAGCGACGGGCATGACACCGGGATCTACACCTACGATTACCTGTTGAGCCTGTGTTCCTGCGAGCGGTGCAGGGGTGGATAACATCTGCCACACGCTGGTCGGTGCGGCGCTCGCCCAGACCGGCCTTAAGCACCGCACGCGATACGGCACCGCGACGCTGTTGGTGGGCGCCAACCTGCCAGACGTAGACATCCTGTCATATGGCTTCGGCGGCGGACTGACGGCGCTCTCGTTCCGCCGGGGATGGACTCACGGGGTGCTCGCCCTGGCCGTCCTGCCGCTGGTGCTTACGGGGCTGGTGCTCCTCTGGGACCGGGCGTTTGGAGGGCGGGGGAATACACGCGCCGCGCCGCGCCTCCGGGGCGGCCAGGTGGTGCTCCTGGCAACGGTCTCGATTCTCACCCACCCGCTCCTGGATTTCATGAACACGTATGGCATGCGGTGGCTGATGCCCTTCGTGAACCGGTGGTATTACGTGGATGCGCTGTTCATCGTGGATCCGTGGATCTGGGCGGTGCTGACGGCCGGGGTCGTCGCGGCACGGCGACGATGGCGGAACGGGGGGAGCGCTCGGCCCAGCGGCCGCGATGGGGTACCGGCGGCCGTTGCCTTGCTGGCGGTCGCGGCCTACGCGCTCGTCATGCTCGGAGCGTCACAGATCAGCCGCCGGGCGATCATGCACCTACTCGCCGCTCAGGGGAGCGCGCCGTTACACGTGATGGTGTCGCCGGTCCCGCTGAATCCCCTGCGGCGGTTGGTGGTGATTGACGAGGCGGAACGCTACCGCTTCGGGACCGTCGACTGGCTCCGGCGGCCGGCCTTCGCGATCGAGCCCTACGAAGTTGCCAAGAACGCCACCGCGCCCCAAGCCCTGGCCGCTCGTGAAACGCCTGAGGGACAGGCGTTCCTGGGGTGGGCGCGGTTTCCGTTCTTTGTGGTGGAGGCATCTCGATCCGATGAGGTGGTCCACATTGTCGACGCGCGGTATCGGGTGGATGCGGATGCCGGGTTTGGGGCGGTCGCAATCAGGCTGCCGCCGCCATGACCCCGATGGCAGTGAGACGTGAGATGTGAGAAGGGGGATTCAACCGCCGCTCACCTCTCACGTCTTACTTCGTACAGCCGGTACAGCGTCAGACGGCCGCGATCTGGATCTGGTGCCACGGCTGCGGGTGCAGCCGGTTGTGCCGGGCGACCCCTTCGCGGGCTGCGAGGACGCCGCTCACCACGACGCGCTGAAACGACTCCGGCAGCTCCGTGGCGCCCTTCTCGAGGGTGATGGATGCCTGGAAATCGTTCAGATAGCACCGCCGGTCCGACGGCGTGCCGTCCGGCCTCACGAACCGGCGGTTGTGCTCCAGCACCAGGTCCAGACGGACCGTATCGTGATAGCGGAACAGCTGCGCCACCACCGCCCCAC
>Ga0209342_10008765_pt1 | contig 10140 bp, 10 predicted proteins | sample RifCSP16_2_FD_184023 | JGI IMG/M metagenome (GOLD analysis project Ga0209342, IMG submission 184023) | Soil microbial communities from Rifle, Colorado - Rifle CSP2_sed 16_2 (SPAdes) (version 2) | ecosystem: Environmental > Terrestrial > Deep subsurface > Rock core/Sediment | place: Rifle... | reverse complement strand
TCACTTTGAGTCGGCGAAAACCAGCTTCAAGAACGGATTCTCGCGAATCCCCGCGCGTTCCTGAAATCCTGTGAAGGTCGGGCCGGGACAAAGGACGCTGACCATCACTCCGCTCTCCCGCACCTCCTCCGCCACTCCAAGTGAAAAACTTATCACGTAGGCCTTGGTGGCCGAGTAGTTGGCCATGAGCGGCCCAGGTTGAAATCCGGCGGCGGATGCGACATTGAGAATCTTTCCACTCCCCCTTTTGATCATAAGGGGAAGAAAGAGCTTCGTCAGACTGGCAACGGCTGTGATATTGAGTTGGATCATTTCCTGTTCGTCCTGTTTCGACGTAAAAGCGAAATTGCCCAGTACTCCGAATCCGGCATTGTTGACAAGGACGTCGATTTGGATTCCTTCGCGTTCCAGTTCCCGAACCACTTCCTCGGCTGCGTTGGGCCGTGACAGGTCCTTCACGATGACCCGAGCCGAAACGCCAAACATCTGCTGTGCCTGGTTGGCAAGAGCCAGGAGTTTCTGTTTGTTCCGGGCAATAAGGACCACGTTGTAACCATTCTCCGCAAAGACAGAACTGAGATCGTACCCTATTCCGCCGGAAGCTCCGGTGACGAGGACGGTCTTGTTGGCTTTCCACGATTCACGTGAAGGTAGTGCACGCTTTTTGGTCGACATGAGGTATTCTTGCTGTGAAGGGATGAGAGAACTCAGCGAAGGTACCCAAGGAATGAGGAAAATGCAACAATCGGGCGCGTCCCAAATCCTGCACAGATTGCGCCCGGACTGTGTCCTTGCACCCGCATCAAAGACCGCATGAAGCTGGCAAAGCACTTTACAATCAACAGCACTTGCCTTCGCGCGCCATTTCTTCGTATTATGGAAAGAACAATTCCCAAAGACAATGTATGAAACTGCTCGCATTCACAGATATCCACGGTGCCTTTGAAACGGTGGAACGCATTCTTGAACGCGAATCAGACTCCAGCGCAGTGATCTTCGGTGGAGATTTGACTACCAATGGTACCGTGAAGCAGGCGCAGGATGCCGTCCGTCGGTTCCAGCGCTTTGGCATGCCGGTCTACGCCGTCGCCGGAAATATGGATCAGCCTGATACCGACAACGCGTTTGAAGAAATGGGAGTGGGAATCAACGGGCGGGGGATGATGCTGGATCAAGTGGGGATTTTCGGTGTTTCAGCTTCCCCAATGACCCCTCTCCATACGCCGTACGAAATCTCAGAAGAAGAAATTGCTTTGAGGGCGCATTCCGGATGGAAGGATATTCAGTCTGCGCGGACAACCATCTTTGTTCCCCATGCGCCTCCGTTCAACACAAAGATCGATGTTCTTGCCGGCGGAAAACATGTCGGAAGCACGGCAGTGCGAAAATTCATTGAACAACACCAACCTACCGTCGTCGTATGCGGACACATACACGAGGCGAGGGGAACGGATACTCTCGGCACCTCGACAATCGTCAATTGCGGCCCGGCCGGAAGGGGATACTACGCCATCATCACACTTGGCAAAGAAGCGCTTGTTGAGTTGAAAGGATGAAGAAGCACACTGTGGTTCTGTTCGACCTGGGGAATGTTCTCGTCTCCATTCACCCCGCTGCTTTCACCCGCCACCTCGGTATTGATCCTGCTACGGCATATCACAAGTACCAGAAACGGATTCTTGATATTGTCAGGAAATATGAGGGGGGCCAACGAACAACGGATGAATACCTGGGAGAAATGTCGGCACTCTTTGACGGCCGCTACGGACAATTACTGCTCCGGGAGGCAATGCTGAAGGTTATCGGAACACCGGTGGGGGGAATGGAGGAGATTGTGCGGTCAATTGCTGCGAAATATGAAACGGGCCTTGTAAGCAATACGAACGAACTGCATTTCAACTACTGTCGCGATACCTTTTCGACGTTTCGCAGTTTCTCCCGCTTCTACCTCTCTTATAAGCTCAGGTCCCTCAAACCCTCAGACACCTACTACGGCGCCGTCCTTGCAGATCTTCAGGTTCTCCCATCATCAGTCGTGTTTATTGATGACCTGGAGGAAAACGTTCTTGGCGCACGGAAAAGTGGAATGAACGGTCTCCGGTTCATTTCACGCGAGCAGCTTGAACAGGATTTCAGGGCTCTTGCCCTGCTCTGAAGGCGTGTCCTGCCGCGGTCTACCAGCTCCCTGAACTGCCGCCGCCCGAGAAACTGCCCCCGCCACCGGAGAATCCCCCTCCGCCTGATGACCAGCTTCCCCCTGAGCTGCTCCAGCCTCTGCCAAACCCGGACCCCGTCGATACCCATTTCTCACTCCATCGCTTTGCCGTGGGATTCGTTTTCATGAAGATTTTCAGTAGAGGGAACAAAATGGCATAGACGATAAAGGGAACAAGTGTGCCGAGAATGGCCAGCGGAAAGGCAATCCAGAACGGCATAAGAAAGAAGTAAAGGAACCAGCTTACGGGACCTTTTTGAAACAATGCAATCAATGTGAAAATTCCGACGACGAATCCGAAAATCCCCAATCCCATCACTTTCTCGCCAATGCTCTCAAATCCCCCCTCAGAGGAACCCTCGTCGTCACTCTCCGCCACATAGGTCCCCTCAATTGTGCCTAGAATTGCAGTGACGCCGGCCCGAACTCCGCCATCGTAGTCCCCATTTTTGAAATGGGGAATGATTTCGTGCCGCATGATCTGACCGCTCCGTGCATCCGTCAGAACCCCTTCGAGTCCGTCGCCAACTTCAATCCTGAGCTTCTTGTCATCTCTTGAAATAAGCAGGAGAACCCCGTTATCCTTGTCCTTTTGTCCAAGCTTCCAGGTCTCAGCCACCTTGATTGAGAAGTCCTCAATGACTTGGCCCTCAAGACTCGCAATGGTCAACACCGCAACCTGGTTGGACGTCTTTACCTCATGATCCTTCAGCTGGTCTTCCAGTTCGTAGATTGTCTGCGATGAGAGGATGCCTGCGTAGTCGTTGACGCGCGCGGTAAGATATGGTATGGATTGCCCCGCACAAAACGCTGAAAGGGCAATTGTCAAAACCAGAAGAACGCCAGGAAGCCTTTTCATGATTGTTTCCTCCTCCGGCTCGAGCTCTTCTTCGATGCCACGCGGAGCCGGTTTGACAACTCGTTGACGTCTTTCTTTCGACGCTTCACGCCATGTTTTTGAAGCAACATTCCGCAAATGTCTATCGCCTCGATCAATCCCTCTGCGGGGCGACCCTCGTTGACTCCCTTGACCATTGTTGAGACGACATTCTCCCATTCTGATTGATCAACTTTTGAGTTAATGCCTGAATCGCCGACAACAAGGACTTTGTGTTCGAGGTGGCTCAGGAAGAGAAGAATGCCGGTTCGGTCACGCGTCTGAAATACTTCTTCTGCAATAAATGCCTGTGCGGCACGCTGCGCGACTCTCTGTTCAAGTAATGTATCCCCCGCAAGCAAACGCTTGAGCGCGGGGATCCAGTACACAAGAGCCATACCCAGTCCGGAAGCGCCTCCAACGAGGAGGACCACTTCAACGAGCCCCAGTCCGTGCCACTGCTCGCTGAACAAATGAATCGAGGCGAGAACAAACGCGGCCAGCGATCCAAGGAGAGCTCCGCCTCGCCACACCGCTTCCTCATAAGCGTCGCTTCGTTCCACGAAATAGGGCACGATTTCGCCGGAGGTCTTGCGTTCCGCCTGACGAACAGCCGCCGTTATCAGTTCAAGATCACCTGCGCTGAACAATTGATGTTCCATAAGGGCCTCGTGTGTAGGTGAATGATGGATCCGTGCAAAGAACGCGAGTTTTTGAGGAAAAGACAAGTGCTGACGGAAGCACCTCCGCACTTTCTGGCAGTGTCATGTTGACGGTATTGAGACATTACCCACCATTTGTGATCTTCCACAAAAAACTTTGTATGTTCCAACTGGCACAGAGGGAGGTACTTATGATACAGCAAAGGCTGGGTTTTGTCGGACTGGGATTGATGGGGCTGGCAATGGCAACGCGGCTCGTGAAGGCCGGCCACACACTGGTCATCCATAACAGGACGAAATCAAAAGGAGACTCGCTCCTCACGGCTGGGGCCCGGTGGGGCAACAACCCGGCAGAGGTCGCACGAGAATCGGAAATCGTCTTCACCATGCTTTCCACGCCCGACGTGCTCAAGGAGACCGCCCTCGGTGCTCATGGGATCTTAACGGGCCTCAAGAAAGATGGAATTCATGTCGACTGCAGCACCGTTTCCCCCGCCGTCACAAGGCATTTGGAGCTCGAGTACAGCTCCCGCGGCCGCGTGTTTCTCCACTGTCCGGTCCTTGGAAGTGTCCCGCAGGCATCAGACGGTTCTTTGTTGCTCCTCGTCGGAGGTGCGCCTGACGCCATCCAGCGCGTGGAATCGGTACTGAAAGACTTTGGATCGAAGATCTGGAAATTCAATCTGGCTGAGGATGCCTCACATGCGAAGTTGCTCTGCAATCTCTTCATCGCCGGCGCCATCACAACCCTGGGTCAGGCAATTGTCTTTGCTGAGAAGGCCTCTGTCCCGCCTCTCACGATTCTCGACATCATCGGGAATTCCGCACTCAACTCGCCTGCTTTTCAAACAAAAGGAAAATCCATCCTTGAGGGCAATTTTGCGCCGCGGTTTTTCACCGAACATATGCTGAAAGATGTCACCCTCATGATTGAAGCGGCCGCTGAAAAAGGAGTAAAACTCCCCACGATAGAAGTCGCACGTCAACTTCTTACAACGGCCGTCGAGAGAGGTTTTGGAAAGGAGGACTATTCATCTGTTGTCAAAGTGCTGAAAGACCTAAGCTCCCCCTCCTAAAGCATTCTTGGCACCCACCAGACAAACGCGGTTTCCATTCGAAACACTACACTTTTCGCCAATTCCGTGAAAGTGGGGAATTCTCCAGATCCCGACTTATCCACAGAAACTTGCCGAATTATCCACATCGTAAACCCCCCGTATTTATTGAAGTTTGGGCTTGACTTTAACGCGTATTTCCGTAAATTGCAGACCCGTGTGGGGAAAAGTGGGGAATGTGGGAGAGGTGTCTTTAGTTCAATAAAATCAAGTACTTCCAGAGGCGGTTTTCAACATGTCGTCGTTCAAGGGTCGCTACTCATATTCCGTTGATAATAAGGGACGTATTGCACTCCCGGCCAAGCTCCGAAAAAGCGTCTCACCCGCCGCGAACGACACATTCATTATTACACGCGGCTTTGAGCAGTGCCTCTTCCTCTACCCCCAGGACGAGTGGAACAGGTTGGAAGACTCCATCCGCAACCTTTCTCCCTCGAATCCCCAGCATCGATTTTTTGTCAGAACGCTCCTCCAGTGGTCAAGCGACTGTCAGTTGGACAGCCAGGCTCGCATTAGTATTCCTCAGGATCTGCAGAAATTTGCCGGCATTGAAAACGAAGTGCTGATTCTCGGCGTCCTCGAACGGATCGAAATCTGGAATCCGAGGACATATGAAGAATACATGAATAACCAGCCGGCGACATATGAAACCGTTGCCGAATCGGTACTCAAGCCGAATGTCTAAGTGTTGCCCACAGCCCCATTTCATACGTCTGTCCTCCTCAACGAAGTCCTTTCGTTTCTTGTTACCGCGCCCGGTGGGACGTACGTTGACGCCACTCTCGGGGGTGGCGGACATGCAGAGGCCCTGTTGCAACGGCTTACCCCCTCAGGACGACTGATCGGCCTGGATGCCGATCCGGACGCTCTTTCATTCGCAGGGGAACGCCTCAAACGGTTTGGAGACCGAAGCACCCTCGTTCAGGGAAATTTTGGAAAGCTCGAATCGATCCTTTCCCGATTCGGCCTTGCCACCGTTGCGGGTGTCCTTTTTGATCTCGGCGTCTCCTCGTTCCAGCTGGATGAAGGATCGAAAGGATTCAGCTTTCGAACAGACGAACGGCTCGATATGAGGATGGACCGCAGCCAGGAACGCGACGCGGTCACCATCCTCCGGGAAACGAACGCCGAGGATCTGACGAGGATTTTTCGAGAGTACGGAGAGGAACGGTACGCACGCCGCATCGCAAAGAAAATCGTCGAGCGGCGTCAACAAGCGCCAGTCCGCACATCCGGAGAACTCTCGGCTCTTGTTGCCGAAGCTGTCGGTTCGCGTTTCCTTACAAAGTCACTTGCAAGAATCTTTCAGGCAATTCGGATCGAGGTCAACAACGAATTGAAACACCTGGAGAGCGGTCTCAGGCAGGCAATTGATGTGGTGGCTCCCGGCGGCAGAATTGTGGTGATTTCCTACCACTCTCTGGAAGACCGGATTGTGAAACAAGAATTTAAAGCGGCGTCAGCAACAAGCATTCGATCAGGTACGGCGTTGCTCCCCGACCGCCCGGTCGAAGCAAGACTGAAAATTTTGACAAAGAAACCGGTAGAGGCGTTGCACAAGGAGCAATCGGAGAATCCGCGCTCACGAAGCGCGAAACTCCGCGCAGCCGAACGAGTCTAAGAATGTCCCTTTTCTCAAAACACAAAACGGAAACTCTTGAGGCCAAAACCAGCCCGGGTATGACCCCGCTTCCCGAACTCCCGGCACGGCTGGATATCTATCCGGGGACGATGGGATCGTGGCCTTCGGACATTACACCGTCGGGCCTCCTGCTCCAACGCAGCAAGCGAATCGTCCGCCGAAAGGTATCCCCGTTTACCGTTGTCCTCATGCTTATGGGCGCTGCCGTTATGATCGTTCTTTATATCAGCAATATCATCGCAGTCGATCAGCTCATGAATGAAATCAACTCCATGGAAACGCAGCATCGGCGCATCCTTATGGAACAGGAAATCCTCAAGGCTCAGATCAACAAGATGGCAAGCCTTGAACGAATCCAGGAATTTGCTGAAAAAGACCTGGCCCTCACGACACCGAAAGAACCTCCTGTGTGGCTCAGTATCGACGAAGAGCGACTCAAACAGATCCAGGAAGCATCACAAAACCGCTGATTCTGTGACCCCCAACAGCCCCATAACGCCCCCCGCCCCCGTTCAGACAAGGGAGAACCAGCTCACGGGGCGATTGTTCTTTCTTAAGTTCGCCCTCGCCCTGGCGTTTGTTGCCATTGTCGGCCGTCTGGTGAAGATCCAGATTATCGACGGGGCGAAATTCCAGGCTGTTGCCAGAAAACAATACGAACAGAAGTTCATTCTCCCGGCCGTACGCGGCAATATCTACGATAGAAACGGCAATGTCCTTGTTTCAAACACCATGTTTGTCTCCTTCGCTGCCGACCCGAAGATCATTGGGAATACTATTGACCGCGTTGCGGATCGTTTTTCGAAGGTTTTCGGCAAGCCCGCAGCCTCCTATGCGGCCAAACTCCGCGATGGAGAAGCTGGAAGACGCTTCGTCTGGCTCGAGCGTCGGGTGCGGCCCGACATTGCCCGCCGCCTCGAGCTCCAGAAGCTGGAAGGCGTTGTCGTTGTCAATGAACCGAAACGCCTCTATCACTATGACGATCTCGCGGGGGCGTTGATTGGATTTACCAATATCGACAACAAAGGAATATCCGGCGTTGAACTCTCATGTGACGATGAGCTCCGTGGAGCCAGCGGATCCATGACAATGCAGCGCGACGGCCTCGGAAGAACCAGGCCCTCGGCCGATTACCCCTCCATCGCACCTATCGATGGTCATCACATTTCCCTTACTATTGATCTTTCCTACCAGGCGATTGTGGAAGAGGAATTGAAGAGGGGGGTTGCCGCAAACAACGCCGACGGCGGACTTGCGGTAATGTTGAATCCGAAGACCGGAGAGATCCTTGCTCTTGCAACCTGTCCCAGTGTCAACCCGAATGAATTCACCAAATACGACATCCCTTCGGCCCGCAATCGCGTCATCACCGACATGTTTGAACCCGGCTCCGTATTCAAGATTGTCACCGCCGGCGCTGCATATGAAAACAATCTGATTGTTCCCGAGAAACGCTTTAATGCTGAAAACGGGCTTTACAAAGTCGCCTTACGCGGAGGAAAGTTCCGCACCATCACCGACTCCCACAAACACGACATCCTGACGTTCCAGGAAGCAATGGAACAGTCGAGCAACATCGTCATGGCAAAGGCGGGGGACATCATTGGCCCTGAACATCTCTATCGCCAGGCGCGCGATTTCGGATTTGGAATACCGACGGGCGTCGACCTTGCCGGAGAAGTTCGAGGCCGCCTCAAGAAGCCGCATCAGTGGTCCGGAACAACTCTCCAGACTATGGCGTACGGCTACGAGGTCGCCGTAACGCCGCTCCAGATTGCTGCGGCCTATGCAGCTGTCGCAAATGGCGGCGTGCTGATGAAGCCCTTTGTCATCGCGCGTGCGCAGGATACCGACGGCAAATTAGCGCGCGAACAGTTCCCGCAACGAATTCGAAAAGTCATTTCAAGTGAAACGGCTTCCCTGCTCGCGGCGGCTTTTGAGGGTGTCGTGGAGCGGGGAACTGCAAGCGATGTGAAAATCAATGGGGTGAGGATTGCAGGTAAGACCGGAACCGCGCGCCGCATCATCGATGGAAAATACGCGGCCGGGTACTACACAGCTTCCTTTGTCGGATTCTTCCCTGTAGAGGACCCGCAGGTGGTGTGTCTTGTCATGATGGACAACCCGCGATCCCGCGGATACTACGGCGGAAGTACGAGCGGCCTGATATTTCACGCTCTTGCTGAACGCGTCGTTCATACTTCATGGAAGTTCTCACGGCCTCCCGCCTCACCGACAACGCCGGAAGAAAAAGAAACGATCACGGTACCTGATGTGCGCAATGTGCAGAAAGCCATCGCCGGGAAAATTCTGGAGGGGCGTGGCCTGAAAGGACAAATGTTTGGGACCGGCAACGTCGTGGTCCGGCAGTCCCCAAATCCCGGGACACGCGTCGAACAGGGCGATGTTGTAAGACTCGCTCTCAACAACGACACCGCGACCGATACGAAAGGCATGATGCCGGTACCGGACGTCCGAACCATGACCATCCGTCGAGCCATCAACCGCCTCGTGATTGACAGTTTTGATGTCAATGTTGAGGGCTCCGGAATAGTCGTTCGCCAGTACCCGCTTGCCGGCCAAAAAGCGATGGCAGGATCAAGAGTCCGGCTCATCTGCGAACCGCCGTCGATCTCTACAGCAGTCCTTTATTGAGATGGGCGAGTCGGCAGGAGTTTTATGAAATTGTCTCAGCTTCTTGAGGGCGTCACAGTGATAAAGTTGTTTCAAACAATGTTCGGGCGCATGGTGACAACTCATGACGTCGAGGTGCAACGGCTTCAGTACGATTCGAGAAAAATCCAACGCGGAGATTGCTTCGTCGCAATCCGCGGATCCGGCATGGATGGCCACCAGTTTACACAACAGGCAATGAACAATGGCGCCTCCGTCATCGTGCTGGAGCGCGATGATGCCATTCCGGACTCACTCTGTATGCATGCAGGCGTGGTCAAAGTGGTTGTGTCGGATTCCCGCAAAACGCTGGCAATCCTTTCCGCCAATTTCTATGGAAAACCGTCGCATCGACTGGCGGTGATCGGAGTGACTGGTACAAACGGCAAAACAACGACGACGCACCTGATCAAATCCGTTCTTGAGGCTGCAGGTCAAACTGTGGGTCTGATTGGAACAATCGAGTATCGGATTGGAGAGGAAACGATCCCTGCAACTCATACGACTCCTGAATCGCTCGAACTGAATGAGCTCCTCGCGCGAATGATAAAGGCTGGCTGCACGTCCGTATCAATGGAGGTTTCATCTCATGCACTCCACCAGTCGCGTGTCTATGGTATCAACTTCCGCGTCGGCACATTCACAAACCTGACGCAGGATCATCTTGACTATCATGGATCGATGGAAGAGTACTTCCTGGCGAAAAGACTCCTCTTCGATGGTCTTTCCTTCGCCGCCTGGGCTGTCACCAACAGGGACGACGATTGGGGACGCCAGATTTTTTCATCCACCAAAAGCCGGACCCTTTCCTATGGCTTTGATGCTGAGGCGGATGTCAAGGTTGTCAATGCAGACCTCTCGGTGCATGGAACAACGATAACGATCGAATATCGTGGAGAACTCACTGTTGTCACATCACCCCTTGTGGGTCGGTTTAATGTCTACAATACCCTTGC
>Ga0209342_10008764_pt1 | contig 10140 bp, 10 predicted proteins | sample RifCSP16_2_FD_184023 | JGI IMG/M metagenome (GOLD analysis project Ga0209342, IMG submission 184023) | Soil microbial communities from Rifle, Colorado - Rifle CSP2_sed 16_2 (SPAdes) (version 2) | ecosystem: Environmental > Terrestrial > Deep subsurface > Rock core/Sediment | place: Rifle... | reverse complement strand
CCTCTTTGTCGTTATGATGTCCGCTGCCCCGCCGGTCCTCGTGGGCGAGATGGCGGATATCTCCTGATAGATGTCGAGCTTTACATAGTCCCCTTCGCTTATCTTCGGCTTTATCCTGAGCCTTATGCCGACATCCCGCCGCTCTATCGACTGTATTACCGGCTGGCCCTGTGTCCCGGACTGGCGCTCAAAGCTTGAAAGGAACGGGACATTCTCGCCGACCATTATCTCCGCTTCGTGGTTGTCGCTCGTCAGGATGTGCGGCGTGGATAGCACATTCACGATGTCCTTGAACTCAGAGAGCGAGAAAAGGACGGCAAACCCCGGGGCCGTAAGGTTGAAGGTGGTGCCGTCGGCCCTTGTGATCGGCACTGTGAGGAGGTTTCCGAGGCCTCCTATGGTAAGCCCGGCAAGGCCGTTCAATATGCCCTGGATCGCCGTCGAATCTATGCTGCCCACCCCGGTGATCGCAACAGGAGCGTTGTCTTTTTCGGCGGAGACCCTGAACCTTGTGCCGAGCTCCAAGGCCTTGTCGACCGTGACCTCCGTTATCATGGCCTCGACAAAGACCTGCTTGGGCCTCCTGTCGAGCCTTTCGATGACCTGCACCAGGTTCTGGTAGTCAGCCGGGGAGGCCATGATGATGAGCGAGTTGGCCGCCTTGAACGGCGTTATGCTTATCTTCGCGCCGGTCAGCTCCTGCGCTATAGGGGTTGCCGCGACCCCCGCCGCCGCCTGTGCCTGTTGAGCTTGTGCCCCGGGGCGAAGGAGCGCGTCGATGACCTTTGCCATGTCCTCGGCGTCGGCGTTTTCGAGGTAATAGACATTTATGCGGCTCGACGCCTCTGGCGGCGGGACATCGAGGAGCGAAATATAGGTCCTGTAATACTCCCTGTCGGTTACCGAATCCGACAGGATTATGGCGTTGAGCCTCGGGTCAGGGACGATAGTGCTGGCTTCCCCGTTCTCGCCGCGCCTGCCGCCGCCGCGCCTGCTTTCTTCTCTTCTAAGGAGCTGCGCCACTACATCCGCCTGCGCGTATTTCAGATAGATGACCTCAGGGGCCCGCACCGAAGGAGGCGAGTCGATCGAGGCGATTATCTGAAGTATCTTTTCAACATTCTGGGCCGTGTCCACGAGAAGAAGCGCGTTCCTCGACCCGAACACGGATATCTGTCCGTTCCTCGATACGAGCGGCTGGACGGCGGAGAAGGCGTCCTGGCTCGGCACATAATTCAGCGGTATGAGCCTTACTATGTACTCGTCGGGCTTGGCTGACCCGACATTCTTCAAAACTCTGGTGGCGCTCTGCCTGGCCTCAGCCGAAGGCACTATTTTGTAATAGCCGTCCGTGTGTATGACCGCGAAGTTCTTGAGGTCCAGGGCCGAGATGAATATGCTCAATGCCTCGTCGCTGGTGAGCTTGCCAGGGGCGATTATAGTGACCTTGCCCTTAAGGTTCTCGTCGTAGAGGAAGTTCCTGCCGGTTATCTCGCTCATTATCTTCACGAGCGAGGATATCTCTACATCTACGAAATTGAGGGTTATCTTCTCGGCCGGCCTGGGTTTTTTCTTGGCGGCCTGCTGAGAATGGACGACTCCCGGGACCGTGAACAGGATGAGGAGGAAAATGAGGACGGCGGCCTTTTTACCCATATGCGAGTATCCCATGACAATCGGAGGTGGGCGCGACCTGCCTGAATGACTGGCCAGCGCGACGGCAACGGCGTCGGCAATGAATGCGGCATGGAATACGGGGCAACTCTCAAATCAAGCATATCAATTATAACACACAATCCGGCTGTGTCTTTTTCGCGCTCTCCTTTTTTATCTTATGGTGTAGTGCAGGCTTGTAGCCTTGCCTGCCCTCAGGATATCCAGGTCTATGTTGGTCTGTCCGCGCAGGGCCGAGAGCACCTGTACGGCCTTTTCCGGCGAGTCTATGTCATAGCCGTTGATCTTTGTGAGGACATCGCCGTTCTTCAAGCCTATCGCGTCGAATATGCCCCTGGGCTTTATCTCGGTCACGAGGAAGCCCTCGACGCGCCCGCCTGAGGCCTTGGGCGTAAGCCTGGCGTCGGTCATGACGCGGCTCATGTCAGTGAAGGAGCTCTCGACCGCCTTCTGGTCTATTACCCATGAGTTCTCCGCGACTTTTTCCGTATACCTGGAGCCGGGGCCCGCGGCTTGTCCGTCCGGCGCATCAGGGAGTTCTACCGCCCCGCCCATCCCGGATATGCTCGAAGGCACCTCTTCCTTGAAGACGGTAAATGTGACTTCGCTTCCGCCAGCTGAAAGTTTTGCCTTGCCGTCCTCTATGGACAGGAGCGTGCCCGCGTTGAAGACGGACTGCCCGGCGCGAAAGACCTCCTGTTCGGCCGAGCCTGTCTTTTCAAAGACGGCGAAGCTCACCGGGCCGGAGTAAGTGCCAAGGAGCCGGAGTTCAGTCAATACAGGGTGGGAAGCGGCGGCGCCTTCGGCAATTATGTCAATCTTTGTGAGCTGCCTTGCCGGCGAGGGGAACGCGCCCTTTTCCAGTATGGGGGCGTAGCTTTCGAACGGCGCGTCCGCCGGGGCCGCAGCGGCCGTCCCTGTCTCGACCGCCTTCAAGGCAGGCCTGTATTTGAGGACAAGGAGGTCTTTTGCCAGCAGGCCCAGAAGCGGGAACGCCAGCAGGGCGAGCGCGAAATTCAAATACTTGAGTCTTTCAGATATCATCGTCTTCCTGTACGGCCCGGCTACTTCATCCCGAAGAGCGCTTCTTTTGCGGCCGGGTTCCTGATCGAATAGGTTATGAGCTGGGCTCTTGCCGTTATCTCCAGCTTCTTGAATATCCTGTGCAGGTGCGTCTTTACCGTGAGCTCGCTTATATGGAGCTTCTCGGCGATCTCCCGGTTGCGCAGGCCCTTTCCCGTGAGCGCTACTATCTCCTGCTCTTTGGGGGACAGCGTCCCGGAGTGGTCCTTCCTGATGCGCCCGACGCTCCACAGGAGGTCTTTGACCGTCGCCTTGTCCATCCAGACATCTCCCTTTGCAACTGACCTTATGGCGCGCTTCAATACGGCCACCGAAGCGTTGCCGAGAAGGACGCCGCTCAGGTTCTTCGCCATTATGGCGGATATTATGTTGTCTTTGCCGCAGTCGGTGTCGAATAGGATAAAGCCGTTTTTCCTGGAGGAGTCGATAGATACGAACGAGCCGTAGAGAGTGGGAAAATCGGTGAGTACGACATCTGCCGATTCGATGTCTTCTGAAGTGAATTCGCTTCCTGCGCGTATGTAGTCAGCCTCTATGTCCTGTTCGTCCTCTAAAATCCTGGTTATGCCTTCGGAGAAAAGATTGTTGCTGAAAGCAACCATCACCCTGATGCCCATTGAGCCCCACCTCGAGTTGAGAGTTTTAAGGACTGCGGATTACGGCTCTGCGGCTTTGCGGCAGGTCGTCTACATCAGCGGATTATGCGAACGGTCAGGCTGAATTATCTTTCTTGAATCACTTCCTTTCGTATCGATTAACCGGGCAAGGCATCGTTTGCTGGATGTAACCCGGCAACTTCAATTGTAACAAAAATGGAGAGTATTTCAAGTGCGCTAATCTCAAAATTATTGTTATCCGGAAAAATTTGATATAAAATAACCAGATGATGAACAGACATGATAAAGGATTTACGCTTATCGAGCTCATGGTAGTAATAGTGATACTCGGCATACTCGCGGCCATTATCGCCCCGAGAATAGTGGGCAGGACAGACGAAGCAAAGGTCACCGAAGCGAAGGTCCAGATAAAGAACTTCGAGACCGCGCTCAAGCTCTACAAGCTCGATAACGGCTTTTACCCGGCCACCGAGCAGGGGCTCGAAGCTCTCATCGCCAAGCCTGAGGCCGGAAGGGTCCCGGCCAACTGGCGCGAAGGCGGCTACCTCGAAAAGAAGAAGGTGCCTGTTGACCCCTGGGGCAGCCTCTATATCTATGCTTCGCCCGGCGCGAACGGCGATTACGACATACTCTCCTACGGCGCTGACGCCGCGCGCGGCGGAGAAGGTTTTGATACCGACATCGAGAGCTGGAACCTGGACTGATTCTAAAAATCGCTATTTTTCCCAATCTCTTTGTCAGGGCGGAAGTAAAAAATCTTACATATTTTCATATATGCTATTCTTTTACTTCCACCCTTCCTCGATATCGGAAAAATATCTGATTTTTAGATCAACCTCAATTGAAACGGTCAAATGTCAGAGATAAATCCATCCGGCGCTGGCCCTCCGGGGCCGCCTGGAAATGAGAAGCCCGGTCGTTCTAACCGCACATTCGCTTGCCGTAGTCTGCACGCCGTCCCCTCTGTAAAAGGTTTCTCGCTGATAGAGCTTCTTGCCGTGATCGCCATAATCGCCGTAGCGCTTGCCGTGGTCTTTCCCCGTTTGCCGGGACTTGAGGGCTATAACCTCGATTCCGACTCGGGTCGCCTTTCCCAGCTCGCGGGCTTTCTTAATGAGAGGGCCGCTTCCAGGCGGTCTTACTACAGGCTCTGGTTCGATTTCAACGCGGGCGAGGTAAGGGTGGAGTCTTCCGTGGACGGCAAGGAGTACGCCCCCGAGGCTGAATCCGCGTTGAGGAAGATAAAGCTCGGCCCGAGCGTTGTAATGGAAGAGGTCCGCTCGCCGGGCCTTGGCGTTGTCACGAGGGGCGAAGCGGCGATTGTTTTTTCACCGTACGGTTCCGAGCCCTTTGACGTGAGGCTCACCGCAGCCAAGAGGTCCGTGATTGTTTCTTTCAACCCGTATACAGGCAAAGCAAAGGTGCGCGCCCCGGAAGGCGGCGAAAAGATTGTTTCGCGCTGAGGGCGGCTTCACCTTCATCGAGGTCATGGTGGCTCTTGCCATAACGGCCGGCGTTGTCGTGTCGCTCGTGGTGAGCTTCAATTACCACCTGGGCGGGGCCAGCCGCAGCCGTGAAGATGTCATTGTCGCCGCTCTTGGGGCCCAGAAGCTTGAGAGGATAAAGCTCGAAGGCATCGTCGAGAGGGAAGGGGACTTCGGCGAAGGGTACGAAGGTTTCTCCTGGACCCTGCTTGAAGAAGACTCCGAACTGAAGGGGGTAAAAAGGCTTGAGCTTAAGGTCGTCCGCAAAAACGGGCCTCCGGTCTCTTTTGTGTCGTATCTCAAAAGGTGACGCAGGAGATAGCCGGGGCTTTACGCTCATCGAGGTCCTTGTGGCCGTGGGCCTTACAGCGGCCCTGTCGGCTGCCCTTTACTCGACATTCTTTTCCATATCCGGTGCAAGCGAGCGGGCAGGCAAGGCCGTTGACGGCTATATAGAGACAGGCTATTTCCTGGAGAGGTTTTCAAGGGAGGCCCGCTCGTCATACTACAGGAGGACGAACGACCTGACCTTTTTCAACGGAGGCCGGGACGGCGACTCCGGCGCGGTGTCGTTCACTACCATGAGCTATCCCATCGTTTCAAAGGACGCGCCATCGGGCGATTTAATGGCCGTCAATTATTTCGTCAGGGAAGAGGACGGCAGGAAGGACCTCATGAAGGAAGTCTGGAACCCGTTCCAGACGGAAAAATTCACGGTTGAGGTAGTTGAAGGCATAAAAGGTTTTGAGGTCAGCTTCTTCAACGGCAAGGACTGGGCTGGCGCGTGGGACGCGTCCCTCGAAGGGCAGACCCCCAGGGCTGTTGCCGTTACAGTCACGCTCGCCTCTGGAGAACAGCTGTCGGCCACGGCCAGGACGATGATAAGATAGTCTCTGAGGTTATTTGCCCAACCATGCGTAAATATTTTAAAAACAGATGCCACAACCAGAGCGGGATTGCCCTGATTGCCGCCCTGCTGGTCACGGCGATACTCCTTACGCTGGTAACTGATTTCATATACAGGATGTATATCGCTTCTTCAAGGGCGGGAATACTGAAAGACTCGGTCAGGGCAGGGGCATTGGCATCAGACGGAATAGTGCTCGCCAAGGCAGGCCTCGAGCAGCTTTTGCGCAATGATTCCAATCTTGTGATGGACAGGGAAGGGCTGGTCTTTTCAAAGCCCGCTGGGGCAGGCATGTCCATCGAAATAAGGGCTGTAGACGAATCCGGGAGGCTGTCCGTGAAGGCCGTCTACCCGATGACCGGCTTGAGCGACCCGAGGATTGAAAAGTCTTTGAGGAAACTTTTCAAGGACGCCAAACTTGAGGACGCTCTTGTAGATTCCCTCGCGGACTGGATAGACAACGACGATATCCCGAGGCCGGGCGGGGCTGAAAGTTTGCAGTACCGCAGTGGGCCCAGACCCTACAAACCGAGGAACAACAACCTTGAGACGCTGGATGAGCTTTTGCTTGTAAAGGGTTTTAAACCAGAAGTTTTTGGGGCGTTGAGCAATTATCTGACCCCTTACAGCGTAGACGGGCTGGTCAATATAAACACGGCCCCTAAAGAGGTGCTCGCGGCATTGAGCGACGAGATGACCGGCGAGCTTGCCGACAGGATTATAAAGAAGAGAAAGGAGGCCCCGTTTCGCGACAGGTCGGATATCATGAAGGTACCCGGCTTCGAGAGGGTCGGCTTCAGCCTCCAGGACCGTATAACGACAACGTCGCGGACATTCCGCGTTTTCTCGCGGGCAACCGCGGGTGAAACGGTCCGCGAGGCCGAGGCCGTCATACAGCTTGGCGGAGGCGTCCTTTACTGGAGGGAGATGTAGATGTCAAAAAAGAATCTTGTAATAGACATAGGGAAGGAGGTCGTAAGGGCGGGGGTCTTCCTGCAGGGAAGGCCCCAGCCTGTAACCGTCCATTCCCATATAGTGACCGCCGAGGGAGGCATCAAACAGGCGCTTTCAGCCCTGCTTGGCCCTCTGGCCGGCAAGAGGGGTTTCAAGGGCTTCGATAAGGTTGCCGTTGGCATCCCTCCCGAGGACCTTTCCATAAGGATAGTTGATCTGCCTTTCGAGGACAGGAAAAAGATAAACGAGGCGCTCCCGTTTGAGCTGGCCGGGCTTCTCCATGTGGAGGTCGATGATGTGGTGGCTGACGCTGTCCAGCTCGGGGAAAACAAGGTCATGGCAGTGGCCGTTGAAAAGCGCGTCATAAGGGGCTACCTCGAGGCTCTTTCAGCTCTGGGGCTTGACCCTGTATGGATGGGGCCCGGGCTTTTCGCCATGCCTGTGCTGATGAACGAGCTTTTTGGCAGGGAGGGGTGCAGAGCCCTTCTTTCACCCGGCATTTTCGCGGTTGTCCAGGACGGCATGCCCAGGCTTCTGAAGCACGCAAAAAGGCTCGACAATGTGGGGCTTGGCGTAGCATTTCTTGACGCTGAAGGGATCAGCGTGGACGAGGTCCATTTTTCCGGCTGGGACAACGACAGAGAGGCCCTGGAAGAGATGTTCCGTGGCGCGCGCCTCGTGCCTCTGGACCTGCCGGGCGGGATAGCCCCTGAAGCCTCCGAAGCGCTGGCCCTGTCAATGCTACTCGACAAGGGGCTCGCCGGCACCATCGTGAACTTCAGGAGGGGCGAGTTCGAGTATACCAAAGATAAGGCCGCTTTCAGGAAAAGACTCAGGCTCACGGCAGCCCTTTGCGCCTCCCTGCTTGTGCTGGCCGGGGCGGACTTCTATGTAAGATACCGAGGCCTCACGAGCGAGCTTGAAGCGTACAGGCAGTCTCTGAGGGCTTCGTATCAGGAGCTTTTCCCGGGTGAAAAGAATGTCGCCGACCCGGTCTATCAGCTTGAGGCCAAGCTCAAGGCCGTTGAAAAAGAGGCAGCCGCCCTGGGAAGCGGCGGAAGGTCGCTTGATGTCCTTAAAAGCGTCGCCGTTGCCGTCCCTGATGGCATGGGCGTAAAGATAGACGAGTTTTCCATAGCCGACGGCAGGATAACTGCCAAGGGAGAGGCGCAGACCTTCAACGGCGCCAACTCCGTCAAGGAGTCTCTCCAGAAGGCAGGGTTTACCGATGTGGCAATGGGCGAGACAAGGGCCAAGCCCGGCGGCAGGACTTCGTTCAGCATAAACGCGCAATTGAGGTAAGATTATGGAAATGAGACTGCCATATCCGGTTGTTCATCTCAAAGAGCTTATGACAGGTTTCCTCAAGGGAAGACCCGACAGGAAGAAAGCCTACCTTTATGCCATCTACATTATCATCCCGCTTGCCCTGCTTGCGGCTGGGCTGACCCTTTACGGAAGCTATGCTTCGGTCAAAAAGGCGGTGCAGACGAAAAAAAAGGAAGTCGCGGTAATGGCCTCCATGAAGGCTGATTACATCGGCAAAAAGACCGTTCTTGACTCGGTCGCCCAGCGGGCCGCCGACTCTGGCACTTCTCCCGTATCAGCGATTGAGGAGATAGCGAAAAGGACCGGGATAAAAGAACGGGTCGCGTCCGTAAAGCCGCTTGAGGAGGTGCCCTCTCCGGGATATACGGACAAGCCGGTCGAGGTAAAACTTGAAGCCGTTGACCTCAATCAGCTCGTGAACTTCATCTACCACGCTGAAGCCGGGCCGGTTCTCATGGTTGTAAGGGAGCTTTCTATGAAATCGAGGTTTGAAAACCCCGATCTTCTCGATGTCACGATGAAGGTCTCGCTCGTCACGAAAGAATGAATCTGTCATTCTGAAGAGCCGAAGGCGACTAAGAATCTAAAAGCAGATTCTTCGCTGCGCTCAGAATGACAAATAAGGAAAAATTTATTCCGGCCTGTTTACCGCTAACGATGCGAGAAAAATTGCCAATGAGACGAGCACGATAGTCCCTCCGCTGGCGAGGTCGAAGTAATAGGAAAGAAAAAGCCCGGAGATGACCGAGACGAGGGAGAAGGCGATCGAGACCAGTATGGTGTTCCTGAAGCTCAGCTCGAACTGCCTGGCTGTCACGACAGGTATGACCATGAGCGCGCCTATGAGGAGTATTCCGACTATACGCATGGCAAGAGAGACCGTCACGGCTGCAAGTATTACTATGAACAGGTTCAAGGCCCTTGCCTTGACGCCGCTCGCCTCCGCGAATTCTTCGTCAAATGAGACCAGGAAGAACTCTTTATAGAAAAGGGCGACAGAGGCCAAAACAAGCAGGAAGAGCACAGCGAGCAGAAACAGGTCTACGCCGCCTATAGTGGAGATGCTGCCGAAAAGGTAGCTGAGAAGGTCTACATTGAAGCCCTTGGCCATGCTTATGATGACGACCGCCACGGCAAGGCTGCCTGAAAGGAAGATGGCCAGGATAGACTCGGCGAAGAGTTTTTTGAGGCCACGGAGCCGCTCGATCAGAACAGCCGCGACAGTAGAGGCGATGACAGCCGCGATGACCGGCTGCGTTTTCGTGAGCACGCCGACAGCCACCCCCACCAGAGAGACATGCGCGAGCGTGTCCGCCATTAACGAATACCTGCGCACCACCAGAAATGTGCCTATTATCGGCACGATAATGGATATGAGCAGGCCCGCCACAAAGGCCCGGCGCATGAATTCGAGTTCGAATATTTCTGGCATACTCTGAATCCTTTTAAACTAGCAAAAATTGCTCTTTTTCCTGACCTCTGCGTCAGGGCGTAAATAAAAATGCTCACATATTGTCATATATGCTGCGCTTTTTATTTCCGCCCTTCCTTGACTTCAGAAAAAATATCTAATTTTTAGAGGCAGCCTTTAGCAGGGTGCTGACCCCGTCAAATCTGTCTTCAGGTAAATCAATCACGCGGCCCGTCTCAGTGTCCGTGCAGTATAAACCTTACTTTCTTGCCGTAAAGCTTCTGCATATAATCCTCTGTAATGAAATCCCTTGGAGACCCGTGGCAGACAAGGCGCCTGTTGAGGCACAGGATGGTCTTTGCCTGGTGCGCTACGACATCTATGTCGTGGGATATGAGCAGTATGGTAATCCCGGTGTTGCTGTTCAGGTCTTCGAGGAACGAATAGAACTTTTCCTGCGCGTTGATGTCTACGCCTACATCCGGCTCGTCGAGTATGAGTATCTTCGGTTCGCTCGCCAGCGCCCTGGCGATAAAGACCCTCTGGCGCTCTCCTCCGGAGAGCTGGCCTATGAGCCTGTCCCTGAGCCTGCCGACATCAGTTACTTCCATCACCCGCTCGATAGCTTTGGCGTCTTCTTTTGAGACGCGCTTAAAGAGGCCGAGCCTCGCGGTCCTGCCG